>Ga0256834_1000211_pt1 | contig 41771 bp, 44 predicted proteins | sample 4281140metaG_FD_190536 | JGI IMG/M metagenome (GOLD analysis project Ga0256834, IMG submission 190536) | Hydrothermal vent microbial communities from East Pacific Rise, Pacific Ocean - 4281-140 | ecosystem: Environmental > Aquatic > Marine > Hydrothermal vents | place: Pacific Ocean: East...
GGCCGCATTGGCCGACTTCTCGGTACAACGGTCGATTTGACGCAAATCGGAGTGTAGCTCAGCCTGGTAGAGCACTGCCTTCGGGAGGCAGGGGCCGGAGGTTCGAATCCTCTCACTCCGACCAATTATCCCCATACTTTCAGCAGCTTACATTGATTATTTTTTGCCTCCGTTTCATTTTTTTATCAACGTGAAACCAGAACGTGAAACCCTGTACCCGGATTCACCACCCAAAGCATCAACCGCAGCCCGAATTTCTACCGGTGACAAGTGGGCATAAACCCGCTGAGTCACTGATATATCAGAGTGCCTGAGCAACAGGCTTATGGTATTGATTGAGACACCAGACTGGGCCAGCCAACTTCCGCAGGTTCGCCGCAGATCATGGGGGCGTATATCTTCCAGGCCCGCTTTTTGAACTGCTGTCCTGAAACTTCTTTTCACTTTCAATATCCGGCTTCCATCTTTTTTGCAGAAAACCCAAAGTGAAGCCGGGCAATGCTCGGCCCGATACTTTGCTCGTCTCAACAGCGCATGCCTGGCTTCACTGTTTATTGGCACACTACCCAGTCGATCGTTTTTCTGATCACCTTCATTGAAATAGATCAGATTCTCTGATAAGTCTACTCTGTTCCAATCAAGTGCCAGCATTTCGCCCGGTCTCATTCCTGTATTCAGCCCCAGGATGATGAAATCAGCCAAATGTGGCGCTTTAACCGATTGCTCTGCGGCCTGAACAAGGCGCAGGGCTTCTTTTTTGGTCAGCCATCGGTTTCTGCCGGGCGGTTCTTTCAGCCTGCGTCCCTGAAAAGGATTTAAAACCTCCCATTCCAGTTCACGCTTTGACCAATTCAATGCGGCGCTGAACAGTCCGATTTCTTTATTGATCGTCCCAGGAGCTACACCCTGTTTTTTTCTGGTTTCAATGTACGATCTTGCATCAGCAGCCGTAAGTGTGGATAAAGTCCGCCCGGTAAAAACCGGATACAGGTTTTTCAGGCACTGCCTGTCTCTGCTATCTCCAGACTTCTTGTTTGCGCTTACCGCTTTCAAATACGCAATCATCAGTTCATCAAATGTGTGGCCGATTTCCTCTGATCCAGCACCTGCAACCCGATTTGCATCTGCTTCGAATACCCACTTGGCTCTGACAGCCTTGGCTTTCAGACCTTGTGGATCTTCGTCACATCTAATGCGAGTGCTTCTGCGAGTTGGCTTGCCGCACTCATCCGTAAAGCTCGCCCACCAGTACGGCGAATCGGGACGGGAGAATACCCCGTCCTGGTCGCGCTTGCGCTTTCTTGGCATGTGCTTTCCTCCTGCACAATTTTCCCCGCGCAGTTCTGATTATGCGCTGGCTGTATATTTCCGTCCACATATCGCCTCACTGATTCGGCCACGACCATCAACCGCCGCCCGACTTTGCAGGTGGATAGCTGCCCACGTTCTATGAGACGGCGCACGGTGCGTGGGCTGACGCCGCCGAGCTGTCTTGCGGCTTCTTCCAGGCTCCAGAGCAGGTCGCTCATGCGCTCTTCCTCCATCGCGTTTTCCTGATCGCCAGCAATCGTCTCCCTGCTCCGAACAGCACCCCGGCTGTGTCGCTGGTTTCATCGGCAAGCGCATCCAGTGCGTTCCGCGCATCCTGAATCATGTTCCCGTGTCCCCAGCAGAAGCATGGCACATGGGCTTTCACATAATCGCGCAATTCCAGGCACTCCCGGCATGTGCGGTCCGTGCACCATAATCCGTCCAGAATTGACCTGGTGTGTTCGTAGCGCTCGCCCAGCTCAATCACTCGCCCGCACTCATCACAGAGGTGAGGCTTGCGCGCGTTGCGCATCTTTACTTGTGAAAATGCTGCCTGTTCACAGTCGCAATAGCATTCCATGTCATTTCCTCCATTCTTTCAGAAAGGGATGTCATCATTGAAATCCTCCACGCCCGGCTGCTGCTGTGGTGCCTTCTGCGGCCCCTGCTCGCCCCTGCTGTCGAGCATCTGCATTTCACTGGCAATGACCTCGGTGCTGTATCTGTCCTGCCCGTCATTGGTCTGCCATTTTCTGGTTCTCAAACTGCCCTCGATATAGACCCGGCCGCCCTTGTGCAGATACTCCCCGGCGATCTCGGCCAACCGCCGAAAAAACACCACGGTATGCCATTCGGTGCGCTCCTTCTGTTCTCCGGTCTGCCTGTCCTTCCAGGTGTCCGATGTGGCTATGCGGATGTTGGTCACGGCGTCACCATTGGTCATGTAGCGTATTTCCGGATCGGCGCCCAGGTTGCCGATGAGAATGACCTTGTTGATGCCCCTGCTCATTTATTTCCTCCTTGCTTGCGTACCTTTGAGATTGCCGCCCGATAGCGGTCAATGTCTGGATCTCCGGCCCCCTTCCAGTCCGTCAGTTTGCCCATCCAGCGAAGCGCGTCCTCAAGTGCATCGATCAACTCGCTTTCATTGCCATTCGTCGTCTGTCTCATGTTCCATTCCTCCACAACCACGCCGGTTGCCTCCGTGATGTCTGTCAGTATGTCCAGCACGGCGCGGCATCCCATGTTCCGCAGTTCCACCGGCTCCGCCGGGCCGCGTCCTCCGCAGTTGTAACAATGAACCATTACTGCCAGATGCTCGCCATCGCCCTCAACGACCGGTAGTGCGTTTGCCTGCCCGCAGAATGGGCAGGGTTTCGGTTCTTCCGTGTTCATTGGTCCTCCTGCCCCGCCCGAAGGCGGGGTGCTTGCTCATGCCGCCTGCTGGCTGGCTTCTTCCATGTCTTCAAAGTTCATACGCTTGTACACCCGGCGCACCCGCTCCACGTCGGCCATGCAGTAGGTAGCCACATCACGCACCCGCCCTGCCTGCACGAAATCCCACACCTTCGAGCCATCAATTTCCTCGCCATCCAGTTCGGTGCCTTTGGTGGGAATGTCCAGGGCTTTGCACAGTGCATCGAGGCTGATGCGCCCGCCCCAGCCCGCCCAGGCGGTCATGGTGTCGTAGACCCACTCGCTGCCGGGCCGGGCATCATGTGGCAGGCGGAACGGTGGGCGCTCGTCGAGGATGACGGCGCGGTGGTAGATGAAGCGCAGATCGAAATCACGCACATTGTGTCCCACCCATTCGATAGGCTGCGGTCTGCCGGGGTGCATGATTTCCATGACCTGCGCGAAGAACATGGCCAGCATGTCGCGCTCACCGCCGCCCGGATCACGCATGACCACTTTGGGCTTTTCGTCTTCAACTGCCCAGCTGATGCAGATGATCTCTCCCTGATCACCCTTGAATGCCGTCTTGCGCCAGGCATCTTCCACCGCCCGGGGTTTCTGCTCTGCTTCCCACTTGGCGATGGTCTCCGGCTTCTTCATGCTGCCGGGGTGGGTGATGGTTTCGGCAATCTCCGCTTTCAGCCCTTCAGACTGTCCGGGGATGGTTTCGATATCAAGGTAGATTTTCATGTCATTGCCTCCATTGGTTCATGCGCTCTCGCGCTTCCTTTACTTCATGTCGCGCCCACTTCGTCCGCCAATTCATGCGGCGATCCCTGTTTCTCATCTGTTCCGTAATTTCCCTTTGCATCTCGGAACTTGGCCGGTAGTTTTTGCTGTTGAATTGCATTTGCCCTCCCGCCCCGCCCGAAGGCGGAGCTTTCCGTGATTAAGCAATAGCTTCCATTTGTTCTATTTCCAGGGGCTCATCTGAAAACAGTGTGATTTCGAACAGATCGCCACTTTCTGTTTCCACTTCAATGCGTTTCGTCCATGTCCCCAAATCATTCAGCTGCACATCGTTTTCCACACGAATGGCTTTAGCCATATGCACTCCCAGGCTGGTTATGTTCATGCTGCATCCTCCTCTTGAATGGCTGCCCTTTCCTCTTTGCCTTCTTCCTCTGCCATTGCCTGCGCCCAGGCATCGAGGCGCTGATCCAGGCTTTCGTATTTGTACTTGGGAATTTCATTCAGGTGTTCCACGCCCCATGCCCTGCAGACCCACACCTTGACCCGCTCACGATCCAGCGCCAGTTCATTGATGCGCGCTTCCAGCCTCCTGTGCTGTGCTTCTGAAATTGGCGCCGCGTTTTGCCGGACAGGTGCGGCCTGCCTGCTGGGAGTGCCCGCCTGTGGGGGATTGGGGGAGGCGGCGGGTTCCGGCTTCATGTCCTCCAGGTCTTGCGTGAATACTTCGGAAAGCCCGGCCATGCGCAGGGTGGCGTCGATGTGGGCGGACTTCTCGGCCATCTTCAGGGCCTTGTTGATGTCGCCGTAGTCCTGTTTGAGCGACCTCGCTCCTATGCCATCAGCCACCACCCTCCCGGATGCATCCTGAATTTCGCAGCGCATGATGATGTGTTTCAGTTCCACCCCGTGCAGGGCGGCTTGTTCGTAGTCGTGCAGGGTGGGAAAGTGGACGGTCACGCCCAACATGCCGCAGATTTTCTCCGCGCCCGGCTTGAACAGGCTTGGTTTGCTGAAATGTGCCGGATTCGTGCAACGGCTACCCTTTGGGCATTTGTTCTTTCCCACCACATGGATGCGCCCATAGTCAGAGCCTTCCACCAGCGCACCACGCACCCACTCCATGAGCGCCGCCCGGTTTTCTTTGCGCCTGTCCAGACCTGCACGGAATACATTTGCAGGCAGATCCAGCGGCGTTGCCGCTTCCGGCTGTACAGATACTGATACCGGCTGTCCTCCCTCAATGACAATGGGCGCCTGTTCCTGATTCGCTTCCATTTTTCATTACCTCCGCTTATATATTGATGAGCTGTACTCATATTTCTAATCATTAAAAAGGGCTGCGTACCGGCTCATCGTCCCGCACCCCATCCAGCCAGGACAGCAACACCCGCAGATGTTCTACTGTTGGCCGTTGTTTCAATATTCCGGCCGCTATACCCCTGGCCTCCTCCACAAGCCTGCTCTCGTACTCGTCCTGCGCCAAGCCCGACCAGTAATCCCCATCCATGAAACCCATATCAACCTCCATATAACAACCTGTAGTTATACTATAATGCGTATAACGCATATTTGCAAGTAATATACACTAAAAAAGCTGTTTTTCACGCTGCCAATGCCAGGCAGCAGACCACACCCCGCCACGCTGACAAGGCACCCAGTGGCCTGCACCCAAGGCGGGAAGCTGTGAACCGGGAAAGCCCAGCGGAAACGCCGCCACCGGTAAACTGCGGGCCACGGCATGGCGACAGGCCAGCGCCGTGCCCCTGGATGACGGCGAACCAAAGAAGGCCGCCAGCCCGGCAGAGGCCGCCCCCACCATGGACAGAGTGCGCCTGGACAGCCGTGCCCGAGGCGGCACCGATTGACCACCACCGGCCCACCACTGCACAGAAACCCCGGACGATGCCGCAGCCATGACCCCGGCAACATTGGACACCTGCCCCAGAGCCCCCTCGCCAAACCGGCCGAAAGCACAGAAGACGGAAGCCTGCCCGGGTGCAATGTGAACGGCAGCACTGACAACCAAGGCATCAGCCCCCGAAGCGCACCCAACCAGTACCGGATGCCCACCCGCCATGACCTGCCCCACCACCCTGGACACCAGGGCACCAGACCCTACCGGTAAACGCCGGGAACCACAAAAACCCACTGAACCTGAACCAAACATAAAAACCACCCTGTAACCCCGGGCTGGCAACCCACCGGCCACGCGACCAGCGGGAGCACACCCCACCCCGGCCCCACCTGCCCCCGGGCCGTAACCCGAAAAGAAAGAAAAACCGGAAAAAAGAAAGAAAACGCCCTCCAATAACAGCCGGAGCGGATGGCATTGCAAGGCTTGGCTGGCCGCCTACCGCTGCCGCACACATCACGGAACGGGAAAAAGGAACCGGAACCAGAGAAAACCCAGAACTTGAGCGGCCAGACAACCCGCAGGGCTTGGCCTTGCAATGACAGGAGCGCAGGCTAGCCTTTGGCGTTTTATTGCTTTTTGCAGGTTTTTTCGGGTGCGCCAGCACACCAACAGGAGCGAAGCGAGGAGGAGCGACAGCGACGAACAGGGGGTTTGGGGGGAACGCCCCCCATTTCAAACAATCAGTCGCGGCTTGCGAGGCGGAAAGGAGGGGCAAGCGCCAGGGTGGAGCTTGCGGAGCGCTGGTGATTGACCCGACCCGCCGCAGCAAGACGCCACAACGACAGGGCCGTCAGGCGCTGGTTCCCTTGGGGGCGGAGGGGGATCAGAATCAACCGCGACCCGCTTTCCGAGGTTCACGACAGCACAATGAGTCAGGTGCTCCAGGGACGAAAGTCAGGCAGCGCTTAGCGGGGCGCACTTTTGGGCTGCACCTGCCTGGAATTACGGTAATGAGCCTTTTAAGCCTTACGGTCCATTTCTCCCATAAAACTCCTCATACGCGCAATCAGTATCAAGGCATCCCGATACCAACGCACCTGCCAGTCTTCGTCCTGATCGTGGTGCAGCTGCACCCTGTCTGCCAGCAACGTCGCCAATGCCAGTATCTGCCGGGCCTCGTGGTGAACAGGTTCCAGGTGATCGGAAGCCACCAGGCGCAGCAATGCGCTTTTCTGATGCAGGGGCAATCCCGCCGATAGCGCCAGCAGTTCACTGCCCGGATCGACCAGATCGCTGGCAATCTTCAACGGATGCTCCTCGCGGCGAATGGAAGACTCCAGCGCGTCGATGCGCCCGGGAATCGAGAAATGATTGTGCTGTTTGCTTTCCATAGCAGTGAATCCCTCCTTGCGGGGGAATTATCATGCCAATTCGATGCAGAGAGCAACCGGGCTGCAAGAGGATCAGAAAATTCCTACAACAATTCAGCGGTGATAAGGTCTTCGTCACATTACTTTTGATAAAGCACATAAATCTAAAATTAGCGCGCTGTGTAAATATTGCCCAGCTTCATCACATCAACCCATACCATGCGACTCTTCGGGAACGTCATTTTGAAACCGGCAAGTGACAGAACAGGGAAACATACCGAGTTTCGGGAACAGCCAATTGGACAGTTCTGTCTCCCCTTTTTGATATCTGCGGAACAATCTCCGGCCCTATCTTCCCTGTCTGTAACTAACCAATTCGCAAAACGAACTCAGACTCAGCAGCCATTTCTTCTGCTCTTCAGAATAAGTATGAGAGATCGCTTCCGGAACAACCAGCTGAAGCCCGTGGCTTTTCATTTCATCTGTCTGGGCAGTACTAATGGCAGCTTCCACAGTAAGAAGATGTTTCACCGGTATACGTTTCGCTTCCGTTAAAACCTGCCTCCAGCGGTCTTTGCAGGTACTTTTCGCTCCCAGCATGGTCAGAAGATCATCTTGAAAAAGCGGATCATGATACGCCCCGGCTCCCGGAAACAGGAAATCAGGACGTGAACGGTTTTCTGTGACTGCCCCCCTGTCACAATCTATATTCAGTCCTTTGAATATTGCTTCCAGATGATTCTCCAGAGCAAGCCCTGCCCTTGATTTCCTTCTATTCTGCACCGAGAGGGAATAGGAGATGAAGCCTTCTACATCATCTGTGAATCCCTGTTTCAGACGAATCGATACAATGTGTTTTTCCAAAGTTCTGAACAGGGTTTCCTCCCTGTCCAACCACGCCAGCAAAACCGCATCCGGGTCATCATGCGGCTGCAAATCATCCAGCGTACTTCTTGCATATTTAGAAAACTCTCGGGTATCCGGGAAATCACCACCATACCGGGTCAGAATGTCATCCAGAAATGATTCATCTTCTTGCTCAACTGCAACTCCGATGGTCTCCAGAATAGCCCGGGCGGCAAACTCTATCCTGTCCCGGTCACCTTCCAGTTTATCCCTGACAGCAAACCCCCTTTGTGAGAGATCGCTGAGACCAAACAGCCACAGAACCTGTCTCGCGACAGTGCTTCCCCCCTTGGTAATCATCGACAGCAAATGCCCGTCCGGGCGCTTCCCGATAATCAGTACATCGCCTTCTGTCGCATGTTGAGACACTGCTGTTTCTGGGAAATAAAGCCGGTGCTCACTCCTGGTCGGATGGGCTTCCCTGGCATCATACCAGGTCATGTATCCCTCTTCTTTAACCGGACCCTCATCATCTTCCAGATAGAGAAATATGGTGGGAAATTGCTGTTTTCCGGTAGCATTGCCAAGAATACGTTTTAGAGATTCAACCCCGTTAAACTCATGCTGGTTGCTTCGGAAAAGATCCGCCTCAACAGCACTAAGGCGCTTTGCCGCTACGCCGTCAAAATAATCAGACAAGTACCCTTTTTTCATTTTTCTACCAACGTATCGTCTCCGCCGGTTGGCCGTAAAAAATGTTCGTACTCCTTGGGAAGCATACCCAGAATTTCTTCTCCCGACAGTGAGTACAGGTCATAGGTAAGATCAAGCTGCTGAAGATAGTTTAAATAACGCCGAATATTTCCCTTTCTCTTGGAAGAAGTTGAACCTTTTTTGAAAGTTTTTCTGTCCGGGTCAGAATAAATACTGCTGGCCGCCTCCATAACCCCCCTGCAGCTGAACAGATACTGTCTGGCAGCCAACTGCTCTATCAGCTCTCCCCTCTCGCTTGGCTTCTTGCTCAGCAGAAATCTGGCAATCTCTCCGTAGCTGTCCACAAGAAACCATGTGGTTCTGACCGCATGTCTTGGACGGTGGTTATAGTTTGTACTGAGAACATAGTTGTAGATCTGGCTGGGCTTTCTTGTTCCATTCGAGCTGGGCGGGCATAGCACATCAAACCAGTACAGAGCCAGCCAGCTCCAGAATCCTCTGTCTCCCAAGAGAGGCTGTATGTCTGCCTGCTTCAGAACTTCTGACAGATACACCCCCATATCATAGCGTGTGGGAAAATCCCTCCTTTCCACTTCAGGCGCATCCTCTACAGCAAGCGAATAACGAGCATCTGTCAGCAAATGTAATGGTGTATCAAGCGCCTCGCCTTCTCTCAGATAGTGTAGATGCTGTTCAAATGCAGATACCCCATCCTCGTTCAGTTTTCTTATCGGATCAGCCATAGTCGTGATCCTCCATGCGCCTGACAAGATGCTCGCAAAAATGATGTTTATCACTAAAAGACCGCACAACATCATCAATCCACTGATGAAGCAAATCGGGATCCGTGTCGGTGGGACACTCTTCCGGAGCGATACTGTTGGCGAAGGCAATCCACTGTTCCTGCCAGGAACCTTCACCCTGATCACCCACCTGATTCCAGAAGATATATATCAGAACCTCTCGGAACGCAGAAGGCAGAACCAGACTCTGAAAAAACGGATTGTTCAGCAGCTGTCCTATACCATCCGGAACAGTGTTATTGATACACAGAACCGGTTTTCGCAGCTCATCAAAAGAAAGTTTCCATACCAGATTACCCATTTCCGGAATTCTTTTGATGATCATCAGGGAAGCTCTCTGCTCCTCATCCTCGTGATCCTTCGGAGCAAGCCTGTCTGCCAACGCAATAAGTCTGCCGACACTATCGGAATTGTCCACCACCTTTACCCTGAAAAGAATCGGACCTGAAAGGTCTATCTGATCAAGCATGGTGCTCGCCGGAGGATAAGGTGCCGCTACGGTACCGAACCCGAATCTTTGTGAGGTGTTGCGGTGATAGGCCTCTACAAAAAGATCAGCTTCCGGCGGCAACCTGTTCCTGTCGAGTTTGAAATCCACTTCAAACTCCGGAGGCTCGTTGTCCTTCTCCACAAACCGGATTTCTATTTCAGAATGCTTTATCTTGATCCTGCCAGTATGGTTGATGCGTCTGGAAATCTGCATTTTATTCTTCCCCGACCGGTGTTGTACTTAGTTTAACCAGAAGATCCCGGTTCGGATCAAACCCTGAAACATCAATCCTGAAGTCCGAGTCGGTTACCTCGAAAACAAGCTCGTTGGTTCCAATATCTTTTAGGGAAACGGTCTTTTTTGTAATCGCGACTCCAGGCTTTATCCCTTTCCTTCCGGTGAAGTCGAAATCAAAGGGGTTGTATTTCTTAAAGGGGTTTCCGGAGGCAGTATCGTATGCGGTTCTCACTCTGAGCCTCAGAGGATACTGAGCTTCTTTTGCACCATCTCCAGCCCGAATTGAAAAGCCGTCTTCCATTGTTTCCAGTCTTGCAGGACGCGGCTTTTTCGGCACCTTAATATCGTCATCAGGAGGGGTTCTTGTGGTCGGCTTTTTTTCCCCTCCCGTCGAACCTGTCTGCTCCGGTTCTTCAATGAAAAAGAATCCCGCCAGCGCCTTCTCGTCCTCTTCTTCTTCTGCCTGCGTGAGCATGTCATAAAAGTTCACGACTGCATTCTTGATCACTTTCAGTCTGTCACCCGGAGAGACATAGTTTTTCCTCAGTTTCTCCGCATTGTAGGTCCACCTGGTATGTGCTGGATTTTCCGCATCCCCGAGAAAAGAGGAAATCACTTCGTCATTTGCCACCATCACGCCGTAGGCTTTCCTGTCACCAAACTTGGATTCGGCAGGTAGAGTCAGCCCGCCCCGTACATAAAGATCCGCCCCTTTTGTAATACCATCAGGACGTTTTATAAACACATAGAATCTTGTATCGTACTCATTCTTGTCCGGCTTGGTCTTTACTGTAAGAGGAAGTTTTACTCCAACCAGTTTGCCTTCCGCAAAGGAGCTACGCAGCTTTTCAAGATCTTCCGGCTCAAAATCATCCTCATCCAGCCTCTTGTCATCCACCCATCCTTCCCGGAGGGCGAGCATGTTGCCGCTTTCCAGTTCCCGGCTGGATTCTTCTATGAAAAGGAACAGCTCATCAATATCAGGGATTTTTCCTCTGGCATGATCATGCGCAAGCTGCCGGATGTTTTCTGAATCCAGTAACTGGTCATTGAACTTCATAACCAATTGTCCGGTCAGAATGGGATAAAAGTAATTGACTATGGCCACCCCGATCATTTTTTCAGGATCGAGGGATGGATCGAAAAACGGAATAACTACAGAGAGTCCGGGTTCTGTTGTGCGTGTCAGCCCAAACTGTCTGGAAAATTCAACTATGTATCCTTCATCACCTGTTGGAACAGGAATCATGTCATTGATATCAGATCCCTTCATTTCCGAAAAATAAGCATGTGGAGGGTATTCTTTTCCGTCATGGGAATGAAGATCAAGAACCGTCTGTCCCATCAGCCAGCCTGAAGGATCTCCTTCCCGGACAGTCAGACCAAAAAATGCTCCCACCATAGAGGAACTGGAATACACCAGTTTTCCCAATCCCCAACGGCCTCTCCGTGCCCCTGTTTTATGTGACTTCCCGTGCCTTCTCCAGAAATCCGAAAAATCACCACCGTCTTTTTTTTCTATCGATCCCGTCAGACCGGTGGTGCCAAAATCTTCGATAATCAATGCCGAAGGTCTGGAAAAATCGATCTGATCAAGCTCAATACCTGAAGCTTTTGCATGACCCAGCTGATCTGCAAGAAGGCCTTTCATCCAGGAAGAATCCAGTCCCGTTTCTGAATCCGTCCACCTGAAGGAAACCATTGTCTGTTCTCCGTTGCGTGTGGCATCCAGAGAATTCTGTACTGCTTCCCTTACAATGGTTTCATAAAGATCAACTTCATCATTTCTGAACTGATCCCTCTGCGTTATTCCGGACTCCACATAACACGGCAACTGTGGGATAAAATGCCATTCCATATCTTTTACCTGTTCTTCCTGTATGTCGTTTTTATTGGAGAATAAAAGAAGACTCCTGATCCGCCTCACTCTCCAATGTCGGTGTTCCGCCCGGATATCACCAGTCTTTTTCCATTTCCGGGCAACCATTTCACGATCCGGTCAACGATCAGTTCTGTTTCTCTGGCATTATTTCCTTTTACCGCGCATTCCCAGACAACGATAATTCTCCATCCCATCCTCTGTAACATCTTCTGATTTTTTTGATCCCGCTCCACATTCCCGTTCAGCTTCTTCTGCCAAAAAACCGTGTTTGTTTTCGGCATCACCGCATTTTTACATCCTTTGTGGCGGTGCCAGAAGCAACCATGGATGAACACTACGGTTCTGTATTTTGGAAGAACAATATCCGGTTTTCCCGGAAGATCTTTAACGTGAAGACGATACCTGAAACCTTTACGGTGAAGAGATTTTCTGACTGCCATCTCGGGCTTTGTATCCTTCCCCCGTATGGCCGCCATATTGCGGCTTCTGGCTTCCTGGCTGATCCTATCAGCCATCAGGCGGTAAATCGTAGCTGTTGCGGCAGCTCCTCTGCTTCCATAAGCGTGATGATATGCGGCTTCATCAGGGCGGCAATCTGCTCAATCACAGGAACCACCACAGAATTGCCAAACTGTTTGTATGCCTGTGTATCGGATACCGGGATAGAAAAATCATCCGGATACCCCATGAGGCGGGCACACTCTCTAGGCGTAAGGCGCCGGGGGTTTCTCCCAAGACCTCTGGATACAAGAATTTCAGAGCCGTCTTTATAGTACCTTGCTGACAGTGTTCTGGCCGTGTCCTTTCTGGTTACCAGACCAAAACCGAAACCGTTCCCTTTGGCTTTGTGCTTCGCTGCATAGTTCTGAAGATAAGCCCACAGCTTGTCGCTCAAGATATATTTGTCTGCAGCACGACCCTTTTTCTCGTCATAGTAGCCTTTCTCCCTGTCATGCTCAGGCACCTTTTCACCTTTTCTGTGAAGGATGTCACCCATAAGGACAGAATCAGATTCCGGCTGCCTGAAATCATCCCACGAAAACGCTGTTTCCTCCCGGAAACCGACAAGATAGATCCTTTCCCTGTGTTGCGGTACAAAGCCCTTGGCATCAACCACTTTTGGATACACACGATACCCAAGCTCATTCTCAAGCACCTCCATGATGACCCTAAAGGTGTTGCCTTTGTCATGACGCTCCAGGTTTTTCACGTTTTCCAGAAGAAAGGCCGTTGGCTGTTTTTCCCTGATGACGTTAGCCACATCAAAGAAAAGCGTTCCCTGTGCCTTACAGGCAAAACCGTGAGCCATGCCGAGAGAATTTTTCTTGGAAACGCCGGCTATGGAAAAGGGCTGGCACGGAAAACCTGCGAGTAGAACATCGTGATCGGGCACATCTTCCGGTTTTATCTGTGTAATATCTCCCGCCAGTTCGTGATCCATCGGAAAATTCTCGCGGTAGGTCTGCTGTGCATATTTATTCCATTCACTGGTCCAGACACAACGCCCGCCGTTACTTTCAAATCCTTTCCTGATCCCGCCGATGCCGGCGAACAGATCAATAAATGTAAAATTCGCTTCCTGCTCCATTTCCTGTCTTCCCTTACTATTCAGCATCTCCCGTAAAGATGCTCCATATACGAGTTTTATATCAGTTTCCCGTTTTTCCCACCTACGGACGGTTCTTGCTTTTACACCACATTGCTCTGCAATCTGCTGCTGAGAAAACTTCTGTCGCGCTTTTTCCAGCAGCTCCAAGGCCTGTTCCTGAGTCATTAAACCCTCTGGGTATCTTTCCGGACATTTTGTCCTATGATATTCCCGGTCTGACAGAAATACAAGGCGGAAACTGCCCGACGACGACACCGGCCGGCTGACGCGCCGATGAAGGCGGCTTGCCGGATGGCATGCAGCCGGAGCAGGTAAGGCATGTCTGGCGGCCACCTCATACGGTGGGCGGGGGAGGCGGCGGATCTGAAGGAAGCGAAGCGAGACTGCGCAAAGCGCCACAGCGATGACCGGCCTCCTGTGGCTGCAGCTTTGCCGGTGCTGCCGAACCAGACAGCCCGGAGACGCAAGGGCATGATGCGTCTGCATGGTGCCCGCCGTGCCGGAGAGTCTGGCGGCCTGTAGGGTGAGGCGCTGGCTACGGAGTGCGGAGCCCCTTGGGAGGGTGCCGGAGCGCGCGGGGTTTGCGGGCGCAGGCAGCCCGAGCAGGGGCTACAGGAACACAAATATCGGAGAGATGCCACAGATCATGAACGCATGTCTATAACTTTTCCTTTTAATCCAGATCGTTTAAGATAATTTAACGGGCTATTTAAATCTATTGAAAGGAATTTCAGAGTAGGACAATATACTTCTACTTAAGGGTGCCTCGAATAATTCGGTTGTCGTCACACCGGTGCAGGCCAGTGTCCAAGATTTTCAATAGATTATGGATTCCGGCCTGCGCCCACTACTGTCCGGAATAATATTCATAGCGCCAAAACCTGCTGAATTTTCGCCAATTCCCGTTGCCTCACACGGTGTCGCTCATAGACTCGGGTTTCGGTTTCGGGTCTTTGAAATAAGCTGTTTTTCAACATGACCAAACAGAGTTTCAACGACTGAGAAATTCCTTGGGTTTTTCGATACAGGTAAACCAGCAAATAGGCGATCAATGCCGTATAGATTTGGATTTTCACCGCATTCTCACTGCGGCCCAAAAACTGCTTGATCTTCAGGTTCTGCTTCAGCCATTTGAAAAACAATTCAATGCCCCAGCGTTTTTTGTAGCCCTGCGCAATTTCCCGTGCAGAACGCGAGAAATCATTGGTGACAAGGATAATGGGCGTGGGTTTGTCGTCCCGGTGAACCACGATTTTCCGCAATGCCGTGCCATAGTAGTGATTGATACGCTTCCCCCCGGGACGCAGGTTCTTGAACTGCACGACGCTGTCTTCCAACACAAGCTCCTGATCGGATTCGGGAATCGTGCGCGAGGCTTGTATTTCAATGCCGGCATTCTTTTTGAACCGGGAAATGAAATACGCCTTCTTCTGATGGATTTCGTACCACCAGTTATAGTCACAGTAGCCTTTATCAAAAACATAGGTGGCCCCCGCCGTGATCGGCATCGTACGCCCTTGGTCAATATCATTGACATTGGCATGACTGAGTTCGGCATGAACTGGCAGATCGGTGTGCTGCTCAATCATCATATGTACCTTAAGCCCCTGGGTTCTGTCGTTACGATGAGCTTTGGCCCAGTCATCAAATCCAAGCCCCTTCAAGGGAATGGGCGTGGAATCAATCAAATACAGTAAATCAGCCACTTCCCCTTTGAGTATTCGACTGCGGGTCTGGGCTAACAGTATGTTGCAGGTATCGGAAAATACCTCAACCTTCCGCTTGCGGTTCGCATCAGACAGAGTTGAGCGCTTGATTGTGCGTGTACCCAAATGATAATGATGCTGTGATTGCTGATTAAAACCAGCTTCCAGTTCCCGTAAACTTCTGGCGCCTGACATCTGCGCATAAACCATCGCCGTCAATACATCCCAACAACGCAGCCCTTTGCTGTATTTGTCTCCACCGTGTTGCGCAACGATATGATCAAATTGATGTCGAGAAAGGCCTTTCATTAGTTCGCCAAATCGGGTATTTCTATACATGTTGCAGCTCCTCTTCGGTTTCTGAGTCATGTCAGTGGGTTTTAACCCGTAAACCCAGGAGCTGCAACACCTTATTGGCTCCCTCTCTTTCATATTCCGGACAGTAGTGGGCCTGCGCCGGAATGACAATTTATAGAGGTGCCCTTAAAAGATCTTCTCGGACTCCTTCTTTCAAATTATATAAAACGAATAATTTTAATCCTCCAACACAAACAAACTTTATTGATGGATCAATACGATATGTTAAAAATAAGATCAAACGCCTTTCTTCTTACTCTCCTTTTCTTTTTGCTCTCTCAATCCTCGATGGCAACAATACTTGTCGATAATGGTTCTGGTAGAAGTAGAGCTATAGCAAACAATCAACCTAATAATGGGAATGTATGGAATTCACTTTCACAGTCTTTTATTGCTAATGAAAAGAATATTTTATTTGGCTTTAGACTAAAAAGAGGGGCCGCACACATAATCCCAGAAGAAAACTCTACTGTAATATATAATTTATATGATGGTGATGGATTATTTAATAAACTACTTTCTACTAAAATAGTACCCTTCCCCAAAATGTTATCCGATGATCCTCGTGCCGTTTCTGGTGATGTTGGTTTTGTATATGCAGACTTTTCAGATTTAAACTTAACAGTAGGCAACAGCTATACTGTGCAAATAACACTCCCTCCTGATTCATTACCTACACTTGGGTCATCCTCCAAGATTGGCGCTTTTAGTGATATAGTAAATATTTACCAAAATGGAAGATTTTATTTCCATCCTGATGATGGATACAATAATGATTATTTTTCAGACAATGATCAATTGTTTCATGTGATCTAAGTGATGAATGTTACTACATAGCTTTAGGTGATTCTTATTCTTCTGGAGAGGGTGCCGGCAAATACACTCCAGCGACCAATGAGAAGGACAATAATCTTTGTCATCACTCGACTATTTCATGGAATTCAAAGAAACCAGGCGGAAATACAAATAACGCTCTTCCCGGTATAGCTAATATGCGCCATGAGTCCTATGCATGTAGTGGTGCCATTTCATCAGATCTTTCAAACTCAAGTCACCGAGAAAATGACGGCTGGGAAAAAGCACCCGGCCCACAACTTGAAGAACCTCTTGTTAAGATGGCAAAACTTATCACGCTCACCATTGGCGGCAACGATGCGCTTTTTGCAGACGTCATAGAGCAATGCGCCGTATTTGAATGGGGAAGTAACTGTTTCGACGATAGTTTCAGTTGGAGTGATTCGCGTACACTCGATGAAGTAGTAAAAGCGGAAATTGCGAAACTGGAAAATGAAACCCTGTGCAAAACCTATCTGGATGTCAAACAAAAAGCAGACGGCGCCCCTGTTATTGTGGCCGGCTATCCCAACCCAATAGATAGAGATGAAGATGCATGGGGGTGGACACCGGAGCAATCAAACTGGGTACAGGAACTTAACCTTAACCTCTGGAATGCAATCAAACGATCCGCAGCAAAAGCAGGAGTACATGTAGTTACTGACAACCATTCAAATACGTATAACTCAGACAATCTGTTGGCCAATCATTTTGAAGGACATGGGGCCTATTCTACGACACCCTGGATTAATGATTTCCATAATGTTCTCAATGAGTCAATGAAACAGGAAAGTTTTCACCCAAATGTTCAAGGGCAGAAAGAGTATGCATTAGCAATACAGGAATGGATTGATCGAGAGCGTCAGGACAATCCAACTCTTAGCAATCCAGAACCGGAAAATCCTGCAGATCCCTGTTATACGCTAGTACCACAGGCAAAGATGTCTGCCGCTGTCCCATCTACCACCGTTGGTGATTTAGGCGTTAGTCCTGTTGCCCCACTTAAATGCGATGGCCTTGAAACAAAAGTCGTTCCAGGAGAAGACGTTGCACTCAAGGGACTTGGCTTTGGGCCAGAAAAAACTGTAGGAATTGAAATGATGTTCGAAAATTCACCTAGAATTTTTCTAGGAACGGCCTCAGTTGATCTCTCGGGAAAATTCGAAGAGACAGTAACCGTTCCGGCATCCTCGCCAGATAACGGGAAGGTGCTTTTTCGGGTCAGCGGTGATGGCGCAAATGGAGGGAGCAGACTGTTACTTGGATATTCAGAAATGGGAGACTCTTTACAGGATGATGCGGATTTGGATGGAATACCCAATGCGTGCGACAACTGCCCTTCTGAGGCGAATACTCAACAGACCGATTCTGATGCTGATGGAATCTGCGATGCATGCGATACCTGCCCTCTAGATGCTAACAACGACCATGATAATGACGGCATTTGCGACAACATTGACCCCTGCATCGGCAAGGACGCATTGTCACTGACAAATACATCCGTAACTTCCCTCAGAAACGAATATGCCTGCAAATCTATTTCTGCTGATCAGTACGAAATTGCGGGCACAGCTTCAGTAAGTTTCCGATCAGGAACTGAGATCATTCTCGGAAAAGGATTTGTCGTTAAAAAAGGGGGACGATTCAGAGTGCTTGTTGACGAGAAGTAACCACCTGTTTTAGATGACGGTTGATTTTTCCATGAGCGTAGTGTCGCCGAGAAGTTAAAGCAAAGAGTCTCATAAGATGAAATGTGAAATTGTCGTGTATTCATAAAGAAATATAGTCGGCATCCCCAGAAATCATTTCTGGGGACAATCGCCTTCTACTTCCCGTTTCCGCATAAATTCTCGCATGGAATGCCATCTTTGTCCCTGTCAAGAGAGACATTTCCACATTTTTCAAACTGATATCTGGCTTCTGCGCAACTCTTCATATATTTACATTTTTTATCATGTGAGCAGTTATACGTAGCAGGTGGTCTATATACACCCTTACTCCTATGACAATGGTATTCTCCTGTCTTCCTGTTGTTATGACAGCCCTCTGAATTAGTTCTTCCTCCATGCCCCCAAGCTGGAGGTGTGAATAATAAAATTACGAATAAAATAGAAAAACTCCGGGTAGAACCAGTTTTTAATGTTATCGCACAACATTTGATGTGATTAGTCATTCCAGTTCTTTTATCAAACTCGGATCATCATTGGCAGGACTCCCTACACGCGTACTTACTGGCCACAACTCCAGTTTTTCTGCCGCACAGGGTCGCAACAAGTTTTTCAGTTCAGCGGGATAATACGAATCAGGATCCAGCCAGACACCATAGCCATCCGGCTCCAGAATCACCGGCATTCGGTCATGGATGGGTTTTACTTCTTCGTTGGCATCGGTGACAATGATGGTACAGGATTCTACTGTTTTCCCCTCCGGGCTTTGCCAGTGTTCCCACAACCCGGCGAAGGCGAACAGTTCCTGGTTCTTGACCCGAATATTGTAAGGCTGCTTGTAGCCTTGCATCTGCCGCCATTCATAGAAGCCGGTGGCAGGAATCAGGCACCGGCGTCGCTTGAAGGCGGTACGGAATGCGGGCTTGGTGTCTACCGTCTCCGCCCGGGCATTGATGGTACGGTAACCGAATTTCTCGTCCTTGGCCCAGTAAGGAATCAGCCCCCAGCGCAGTAAAACCGCCTTGCGACCGTCTTCCTCTTGCCGAATGGCCGGAACTTTCTGCGAGGGCGCAATATTATATCGCGGTTGCCAATCCAGATGATTGATGACCTGGAAGGCGTCGATGAAGGCCTGGGCATCGGTAATGAGGTTGTATCGACCACACATTGGTTCTGCTCACCTTCCAACGATGCTATTCATGTTCATTTCTCCTTATGGAAATAGGATTTTAAGACTTCTGTGCATCGTCTCTCCGAATACTTAAAGTAAATGTATGCTGCGCACCATACTAAAGCAGCGACGATTGCTGTTGGCACAAAAATCAACCATTCATTTAGAGGGTGGTCAATGTTTTTATTATTGAAATACCTTAGCATTTTGACAACAGGTTCATAAGAACCAACAGAAATAAAAAACAGCACACAAGTAGCAACTGTAAGATTCATGAACGAAATCAGGAAATTCATGTTAAATGACCTCTGCATTGATAAATTGAGGTCGTCATTATAATGCTCCCCTCCTTTCAAGATAGACGCCTTAAATGCCGTAAAAAGTCGTTTTCGAATCACCCACAAAAATAAAATCTGTGATACGTGGGCTCCTATTTTTTTCGCCATCCCCACGGATTCTGCTGTTCCCCGGCTTTTTCCCACACTCCTGATTTCACCCTTCTTGCATTCGCTTCGGCTGTGAAATATATCTTCTCTCCGCAATAATTTTTGTACACCACCGCCCTGCCCGCCCACACCATCGCCAGATTCAGATTCTCCTGAATGTCGTCGCCGTCGTGCGTCCAGACCTCCGCCACTGTGCGCCCATACCGGTCTTTGGTTTTTGGCAGGATACGCACGGTTTTCGGGGTGATGGCGAGCAGATAGTCACGTGACTCCTTGCCCCAAGGTCGCTGCTTCATTTCCGGGGCATCAATGCAGTACAGGCGCACCTTCATCCGCTCTCCGCGGCATTTCACTGTCATGGTGTCGCCGTCGTAAATGCTTCTGACTTCGCAGATTTCCTCTGCCCCACTCTCACCTGACATCCCAGGGAAATCAATAATCCAGGGTGAAACGATTGCAGCGATGGCGGCCGCCCAGAACAGCGGCAGTCTTTTGTGGTTAAAATACTCGAATATGTTTTTATTTTTCACGAAATACTCCTATTGTGCTAATAAATTCCTTTTCTTCGTTCACTCCCCGCCCACCTGTTACTGACAAGCTTTGCCGGTTTCTTCCACCCACTTGGCCAGCAGGGGGTGCAGGCAGGTGTCATTTTCCTCCGAAATCGATACGTTGTCCGGCAATTCATCACCCCGGGTTCTCAGTTGCACGGTGATATCCAGGTTCCTCATGTAGAGGCTGCCCTGATTCTTCAGCCATGTGCCGCTGGTGTAATGCAGGGTAACGCCTTCTGTACCGGTGGTTTCCACGGTGGGTGGGTCGGGCCGGATGCCGCGGGCCTCGAAGCTTCCGGACAGGTACACGGCCCCGGCTGCCATCCACGGGGCAAGCCTGACGGCCAGTTCATCGGCTGTGGTGCTGCCGATCCTGATGCTTTGGGTTTTGGTGTTGATGGTCTTCCCGCGCACCAGCACCGCATGACTGATGTACCAGTCGCAGGATTCGGTTTTGCAGGCGGATACCGGGCCGGTTGAGGCCTCCAGGATGAACCCGCTTTCTTTGTAGCCACCAATGACCTGATATTTCCCGTCGATGGGCTGGAATGTCCTGTTGTTCCGTCCCTCCACACGAAGGAACCACGATGAACCGCCCTTCTGCGCATCGTAGTCCTCCCGTGCGGTGACCAGGCTGCCAATGGCGGCTCTGATAACGCCGGTCGTTCCTGCGTTATCCACGGAAAGCCAGTGAAGGAGCACACCGGTAAACCCGATGAATATCAGGAACAGCAGCTCACCCCAGCCCATCGGCTTCATTCTGTAACGCTCATTGCCGGGCAGTACGCACCGCACCCGGGACGGCCAGAACCAGCCCACGCCTGCGGGGGTCATCATGTCGGTGAAGGTGTGGGACAGCCACCCGGCAATGAGCGCGAGAAAGAAGCCCCAGGGCAGGATATAGAACAGCCCTGCCCCGGCGATTACCTGGAGAATCAGAGAATGGGTGAATGTCCGGTGTCCGAAGCGCCTCTCCAGCCATCCGGACAGGGGAGGCGCCATACGCCCCACGATTCCCGCCCGGCAGTCCAGGTCTGGCAGTGCGGCTGCCATGATTGCGATCAAGGATTCATCGAGACCGGGCGCATGGCCCGTGGCCAGACATGCCGCCAGATACGCGGCCTGCCCGGCGGCAAGGTGGGTAGGAAGCAGCATCAGCCCGGAAAGCGGATGCCTTCCCCGTCTGAATAGTCGAAGGTGATCTCCTCTCCGGGCCGGATAAGAGTCCTGGCAAACAGGTGGATGCCGTCAAATACGGCATTTGGAGTGTCGCTGTGATTGATGTAGCGCAACAGGTTCCGCCCCTCGATGAGGAACAGTGTACCGTCTTCATTCTGCACATTCAGAGTATAAGGGGTGATCTCGACCGCACGGCTGCCCCAGTAGGTGCCAATGTAGTCCTCCGTCCTGAAATCGCACTTTGCAAATACTCCGAGGCCGTGTATCACGGATTCCTTCACGTCCAGGAACTGAATCAGGTCTCGCGTCAGAAAAACAGGGTTCTCCGCATTCATCTCCATGAATTGCCGGGGCGGTTTCCCACCCCGCTCTCCTTATGTCAGTTGCTCCAGAATTTCGACCACGCGCAAGGCCTGGCCCTGGGTAAGACCGGCCTTTTCCTTCAGAACCAGAATCAGCGCGTTGACCTTGTTTAGCTCAATATCAATTTCAACCTTCTGCCGGTCTGTTTCGCCAGGCAAACAGCAATCCGTCACAACGGCAAGATCTTCTTTGCTGTTTTCTTCTTCGCCACAACCAGATTTGTCATTCCGTTCGGGGTGGTAGGGCACTCGGATACCGGGGCGCCGCGGCATGTGCTCAGGATGCTTGCCACATAATCCAGGTTCAGTCCGGGCTTGATAGTGTGAGCGCCCTCCACTGCTCCGGCAGGCACCTGGATTACAGAAGCAGCCATGGCTGCACCGATCACGATCTTTTGCGCTTTCATAGGGATTACCTCGCTTTCAGTTGGTACATGAAGAATCGCAGCCCTATAAACAGGGCTGTCGCCACGCCGGAAAGAACCAGCATGTCCGTTTCTCCCATGCCGCGGCTGATGTACCGCCCGGCAATCGCCACCACCAGGGCCAAGACAATCAGCGGCGTCATATCCAGATAGGTCATACCTGCCTCATGATTGAACGCCCCGGCTTTCGCCGGTGTGATTTCTTCCTCCATAGATGCCGTTTCCAGCATCCCCCGAATAGCGGCGGGAATCCCTCCGGAATCCCGCGCCACATGATTGATAAACCTTTCCCGGGTGCGCCCGTCAGTGAACCGGATAGGCCGTTGCTCCAGCCAGTTCCGGGTGATCTGCTCCGACTGCTCCAGGGTCAGCGGCTTGAGTTCCACCATGGTCTGAAACCGCCAGGCCATCTTGCTGATGCGGGTGCGCCGGTTGCTGTCGTCGATGGCGGCGGCCATCAGCCCGGCCTCGATCATGCGCGTGAACAGGTCGGCTTTCTGCGGGCCGACCTCCAGCCCCTCGACAAACACCCACACCAGCTGCTTGTGCATGGTGGCGACGATGATGTTCGCCGCGTCCATCACCGGCAGCCGGAGCAGGGTTCTCGCCAGATCATTCCACTCCAGTCCGCCCTCACGCCTTGCCTTGGCCTTGAGGCGCGGCCCGATGATCTCACCCGGCACCACCAGCCCCACCGCTTTGTGCAGCTGCTCCAGCAGTGAAAGCGCCATGGCCTTGGTGTTGCCATCCTCCACCAGTACGCAGAACGCACCCCGGTCTCTTGCCTCCCTGAAGGCCCGGCGGATGACCGCGCTCTTGCCCACCCCTGGCCGCCCCTTCACCAGCACATTGCCGCCGGCGGTCATGGACTCTATGATGGTGTTTACTTCACAATCCCGACCAACAAACCCTGTAATTTCTTCCATTCATATCCACCATATCGCCGCGCCGCCTCCTCAATGGCGGCATCCACTTTCACCACACCCTGTATCGCGTCATGCTCGGCCTTCTTGGCGGCTTTTGCATCTTCCCAAAGCATGTCCGATTCGATGCGCCCCTCCTTAACCGCCTGCTCGAAGTAGGCCAGACGGTCGCTGTAGAAGTCCGCCATCTCCACTGCCTCCAGCCGCGTCGCTTCCAGACCCCGGATAGTGGCAACATTACCCAGAAACGCATTTTTCAACTGCTCCTCTGTGCGAGACAGTTCCAACCTTGCCTTGGCTGCCTCCATTTCCCGCTTGCGCGAGAACAAGGGGATCTCGATGTAGATGCCCGCATTGGCGCCTTCGGCGGCATCGTAGGTTTCCGACAGGGCATAACCCACATACACCCGTCCTGTGAAGTTGCTCTGCCTGCTGATCTCTGCCAGCTCCTGGCGCGCGGCCTGCACCACGGCGCTCTGCTTAAAGACTACGGCTAGGGCATCATCAATGGGCGCAGCCTCCGCGCTCGTGCAAAGCCCGCACAATACACACAATGCAAGGATCACTTTCATCCGTTGAACAAATCCCGCTGGACGGGCTTCATGCTGACATTGACCACCCCGGCCTGCTGTAGCACCAGCATGTTTTTCACATCCATCAGGGAGTCATCGTCGGCAATGCCTTCGGTTTCCATGATGATCTGGAGTTTGCCCTCATCGGTTGTGACGATCTTTTTCAGGCGCACGGTGAGGGCGTCCACCCTCTCGTTCACGTTGCGGACGATCTCGCCGCCCAGGTCGAGGATTTCTTCCTCTTTCGGTGGCTTCGCCGTGTTCTCCTGCTTCACATCAAGCCGCTTTGCTGCTTCCATAGTCTGCCTCCTGTTTCAGATAGCCCATGATGAAATCCCGCGCCGCCTTCCAGCTGCGGCAGATGGCCACCCGGTAGCCGTGCTTCTGTAGTTCTGCCAGCCACCAGCGTTGCTCCTCGCTGACGGTGCCGGTCTTGGTTTTCATTTCGATGTAAAGGCCGCTCCATTCACCACGGGGCACCGGCAGGCAAAGGTCAGGTACACCACGCTTTACGCCCTCGGCCTTCATCTTCGCCCCGGCCACCTTGCTCCTGTGTCCGCCGTTGGGGATGGCATGGAGCAGGGCCAGCTCCGGCACTGCCACCTTTTGTATCTCCACCCACTTGAACAGCGTCACCTGTTCCTGGTGCTCACTTGCTTTCGCTTTTCTGCCCATCGGTATTCCACCTCTGCTTTCACCCGGCCGCGTACATTGAATGGCACGACCTTTTCCAGTATCTGCCTCCTTGCCCGGCGGCTCTTTCCCTGCATGACCTGATCCACATACAGGGGGATCATCTTGTCCTGCATCGCATCTTCCGTTTCAGTTCTTCCAGGTGCCTCTTTGCCGTTTCCTTGTCCGCAGGTTTGTATTCGATCACTTGTCCGGCATTCATCTTCAGCCGGTACATTTCATCGCGGTAATGCCGCCGCAACTCGGCAACGGACGGGAACCATTGACAATGACCAACGGCCTGTCTCACCACCACCATGAACGGCTCATCCTGCATTTCTCCGAGCTGATCCCAGTAAACGGCCGCCATCTCCTGGGTGATTTCCTTCGAGTATGCTGCCGCGAGGTAGGCCATGCCCTCCTGAAATGTGCTCTTGTGCATAGTTATCTCCAAACAACGAATTGAGTGCGTCAATACTCGCCGTAAACCTCGACCCCGGGGCAGACTGACACCTGTCAGCCTTGACCGGAAACAGGCCCTTCCAACCGTTGATGATGCTCTGCTCCACCACCGCCTCGATGTTCTGGCCTTCCGACCTCATGGCGGCCAGTTTCTTCAATGCCCGCTGCTGTGCAATGTCCGTCATGGGCGCTTTGGTCTTTCGTCGGTGCTCCACGAAATCCGCCCACAGATTTGCGGGCATCCAGTCCGGCAGTTCCACCGCTTCTTTTTCCGGTTCCCTTCCGGTTCCTTTACGGTTCTTTCCGGTTCGGGGGTCACTCTGACCCACCTCCTGGGTCACTCTGACCCCACCCCCGGGACTCTCTAACCCCACCCCCGGGTCACTCTGACCCTGGGGACTCTCTGACCCTAGGGACTCTCTGACCCCGGTTGTGGATAAGTTCAGGGTAAATTTGTCCGGCAGTCCCGGCCTTGTTTCCACCTCGATCAACCCACAATCTTGCAGTTTCCGGATCGCCCGGCGAACCGTGCGCCGGTCGTATCCGGTCATCTCCGCCAGCCTGTTCATGGACGGCCAGCACTGTGGCTGATCCTTGATATGCTCCGCCAGCGCCACCAGCACCGGCTTGGCCGGCGCCCGCAGCGCCAGAGAGTAAGCCCAGTCCCTGGCCTGGATGCTCATGCCGCCCTGTCCCGCCTGGAAAGCTTCATTTCATAGCCACACACCCTCAGGATTTTCTCCAGCTGTCCTGTCGTCATAGCCTGTCTCCCGCTCTCGAAACGGCTGATGCTCGACTGATGCAGCCCGGTCTTCTGCGCAAGCTGAATTTGAGACAGTCCTGCCTGTTTTCGGATTTCCCTGATATTCAAGACATTCTCCATGCTCATATTATAATACGCTGTACTCATATTTTCTACCAAAAATACAATCACTCTGTCAAATGGTATGATGCACCCATGAGCACACCGCATAAAATCGGGCAACGCATTAAATCCGCCAGGCATCGCGCCGGTCTCAGTCAGGCAGAACTGGCAAAGGCTGTGGACGTCACCCAGCCCGCAATCAGCCGAATCGAAAAGGACGAGTTCGATGTCAGTCAGACCATGCTCTCCAAAATAGCACTGGCCTGCGGCGTACCTGCATCCTCTCTCATTGATGCCGTAAAGGACGATGGATCAGTCTACAATCTGCCCGCCATCCGTAAAGTATTGTCTGATTACGAAGCCCCTTCAGGTCTTCGTGATTTGCTCTCTGATAAACAACTGATGGAATCCTTTGGAGTCACGAACAATGAAGTTGGGATTCTCTACTCCATTCCGGTTGAAGATGTCCGAAAGGAAGGTTATCTTCAACTGCTCATCACACTGAGAGCCATCGGCGCAAAATCAGTGTGACCACCTCACGTCTTCTTTTTCACTGTATGTCACAAGTGGACAATTTGCCAAAGACACCCTGTTACGAGAAGCCATGGAAATCACCGGCAACGATTTGGTGCGCCTTGCCAGCATCGACCTCAAAGGATCCGCGATAAGAAACGGATCATTCGGTTTCTCATTGCCATTCGGACAGTAACCGGAAAATGGGCGTGAAAGCTGCGTGAAAGCATGGAGTCACATCTGTCGCTGTAGCGTCACTTACTGTCACGTTAAATGCACGGGGAAATCATGCAACTAATTGATATATATGATAATGAATAAAAGGCCCGAGCCTTCGGGAGGCAGGGGCCGGAGGTTCGAATCCTCTCACTCCGACCAATAAAATCAACGACTTATAACCGTTGGAAACCAATACTAGGGTTTCCTACCGACTATTTGTCACAATTTTGTCACACTCGTTCGCAACCGAAAGGAGTGTGGCATGGCAACCTTCAGAAAACGCGGCCCTTACCAGTGGCAAGTCCAGGTCAGAAAAAAGGGTTACCCTCCTCAGTGCAACACCTTTGATACCCGTGCAGCAGCGGAGAAGTGGGTTCGGGCCGTAGAGTATGAAATGGACCAAGGCGTCTTCGTATCCCGAGCAGAAGCGGAATCTACCACACTGCGGGAGCTGTTGGAGCGCTATAAGGAGGAGATCACCCCATTAAAGAAAGGGGCAGCACCCGAGTCCGCCCGTATCCGTGCTTTCCTAAAACATCCACTTGCACACCGAATCGTTGCCAGTATCCGCGGCGTTGATATCGCCCGCTACCGGGATGCACGCCTAAAAAAGGTTTCACCCGCAACCGTAAAAAGGGAACTCGTGATCATCTCCCACCTATTTGAAGTAGCCCGCAAGGAATGGGGGATTCACGTCACCAACCCGGTACGGGACATCAAACTACCCCCACACTCCAAAGCCAGGGAACGCCGCCTTCAGACCGGCCACGACAGTGAGAAAAGCGAAGAAAGCCGACTACTGGAAGCATGCAAAGGGGCTAAAAACCCATTCTTACTCCCCATTGTTCACCTCGCCCTTGAGACTGCCATGCGCCAGGCAGAACTGGTTAGCCTTCGATGGGAGAATATTGATCTAAATCGCCGCACTGCCCACCTGCCGGACACCAAGAACGGGGAATCGCGTGACGTACCACTATCACCCACTGCCATCGGGGTTCTACGATCTCTCCCGCGTGGCATCCATGGCCAAGTATTTCCAGGCCTCACCACCGAGGCAGTTAAACGCGCCTATATCCGTGCCGTACGCCGGGCGGGGATTGAAGACCTCCATTTCCATGACCTGCGGCATGAGGCCACAACGCGCTTTTTTGAACTCGGCCTCAATATCATGGAAGTAGCCAGCATTACCGGGCACAAAGATCTGCGCATGCTGCGCCGGTATACGCACCTGAAAGCAGAGGATCTAGCAAGAAAGTTGGGATAGAAGATCGTGATGCAGTATAGCGAATACATTACAATATTCAGCGGAAATTAAGTTTACTACCATGCCCCGAGAATTCAGGTATACAAATTTGCACTCTCAGAGCCGAGCGGCCTGCTCAAAAAAGTCTTCTATCCCGTTTATGTCCATACGCAAGAACTGGTCTTGAAGACGGACAGCACGATTGATCAAGGCTTCATCATCTGTTTCATCTGCTTCCCGAAGAATGCTGGACAGGACAGCAATTAATGGCTCGGTATGCCATATTTGATAGGGTGGTTTCAGTTCAGATAGTTTCACAGCTAGCCGCTCACAAATAGTAAGAGCTGCAACAGGATCACGGCTGGCAAGATCGGCAATCCAGTCAAGGAATTCACGTAGGTCGCAGTGTCGATCACCTGGTTTAATGGCATCGATAAAATGAAGAACAAACTCTTCATCTAAGCATCTACTTTGGCTTTTATGAGCGAAAGCGTGCTCAATGGCGTTGAACACTTGCTCATCCAGATTTTTCCTTTTAAGGATGCGTCTTAGGCCGCTTACACACAAGTCATCATTTAAGTGCTGATCTAAGTTGGCGGCAAACACTTGGGCGGCACCCTTCCAGGCTGAGGCGGTGTTCAGAGACTCCAACTGTTGGAATAGGTCATCTTGGCCTATTCGCCCGGAAAGGGAGATCAGCGTTGCAATCCGACCCCAAGCACTTCCCGCTTCCTCTGGAGCCTCTACCCGCATTCTTTCCAGAAAGGGAGCCACATCATCGAAATGCTCACGGTACTGATGATACAAGTGCCGTTCAGCAAGGGGCCACAAATGAATTTGAGGTTCGCGAAAAATATCGTGGAACAATTGCCATCCCCAAGGGCGGCACTTATAGGTCAGAAACGGCAGATAGTCTAGCAGTGCAGCACGAACAGCCTGTACAGGGTCATGGGCAAAGTGGCGCAACAGGGGAAAGAGTAGTTCGGGTAGCTTTTTCTCCTGCTCCAAAAGCCGATTGCACAAGCCAATAGCAGAACCCGCAGCGATCCCCCTCACACTATTGATGGCCTCACTCCTGAGATCATCAGTGGTAATGCCTTCTTTTCCTTGTCCAAAAATTCTTTGCCGATCTTCTGCCGGGTTTGGATGTCTCAACAAGCGATATAACAATAAAGTGATGCGTTCAGCTGAATCACCATCACCCAGAACTTCACAACAGGCCTCAAGCATGTGTGCAACAGCACGCCCATCTTTCCAAAGCTTAGGATGCCTTTCCAGCAAATCTAATAAAGAGCAAGCAAGTACTACTCCATCCGGCTCAGGCTTAACAGGTTGCCAGCCCTGGGGTGATTGCAGCCGCCCAAAGCGGTAACGAAGATGGCTAGCAATGCCTTCAAGCAGGTTGGTGACGTAGCCAAACTGAAGTCCATGGCGTTCTAGCGTTGGCACGAAATCAAGATAACGTACCGGATCATGGGCAGCTGCTTCACTCAGAACACGCTCAATCATATCTCGGCCACCCGTGTGACCATCAGCCGGATGGCTGCTGTGCTCGTGGTAGTCATTGTAATAATACAAAAGACGAAGAAGCGACCGCTCTCTCAGTTCCATCAACTGGCCAAGTGAGACTGGTGAACCAACCCAACCACCACAAGAGCTTATATGTGGCTCAGGCAAGGCAGCACCAAACTCTGGTTGAAAACGCTCAATGAAGGCTTGGCTGGCGGGCAGCCTAAATATCAGGGGAATCCAGATAAGATATTCATAGATATTTTTAAACGCCCATTGAGGCATATCCTCCTTACTCCAGTCTTCATCCTTGTAAAGGTCGAGGATGACCCGCTGATTAGCTTCTTGTGACTCATAGCTAAGCAAATGGTAACCCGCCTGGATTAACTCACCCAGTTCATACTCGATATGGCCATAACGGAGTAGTTCTGCATCGGCAAGCAAGGCGGCTATGCCGCTCACGTTAGCTTCTGAATTTACCGTGTAAGCTTTAGCAAGGAAGTACCGCAGGGTCTCTTCACAAGTGCAACGAAGCTGTGACTCATGCTCTTGCCACCACACATCATTAACCTTCGAACGGTGTTCAAAAGCATGCTCAATCCCATCAAGTAATACTGCAATAGCATCGGTATGATGTGTATCCCTTTGGCTGTGACGACGTTCCCAAGATGAACTATGGAGAAAAACAGACCTCAATTGATGAGTAGAAGGATAGTGCTCACCTCGTGTAGCCCAATCTTCTATCGTATTGACCGCCAAACTCAAAAACTCATCTGAGCATGCTAAACGCCCTTTCAGAAAATCTTTATTATGGAAATCATGAGGTCGGCAATGAAGCTTATTTCCAAAACTCAAACGCTGAGTATCATGATGACCCACATCCCTGACGATATAACGCCACAGTAAATCATCGCCCTGATCTGTAGCAGCTACATAGCGGCTGATAACCGTTCCAAGAAAATCCCGCTCTTCCTTGTTCACCACTAACAGAGCTTCAATCAGTTCCGGAACCCCTTCAGTTGCCAAATGCTGAAACTTGTGAAGATGAAGGCTGATCGTCCTAGCAAGATGGCTCACATCCCCCCACCCCTCCGACAGGGCTCGCCGCCAAAGAGCAACCACATCTTCCGGATGAGTATCCATCCAGCAATTTAGGCGATTTGCAAACATGTTGAACCATTCACCATCCACAACTGGCGATTGCAATGAGGGCAACCAGTGATCTACAAGCAGCCGAAACCAAGCATCGCCCTCCAATCGCCAGAATAAACGACGAAACAATTCCGGCTGCCCTTGGAACAATCTCCTCAGCAGTGGCCAATCATTATCTTCAGGAACAATCTCTGACAGGGATTCAGCTATTAGTCGCTTAAAATGATAAGCGACACCATCATCCACCAAGGCTCCCCATACTTGCCGGGGAAAAAGCTGAGGGGCGTGAGTCCGCAGATGGAATACGAAGGTACGTACAGCAGGGCGTAGAAAAGGGAAAGGAGGGTGCGAACAGATAAACCCTGCAAGATCCTCATCACGAGCCAGAGATGCATAGGTCGCCAAGTTCTCAAATAGAGTTTGGTGACCAAAGCCTAAGCTTCCATTATGGTCTTGAAATAAAACCCCGTTGCTCACCAAGCCACGCCTGATAGATTCATCAGCAGAGAAAGCAGATGGGTGCATCAATTGAGTGCGATCATGAAGCAGGCGGTCGGCCAAATCCTGCAATGCTTTCATTGCCGGACTACCAAGGTTAGGTGCTTTGCGCACGACCTCATCCAGATAAGCCTCATGTAGCTCGTATGTATTACGGATGGCCCGGCTACCACCACGCTTGGCAATGGGCTCATACAGCCGAAGGTTTTGAGGCAACTGAAGGAGGTGCTGTAAATCCAAATCAACCTGTGCTTCAGAAATACCCCATTCTTTCAGCAGAGGAGCCACCACCTCATCATAATCAAAGTCAGACAAATGGATCTTGTGCTCCCATTCTCTGTCGCGTAACAATGGGTCATACTTCAAATCAAAGGAGCGGCAAGCCGCGACCACCGTAACACTCCGTATAGGTTGCAGACGGTCGATTAGCCCCAGAAACACACCCAGAGCACCATGTTCGCGATTGATGGATAACACATCCAGGGAATCGATAATCACCACCACCTTACGATGTTCAGATAGCCGGCCACAGCAGCCGACAACATCTTCAGGCAGACCTGCACCTTTCAAATCAGTATCATCATGGAGTTTGCTAAACCTATCTCCTTTAATGAACAACAGACCAAACCTGGAGTCCTGCTCAATACGGTCCGCAAGGTCCAACAGCAAGCAGGTTTTGCCGCTACCTGGCTGATCGGTGACCAGCACTGTATCCACCTCTGTTTCAACTAACCTAATCAGCTCACCAAGCTCCGCACGCTCAATTTTGCGACCGCCAACTGTACGCTGCCATTCACGACCGATACTAGAAGCCTGCCGGAACTGATCCAAGACCTCTGCTTCGCTCCACATGGGTGTTACCGGCAAGCCAACTTGAGCCAGATGTTGGAGAACATCTTTACGATGGATGGTTAATATCGTAGCTTGAAGCTTGGACTGGTGTTTATTGAGGAACGACTCGAGAATTGGCAAGGCAAAATCCACTTGAGGGACTAGCCGTCCCAACTCCTGCTTATTCAACCGCTCCCACTCTTCAAATGTATGGTGAGAAGCAAACCTCAGCCGTGGCAATAGTCGGAAGGAGTCATTTGCAGTTCGTTCCCACATTGAAGCCAAGGATGACAAGGTGTGCTGGAGGCCGTTACCAGCCTCTCGCTGAAAGGCAGCTAGATCAGGGTACTCTTGGCTCGCATCGGTAAGGGATTTAAGATCACCAAAAGGAGTTTGGGAATAGAGTTCAACCAGCGTATCGAGATTACTTTCAAGCTGATCGCAAATCTTAGGAAGCTCGTCCTTCAGATCCGACAAGGACCATGCACGGTTGCTAGGCTGGTTCTTCTTGACCTGGATATGTCGGCGGTGGCCATCCGTATATACAACCACAACATCATCCACGCTGATCTTTTCGTTAACATCCGAGAGACCATTGGATTCAGCCTGTATGAATGAGATGTCATCATCATTCAGAAGGCAAATCAGCCAGTGCATAGCCACTAAGCGTTGATAATCATCGCCTTGACTGGATTTTGTGCCTGCCTTGCTCATCGAGTTAGTAGCCAATATTTGTAGCAAATATTCTGGTCGTCAGTAAACTTCCAGCCGAAATCTTTACGTTGCACATTGATTACAACACGTGTGAAAACTTCCTCTGATCCAGCTTGAGGGGCATGAAGAACGTATAACGAATCAAATCCTCTGTTATTCAACATCACTGGTTCAGCAAAATCTCAGACATATTATCCAGCTTTGCCTTCACAGATTGCCATTCAGGCAGAAGTTGAGTAAGCAGCCGGTAAAACTCTGGGCTATGGTTATGCTCCTGTAAATGACAAAGTTCATGCAGTACGACGTAATCAACACAGTCGCGGGGTGCTTTCACGAGGTGAGGGTTAAGGATGATACTGCCACCAGAGGAGCAGCTTCCCCATTGCCGCTTCATGGTCAGTAAACGAATTTCCGGAGGAAATTTGCGCACCCAGGGAATCTGTGAGCCCAACAGATCCAGGCGGCGTTGAAATATTGTCTTTGCATGCGCTCTGTACCAATTCCAAAGTAACCGTCTGACGGCATCTGGTGATTTGTCCTGTGTAGTAACATTCAAACGCCCCCTGAAGAGTTTTACCTCCGGTACCGACTTAGGAGCATGACTGACCTTCAGCATGTGGCGGCGGCCCAGGTAAAAGTGGCCCTCACCACTCACATATTGGCGGGGCAGCACTTCCCGCTGACGTTCCTGAATATCTGTCAGGTGCTTCATTACCCAACGGGCGCGTTTGTTGACGGCCTGCCTGATATCAGTCTGTTCAGCACCCTCCGGCGCATCAACCTGCACGGCGCCGTTGGGGTGGATGTGTATGGCAATCTTGCGCTGATTTTTGGGAAGATAGATAACCTCATACAGGAATTCGTCCTCCCCATATTGGCACCTCAGGCGGCTCATATTGTTAACCATTCCGTCTCGCCAGACCAAGACGAGTGATCTGAACCACCTGCTCAACGACCTCTTTCGCCTTCTCCATACCAATCAGCTTGAACAGCGGCGGCAACAGGCTCTTGCGAATCTCGGCTTCAATATTTTGTGGATTGAGTGAATGCTCGGCCACCGCCTTGTCCACCACCTGATCAATCATCAGAGCCTGCTCGATGTAGACCTGATTGTCCTCATCTGAAATGCTCTCAAATACGTCAACATCCAGAACCACCAGGAACAGACCGTAATAGGCGCATGCATGGGGGTTCTCAGCCAGCGGCTCTGGTATCCATGGAACCACCTTCTTTTCTACCTGTTCTTCTAGATCTTTGAATAGAGCATATTGTTTATAAGGATAATCGAACTGTGCCTCAGCTTCCCGGATAGCTTCTTCCAATAACTCCGAGAACACTTTCTGAGCATAAGGGTCCTCCTGAAGTTCCTGCTCAATGGTTTTCTTGAGACGTGTGCGAATGATGTCGGTTTCGTTACGGGTCTTCTCTTCAGACCAATCAGAGGGGTCATTCTTCCTACCCAGTTCATTGACGAGATAAACGCCTTCCGGTTCCCGGATACCCTCACCCACCACATGCTTGTCGATGAGCTTTTTGATACGTGCAGCATAAATTGAGTAATCTACCGCCTCACCTGCATCCTGCTGTGCAATACGCCGCAGGTTGGTGAAAAACTTCAGATCACGTTTATAGGTCTTGATCTCCTCTTCGGTAAAGCTGCGGTCCGCATAAAAACTTGCAGAGCCCAGGGCAACCTCCAGGCAGAGGCTGAAGTCCCACAGCACCTCATAGAAATCTTCGCGGACTTTCTGGCGAGTGTCGTATAGCTCACCTGTCTCATCTTTCTCATATTGGGGGATAAGCACCTGCCGGAACTGTTCCAGATCACCCCGGTTTTTCACCTCCTTGAACAGTGCCCACAAAGCTTCATGCAGTATGGGCAATTTTTTATATTCGGTGCTGGTCTGACTATAGAGACCGGCAAGGTCATCGATATCGAAACCACCCTGGGTGCGCTCTTCAAGCTCCTGATAGGCGACCAGCGCAGTATCCAGTTCCTTCAGAATGCCACGGTAGTCGATAAGCAAACCGAATTTCTTCAGATCATGCAGCCGGTTAATGCGGGCAATGGCCTGGATGAGGTTATGATCTTTCAGCGGCTTGTCGATGTAGAGCACAGCATTGCGGGGTTCATCGAAGCCGGTGAGCAGCTTGTCCACCACGATGAGCAATTGCGGATCATCATCCTCACCAAACCGGCGCACCGCCTCTTTGGTATAGACCTCATCGCTCTGGCTGCCGACATGGTCCTGCCACCACTGCTGCAATTCAGGCAAATGATTTGCGTCTACTTCATAATGCTCCTGCCGGGTATCGGGCGGCGATATCACCACGGCGCTACTTAGCAGCCCGATGTCATCCAGATATTTCTTGTAGCGGATGGCGGAGACTTTGCTGTCCGTCGCCAGCTGTCCCTTCATGCCATCAGGGATATTTTTGGTAAAGTGGTCGGAGATATCGTGGGCAATCAGCTCGATACGGCTTTCCGATTGGTAGACGGCCCCTTTCTTGGCAAATTTCTTTTTCAGATCGGCCTTCTGTTTGTCTGTCAGCCCCTCGGTGATGCGATCAAACCAGTTGTCGATTGCCTTGGCGTTGGTGCCCAGTTCCGGGATGCGCTCTTCGTAGAGTAGTGGCGTCACCGTGCCATCCTCCACCGCCCGTTGCATGGTGTAGGCATGGAGGATAGGGCCGAACTTATTAGTGGTTTTGTCCTTATGCAGCAGCGGCGTGCCGGTGAAGGCAATAAAGGCAGCGTTGGGCAACGCCTGGCGCATGCGCTCGTGGGTCTCCCCCCCGTGGCTGCGGTGGCCCTCATCTACCAGCACGATAATGTCAGAGCTAGGATTATGACACTCGGGTTGCCTGGCGGCGGTGGCAAACTTATTGATAATAGAAAACAGAATTCGCTCGCCGCCCTTGCCGATGCGTTCAGCCAGATCCTTGCCGGTGCGCACCTTGGCCCGCTCGATATCCCGGGCCGTGGACAGTGCCCCGGCGCTGGCAAAAACCTTGTTGAGCTGGTTTTCCAGGTCGATACGGTCGGTGATTACAACAAAGCGGCACTGCTTCAGCGCCTTGTGCAGAATCAGTGCCTTGGCCATAAACACCATAGTAAATGACTTGCCCGATCCCGTGGTATGCCAGATCACGCCACCCTCACGGGCACCACGGGCATCTTTCTGCTTCACCCGATCAATCAGCCGTTTGATGCCAAAGTATTGCTGATAGCGGGCAGCAATCTTGCCGTTTTTTTTGTCAAACAGGATGAAAAAACGGGTGAATTCCAACAGCCTATCCGGGCGCAGTAGGCTAATGAGCAGACAATCCTGCCCGGTGGGCAGCAGCTTGCCCTGGGCTCGCTGCTCATCAAAGTAGTGGCGCATCCAGTGTGGCCGGTGGCTGAAAAGCGTCCCTTTCTGCGCCTCATTCAGCTCACTGTTCTTTATCTCGTCAAATACCGCCTCATCCAGATCCTCTTCCCGCCACAGCGCCCAGAATTTGGCCGGCGTGCGGGTCGTGCCATAACGGCCATCCAGCCCATTGACTGAAAATAACAATTGAGAATAGGCAAACAGGTTCGGAATTTCGGCCACACCCTGGTTGCGGATATGCTGTGAGACACCCTCCTTGATCATGTCCTTGTGGGGGTTATGGGGGTCAGGGCGCTTGGCCTCGATTACCACCAGTGGAATACCGTTGACGAAACAGACAATGTCGGGGCGTCTCAAGCCGGTGCCTGCCGTATTCAGTACCTCAAACTCATCAGTCACATGAAACTGGTTGTTCTCAGGATTACCCCAGTCGATGATAGGAATGGTGGGCTGCGCCTTCTTGCCATCAATAAATTCGGTGACAGTGATGCCCAGCGTCAGCCGGTCATAGATCCGTTCATTGGCCGTCAACAGTCCTTCACCCAGGCCGGGAGAGGCAAGTTGGCGCACGATTTCATCTATGGCGTTATTGGAGAGGGGATACTCCTTGCTCTTCCACATGAAACGGCGCTTACACAGCTCACCAATCAGCACCTCCCGCAGTAGTACCTCGCCGGTATTGCCACCCCGCTGCTTCATTGCATCTTCAGGGGGCAGGTAGTCATAGCCCATACTTGTTAACACCTGCAATGCGGGGATATGGGAGCTGAAGAGTTCTTTGGTTTCAGGGATCATTGTATTTTCCCCGGATACAGGGACTTTACTAATCGAACCCGATGGGCCATACTAATTTCAAATGTCCCCCCCCAATGACAAGAGCCCCATCGGCTCTTACCGCAAGGTATAGTTGGGGGGGTCGCTTTTTTAGCCTTCCGGAATTTCATCAGTAATACCATCTCGTTCCCGCCCCGAAAATCTCAAACTCGCTGTGTAGCGCACCCTTGATTTGATCGTAATAGCGCGTCTCACCCGTGTCCCATTTTCGATAAATAGCCCAGTTGCAGTAATCCGCCACTTGTAGCCCATAGTGAGATCGGGACGCCTGGTGCAGAACACGATACTTCACCCCTGCTGGCAACATGGCTTTCAATGCCTGTTTGACGCCTTTCTCTACCGCCTTGCGCTTTTTCTGATGAGGAATGGTGTCGGTAATTACGATGATTTCACTGTAACCACCCAGACATTCGAAAACATGCCTGAGCAAATAACCAAGCATTTTTGGATAGAAGTGATGATCCGCTCTTAAAGCTGGGCCTGTTTTGGCTTTCTCTACAATCAGGCTGTCAATACGCAGACTGGCTCGATGGGCGTACAAAATACCAAACAAACGGTCACGAAGATAACGGTTGTCATCAGCACAATGGAAATACTCCACATTCCGACCAAACTCCAGCAATTCATGCCGGTAGTCATCCCAAGGATCGCGCACCGCAAACGGACGATACATGGCAACACTCGCCAAAGTGAAAAAACGTGTCCCTGTTGGCGAAAAATCGAAGTTGCCGCCTTCATCCAGAAAAACATAGAGACACCGCTTGTCCGTTTCTGTCGTCAAGCCGCTGTCTCCACCTTGACACACCGTCTGCCGGTGAGGAGTTGTTGCATGAGGGCTTTTTTCGTATCTAACAAATGTAATCGTTGATGCTCAAGGTTGGTTTCCTGTCTCTCTGCATTTATAAGAATCTCAGTAATTGCTTTTTGTTCCTCAATCGATGGCAAACTGAGTTCAATCTTCATAAGTTCTTTTTTTGAAATATTGAAGCGTGTAGATCCTTGCGCTAATACAATGATTTCCCTTCTAATGTGTTCGCTTCGAAGAAGAAATCTTGCATATTCTGGTTGTAAGAATTCAAAGTTATATAGACGAAAACCAAAGCAAAAACTATTTAGGTAAAGTTGGTCCACATTATCTAACAAGACTGATGACATCCCAACTTCAAAAGGTGTTTCTGACGAGGTTGTAAAAAAAATGTCACCGTATTGAGCGCGGTTTTGGTTCTCTGTTGTAGAAATAATTACATGATTAAGTTGCCTTATATCTACTGCGCTGTTGTTGAAGATGTTTATGTATGGAATAAATGGTAGTCCATGCCCAAAGTCATCCTTGGTTTTTCCTGCAAGACCGCCGTAGGTCTGTCCTAAATCACCTAGAACTCTTGTTGCCCAACTATCCTCAAACCCCGGCAGCCTCCGCTTCCCCGTTAACAACTGCTGCATCAACGCCTTCTTCTGCGCCTTGCTGTTTTCGATCAGCTTTTCGATAGTTTCGATGGCCTTATCCCAGACGGAGAGGATACGGGCAATTTTCTTTTGCTCAGAGTATGCCGGTATATTTACCGGAATCCTTGCAAAATCATTGAAGTAGAGACGTAGTCTATCTTTCGTTAGGCCATATGAATACGCCCAAAATAGGTAGATCATTCGTGGTGTTTTAAACAGATACGATGCGTATTTGGAATCAGTCCCATCTTTTGCTGTGAGAACAACATACGCAGGGCTAACTAAAGCATCTTTTTCTGCCAAACCGGATGCGCCTTGCCACATCCGCATCATGTTATAGGCAATATCACCTTTTCGAATCAGAAGATGCTCATCTTCAGACAAATTTGTATCTGTTTTTCGATCTAAAGAACTTCGGTCAACCAAGCCATTATCAAGTGTTACAGATAGCGTCGGCAATCCAGAATACCCCTTCTCCCGTCGGCTTCGGAATGCGTCACCAAGTTGAATACCGCCTTCATAGGCCATATCCCAACTCCTTCAGATAGCCTTCCATCTCCTTTTCCAGCTTCTCCAACTCCATCTTCAGCTTCTCCCGCTCGGCCCGCACAACCATCAGATCGATCTCTTCCTCCTCCTCAAAGGTATCCACATAGCGGGGGATGTTGAGATTGAAATCGTTTCCCGCAATCTCCTCCTGGCTGGCGAAGTAGGCGTATTTGTCCGCTGTTTCCCGTTTGCGGCAGGTCTCGACAATCTTCTGGATATCCTCGGGCCGCAGTACGTTCTGATTTTTGCCATCGGCGTACTCGCGGCTGGCATCAATAAACAGTACCTTGTCGTCGGCCTTGTGCTTTTTGAAGAGGAGTACGGCAGCAGGGATGCCGGTGCCGTAGAAGAGTTTTTCCGGCAGGCCGATGACCGTATCCAGCAAATTCTCCTCAATGAGCTTGCGGCGAATTTTGCCTTCCGCCGCACCCCGGAACAGTACGCCGTGGGGCACCACTACGCCCATACGGCCGGTGCCGGGTTTGAGGGTCTCGATCATGTGCAGGATGAAGGCGTAATCACCCTTGGTTCTGGGCGGGATGCCACGGCGGAAGCGGCCCCACTTGTCGTTCTCCGCCTCTTCATGGCCCCACTTCTCCAGGGAGAAGGGCGGATTGGCGGTAACGATATCGAAGTGCATCAAGGATTCGTCGGTATTAAGCAGCTTTGGATTGCGCAGGGTGTCGCCCCATTCGACGCGGTGGTTGTCCTCACCGTGCAGGAACATGTTCATCTTGGCCAGCGCCCAGGTAGAACCGATGGCTTCCTGGCCGTAGAGGGCATATTTCTTCGAGCCGTTGAAACGCTCACGGATCTTGCGCCCGCATTTCATCAGCAGGGAACCGGAGCCGCAGGCGGGGTCACAGATCTCGTCGCCTTCCTGTGGTTCCAGCAGCTCGGCGATGAGGTCAGACACCTCGGGCGGGGTATAGAACTCGCCGGCCTTCTTGCCGGAGGTGGCGGCGAAGTTCTTGATGAGGAATTCATAAGCGTTGCCAATTACATCCAGGCTGCCGATACGCGAGGGGCGTAGATTCAGCTCAGGCTTGCTGAAGTCTTCCAGCACATGGCGCAGGATTTCGTTCTTCTGCTTGTCGTCACCCAGCTTGTTGGAGTTGAAGCTGATGTCCTGGAAGACATCCCGCAGCTTGGCGATATTGGCCTCCTCGATAGCATGCAAGGCCTGGTCGATACGTTCGCCATTGCCCGGCTCATGGCGGTGCTCGAAGAGGCTGTAGAAGCTCGCTTCCTTCGGCAGCACGAAGCGCTCAGCCTTCATCAACTCCTCGATCAACTCCGGCTCATCCCCATGCTCAGCCTGATACTTGTCGTAGTGGTCCTGCCAGACATCGCTGATGTACTTGAGAAACAGCATGGTAAGGACGTAGTCCTTGTAGATGCTGGGGTCTACCACGCCCCGGAAACTGTCACAGGCGCCCCACACGGCCTTGTTGATGGCATCCTGGTTGATCTGGTCTGTTGCTTTTTCGTTCATAGTGTTTGAGTTCCATCAAGATTCTGGTGAGTATCCAGTGTTCGCTGCGCGATAGCCTTCATCATCCGACGGCGGTTATCTGCCAATGTGTCCAATAGTTGCAATTCCCGTTTCGTAGCCTGATCCAGCGCCATGATGTTCTGCTGTGTTTCTAATGGGGGAATAACTACCGGCAACTCTGCCAACTCCGACTTATTGATGTTCCCCAACACGCTGCCCTGCGCCAGGCGTGAAAAGTAGTTCTGCGCCGGGATCTGATTAATCTGCCATACCAGAAATTCCGGTAACAAAGGTACAGACGGTTTGATGCGGATCTGGAAAAAATGGGGTGTGCAGACGGTCTTTTCTGTCAACCGATTGATATGAATAGCAAAATTATTATTTCCACGTGCGATAAAAAGGATGTCATCAGACTGTAGCCAGGTTGGGTTCTTTTTGCCAGGTAGCTCAACATACGCTATGCCTGACATCTTTAGGCCTTGTTCTGCTGAGGCGTCACGCATTTGGATCACTGCAACATCCCCTGATTTCTGGGTTTTGATGCTGCCTCTGAACGGGTAGCCCGGCTTAATAGTGGCAATGTTTTCTAATCGTGATGTCATTTTTCAAGAAATGCGTCTTTTGCTTAGTTGCAAATATACTTGCATCTCCAGGGAGAATCAACCAGAATAACATGCATCTTAGAGAAAGGTGCTTAATAATGGGAAGCTGCGAAAAGATATTTTACGACCCCGACAAGGAAGTACGGACTTTGACCGAACGTATAACGCTGTCAGAGAGGCAGCTTGACCGAGCACGGAGCTGCAAAGACAGGTTGCTAGCATGTATCAAGCCTGAGCTTGGGCGTATTCTCGGAATAGAAGTCAGGCACTGGCTGCAGGGTTCCTACAAAAATCACACCTTGGTCCGCCCTACATCAATATTTGAGGAGTTCGATATTGATGTAGGGTTGTACTTGTTCTGCAATGCCCCCAAGATTGGCATCCAAGCCCATAAGGCAAAGTCTCTGCTTCGACGGGTTTTGGAACACTATGTAGATACTGAAGCTGATACAGAGTTGCAGCCACCAAAAGAAAGCTGTGAACGACTCGCATATCCACCAACTTTCCACATCGATCTTCCCCTCTATTACTTCGATGCTGACAGTGACACCTGCCAACTTGCTACCCAGAGTAGCGGGTGGACAGATAGTGACCCCAAAGCACTACAAGACTGGTTTGACGAGGCAACAAAACATTTAGACCGAGCCAAACTCAGACGAGCAATTCGCTACTTAAAAATCTGGGTGGCGTTAAAGTGGAGTAAGGAAACGGAAGGCCGCATACCGTCCGTTGCCCTGACCGTGTTAGTTGTTAAGCATTTCCAGAATGAAGATGGAGATGATCTCACACTGGCAGCCACCGCCATTTCAATTTCCACGTATCTCGCCTCGAACAGCAAGGTTTCCAGTCCCGTAAATGGTGATGATTTGCTGGGCCTGACGGGGCAGCAACTAGCAACCGCCAGAGAGCGGCTATCGACATTAGCCAGTGCATGTCAGACAGTCCTTCATTCGAATAACTCTTATGAGCAGTATTTAATCTGGGCAGCCATTTTCGAGCACATGTTTCCGCCATATCGAGAAAATGGGATAGCGACAATAGACAACACAAATCTACCTACAATCACCCGGCCTCCACAGATACAAGTAGTGCATCATGGTAAAGCTGGAAATATTCTGAGCAGCCGGGTTACGACCGAGATTGTTACATATCAAGGTGAACATTTGGATTTTTGTATCGATAACGTGATGGATTACCCCTCTGGATGAATCTTCCCCCGATAAAGTGGACACCTTATTCATGCCGCCAGCCCTATTTCATAGTTTGCTGGTGAGCGGTAGTTCAGCGCCGAATGTCGACGGGTATTGTTGTAGTATGGCATGTATTTCCTGA
>Ga0256834_1000212_pt1 | contig 41602 bp, 33 predicted proteins | sample 4281140metaG_FD_190536 | JGI IMG/M metagenome (GOLD analysis project Ga0256834, IMG submission 190536) | Hydrothermal vent microbial communities from East Pacific Rise, Pacific Ocean - 4281-140 | ecosystem: Environmental > Aquatic > Marine > Hydrothermal vents | place: Pacific Ocean: East...
CACCCCATCGTACTTTCTATATCGGGATTTGGGGTATAGATAAAACGGACTTATTTGTCGCGCATAATGCCATCCCAGAACAGGCAGGGAAAGTTGCACAATCCCTTCACATGCGTCCTTCTCAAATTGGTAAAATCGCGAAAAAGATTAATACCCAAAAGTTGGTTTTATCGCACCGAATGAACCGCTCTTTAGGTAAAGAAAAGCAAACAAAAGAAGAGATTAGGCAAAATTATTCAGGCGATTTAGTCTTTGCTAATGATTTAGATATTTTTATTGTTCAATAAAAAACATCGTTGTATTCAAAATAATACTCTAAGGTTTTTTCATCTTGCCAATTATAGCTCAAATCGGCTTCTAATGTATTAATGCGGTAAACGGGTAAAACGTGAGTGTCTTCAAAAGAACGGTTAATGTTTTCAATAAAACTTTCGGCAACTTGCTGCTTTAAAAAACTAAAAAAACTACCGCATTTTTCTTTGCTCTCTATCTTATTGGCATCAATCGGATAATAATCACCTTCTGTCATTATGGTGTAATCAATCATGGGTTCACCGCAAAACTGTGCTGTTTGGTTGTGAAAAACATAATACACATCGTAATCATTAAAAAAAGCGAGGTTCTTTTCCACACCTTCATGTGTGTTGACGTATTGGCGAGGGTAATCGTAATCCTTTAGGTACACATCGGTAATGGATTTTTGCTTGGTTAATGGAATAAAGGTGTCAATATTTTGCGGGTAACCATAGTGTGTAATCATTTTAATATAGTCTTTTGGTAGAACAACACCCTTTTCTTTAATGTGCTTTGTAACGGTTTCTTTGCTTTCTTTTGAAATAAACTTTAATAGCTTGAGTTGACTCTCTTTAGGCAGCTCTTTATTAATCACTTGCATTCCTGCATCATAAAACTTAAACAATTCATCAATATTTTTAGCCGCATTGAGCTTTTCGTATTCATCGTAATAATTGAGTATCAAACCTTCACCTATACCTTGATAAAGGTCTTCTTCATCTTCAACTTTTAGGTTTCCTGTAATCTTATACTTATGAACTTTTCTAGTGGGTTGAAAACGGCATTTATCTTCGGCTTTAATTAAACCAAAAAATCCACTCTTTGCATCTAACTCACAAACAACTTTGCCATCAATGCTAATTTTGACATGTTCTTCAAGCTGTTGTCCTGTTAGTTCTGTTCTAAAAACAATATCATTAGCGGCATAACTTGTTTGTGTCAGCACCAGTAAAAATATAAACTTAATCATTAATTTAACTCCTTGCAACTATCATCATAAATATGCACCTTTCCTTCATCACCGCCAACATAAATTCGGTGCTTACTGGCATCATACGCCATTGCCCATAGGCTATCATCTGATTCTCCACATTCTTTAACCTTATCTGTTTCAAGATTCCAAATAATTGCGTTATAATCAGTTAAAGCGATAATATTTTTACCATCTGCTGTTGTTGCTATGCGTCCTACACCTGTTTGGTTCGATGATTTTATTTTTCTATAGTTCTTATCAAGTAGAATTAACTCGTCTTCGTATTGGCCAACAACAATATAACTCACTTCACCATTCTCAAAATAAGCATGTAAAGCCGTTGCACCAGTTTCCCATACTTTTTTAAACTTCTCTGAGGTAACATCCAGTTCAAAAACGTGTTCCAAAGTACCTACCAATAACTTATTTTTATTTAACCAGAGCAAGGAGAATGTACCTTCACTGTATTCATCCTCAGTAAAAAATTCAACATGCTTAATGGTTTTCTTTGCCTTAATATCAACAATATAAATACTGCCATCATCTGAACCAACAGCGAGCAAACTATCATCATCGGAAAATTTAATAATCCTAAAGCCACTGGGAACGCCACCAATATCTAATTGAACATATAAACTGCCATCTGCAGTATTGTAAATCAACAAATGTTCGCCGTGGTATGCAAAAGCTGCCAAATCACCACCATGAGAATAACGAGCATCATAGCCTGTACTGTAATTGTTTTGAAATATTTTATCTAGCTGACCTTTGTCATCTAAACCAATAGAGCCATTGGTACTATCGGCACCTGTAAGAATTATATTGTCTTTAGCATCAACATCTATACCATTAATACTGCCACCAAAACGATAGGCGGTAAACTCTGCTCGGAATATATCCTGCAAATTTTTATCTGTCTGGGAACCTACTTTAGTCAACAAATGTTCGAATTTTTTATGTTTCATATCCCAAATTTCTATAGGATAGGATGAATTCAGAAATAAACTATCGTTATCAATAAACTCCAAATCAAAGGCTTGCTTACTCATAGGCACAATTTGCCATTGTTTTTGGTAACTTTCCGTATCAACAATCACAACCACACTGGCATCAGACTCTAGCCAAACAGAAAGAGCAACAGTTTTACCATCGGCTGATAAAGCAATGGCACTGACTTTATCCACATCAAAGCCATTTATCTCAAAAGACTTAAGCAAGCTTTGCGTTCTATAATCCCAAATCTCAATCTTATTACCACCTGTAAGCCACAGCTCTTTGTCCTTTATTGGATTAATTAAAGATTCATCGACATCAAGTTGCGTATCAATTAAGCCAAGCTTTTTGTTGTTGTTTACTTCCCACACATGAAATACTGAAGAATCTCGAACAACGACAATAGATGCATCTTGGCTAAAATAAATTTCATCGTCATACGAATCTTCAGGGATTTCTAGTATTTTTTTATTCTTCAACAAATCAACAACAATAACCGCATCACCTTTCACATCAGGTGAATACATACGTTGCCCAACTAAGTATTTTTTATCTTGTGATAATTGAATACGTGCATTTGCCTTATAACTGCCTTTTTTCTTTTTTAAGTTTGAGTCATACAAGGCTAAAGGCGATTCATCTATTGCCATTACTAAGTATTTATCATCAGCAGAATAAATAGCATGCATGACTGTTTCACCCATATTTTTCTTTTTAATGATTTTACCTGTTTTTACATCCCAAATAATGGCATAGTCACCCCAATCACCTGAAATCAATCGACTGCCATCTTGGTTGAATTGCACTGTCTGAATACTGTTTTCATGTGCTTTAAGCTCATGCAACACCTCTCCACTATTCAAATCATATAAACGAATAACCGAATCGTCATAAGCCAGTGCCAAGATTGTTTTGTCTTGAGATATTGAATAGGTTTCCACAGAAAGAGCTTGGATGAAATTAGAATAAAATAAAATAATAAAAAGAAATATATTTTTCATTGCCGATTTGTCTAGATAAAAACAGGATTATAAATTAAATAATGTTAAACTTTGCCAATAGTTTCAATAATTAACAATTCATGACAAAGCAAATCTGGCGCGAACAAAGTAAAAATCATGCATCCTTACAGGACTTTACGGAAATAAAAGCATACCATGGGGACAGCGAAAAATTGTTTCGATTGCATATACCTGAGTTTTTTAAGAACAATATAGACTTTACAAACTCATCGGATCCATTACTTATGCAAGTTCTGCCGAGCATCGACGAAATAAAAACCGTTAAAGATTTTAGTGATGATCCTGTCGGCGATTTGAAGTCAAAGAAGTCTAAAGGTGTTATCCACAAATATAAGGGCCGTGTGTTATTAATTGCCACAGGAAGTTGTGCTATTAACTGCCGTTATTGTTTTCGTCGTAGTTTCCCCTACTCTCAAAACAATGCCTCAGCAAATAACTGGAGTTCAGCCATAGATTACATTTCAAACAACAGTGATTTGCATGAAGTGATACTCAGCGGCGGTGACCCACTGATGTTATCAACTAAAGTATTGTCCAATTTTACCACTCAACTCAATAACATAGAGCATATAAAAACGCTACGCATACATACCCGCATACCTTTGGTAAATCCTTCTCGAATAACTGACAAATTCATAAAATGGCTTGATGGCATTCATTTAAAGAAAGTTATGGTATTGCACAGCAATCACCCAAAGGAACTGCATCCAGAGCTAAAAACAACCCTCAATAAAGTAGCATCGACTCAAACACTTTTGCTTAACCAAAGTGTTTTATTAAAAGGCATTAATGACAACGCCAAGACTCTTTCTCAATTATCGTTTAAATTATTTGAGTTCGGCGTACTGCCCTATTATTTAAACCAACTTGACAAAGTGCAAGGAGCCGCACATTTTCAAGTAACAAACAAGCAAGCCAAACGCATACATCGAGAATTATTAGCCACTCTCCCAGGTTATCTTGTGCCTAAATTAGTTGAAGAAATTCCAGGTAAAAAGAATAAATCTCCACTAAATTAATTTAATCTGTTAAAATTTAGTTTTCAAAAGACACAAGAGTTATAAATTGGCAAAAGATAAAACTATTCATCTTATGATTGTGCACAAGCACGAGGAAGAGGCAGAGCGCATCTTATCTATTCTTCGAAATGCACAGATTTCAGTTCGACCAAGTCTCTGTATCAATGAAGCAAACTTAATTGAGAAAGTATCAAAAAGTAAGGTCGATATGATTTTAGTTCAGCACATGCAATCTGATTTACCCATTTCTTCGGTGCACCAAATCGTCAAAAGATCGGGCAAAGACATACCTGTCATCGCTTTATTAGAAGTTCTTGATAACGACTCAGTCTCTGAAGCCTTAGAAAGTGGTGCCACAAACATTTGTACTGGCAACATTAAAGAACAGTTGTGCAATGAAATTATAAGCATCTTTAGCAACTTAACAGCACGTAGAAAACTTCGTCAATATGAATCCGACTTAAATGATGCTGAAAAACGCTGTGCTTCCCTGTTAGACAGCTCTAAAGATGCTATTGCCTATATCCATGACGGTATGCATGTCTACACCAACAATGCTTATTTGGAATTTTTTGAATACGATGATGCAGAGGAAATGGAAGTCACTCCATTTTTAAATCTGGTCACCAAAGAACAAGTACCTGAAACGAAAAAACTGTTGCGAGATATTGCAATGGGAAAAATCCCTGATGACGACATCGACATGAAACTTAAAACTGATAAAGGCGATATTATCAAAGTTGTTGTTAGCCTTGACAAGGCACGAGTGGATGGTGAACCCTGTGTGCAATTTTTAGTTCAACGACCTAAAGTCAATCTTGCGGCTGAAAAAGAATTGCAAGACATCAAAAGTAAAGACCTATTAACAGGGTTTTATAATCGCAGTTATTTCACGAAAGATTTAAGTGATAAAGTTAATGAAGTTAAATCAGGTAAATCCTCTGGTTATTCTATTATGTATATTCAGTTGGATAACAATAAAACTCTAGAAAAAGACTTAGGGAAAGGCAATCTTGATTTACTGATTGCAGATATTGCACCATTTATACAAGAAACGGTTGGGTTTGAACACATTTTTACGCGGTATGACAATACAACTTTCATCATTTCTATGAAAGGGAAAATTGAACAGGCCAACCAAGTTGCAAAACACTTAGTATTACGAGTCTCAGATCATCTATTTAATGCGGGTGAGAAAACGCTTAATTGCACTATTAGTATTGGCATAACACAAATAATTGAAAAAACAAATTCTGGTAATGAAATTATCAAAATTTTAGGTGGTGAACTTCTAAAGGCACAAGAATTAGGTGGCAACAAAGTATCAACTTTTGATCCCGCAGAAGAAGAAAAGAAAGCACGTGCTACGAACCAAAAATGGATTGATTTAATTTCAAATGGAATAAAAAACAATGACTTTATATTACATTATCAACCAGTTATAAGTCTGCATGGTGATGATACTGAGCATTACAACTGTTTAGTACGGTTGAAAGAAGGAGGCAAGCTTATTATGCCTCTTGATTTTATTGGAATTGCTAAGCGATATGGATTAATTATTGATATTGATAAAAGCGTTGTTCAAAATGCTATTGTAGCTATAAAAGAAAGCACAAAAAAAATTGCTCTATTAGTTAAAATTTCAACAGACAGCCTCTCTAATGCTTCTTTTCCTGCTTGGCTTGCAAAAACCCTAAAAGAACATGGAGTATCAGGTGAATTTTTAATCTTTGAAACGCCAGAAAGTGAGCTTATCAGTGATTCTAAACACATAAAACCCGTTATCAACTCAATAAAAGGACTTAATTGTAAATTTGCTATTGAGAAGTTTGGTTCAGGACTTAATTCTTTTTCGTTGTTGAAACATTATCCGATAGATTATATCAAGATTGATTCAACATTTATGCAAGAGTTTTCAAAAAACAAAGACAACCAAGAAAAAGTCAAAGAGATAATTGACAATGCCCATGCATTAAACAAGATGGTCATTTGTGAATTCGTTGAAGATGCTGCTGCCATGAGTATTTTGTGGAAATTTAATGCCAACTATGTGCAAGGAAATTTCTTAGCATCAGCTTCCGAGAAAATGTCGCAAGAATCCTAAATTTTGTTAAAAAAACCTTACATAGGTCGATTTGCTCCTACTCCAACAGGCAAGCTGCATATGGGTTCTCTCATAGCAGCACTTGCCAGTTATTGTGAAGCAAAAACAAATAATGGGCAATGGTTACTGAGAATTGAAGATTTGGATCCTCCACGTGAAGTGTCTGGAGCCAGTCAAAGTTTTATAGAAACATTAAATGTTTTTGGCTTTCAGCAGAATGAAAAGGTACTATACCAATCTGAAAAAATAAGACAGAAAGCTTATCAAAAAGCGCTAGAGCAAATTATCAAAGGTGGTCACACTTATAATTGCGCCTGTTCAAGAAGCGAACTTAAGAACACTAATATTAATGAACACAAATGCAGAAGCCTAAATACTCTACCCAACAAACCCTATAGCATCAACCTAAGAGTACCCAATAGAGACATTACTTTTTTGGATAGAATTCAAGGTACGTATACCAAAAACCTCCTCAATGAATGCGGAGATTGTGTTTTACAACGCAAAGATCGGTTGTTTTCCTATCAACTCGCCGTTGTGGTAGATGATTCCTTTCAAAACATTACAGATATTGTTCGAGGAATTGACTTAATTGACTCAACACCATGGCAAATATACCTTAATAGCTTACTCAATTACCAACAACCCAGTTATGCTCATATCCCAATACTTATTAATAAAACAGGTCAAAAATTAAGTAAACAAACTTTTGCAAAGGAAATCAATCAAGAGAAATCCTTAGAGACATTGATTTTTGCACATAACATTCTCTTACAAAAACCATTTGTAAAAACCCCAAAAACACTTAATGCCTTTTGGAATGATGCAATTACACACTGGAATATCAATAAATTAGACAATATTCAATCCATTCAAGTATAATTCAGCTAACTCCATATTAACTTAGAATCATGTCTTCATCACCGATTAAAGCGATCACCCCAGTTGATGGGCGTTACCAGAGTAAAACTGCTGATTTACAAGATATATTCAGTGAATACGGTCTGATAAAAAATCGTTTATTTGTTGAAATTCGTTGGCTTATCGCGCTTTCTCATCAGCCAGAAATTTCTGAACTAGCACCACTTCGTGAAGATGAGGTACAATGGCTCTTGCAATTGCATAACAATTTTGATGGAAAAGATGCTCTGCGAGTTAAAGAAATAGAAAGTACGACTAACCACGATGTCAAAGCTGTTGAATATTTCATTAAAGAAAAATTAGCCCAACACCCTGTTCTCTCAAAGGCTTCAGAATTTACTCATTTTGCATGCACATCTGAAGATATTAACAATCTATCTTATGCATTAATGTTGTCTCAAGGTCGTGACATGGTCATTATGCCGACACTTTATGATTTAAGTGAAGACTTATCAAAACTTGCTGGTGATTATGCACAAATCCCAATGATGTCCCGAACTCACGGACAACCTGCAACACCAACAACTATGGGAAAAGAGTTTGCCAACACCGTTTATCGAATTCAAAGGCAACTACAACAACTTGAAAGCAGTGACATTTTGGGGAAAATCAATGGCGCAGTGGGCAATTATAATGCGCACAAAGTTGCCTATCCAAATATAGATTGGATGGAATTTGCCAAAAATTTTGTCGAAGACCTCAACCTTGGCTTTAACCCCTACACAACACAAATCGAACCACATGATTATATGGCAGAATTATTTCATGTCATGATTCGAATCAATGTCATTTTAATTGATATAAGCCGAGATATTTGGGGTTATATCTCTTTAAACTTCTTCAAGCAAAAACTCATTGCAGGAGAAATTGGTTCATCAACAATGCCACATAAAGTAAATCCTATAGACTTTGAAAATGCAGAAGGAAATCTTGGACTTGCCAATGCCATGTTCCAACACTTAGCAGAGAAGCTACCCATCTCACGATTTCAGCGCGATTTAACGGATTCTACTGTTTTGCGCTCAATGGGTACTGCTTTTGGACATTGCATTATCGCTTGGTCATCACTAGCTAAAGGGTTAAGTAAATTAGAAATCAATCCACAGATCATGTTAGATGACTTAGATAACAATTGGGTCTTACTTGCCGAACCCATTCAAACAGTTATGCGACGTTATGGTGTAGCTAATGCTTATGAAAAACTCAAAGAACTCACCCGAGGTACACAAGTCAATCAAAAAGTTATTCAAGAGTTCATCAAAACATTAAGCATTCCTGAAGAAGCTAAAGATGATTTATTGAAACTAACACCAGCTAATTATATTGGGTATGCCGTTGAACAAACCAAGCTTATTTAATAAAACCACGCTGAGCAAGGAAAACTTCCTTAAAGAGTATTGGCATAAGAAACCATTCTTGTTTAAGGAAATTTTCACTCAAAAACAGCTGAGTTTTCTTCCAAACAAAGAAGAGCTAATCAATCTAAGCTACCATCAAGATATCCAATCGCGCATTGTGACTAAGAATTCTGAATCAGAGTATGATGTCGAGATTGGTCCATTTGAAAAAGAAGATTTCGAAGAACTCAATGATTTCACATGGAATTTACTGGTTTCAGATGTTGACAAATGGCAACCTGAAAGCCAAAAGCTTTTAAAGTACTTTGACTTTATTCGAAACTGGGTTTTCGATGACATCATGATAAGCACAGGTTCAAAAGGAGGCACTGTTGGTCCGCATACTGATCATTATGATGTTTTTCTTATACAAGTCACGGGTCAACGACAATGGATGTTTGGACACAATAAAATTTATGACCCGAAATTATTAGGTGGAGTTGCACTTAAATTACTTAATCAATTTAATGCAGATGAAGACTACACGTTAAACCCTGGAGATGTCTTGTACCTCCCTCCAGAAGTGGCTCATTACGGTATTGCTGCCAGTGACGACTGTGTGACGTGCTCCATAGGTATGCGCACACCATCGGTTGCCGAACTACTAACGGATTTTATCGATAATACCGCACAAAACCTTTCAGAAAATGATCGCTTTGAAGAACCTGAATTCAATCAACAACCTTCAATTGGTGAAATTACACAACAAGACATTGAAAAAGTTAAAAAGATTCTCGTTGAAAACATTGATAGCGACAATATTACCCAATGGTTAGGTAAATATCTCAGCAACTACCGAAATATTTTTCATGAGTTCAATCAAACCAAGCAATCAACTACTATTGACTCTACAAAAGGCTTGTATTTAAACTCTTTTACAAAAGCATGCTACTTTAGCGATAAAGAAACAACATTATTTATAAATGGTGACAGTTACCCAAGCAGTCTCCAGTTGGCTCAATTGCTTTGTAATAACAAACAAATACTCGCCAATGACTTACACTCACTCAACACTGAGGATAAAGACTTGGTTAAACAACTTTACCATAATGGTGCTCTTGAAAAGCTGGATTAAGGAGCCTCTAACTTCTCTCCTCTTTCTTTACTGACATATCTGTTGCTACACTTTCTGACATAAATGGTAATTGGTTGGGAGCTTTAATATTCAAATCACGTTGTGGGAATGGTATCTCAATTCCAGCTTCTTTAAACGCCTTAAAAAGTTTAAAATAATAATCACTGCGTATCGCATAAGGGCGGTATCTGTCATAGATAAATACCCACACGCGCAGTACAAAATCAAGAGAACTGTCCCCAAAACCAGTAAATAAGACAGCTGACTTTTGACTTTCACGGTTAATGGTATGCTTAACACTATTAGCCACTTCTAAAGTGATTTCTTTGACTTGCTGGGGGTCACTATCATAAGACACACCAAATGGAATTTCGATACGTAAATAATTGTCATCAAATGTCATGGATGTCACTCGGTTAGCAATCAACTCAGAATTAGGCACAATTATATCGTAACCACCATTGGTGCGAATAACAGTATATCGCATAGCAAGCTTAATCACCTTGCCATTGGTGCCATCATTTAAAGAAATTGAATCACCCACAGTCAATGTTCTATCGACAAGTAAAATCATACCACTGATAAAGTTGTTCGCAATATTTTGTAGACCAAAACCAATACCAACACCAAGTGCGCCAAATACAATCATCATCTGCCCAAGATTAAAACCAGCTGCTGACAAGGCTGCTAGAAAAACAAGGAATCCACCCAAGTAATATATCAAAGTTGATATTGAGTGTGACGCACCTTCAGATAATTTAGTTCGTTTAGTTAAAAATAAGGTCAACCATTTACGGAAAAAACGTAAAAGTATAAAACCTATAATAATATACAATAAAACCTTAAACAAAATCGCCAAAGTAAAAGCAGAGTCACCAAATGAGGCTAAAGGATAATAGATGATATTTTTAACTTTTTCGAATTGAGCCTTAAATTTGTCACCAAACCATTGACCAATTTGATCCAATTTATTAAGTTGTTGTGATAGAACTCCCAAGATTCGTTCATTTTTTTGTGTACTTACCACAATAAAATCATTGTTATTAGTCAATTCAAGGGACAAACGTTGAATTGTTTTTTGATTTTTTTCTAGTTGTTTGTTCAGTTGTTTTTTTATTTTTTTGGTTCGACTGGAGCTACTATTTGGCAATAAATCTTGTTGGAGTAAACGACTAATTTCAAGCGTAGAACGCCCCAAAGACTCCAATAATTGACTGTTTTCAATAGTAACATTTTGTTGCCCTACTATTTTTTCTTGCCAAGCTTGTACCATTTTTTTAAATGCAGCAGGTCTTGTTTTCCTTTTCTGGTAAGCATGCACCCAATCAGCCTGAAATTCATTATTGGCTAAATGCAGTTGCAGGGTTTGTTCTTTTTGTTGTAATAAATTTTTTATAAAATAAACGTATTGGATTTTATTTATGTTCAATTGTTTTTGCAACTGTAACAATGCTTTTGAAGTTTCATCTTTACTATTTTTTAATTTCACTTCTATATTATCAAGTGCTAATTCTGCTTCAAGTGAATTTTTATCAAATTCTTTATTGAGCTTTTCGTGTTCTTTGTGCAACTTGGCTAATTCTTCCTTAGCTAAATCAACTTTTTGTTTAGTTTCATCGAGACCTTCTTTGTTGATTTCCAGTTTTTCCAGCACTTGGGGTAACAGTTTTTCTTGAGTAATAAGCTCACTATTCACATAATCAATTTGCTTTTGATATTTATTTTTCTTTAGTTGCAAAATGGCATAATCTGCTTGGTAAAGATAAATAGTCCTAAGTATTTCGTACACTTCAAAAGACTGCTCTTTATCCTTGATGACAATGGTGTATCTAACGATAAGATCGTCAAGTAAACCTTTCAGATTTTTAAGCCTGTCATTGTTTTGCAGTGTAAAAACCGTATTAACTTTTTGTAAGTGGAGTAATTCTTGAATAGTATTATTAAGTCTCTCTAAGGACTCGATAGTATAAGGTTCTTCAATTTTTAAGCTAACTTGAGTTATTGCTGTATTTTCAACCTCTTGCAACAAACTCACATGCTTGAAGTGCACATCTTTAAAATTATTGATTAACTCAATAATAGTTTCGTGCTTTTGCTGCAAACTTGCAATACTCTTATTAACTTCTTGATTGGTTAAATTATCGAGTAGTTCTTGGTTTTTATCAAATTCCAATTGCTTTTTTACCACATCAATTTGTACGAGCAAATCACCTTTTTGCTTTTCAAGTTGCTCAATCAAATAGTCAATAAGCAATTTTCTCTGGTCGATTTGGCTTTTTATTTTTTCAACGTCTCCTTGGTAAAGTTCCGCATTTGTCACTGCTGTGATAACAGGAAACTCAGGTGCTGTTGCTTTTTCCGCTGTATTTTCTGGCTGAGCATAGGCAGCAACCCATAGCAGTGATAAAAGTAAATAAGTCATTAAATTACGCATGGCTTTATTCTACGACTTGAGTTAATTTTACTCAAGGGATTATTAACCATCCGTAATAATGTATAATGCTTTGCTAATTAATTTCACAGAGGGTGGTATGGGCGTTGTTGCTATTGTAATTTCTTTATTGTTGTTAATGTATTTTGCCTACCGTGGAGTTTCAGTCATTATACTGGCTCCATTACTTGCCATGTTTGCAGTAGTATTTGCAGGCGAATCCTCACAAGTAATGGCAATCTACACCCAAGTTTTCATGAAAGGGGCTGTTGGCTTTATTGCAAAATACTTTCCCATATTTTTACTCGGTGCGATTTTTGGAAAATTAATGCAAGATTCAGGCTCTGCCAAAACTATTGCTATTGCAATTATTAAATTTGTAGGTAAAAAACACTCAGCTCTTGCCATAGTTTCCTCATGTGCACTACTCACTTATGGAGGAATATCAGTTTTTGTTGTCGCATTTGCTGTTTATCCTCTTGCCGCTGCTTTATTTAAAGAAGCCAATTTACCAAAAGTGATGATTCCTGTGACTTTAGCATTAGGCAGTGCAACCTTTACCATGACCTGCCTACCCGGCACCAATCAAATTCATAACATAATACCTGGCTCATTTTTTGGTACCACTATTTACGCAGCTCCAATTATCGGTCTTGTTTCAGGATTTACCATTATGATTTTTGGTGTATTATGGATTAATTTTCGTTTAAAAAATATTGGCCATTTAGGTTATGGAGAAAACCACACAAATGAACCTGAAGAGCAAGAGGAAGGCAACCTGCCCTCATTTTGGATAGCCATGATTCCTATTCTCGTTGTTATTATAACAAATTACCTTTTTACTGAAATTTTGATTCCTAACTGGGATGTCAGCTATCTCAATTCGGACAAGTTTGGGCACATAAATGTCAATAAACTAACAGGAATCTGGTCCATGATAATAGCCTTGATTGCTGCCAACATTACTGTTTTATTAATTAACCTTAAGAAATTTACCAACCTAAACAAATCACTAACCGACGGAGCGATGGGTTCTATGTTGCCAACATTTAATACAGGGTCTGAGGTTGGTTATGGCGTAACAATTGCCTCATTAGCAGCTTTTGCTATCATTAAAGAGGCCGTTGTTAATATCTCCCCAGGCAACCCTATGATTTCAGAAGTTGTCGCTATTAATGTCTTAGCCGGCATAACTGGTTCAGCCTCAGGCGGATTAACTATAGCTCTTGGCGCTCTTGGCGACACCTACAACCAAATGGCTCAATCAGCTGGCATTCCACTCGAGTGGATGCATCGTTTAGCCTCAATGGCATCAGGTGGTCTAGATAGCCTTCCTCACAACGGTGCAATTATCACTTTATTAACTATTTGCGGCTTATCCCACAAACAATCTTACAAAGACATAGCCGTTGTTTCTTTGGTCATTCCAGTACTAATGGTTTTTACTATGGCCTTTATATTGACTATAATGAGCTAATATTCTAATGAGAACCTTTATGAAAAAATTTACCTCCCTTATTTTACTCACTGTATTTCTTAGTTATGGTTGTTCAAACTCTCCACACAAGACCAATAAAATTGTCACAGGTGTTGATTACCATTCTTTTGCCAATACTGATGATGTTGTTATTACCCATATCAATTTGAATTTATCAATCAACTTTAACAAGCATACAATTCATGGTCGCAATGCCATTCAATACAAACTAAAAAATCCAGATGCCAAAGAAATGATTCTCGATACACGAGACCTTACCATCATCAATATAAGCACACCCAATGGTAGAGGTGGCATAATTCCTGTTAAATGGCACATGGGACAGAAGGATAAAATGCTCGGCCAAGCTCTTGTTATCGAATTACCTCCTACAGATAGAATCATAATAGAATACCTAACATCCCCAAAATCTACAGGACTACAATGGTTAACACCACAACAAACCAGCTCTAAAAAGTATCCATTTTTATATTCTCAATCCGAAGCCATTCATGCACGCAGTTGGATTCCCCTTCAAGACACACCGCAAGTACGCCAAACCTATTCGGCAACCATAAAAGTGAATAAAAACTTACGTGCTGTCATGAGCGCCTATAACAACCCAAAGGCTGATGAGCGATTTCGGACTTATTATTTTGATATGCCACAAGCCATCCCATCGTATCTCATAGCACTGGCAGTTGGTAAAATCAAATACAAAGCCATCGGTCCTCGCAGTGGCGTTTGGGCAGAAGAAACCTTACTCGATAAAGCCGCTTACGAATTTGAAGACACCGAAAAAATGATTCAGGCAGGTGAGGCTTTATATGGCAAATACGATTGGGAAACCTACGACTTACTGATTTTACCCTCAAGTTTTCCTTTTGGCGGCATGGAAAACCCACGCCTATCCTTTATAACTCCAACTGTTCTTGCAGGAGATAAATCACTTGTTTCACTCATTGCTCATGAATTAGCCCATTCGTGGTCGGGAAATCTGGTGACCAATGCCACTTGGAGAGACTTGTGGTTGAATGAAGGCTTTACCACCTATTTTGAATCGCGCATAACCGAAGTGGTAAAAGGCAAAGGAACAAAAGATATGGAAGCCGTGCTTGCATACCAAGATTTAGTAGCAGAACTTCCAGAACTATCCAAAAAAGATCAACAGCTCGCACTCGATTTACGTGGACAAGACCCAGATGATGCCTTTACCGAAATTCCATACACCAAAGGGCGTATGTTTTTAGATTGGTTAGAGCATTCTTTTGGGCGCACGAATTTTGATGAATTCGTCAAAAGCTATTTTCAACACTTTGCCTTTCAAAGTATAACAACAGAAAATTTTATCAGTTACCTGAATGAAAATTTGCTTAAAAAACACCCGAAAACTGTTACTTTAAAGCAAGTTAAACAATGGATTTATTCGTCAGGCATTCCAAAGACTGCAGTTATTCCACATACCCAGATATTTACTACTATTGACAACATCACAAAGCAATGGATCAATAAAGAAATTAACACACAGGACCTACCAACAAAGAAGTGGAGCACGCAAGAGTGGTTATACTTTTTAAACAACATGCCACAAGAGTTTAATTACGACAAAATGGTTGAGCTCGACAAGGCCTATAATTTGACCAATGTTAAAAATACCGAAATTGCTCACGTCTGGTATTTGCTCAGCATTCGCAACAATTACCAAAAATCATTTGAAAATATGCGCCACTATTTAATTGAAATTGGGCGAAGAAAGCTAATTGTTCCATTGTATTCAGAATTGAGTAATAATGAGACGAACCGCAAATGGGCTCAACAAGTTTATCAAGTAGCCAGGCCGGGTTACCACAGCTTAGCACAGGCCACAATCGATAAAATATTCGAAAAATAAGTCTATTTTAATTTTATTTTTAAAATTTAGGTAAAAAGTCAGGAAATAGTTGTTAATTATTAGGGCTATACGTTAAAATCGCCGGCTCGTTGGAACAGACCAATGCTTTATTGTGTCTGATGCATATAAATTTATTGAGGAAATCATGGTAACAATTAGATTATCACGTCATGGCTCTAAAAGAGCTCCATTTTATCACGTAGTAGCAGCAGATTGCCGCGCAAAACGTGACGGACGTAACTTAGAAAAAATGGGATTCTTTAATCCTGTAGCACGTGGACAAGAAGAAAGACTAAGACTTGATCTTGAAAAGATTCAAGCATGGGTAGATAAAGGTGCTCAGCTTTCAGATCGTGTTAAAACTTTAATTAAAGAAGCAAAAAAAGCAACAGCTGCTGCTTAATTTAGGCATTCTTTAAAATGAACAAAGACAGTCGGGTATTAGTTGGAAAAGTATCTGGCTGTTTTGGTGTCAAAGGATGGCTAAAGATATTTTCTTATTGCGATCCCAGAGAAAACATCACAACATATAAAAGTTGGATTGTTGATGGCAAAGTATTTGATTCAGTTGAATCAAAAAGAAATGGCAAATTAATAGTTGCCAAGCTCAAAGGAATTGATGACAAAGATACTGCCATGACACTTATCGGTCAGAGCGTGGAAATACGCTTAGACCAACTAGAACAACTTCGTTCTGACCAATTTTATTGGCGTGACTTAGTAGGACTAGAGGTGACCAACACTAAAGGCATTGCTTTTGGTAAAATCACCAACTTACTCGAAACAGGCGCCAACGATGTCATTATCATCAAAGGTGAACGTGAAAGGTTAGTTCCTTACATTACTGATATTGACAATGGCAGAACAGTGATTGAAGTTGATATAGAAAAAAAGACCATGGTTGTGGAATGGCATGAGGATGACTAGTGAAATTTACAGTTATCACCCTATTCCCACAAATGGTAGAAAATGCACTGACTTATGGAGTTATTGGTAAAGCACTCGAAAAAGGCTTAATTGAACTAGAAACAATTAACCCAAGAGACTTTAGTACTGACAAACATAATCGTGTTGATGACCGCCCATTTGGAGGCGGCGCTGGAATGGTAATGATGTATGACCCATTGTCAGCAACTGTTGAACAACTTAAACAACAGAACAAAGAGTTAACATTAAGCTTTTTAAGCCCTAGTGGCAAAAAACTTAATCAAAACACAGTCAATCAATTGGCGCAAGAGCAACACATTGTTTTACTGTGTGGTCGTTACGAAGGTATCGACCAAAGATTTATAGACACATATGTCGATAATGAAATATCCTTAGGAGACTTTGTTATCAGTGGTGGAGAACTGGCTGCAGCAGTCATTATAGATGCAGTAGCTAGGCAAATACCCGAAGTATTGGGCGATGAAGATTCAGCAAAAACTGACTCTTTTATGAGCAATAAATTAGGACCTCCACAATATACAAGATCGGCTTTATTGAAAACCGAAGGTGTTCCAGAAGTTCTACTTTCTGGTAACCATGCAAAAATCGCCGAATGGCGAGAACAAAAAGCATTGGAAATCACCAAGGAAAAAAGACCCGACCTTTTAGGCAAAAAAACGTAAGATGGGCCCCGCCCATCATAAAAGAATATGAACAGAAATGTTCAAAACGGCAGAACCTCTGATTAATCGCCGCCATTAACTTGGTTGGTTTGTAGAATGAACGTTCTGGATTGTAAACCATGCAAAAAGCATGATTGATAAATGAGAATCGCAATGAGTGATATTATAAAACAACTTGAAGCTGAACAAATGGGCAAAGAAATCCCATCGTTCAACCCAGGTGACACCGTAATTGTTGGTGTTAAAGTAAAAGAAGGTAAACGTGAACGTGTTCAGAATTTTGAAGGCGTTGTAATAGCTAAGAAAAACCGCGGCTTAAATTCTGCATTCACAGTACGTAAGATATCTTACGGTGAAGGCGTTGAGCGTGTATTCCAAACTTACAGCCCTATGATTGCCAACATCGAAGTTAAACGACGTGGTGATGTTAGGCGTGCTAAACTATACTACTTACGTGGTCTAGAAGGACGTGCTGCAAGAATTAAAGAAAAATTAGCAACCAAAAAAGGAGCATAATCATGGCTAGAGTCTGTCAAGTAACAGGAAAAAGACCAGTAACTGGTAACAACGTTCCTCATTCATTAAGAAAAACCAGACGTCGTTTCTTACCTAATTTGCACACACACAAATTTTGGGTAGAAAGCGAAAACCGTTGGGTTAAATTGCGCACTTCTACAAAAGGCATGCGCATTATCGATAAAAAAGGCATTGACGCGGTATTAACCGACATGCGTAAGAATGGGATAAAGGTGTAAATCATGCGTGAAAAAATTAAATTAGTTTCAACGGCTACACACGTTGGTGGAAAGAAAGATGGTCAAAAAACTGGTCATTATTACACAACCACAAAAAACAAAAAAACAACTCCAGATAAGCTTTCATTTATGAAATATGATCCAGTTGTTCGTAAGCACGTACTTTATAAAGAATACAAAATCAAATAGTCTTCTTTTAAAAGTAACAAATGAAAAACCCGCAATCCTTAATTGGATTTGCGGTTTTTTTTATGGGGATGCAAACTAAACTGTGTAATTTTTTTAGGCAAATAGCCACTCTATTTAACAAAAACCAGTTTTCTCTCGCTACATCACTGTTATCGCAAAAGCTCTTAGTATTTTATTCACTGGGATAAATCAAGCATATCATTTAATGGTTATTTGTTTATAATAGAAAGAATTTATTAAAATATTTATATGTTAGACAAAATACTTAATGCACCTATTATTGCCAATTTAAAGCAATGCCATTTATTTAAAGCCATGAATGAACAGCAGTTTGATGAAGTGATGCAACATAGTCGCTTACAAACGCTTAAAGCAGAACAACTGTTATTTCAACAGGATTCTGAGTTAACTCACATATATTACCTCTATGATGGTGCCATTAAGCTATTTCGCTCAACACGCAATGGTAATGAAAAAATAATAGAAGTTGTACAGTCAGGCAAACCATTTGCTGAGGGTGTTTTATTTACAGGCTTCCCCAAATATCCTGTATCATCGATCGCAATGAAACAAAGTATTGTTGTGAGTATTAATGCCAATAAATACCTGAATACTTTAAAAAGCTCTAATGATTTATGCATAAACATGTTGGGACATTTGTCTCAACGGTTACACTGGATGTTGAAAGAACTCGACAAACAAACCCTACACAATGCTTCATTTCGAATTGTGGATTATTTTTTGAATCAGGTAGCCGAAAACATAGACTCTGCCTATGACCTTTGTTTAACCATACCAAAACGCGACATTGCTTCACGGCTTTCCATTAAGCCAGAGACCTTCTCACGCGCTTTAAAGTCTTTATACAAAAAAGACTTAATTGATATGAAGGACAATCATATTATTTTAAAAGATGTTCACAAATTACGTGAACTCGTTGAGTTGGAAGAAATTTAATGACACACACATAAAAAAAGCTACCACAATAAATGGTAGCCTTTTTTTATTTTTGGTAAATTTAGAATTAATAAATATCTTTAACAGTATTTGTTACATTGAATTTACCTGTTGGAGTAATCAATCTGTCGTCTTTGATGACTTTTTTAAGTTTCAAAGTCTTATCATCAACAACAACAATGGCAGACTTCTGGTCTTTGGCATTCCACACAGAGAACCAAACCTCATCACCCTTAGCATTGTACTCAGGTTGTACTACACGTTGTGCACCGACATCACCTAAATTTGCCCACTTAGCAATCGGTAAGACAGTAAATCCCTTCTCAAGGTTGTTGATATCAAAAACAGCTATACTTTGAGAAAATTTCTTATCAGGATTTAATGGCGCATCAACCCACAAGTGCTTAGACTTAGGATGTGACTTAACAAACAATGACCCACCACCCATGCCTTTTAAGGTTCTGACCACTTTCCACGCATTTTTCTTATACTTTTTACTCTTTGGATCAGTTCCTAAGAAAGTCACATGATCATTACCTAAAGCACTCGTTACCCAAACAGGTCCGTATTTAGGATCGATTAGATTAGCTCCACGACCGGGATGAGGAATCTTAGTCACATCAGTTAAGGCAACTAATTTACGATCTTTAGAATCAATAACAGCTATCTTGTTAGATTTATTAGCAGCTGTTAAGAAATATCTGTGAGTGCTATCCCAACCACCATCATGTAAATAACGAGCTGCAGGAATAGTAGTAACCGACAAATTTTCTACATCGCTGTAGTCAACCAATAATACTTTACCAGTTTCTTTAACATTAACGATAAATTCAGGATGCTCATGTGAAGCAATAATAGCAGCTACACGAGGCTCAGGATGATATTCTTTAGTATCTACAGTCATACCACGAGTAGAAACAATATTGAGAGGCTCTAGAGTATCTGCGTCCATAATAGTGTATTGTGGAGGCCAGTAGGAACCAGCAATAGCATATTTATCTTCATAACCTTTGTATTTAGAAGTTTCAACTGAACGCGCTTCTAAACCCACTTTAATTTCAGCAACGATTTGTGGAGGATCCATGAATAAATCAATCATATCAATTTTGGCATCACGACCAATCACATAGATATAACGACCAGAAGCTGAAACACGAGAAATATGTACGGCATAACCTGTGTTTAATGTATTGATAATTTCTTTAGTATCACCATCAATCAAAGCCACTTTACCAGCATCACGAAGAGTAACAGAGAAAATGTTTTTGATATTAATCTTATTCATTTTCCTCTTAGGTCTATCTTCTGGTTTAACCAACACCTTCCAAGAGTCCTTCATCTCTTTCATGCCCCATTCTGGAGGCATTGGCGGTTCATGCTGTAAAAACCTAGCCATCAAATCTACTTCATCTTTAGTTAAATCACCAGACGTACCCCAATTAGGCATACCAGCAGGAGAACCATAAGTAATCATGGTCTTGAGATAATCTGTGCCTTTTTTACGAGTAATATCTGTAGTTAGAGGTTTACCTGTTGCGCCTTTTCTTAAGACACCGTGACAACCCGCACAACGTTCAAAGAAAATCTTTGTAGCTTTTTTACTTTCTACAACAGTCATTTTAGGACCATCAGTAGATACATACATTGTTGCATTATCTGGATTTATTCCTGAAGGAGCCCCTTCATAACCTTGCTCATTTTTACCGGGGTGATCTGATTTTGTACCAGTTGGTACCGCCGCTACATGCCCTTTTTTAGTTGCAGCAACATCGGCAGCACTGACTTGAAATCCTTTATTTCCCCAAGAGTTCATTGCATAAGTCACAATATCTGCAACATCCGTATCTTTGAGGTAAGAAAAATTAGGCATAACAGCATTGTATGTTTTACCATTAACCGTCACAGGTCCAGTCAATCCACCAATAACAGTTTCTATCGCTCGATTCTTATCTTTTAATAAATAGTCAGAACCAGCCAAAGGAGGAAACACACCTGGCATACCCAAACCCGTCGTTTGATGGCAGGCTGCACAGTTAGAATTAAATAGAACTTCCCCGGACTTAACTTGCGCTGCCAAGTTCCCACTTAACATCTCTGCCTTATGTGCGGCAGTTGAATCAACGGCTTGAACATTCAATACCGCCAATAACCCTGCAATTAATAAGGACTTCTTAAAATTATTCATTTTTACTCTCCAAATATTGGTATTTACATATCGATAGGTTCGAATTGACCTAATTTGGAGTTATTTTAAACTTCTCAAACTGACCCAGCATTGACTTAAATCAACTCTGATGTTTCTCTTCACGCTGTTCTAACGTTGTTAAAGACACCCCTTAAAATTCAACAGTATAGGATAATGAAATATTTCGAGAAGGTCTTGACAAGGCATCAATGAGCACCTCATCCTCGGCAAAATTTCGCACTTGTTGCCAGTTCCAATACTCTTTATCAGTTAAATTAAAAACACCTAGCCTTATGCGTTGTTTTTGTGAAAGTTTATAATCGACAAACAAATCAAAAACACTGTACCCAGCAGGTACAAACAAACTGCTTCGCTCCTGAGCTACGCGATCTTGTTTAGCCACAAAAGTCGAATAGAGATTAACATTCCATAAATTATTAGCTGAATGCCATTGCAAGTTATTGACTAGTTTTGCTGGAGAAATGCTATTTAAAGGTTCATCACTGGTAATATTAACGCCATGAGTTAAGCCTAATGACGTATAAGCACTAAAAGAGTCATTAATTTGCCATTGATGACTAATCTCAATACCAGAGATTTCAGCCTCATCAATGTTTCGTGATTGGAATAATAAAACACCGGTAGTTGAATCAATCCCAATACGCGCTTTGGTTTCTATAAAATCGTTATAACGGGTGAGAAAAGCAGTCACATTAAATTGTTGGAATTTACCAAAATAGCGGAACCCTACTTCAAAGCCATTGGAAGTTTCAGACTTCAAATCAGGATTGGCAATTGCTCTCAAGCGAAAAATAGGAATATTCAAACCAATATTAACATCTTCAAAAGGTGGCGCTCTAAAACCACGAACATATTGTGCATAAATATTGGACTTGTCACTGATTTCATACATAACACCTAATTTTGGTGAAAAATCTGACTCACTGACTGACACAATTTCGGTGTCAGCACCGTTAGCATCGAAAACATTATCACGAGTTGGCGTTAAATCGTAATAATCAAAACGTAAAGCAGGAATAATCGTCCAAGCACTGTCTTCAATCTTAATTTCATCCAAAACAAAAAAGCCCAACTCATCCACTTGTGAGTTTGGAAAATCTCTTCGAGGAAAGACCTCTCCCAATATAGAAGGTAGAGTAATATTTGTGGATAGATTGGTTTCAGAACCATCACGCAACTCTTCGATATCGGCAACTTTATATTCAACACCATAAACCACGTTATGTGTTGCATGGGCGCTACTGTACTGTTTGTTCAAATTTAACTCAATACCATAATTGCTTTGGTCAAATTCAAAATGACGAAATTGCGATAAAGGCGTACCTCGACGCGAACTTCTTTTCTCAAAACTGTCTTGTTCAAAACTGGTTTTTGCATAATAAGCCCGAACCACACCCTCATCAAACAAAGCATTATCAATGACAAAATCATAATCAACAGTGGCTTTAAAATTATCGCTGTTATCATCAGCAAACAACTCAGTCGTTCGAGCAAAACGTCCCTGCCCTATAAATGAATTTATCTGTGTTTGGTTATCACGTTGTGTCGCTGTCAAACCAAAACTCAAATTATTGCTGCTCGATGTATTCACCACAAATTTAGCAAATAAAGTATTCTCATCCCAATCGCCAAAATCACGGGTTAAATTGCTCGAATCGTGATTCATCAAAGCTTTACCATCACGATGAGTCAAAGAAACAACCGCTCCGAGCTTATCACCATTAAAGGCTGTTAAGGCCGAAATAACACGCCCATGTGTTTTGCCATCGTAAGCCAAACGAATCTTTGAATAACGGCCATCATCGCTTAGACGAGTTAAATCTTCAGGATTCCATGTATGAATGGACACAATACCACCAATGGCATCACTGCCGTATAAAGTCGAAGCAGGACCATTCAAGATTTCAATGGATTTAATTAAATCAGTCTCCGGAAACTGCGCGCTCGCATTGGCATAAGAGCCAATAGAAAACTGTTTGGCATTGGCAATACCATCAACCTCAATTGCCACACGGTTATTACCAATACCTCGAATATTTATCCCCGCGTCACCAAAGCGTGTACCAGCACTCTCCATACTGATAGTGCTTTCATAACGCAAAGCATCACCGATGTTCTCGCTATTAGTAGACGAAATATCATCAGCAGTAATAACACTCACCGCCCCAAGGACTTCAATAATAGGGCGCAATTGCTTATTGGCAACCGCCACAACAGTGGTTGAATCCAGTTCAACTTTTGCATCATCAGCAAAAGCAGTGGTACCAATAATTGACGACCAAGCCAAAAATAAAGAAACTCTTTTCATGGTAATTATCCACATCATTTAAAATGCATGCAGTTTAATTAAACGAGAGAATTATCACTTGATGTGAGTCAACTATTTAAAATTCAAAAATCAAAAATCAAAAGTGTACCACTAAATTCGCACAGAAGGTGCGAAGAAACGCAAAGAAAAAGCACCTTTATTACCGCGAAGACAGCAAAGTGGTTTCCTACGACTTTCTTAATTAAGGTATTAAAAAAACTCTTAGTAAATCGAACAAGATAATTTTGATGAAATCAGTTACCTAGTCGCAATTTATATTTTCAATATGAGTCAATCGTTGCATTTCAATGCTTCCTGCACCAAAGGATTGATTCGCTAGATTAGGTCTCCAACTTAGCCGTATTGTGTCATTGTTGATTTTATCTACCGTTATATCTCCCCAGTTATGGCGCTGTACATCAGCTGCAACAAAATGTGGAGGGAAAGTAGAGCCTGTCGTGTACTGTGCTGGGATTGTTGCACTAGTGCCATTAATTGGACCATTAGCCAGCAACCAAAACTGTTCGCCTTGATTATACACAAACCAAGTTAACACCAACCTATCTGCTGACTCTCCCAACACTTCAAGCATAATACCATGCCCACTTTGTTCTTGATTATAAAAAGTTCCGCTCAAACACGCATCAATATCATCTGTCTGGCTTATTGAATGCGATAAATTTGACAGCCGTTGAATAGTCATCGAACCATTACTAAAACCATCAATTTCAGTTTCCCAACTTATATTTGTATTATTGTCATCATCAAATCTAAACTTTAATAAACCCCAATCTACGCGTTGCACATCTCCTGCATTAAAATTTGGAGGAAAGTTTGTCCCATTTGTTATGGTTAAATTAACAAATGCCAACTCTTTATTTAATGGCCCTGTACCAATTAACCAAATAGGCTCCCCATTTAGCATTGCATACCAAGATACTAGTAAAGAAGCAGTACCATTAGACTGTATGACTTCAATTTGAAAACCATGCCCTGATTGCTCTGGGTTATACCACAGTCCACTGAGTTGCGGATAGTAATCTGTTGCTGGCAACAATGCAAAATCTATACCTATAAGCGAGCTAGAACCGATTGCAATGGCAGAGGAATCAGAAGGGTTACAATCAATTAACCCACATTGACCACCGCCAAATACTTGGTTGACGTAGTGGTTATTATTTGCTGTAACAATTTTATAATTCCCTGCTGCCAATGCAGCCGTTTTATAATAGCCTTGCGTGTCAGAAAAGTAACTTTGGATGTACTCTCCTTGCTCCGAATAAAGCTTTATTTCAACACCTGCTAAACCAATATTTCGTATAGAGCTTGTGATTTTTCCATTAATTGAAAAACCTTTTTCTAAAGCAAAATCAATACCATCAACATTAACGTCATTAACAACAATTAAATTAGAGGTATCATAAGTACAGTTATTATTTAGACATCTTTGATTGGGGTAGATTTTATTCACCCATGATGAGGCTACATTAACTGGTAATCTATTATTTTTATCCAATTGTTTATTGCCATTTTGAGTATGCACATAATAACCACCTGATTTTAACCCTCCAATTTTATAAACCCCATCAACATCTGTTCTAGCAGTGCTAATTACTGTACCACTCTGGTTTAAAATCACAACATCAATATTTTCAATCCCTTGATCTGTTGCAAAATCCACAACCTTACCTGTAATAAACTTTCCTCGATTAAGAGAAAAATTGATTTCAACATTATCATAAAGCCCTAAATGAACGAGTTCAGCTTGCGAAAAGTCACAAACAATGCCTTCACATTCAATCGCAGGATAAACTTGATTTATATAATTCCCATTAGCCCGATAATTAGAAGAAACACCTGTTTTTATGTAATAATTTCCTTCTGGTAACCCATAACGATTGAGGTAAGCAACTTTCTCACCTGTTGTATAATAACCAATAGCTGCAATCGACAAATCTTCATTTAAAATTTCTAGCGCCTGAAAAGAATATAAAAATGACTCACTATACTCCAAACCTTGCTCTGTAGATGCATCTACAATCATGCCATGAAAAGAGCCTCCTTTTCTTAAATGAACATCAACATCAATTAAATGCTCTCCTTCCCCGATTCGAATTGGGTAACTCACATAATCATCACAAGAACCCAAACACTCCTGACCTTTATAAGACTGACTAATGAAACCATTACGATGAAAACTTAGTCTATACTCGCCAGCGGCTATACCTGATAATTGGTATTCACCATTAGATGAAAAAACATCACTAACAGACATAGAAATGCCTGAACTTAGTCTTTGATTCATAGGTCGAAGATAGACAATTGAATTAGTTTGGAAATCGAGTTGATTTTCTTCAAAAGTTAATTTCCCAGAAATGGATGCACCTTGAGAACGATTGACATTAATAACTTTTTTATCAAATTTATCAAAATGAATGAGTTCTCCTTTACCTTCAATCAACTCCAACTCACAGGCATAACAATCGCCTGATCCATAAATAAAATCGACATAGCTTTGGGTGTTGTAAAATTCCGACTCGGAGTGTACATAAAACCGGTAATCACCTATCGGAAGATAATTGAATAAAACATTAACTGTTTCTGCAACACCATTATCTATAACAGTTGATGTGCTTAATGTTCCATTCAACAATTCACCATCACTATTAATTAATTTCAAACGACTAAATGCCTCTCCATTATTTGAATCATCTGTAACATAAAGTAAAGCTGCTGGAGTTAGGCGAAAGTCAATATTTTCTAGAATTGCACCATCTGAAACAGTCAGGATACTATCAGCTGGAATATTATACAGTGATGAAATAACTTGAAATGTACTATTCCATAATGTTGGAAGGTACAACGGGCGATTTTCTTGGTTAATTTCAAAAGTACTTGAAATGCTCAACGCATATTCACCAACACCTAAATTACTAAATACATAAGAAGAATCCTGTACAAACACATCAGCAACATTTTCCCAGTTACCACTTTCATCCACGCGACTGAATAAAAACAGGCGTAGATTTGCAGCATTCCCAATCAAATCGCCAGTATCTTTTTCAAAAAGTCTACCAGATATTTGACCAGAACCTTCTTGAATACTTTTTGCAGAATTAGTTGATATTACCGAACGGTCAATAGAGGTATTTTTTAAGTCTGTGGCATGGCCGTTTAATAAAAATAATAGGAGGAAAAATGATATTTTAAACATAATCGTGATTTTCAGTAAGTTCAACAATTATAAAACAAATAACACCTTAAATCACGAATGATGATCAATCAAGCCAATAAAATTTTATATTTTATACTTTCAAAATCCAATAACCACCTCTTACGGTGCAATCCTCCTGCATAACCTGTGAGTGATCCATCCGAGCCAATAATGCGGTGGCAAGGGATGATTATGCTGATTTTATTAGCGCCATTGGCGGTGGCTACGGCGCGGATGGCTTTGAGTTTGTCGATGGATATGGCTTGTTGTTTGTAGGTTGAGGTTTGTCCGTAGGGAATTTGTACTAATGCTTGCCAGACTTTTTGTTGGAATTCGGTGCCGATGATATCTAGGGGCACTTCAAAGGTTTGGCGTTTGCCTGCGAAGTATTCTTTAAGTTCTTTTTCCAAAACGTTCAAATGAGGATTGGGTGTTGGTAGGATGACGGCTTTAAAATGCTTTTCAATCAGTGCAAAATTTCTTTCCAAATGCTTTTGCCCTACAAATCCCAAGAAACAAACCCCTTTTTCGGAGGCACAGGCAATTAATGCGCCTATTGGTGAGGCAATACGAGCAACATTAATGACATTTTTGTGTTTGCTTTTATTGGCACTTTGCCCAAATATGGTTTGGAAGGACTGGTTAAAACCACTTAAGGAATCATAACCACTGTCAAATGCTGAGGTGGTGATACTTTTACCCTTTTTGATGTGATTGAAAGCATAGTTGATGCGAAACATCCGTTGAAAAGCATGAAACGTCATGCCATGGTGTTTTTTATACCAGCGCCTTATTGTGTGCGGTTCAATACCCTGCTGTTTTAAATCTTCATCACTTATTTTGTCTTGTGGATTTTTTTGCAATTGCACCATGATGCTTTTTATAAAATCAGGAACCTCTCCTATTTGCTCTAAAGGTTTACATATTTTACAGGGGCGGTAACCGTTTTCTAAACAGGTTTGTACATCATCATAAAAGATAACATTCTCAGCTTTAGGTGTACGAGCTCGACAGGATGGGTGGCAAAAAATCCCCGTTGTTTTGACAGCGGTAAAAAAGAGACCATCGTATTGGTTATCCTTTTGCCCTAGTTGTTGGTATTTTTGTTCAAATGTTAGTTGTGATTTCATGGCCTCATAATAAAACAAGGTTCACTTGATTACTACCGATAATTTGACAAGTATATTCACACAGGTTAGATTAAGGCTTTTAATCACGGCTTGACACATGAGTTCTTTTTATTGGTATGACTTAGAAACCTTTGGCATTTCGCCTTCTCTTGACCGAATTGCGCAGTTTGCGGGTATTCGTACCGATTTGGATCTCAATCCCATCGGTGAGCCTGATATGTTTTATTGCAAACCTGCTTTGGATACTTTTGCCGACCCTGAGGCTTGTTTGATTACGGGCATTACTCCGCAAGAGTGCGATGACAAAGGTCTACTCGAAAAAGATTTTATGGAAAAAATCAATAACATCTTTAGTGAACCCCATAGTTGCGTAGTGGGTTATAACTCCATGCGTTTTGATGATGAGTTTATCCGTTATAGCTTATACCGCAATTTGTATGACCCGTATATGCGCGAATGGTCAAATGGCAACAGCCGTTGGGATATTATTGATGTGGTGCGTGCGTGCTATGCCTTGCGACCAGAAGGGATTAATTGGGCATACCATGAAGAAGGCAAACCCAGTTTTAAACTCACTGACTTGACCGAGGCAAATAACATGACGCATACGGCGGCACATGATGCCTTAAGTGATGTCGAGGCAACTATCCAAGTCGCACGATTACTCAAAAGCAAACAACCCAAGCTGTTTGATTATTGTTTGCTGTTACGTAAAAAGAAATACGTGCAAAGTTTGTTGAATTGGCAATTGATGAAACCAATTGTGCATGTATCAAGTAAAATCCCTGCCAGGCGCGGATGTTTAGCCATCATGTTGCCTCTAGCTATTCACCCAACCAATCCTAATGGTGTTATTTGTTATGATTTATCAATCAACCCTGATGATTTGTTTGAACTTGATGTAGAAGATATTCGTGATAGACTCTACACACCACAAGCAGACTTGCCTGAAGGTGTAGAGCGTATTCCACTCAAAACCATTCACATCAATAAATCACCCATTGTTGCGCCATTGGGCGTGCTTAAAGATGTGGATTTGGATAGAATCAGACTAGACTATGCGGTTGTTAAAGAAAACCTTGCTAAATTTAAACAGCAAGAAAGCCTTATCCAAAAAGTTCAAGCTGTGTTTAATCAGCCCTTTGACAATGATTCTGATGATGTCGATACTATGCTTTACTCTGGATTTTTCACGGCCCAAGATAAACAGAATTTTGAATTTATTCGTCGTTCTTCCATCGAACAAATCAAACAATCCGACTTAAAATATAAAGATAAACGAGCACAAAAATTAGTCACGCGTTTTATCTCTCGAAATTATCCCAAGTCATTATCCACTCAAGAAAGTTCAGAATGGATGACAGATATATCCAATCGAATAAGCCTAAGATTTGGTGAAAATGCAGTCTTATGGTTTGAAAAGTTACAATTATTGCGACAACAAGAAAATGATACGAACAAACTGAACATACTTGATTTGGTTGAAGAACATATGAAAGGAAAACTTTCAAGTCTTGCTGAATAATATTAACTCTACTTAAAAAAGCCAGTAAAATTAATTTTACTGGCTTTTGTTTATTAAATTTGTACTTCTTAGAAAATCTATCTATTTGTTTGTTAATGCATATTTCATAATATGATAAATAACATTTTGTTCTAGCGTTCCGTGAACCGTTTGTGATCCTGCTCCTGTTGCATAGATCACCACATCTTCTCCACTGTGTGTCTCTGATATTTTAGGGATGGTCGCTGCTTGACGGTAATCGGGATTGGTTGTATCAACATGGGTTAAATCGGGACGTTGGTCACCATTGACATATCCTGGGCCATTGGCATAGGACAAGGTCGTGTAAGGTTTGCCTTGAGCATCCTTAGAAATATGTCCTACAAAATTCCCCGCTTCATCAGGAACTTTAACAACACCTAAAATTGGGTTTCCACGTTGAGGATAACCCGCCATATTAAAAGTATGCGAGTGATCTGCTGTGACGATAATTAAAGTTTCATCTAAGTTAACATTCTTAAGAGCTGTATTAACCGCATGGCTTAATTCAATAGCATCAGTTAAGGCACGATATGCATTACCAGCGTGGTGCGCATGATCAATTCGCCCTGCTTCGACCATTAAGAAAAATGGTTTTTCAGAATTTTTCAGCACTTTGAGCGCTTTTTTGGTCATGCTATGAAGGCTGGGTTCACCTGCTTTATCATTAGCTCTATCGTGTTCATACTGCATATGCGAAGGCTCAAACAAACCTAATAAATGCTTCGTTTTCTTTGCTTTGACTTGCTTAAATTGCTTTTTATTCCAAACAACTTCAGCATCTTGGTATTTGGCTTTCCATTCTTTCATTAAATTGCGGTTATCTAGGCGCGATCCCTTTTTGTCTTTATATTCCGGATCATTTTCATTGGAAGGCAGAAAGTTTCTTCGCCCTCCTCCCATTGCCACTTCCAAGCCATCACCATAAGGAAATTCAATTAATTGCCTGGCAATATCTTTACAACCTTTATCTCGTTCTGCTTGCGGAATATCACTATCCGCTTCCCATCCGCGACTAACAGCGTGAGAATAAGTAGCAGCTGGTGTTGCGTGAGTTAATCTAGCAGTTGAGACTACACCTGTAACCATGTTGTTCTTCTCTGCCCATTCCAACAAAGTCATGCGCTCATGACCAATACCGGAGGCACAATCACCCAAGTCAACACCACCATCAACCGAAATCACTCCTCCTTTGGTCTTAACACCTGTCATCATTGCACTCATAGTACCTGCGGAGTCTGGTGTTTGTAAGTTGGTATTATAGGTTTTAGATAAGGCTGTACTGGGGAATTTTTCAAAACTCAATTGATTTTCTTCACCATTTTCACCTCTTTGCTGACCTTCCAATATTCGAGCTGCAGTGATGGTGGTAATATTCATACCATCGCCAATAAATAAGATGACATTTTTAGCTTGTTTAGGAAAAGAATTTCCTTTGGCTAATTGCGCAACTTTATCTTGCCCTTGTTGGTACCACCAAGATGGCGATTCTTCTGTTAGTTTTTGTTGTTGATCTTTTACTGGTGTAACAGGCTTGTGAGCACAGGCAGTAAAAGTTGTTATGAGTATTAATGGCAGTAGTTTTGTAAAATTCATAATATTAAATAAAATAAGTGTAAATATTGAGTCCAGCTAAAAATATGGTGATTAACCATGTTAAAGCCGTTCCATAAAAACGTCCAAAAGAAAGTCCTTTAGACTTCGTTAAACCAAAAGCGTGCATCAGTCGAGCAACCACGGCTAACACGCCGACAATGTTCAAAATAAGTTGGGAACCTCCATTGCCCTCATACAAACCCATTAATATAATCATCATCGGAATATATTCAACGGCATTAGCATGAACTCGAATGGCTTGTAAACCATCAGCATCGCCATTATCACCTAAATCAACTTTTTTTGTTTTTCTAAAAACAACGACTTTATAAGCCAAAAAAATGATTATTAGTGCCAATAAGGCAGCATACAAACTGGTAATAGGTAACATGGTTAATTCCTCTATTTTAATTCTGACATTTCATTTATTGTCGAGTACCTGCCCTTTTCAAATTGTATAGATGCCACTGAAACATCAGGATCATGTGTGAAGAATAATTGATGACTCGCTTTGAAGTGACGTTTAAGAAATACTTCTTTTTCATCGATTAACAGTTCAGGAAAACGGTCATAGCCCATCGAAATAGGCACATGCATCCACGCCTTTCCTGGGATTAAATCCGCACAAAAAACAACTCCTTCAACTATTGAATGCATCATTTCTGGCGTATGACCACTAGTGAATTCAAACTGAACACTGGGTAATAGCTCATGTTTTGAGTCGTTTACCAAATGTAATCGCCCTGACTGTTCTAACATTTTATTCAAAAACGGTATAAAAGAGGCCTTATCACGTGCGTGTGGTTTGTTCGCACGTTGCCAATGTTTTTCAGAAACTAAATAGTGAGCATTAGGAAATAATAGTTCAGACTCTTTTCCTTCTTGCCATGATGACAACAACCCACCAGCATGATCAAAATGCAGATGGCTTAACACCACTACATCAATATCTTCATGAGTTAAACCCTGTTCTTTTAAAGAATCAAGTAAGACATGGTTGGATTCATTAATACCAAAGCGTGATTTAAGTTTAGGTTCAAAAAAATTGCCTATACCTGTTTCAAATAAAACTGTTAGCCCATCCAAGTCTTTTGCCAATAAACACCGACAAGCAATCTTCATACGATTGAGTTCATCAACTTCAACCCAACGTGACCATAAGGCTTTTGGGGCATTACCAAACATCGCACCGCCATCGAGCATTTGCGAATTACCCATTAATGAAATTAATTGAGTCATTAGCGGTGAGCAGCTCCGCCTCTTGGGTCACTAGCCGCTTCTGAAAAGCCTGTTTTTTTGTTCCAATAAGCAGCATTCATATTGCCCCACTTGTGGTTTAACTCTTTAACCGTATGACCACGTGCTTTTAAACCTGCTATATCTTCAGGATTAATGGCACCGGGTTCATAAAATAAAACATCTGGCACGTATTGGTGATGGTAACGTGGTAATGCGACCCATGATTTGACGTCATTGCCATCGTAATAGTCTAATATTCCGAGTATCACCATAGTAATGATACGTGAGCCACCTGGTGTGCCGATAACTGCCACATCATCATCGCCGATAACGAAGGTTGGTGTCATACTTGATAAAGGGCGCTTTCCTGGAGCAATGGCATTAGCCTCACCACCAATCAAACCATAAGCGTTTGGTTCACCAGGTTTTGCCGAAAAATCATCCATTTCATTATTGAGTAAAACACCTGTGCCTGCGGCAACAAACTTTGAGGCAAAAACCGTATTAACAGTTTGTGTGGTTGCGACCATATTGCCTTGGGTATCAATGATTGAAAAATGCGTGGTGTGGTTGCCTTCATGAATCTCGCCCAAACCAGGTAAGGATGAACTTGGCATAGCTTTATCCATGCGAATAGAAGCACGTAAACCATCGGCATAATAAGGGTTAATTAAACGCTCGGTTGGCACATCAACAAAATCTGAATCGCCTAAAAAGATACTGCGATCACGGTAAGCTCTACGCATCGCTTCAACAATTAAGTGAATTTTTTGATCGGCTTTCATGTCTTTTAAATCCCAACCAGACAATATATTAAGCATAGTTGCCAAAGCAATACCACCCGATGAGGGTGGTGGAGCGGTAATGAGCTTTTTACCTAAGTAAGTCGTATAAATGGGTTCACGAACAACAATATGGTAATTTTTTAAATCTTCCAAAGTCCATAAACCACCGGCTTTTTTTACGGCTTTAACAAACTTCTTGGCAATTTTCCCTTCATAAAAACCGGCCTTTCCGTTTTTAGCAATCGCTTTTAAAGTTTTTGCTATGTCTTTATTGGTAATGTTGTCACCAATTTTGGGCGTTTCGCCATTAAAGTAATACGTTTTCATACTGGCTTTATAACGCTGCATAATTTCTTTTTTGGCAGCTAACCCACGCACATAACGTGAGTAGGCAGGAAAACCATTTTCAGCAATGGCAATGGCAGGTGCTAAATTTTGTGCTAAAGTTAATTTGCCATAGCCTTTAACTACGTGATCCATAGCAGCAACCAGCCCAGGAATTCCAGCAGAAAGCGGTCCATTAACGGCTAAATCACGGATGACATTGCCATCTTTATCTAAATACATGTCTCGTGTTGCCGCAGCTGGTGCCATTTCTCTGCCATCAACAAAGACATTTTTGCCATTGACCTCATCGTGTAACAACCAAAAACCACCACCACCAAGACCAGAGCTTTCTGGCTCTACAACAGATAAAACCGCGCTAACCGCAACGGCTGCATCAAAAGCATTACCGCCCTGCTCTAAGATTTTATAACCCGCTTCGGTTGCTAGGTAATGACCAGATGCTATCGCTGCTTTATTTGGCAATTTAGCAAATGCCGTGATTGATACTGATAAAAGTAAGGATAATAGTATTTTTTTCATAGTAATTCTGCTGTTAATTTTTTATATTTTTCAAGTAATTCTTCGGGTGATTCTACACAATTTTCATCTTTTGGGATGCACTCCACTGGGCAAATTTCCACACATTGTGGTTCATCAAAATGACCCACACATTCGGTACAAAGCTCAGGGTCTATTTCAAATATTTCAACCCCCATGTAAATAGCTTCATTTGGGCAAACAGGTTCGCACACATCACAATTAATGCACTCTTCGGTAATAATTAATGCCACTTACCTCTACTCCATTATTCATAAATAAAATTCGTCATTCCTGCGTAGGCAGGAATCTCTTAAACTCACTCACCAAAACCAACATAGATTCCCGCCTTCGCGAGAATGACGGTGGTATGAAGTATATTGCTTCATTCGGGCAAACTGGTTCACATACATCACAATTGATGCATTCATCGGCAATAATTAGTGCCATTTACTTAATTATACCCAGCTCTATCCATTTTTTACGCAATTCTTTTTCTACCAAAGGGCTAACAAAATCAGTGACATTGCCTTTTAGCTTGGATATTTCTTTAACTAAAGAGGAAGAAATAAAACTGTATTGCTCGGCTGGAGTCAAAAACATCGTTTCGACATCTGGTATTAATCGGCGATTCATACTAGCCAATTGAAATTCGTATTCAAAATCAGAAACCGCACGTAATCCACGTAAGATAACTTTGGCTCCAACTTCTTGAACGAAGTCCGCCAACAATATATCAAACCCCATAACCTTAACATTATCCAAATCTTGTAAGACTTCTTGTGCCATTGAGATTCGGTGTTGCAAATCAAAAGTTGGGCCTTTACCAGTTGAATCAGCAACCGCAACAATTAAGGTGTCATAGACTTCACTGGCACGACGCACCAAGTCCGAGTGACCCATTGTAATTGGATCAAATGTTCCTGGGTAGACAGCTATTAATGTTTTTTTTGGCATAATTCATTCCTCACAATCTGTTTTTAATTTTTGCCACAATTCGATTTTAACCTGTCCCATGCTTTTTTGCCGATATAATTTCCAATTATCGGGCAAAATAGTTAGCTCTTGTGAAATCGCTGCTTCGCGATATATAAAACCTTCTTCTTTTACCGTTTCTAATGAAAGCAATGTTAACTCCTGCATCATATCTGCGGCAAAAGGCGGGTCAATAAAGACCACATCAAATATTTGCTTAGTTGTGTTTAAATAATTTTGAGCGCTTTGGTTTAAAACCGTCACTCCTGAAAAGTTAAAACCCTTGTTAATCATTACTAGGTTTTCAGCAATGCGCTTATTGCTTTCCACCATAACTACCGATTGTGTACCCCGAGATGCCGCCTCAAACCCTAGAGCTCCAGCTCCAGCACAGAGATCCAAAACATTTCTCCCAGCTAAATGCATTTGCAACCAATTAAACAAGGTTTCACGAACACGATCACCTGTAGGACGCAAACCATCAAAATTAAGCACCGGCAACCTCCGTGACCGATGAGAACCTGCAATTATGCGAATTGTGTGTTGAGCTTTTGCCATTTATCTTTAAAATCTATACCGATGTGAGTAAAATACACCATTCTATCAAGTCTGCATACGGTCAAAAACAAATGTTTAATTTTTTCAAGAAGAAAGGTGATAAAAACACGGATAATCAAGCTGATAAATCTTCCAATCAAGAAGATGCACTCGAGGCACTGAGAAAAAAACACAATATTGATGCAACACAAGAACAAGCCGTTGTTCAATCAGTTACTCCAAAAACACTTGATATTCAGCTTGAAAAACCACGTAAAGGCTTCGGTTCAAAAGTTAAAAACCTCTTTGCCGTCAACAAAAGTATTGATGATGACCTATTTGAAGAAATAGAAACCACTCTTTTAATGGCAGATGTAGGCGCACGAGCGACTGTTGAAATCGTTGAAAAAACATCACAAATGGTCGAAAGAAAAAATCTAGATGACATACAAGAAGTTTACTATGCATTGATGCAAAACCTAATGGAATTGGCACAAAGCGTCGAAAAGCCATTGGTAATCGACACAAGCAAACAGCCTTATGTGATTTTGGTTGTTGGCGTTAATGGTGTTGGCAAAACAACCACCATCGCCAAAATAGCTCGAAAATTTAAATTACAAGGCAAGTCAGTCATGTTAGCTGCAGGTGACACTTTTAGAGCCGCAGCTGTTGAACAACTCAAAACATGGGGTGAACGTGAAGATATTCCTGTGATTGCCCAGTCCACAGGATCTGATTCAGCATCAGTCATTTTTGATGCAATGAGTGCCGCAAAGGCACGCAATATTGATATTCTTATTGCCGATACAGCAGGAAGACTGCACACTCAAGCCAACCTGATGCAAGAGCTAGGCAAAATCAGCAGGGTGATAAAGAAAAATGATGAGACTGCTCCGCATGAAACTCTTATCGTTGTTGATGGTGGAACGGGACAAAATGCTATTTCGCAAGTATCAGAGTTTAATAAAACCACAGAATTAACGGGAATAGCCATAACAAAACTCGATGGTACAGCCAGAGGTGGCGTTTTATTCAATCTCGCTAAAGAATTTGGTATCCCTGTACGTTTTATTGGAGTCGGCGAAAAATCATCAGATTTAAAACCCTATGAAGCCAAAGAATTTGTGGAAGCATTATTGGGTTAAAATTTTATCAAATAAACGCGTTCATAAACATAATCACAGCCCAACTCCTTAAACTTACCCTCGCGTGAAATAATATCAACCTCTTGCAACAGCTTTATGGACTTATAAGATGAAAATAATTTTACCACCTTATCATCTGGTGTAGTAAATGGCGGACCAAGTGGACCGAGCTTTTTAACAAATTCCAAGGTAATTAGAAGCTCCTTAGCATTTTGAGGAACAATCTCCTGCATCTTATCCACATATTTAGCAGCCAAATCATTAGGCAAAGCAATCAAAGCAGCACGATCATAGACTGCCTTAATATGCTGTAACTGTTGTTTTGACAAAGCAAAAAAATCTCCTTGGTAAATCGTAATATTCTCATACTGATAAACTGAAAACTCAGCTTCCTGATGCTTAGTAAAACTCAAGTCATTTTCAACAAAAAACTGCTCAACTGCCAACTGACTTAGCTCCACACCGACTACATGAAATCCTAGTTGGTTAAGCCATAACATATCAATCGTTTTTCCACAAAGCGGAACAAAAATCGAGTCACCCTTTTCAAGATTTAACTTATTGATATACTCCATTAATAAAGGATGAGTAAAGTCCTTGTGAAAACCTGTTTGATTATTCTGCCATTTTTCAAGCCAAAATTCTTTTTTCATATCTATATTATTGATTAAATTCAAATGCTCGTATATTCTAAGGCTTCTTATATTTTTGAGCCACAAAGTGACTAAAAACTTACCAAATATTTTGACTGTCTCACGTGTTGTATTGATACCTGTGATGATTTTATTTTTCTATTTGCCAGTAGAATGGAATCGAGTAGCGGCTTGCACCGTCTTCTTTTTTGCCAGCATTACCGATTTCTTTGATGGTTATTTTGCCAGAAAACATCAAACTTTTTCAAAATTTGGAGCTTTTTTAGATCCAGTTGCAGACAAATTAACTGTTACTACAGCTTTAATTATATTGCTACAAGATCACAATACCATTTTAATGATGATAGCCACGGCAGTAATTGTTGGACGAGAAATAACAATCTCAGCCTTAAGAGAATGGATGGCAGATTTAGGTGAAAAAACCACGGTAAATGTAGCATTCATCGGAAAAGTAAAGACCACATTCCAAATGTTTGCAATTGGCTTTTTACTGTATTATAAAGACTTATGGGGAATGCCTGTTTATAAAATCGGGCTAACTTTACTATACATTGCTACTGTACTAACTTTGTGGTCAATGTTCATCTATTTAAAAGCCGCTTGGCCAATGATGAAAGAGAAAATTTAGGCCTTTATTAAAGATTGAAAATAAATTATTAAATAATACAAATAATGTGAATTATTTAGTTGACAATTAAATTAGTCAACCTATAATGTGCAACCTCTTCAGCGGGAATAGCTCAGTTGGTAGAGCACGACCTTGCCAAGGTCGGGGTCGCGAGTTCGAGTCTCGTTTCCCGCTCCAAATACGTATTCTAAACCAACAAGAATACACTTTTTATATTTTTCTATCAGGAAATGTAAAAATAAAAACATTGGCTGGATGGTAGAGTGGCTATACAGCGGTTTGCAAAACCGTGGACACCAGTTCGAATCTGGTTCCAGCCTCCATTTTAGCAAGATGCACACCCTGCCCGGGTGGCGAAACTGGTAGACGCAAGGGACTTAAAATCCCTCGGTGGTAACACCGTGCCGGTTCGACTCCGGCCCCGGGCACCATTTTTATGGTTTATATCACGCCATTAGCTTTCAATCTCAATTCTAAAAAATCACTCACTTACCACTATGTAAACTCGTATTTTCTTAAAATTGACCTTGAAAACTACTAACGCAATCTAAATCCATAAAAACCGCGTCTTACTATAAAGCCATTGTGAACTTAAAAACTTATCTCAATGTCTAAAAAATATTCATATACCCGTTTGTATGTTCATTTTTTATAGTTATTGGCCTTGAGCCTTTCTAAAGCAATCTAAATTGAAAAAACCACGACATGAAAAAACACCGTCATTCCAGCCGAGCCAAAGCGAGAGCAGGAATCTCACAGTGAACCGTAATCTTATTAAATAATAATCACTTAACCATTTGTAAACTCGTATTTTATTAAAACCAACCTTTCGCATTTCTAAAGCAGTCTAAATTGAAAAAACCGTATTTTAATATCAAGCCATTGAAAACTTTAAGAAACTATCTCAATATCAAAAAAATATTCATATACCCATTTGTATTTTCATTTTTTATAGTTATTGACCTGAATTGATTTCTAAGGCAATCTAAATTAAAAAAACCATGACAAACTTCCACTGATATTCAAAAAAAGACTGTAGCGACAAGGCACTGCCTTGTCGATGTATGGCTTAGGTGATTTTTCTAGAACTAAGTAAAATTTGAAATGCACAAGGCAATGCCTTGTGCCTACGAATGATTGTTTTATTAAATATTAATCGAGAGGCTATGTTAGACGCAGTTAAATTTTTAAATTCATGAACACGTAAGCAAACTCCTAGCTTTTATTTTCAATTAGGTATATGAAATAACATTACAGATAACATTATTTCACGATTGATATCATTATTAATATGAAATCGATATTGGTACCAACCTTCATCATGTTCTTCTACAAAACCAAGATAATTATCATGTTCCGAAATACACTTTTTAGCTGTCTCCAAAACATTAGTAAAGTCTTTATTTCTTACAAACATCACAATAGCAGATTTTGAATCTCTCCATGTCAAATACCCAATTAACTGACTTATAGTACCAAGGAATTTTTTTTGTCCATGCCAAAATTTGAGTTCTGCAATAAATACATTTTTACTATCATGCCGAAGTAAAATATCTGTTTTACCTGATTTATTAAATGTTTCACCAGAGGCTGAACCTTCAAAATTTGGCTCAAGAAACAATAAAAAATGGTCTCTTAAATGCTCTTCTTCCTTTTCTGAATATGTTGATGGTAATTTTTCAAACTGAGTACCAACATCATGAATGATTTTCATAATCTGATTATAAATTGTAATATCTAATGTTGGCTCAGGAGCATAATTTTTTTCATTAACTTTTGGAGCTATCTTCTTACTTGTTGATATAACCTTAGTTCTTTTTGCTGGTACTGAAAAAGTTGAAGGTGTATTAGTTGATTCCTTTATTGGCACTCCAAGTCCTTTCATTAAATCACATTTCTTTAATAGTTTTTCTTTGCGCTCATCAAATACCTTAGATGCAAGTGAATAGATGGAGGAGTTAAAGTTCACCAAATTATTTGTTAAATTAATATTTTGAGACTCAATATAATTAATTACCTCTTCTGATTTTTTCTTAATTTCTTCAGCACTTAAGTCAAAATTAATTATTTTAAAACTAATACATCCTTTTTTTATTGTTACTCGATGTGTTACTCCTCCATAAGTAGTTGAACTAAGTTTCAACAACATATCACTGCCTATATACGGAAGGTGATAAACAATTATATCTTTAGGATAATGCTTTCCCTGATATACACTGTATGATTGAGGAAAATATTCTGCTGGAATTCTTTCTTCATGAGTAGAAACAAACAAATTATTGAAATTTATTTCTAATGGATTTATTGAATATTCACTAATTAAATATTGGATATATTCCTCTTTATTCACGTTTAACAAATAATTATCTTTTTGTCTATTTATCAAATTAATTAGTTCTTCTTTTTTAGATTGAAGCATTGCATCACAATCCTGTCCTGAAAATATATTAAACCCCATGTTTCTAAATTGACTCAACATCTTTGCTCACCATCATTGACTATAAAAATCCTAAATATTAACTCTAGTATCAACCCAGAAAAGTTACCGTTCTCTTAAACTGACACTTACATAAATTTATACCTTGAGCTTCAATAAATTAAAAACTCAGTTTCCATCATATCGGATAAAGCCGCCTTAAATCAAGCTGAATTTTAAGATTGTTTTGATTAATATTCTGCAAGAAAAAAAACTTTTTTTTATAAAAAATTGTCATGCTATTAATTCAAATTGCAAACAATAACTTAGCTAATCATCCTCATGTGTTTTAAGTATAAAGTGAGCTAACTAAGACGCTTGGTTTTATTTGTTTCAAAAACAGTTTTAGATCTAGGTTTTCTTTCCTATAGGGAAAACGAAATATGAAAGTGTATAGAGAGACTAGTTTTTAATATGTGGTTAAGTATTTTAAAAGTATTTAGGGTTGTTGGCTTTAGCCAACCTTTTCAAATGTTGACTAAACAGCAACTATGTCTCTATTCAAGTATTTTATCAAATTATTTGAACAACAGTAATTAAATCCACTCAACCTCGGGTTCAGAGCAGAACATGTTGTTTTTCAACCCTTCGCCATCGGTACCTAATAATTAAATCAACAGTACGTCCTAAACTCTAAATACTTTGTCCTTAAATCTACTGAAAATGGGGGGCTTTCTAATAGTTTTAGTCTTTTTATTGATACCGCAATAAGCGTAACCTACCCTAAAATGAGTCCGTGCTTATCGAAATTGTTCTGATTTGCACACCAAGGACTTTTGTAAATGGACATTTAAACTATATTAATTCTTAGGAGAATTTAAATGAAAAAAACTATATTAATTCTTAGTCTACTTTTGGGCACTGTATCGGCACAAGCTTTTCAATTATCAAAAGCAAGTAGCCCATCCATTCTTAAATCACCAACAACTGCATCTGTCAGATCATGTTCAAACCAATGTTATTATCAATACATTAATTGTCAAAATCATAACTTACCATCATTTATTTGTAACAGCTTTATACAAAATTGTTTACTAGATTGTCCTGTTGATAATGGCCCCCCTACGATTGGCAGTGGTTGTGGTGGGATTCAATGTTAAAATAGGTACGACAGATTGTTGCTCTAATAAATCTGTGAGCTTAGCTTCACAGGTTTATAGCTTAAGGAGCTTAAAGAGCTTAAGGGGTCAGTACC
>Ga0256834_1000213_pt1 | contig 41308 bp, 37 predicted proteins | sample 4281140metaG_FD_190536 | JGI IMG/M metagenome (GOLD analysis project Ga0256834, IMG submission 190536) | Hydrothermal vent microbial communities from East Pacific Rise, Pacific Ocean - 4281-140 | ecosystem: Environmental > Aquatic > Marine > Hydrothermal vents | place: Pacific Ocean: East...
GTGTCTATTTGCCATCTTTAAATCTAGTTCTATTTTTTCTCAAGGATTAAGTAAATCTCAAGCTATAAGAATTTTTTTAGTTTCTTTTTTCATAATTTAATTTATTTTTCATATTTAAAATAATATTTTTAATCAGAAGTACTAAACTATCATTTATTTTATTTTTTGTTCAATCTGGTTCTATTAATTTTTTATGTTGTAATTCAAAATATTCAAGTAATTTTTCATAATCTCAATCTATTTTTCTTTTTGGAATATTTCTTAATCTATTTTTATTTTCATTAATAAAAGATATAAACTCTTCCCTATTAGAAAAACTTTTTATTATTATTCATATTTCAGCAAGTGAAAAATATCTTTGTGTTGTTTTAAAAACTTCTATTAAATCTTTTGGATTTTGATTAGCTATATTTTGTTTTTTTTCTTCTTTATTTTTTAAAAAATCTTTTATTTGTTCTTTATATCCTTTTATAGTATCTTTAAAAAAACGCTCTGTATCTTTTATATTTCATTCTTCTTTGCTTTTTTTTATTTTTTCTTCTATTTCTTCTATTATTTTCATAACTGAATTATTAATTCCAAACTTTATTTTATAAGCCAATTTTCATATAGATAATCTTAAACTTATTATATCTTCATTTATATCCCCACCCATTATATTTTTTTCTTTCATAATTTATTTTATTAAATTTTAATATTTTTTTAATTCTCTAAAAAAACAGAATATATTACTCAATCTTGATTTAATGATTGAATATCAAAGCTTTTATCTACATCTAAAATGATATTATCTCATTGAGATAAACTATTTCTTCTATTTTCACCTTCAAATTTTCAAATAAAATCTCACTTAACTATATAAAAACAAGATTTTCTATTTTCAGAATCTAATTTTATAGAACCTTCTATTTCAGAAAAATTAAAAATTTTTATATAATAAGGAACTCATTCTTTTTCAAAAGTAGCTTTATAAACTCATTTTATATTTGTTTCTTTTGGTTTTCTAATTTCCCCTTTTCAAGGTCTATTATCAATTTCTTCTCATCTATCTAAAAGTGCAGAAGGTAATTTTATAGAAATATTCATTAATGCTTCATCTCAAGGGTTATATATAGTATGAATAGTATTTGGTGGAAAAATTATAAAATCTCAAAAATTAGCTTCTAAATCATAAGTTTGTCAATTATTTTTATATTGTGCTATAGATTTTCAGGTATAAAAAGTTATTTCATAATTATTCTCATGAGTATGTTCAGGTTGAGTATATTTAGCAGGAGTTAAAGCTGTTACTATAGAAGGAGAATCAAGGTCAGAATAAGCTTCAGGATTTATTCAAATATATTCTCTTGGCTCTAAAACTTTTTTGTCTAGCATATCATTATTATTTAAATAATTTTCATTTTTATGTCAATGCTTTTTAACTATTCAACTTGTATTTGGTAATATTTGTCTTGCAAAATTTTCAAGTAAAATATTTTTTAATAATTGTTTTATTTGTTTATAATCTTCTTCTTTAAAAATATCTTTTTTATCCTCAAGTAAAAATATTAATTTTTGAGCTTGATTTCTTCTAGTTTTTAGATTTACAAAAGAATTCATATCTTCCCTAAAACTCATTTCTCTTAATTTTATAGTTCAATCTATTATTTTTTTCTTATTCATACTTTCTACATTATCTAATATACTTAATAAACTATTACAAAAACCCTTTATAAAATTTATCTCCCCCCCCCTTTGATTTTTTAATACTTCTGTATTACACTGAATATATTCTTTTATTCAATCTTGTTGCATTTTAGTATTTTTCATATTATTATATTTATTGAAATTATTATATTTTAATTATATTATATATTTAAAATATAATCAATATTTTTTTACCTCAACTCTCCACCTTTTTTTTCTACTTTTTTTATAATATTTTCTATTAATTCATTTTTTATTTTATCATCTAAAGTTTGGTCTAAAGAATTTATAAAAATTTTGAAGCTTAAACTTCTTTTTTGTGGAATTTTTTCTTCATTTTCATAAATATCAAAAAGTTCAACTCTATCAATTATTTTTTTATCAGTATTTGAAATTGCTTGTTTTATATCAGCTCATTTCACTTTTTTATCAACAAGAAAAGATAAATCAAAATTATTTTCTTGATAAATACTTATTTCTTTTGCTTTTATTATTTTATAAACAGCTCATAATATTTTATCAATATTTATTTCAAAAAAACCAATTCTATTTTCAATATCAAATCTTTTTGCAATTGTAGGGTGAATTTCTCATACAATTCAAACTTCTTTTCATCTAACAAGAATTTTTGCAACTCTCCCAGAATGTGCATATTCTGGAATTTTTTCTAAAATATTAAAAGAAAAATTATCAACTCAGATAAAATTAAAAAAATCTGAAATTATATTTTGAATATCAAAATAAACTAAATTTTTATTTTTAACTATTACTCAAGCTAAAGAATAATTCTCATTCATAGCTCCTTCTCCCTGTAAGGGAGAGGGTTGGGGTGAGGGTGAGGTTTTAAAAACTTTTTCAAATTCAAAAGTTTTTAAGTCAGAAAAGTTTTTAATATTTTCTCCAATTCCTGCAATTATATTAGGAATTAAAGAATTTCTTAAATGACTAGAATCAAGACTTAAATAATTTTTTAAAGAAACACATTCTTTCAAATCTAAATTTAATTTTTTATATAATTCTTCTCAAACAAATGAATAATTATAAGTATCAAAAAATCATTTTGAAACAAAAAAATTTCTAGCATCATTTTTTAAATTATAAATATTATCTTGAATAACAGCTCCAGAATTCACTTTTGGAACACTTGATTCTATATTATCATAACCATCAATTCTAGCTATTTCTTCAGCAATATCAGCTTTATAATTCAAATCTTTTCTCCAAAAAGGTATTTTTAATTTTTTTCATACTAATTCTAATCAAAGTTTTTTTAAAATTTCTAAAACATAATCATTTTCATATTTTTTTCCTATTAAATTATTTATAAATTCTAAATCATAATCTACAAAAATTTCTTTTTGCTTAACTTCATAAGAATCTCAAAAAGCTTCTATTTTTAAATTTTTATTATATTCTTTTAATTTTTTAAATATCAAACTCATTCCATTATAAGCCATTTCTGCTAATAATCATTTTTCAAAAATATTTAAACTATCTGTTCTAACTCAATGTTTTTTTCCTGTTTTTCTAAGAATTGCTTGATCAAAATTAGCTGATTCAATTATAATATTTTTTGTATTTTCTGAAATACAACTATTTTTTCCACCAATTATTCAGGCTAAAGCTAATATTTTTTCAGAATCACTTACAACTATATCTTCACTTGTTAATTTATATTCTTTATCATCTAAGCCAATAAAATTTTCTCAAGATTTAGCAAATCTAAGAGTTATATTTCAATTAATTTTATCAGCATCAAAAATATGAGTTGGTTGTCAATAATAATATAAACTATAATTTGATAAATCTACCAAAAATCCTTTAGATTCTACATAATTAGCACTTAAAATATCTAAAATTTCTTCATCAGTATTTTCAGAATTTTTTACTCCAGAAATTTTTAAAGCCATATATCTAGCTACTTTTTCAGGAATTTCATTATTTATTTCCAATTTTTTAGCTGTTAAAAATTCAGTTTCAGATAAATATTTTTCTAAAAAATCTTTTTTATAAATTGTAGAAATTTCCCTTTTAATTCAAATATGTGAAAATAAATCTGGTCTATGATTAATTGCTTTATTGTCAATTTCTAAAACAATGGAATCTTTTTTTAAATAATCCATTAAATTTTGTCCATTTTTTGCATCACAAGCCAATTCCATAATAGTGGCTTGTCTTTCAGAAACAAGTCATAATTCGTCCTCACTACAAATCATTCATTCACTAGTTTCTCATCTAATTTTTGATTTTTTAATTTCAAAATTTCAAGGTAAAATTGTTCAAACTAAAGCAACAGGAACTTTTAAACCAGTTTTTATATTTGGGGCTCAGCAAACTATAGGATATTTTTGTCAATTAACATCAACAATTGTACAATTAAGTCTTTCACTTTCTGGGTGTTTTTCACATTTTACAACTTCTCAAACCAAAACATTTTTTAAAAAATCTGATTCATAAATTATTTCTTCAACTTCAGCTGTATGGGAAATTAATTTTTTTGCAACTTCATTTTCATCTCAAATAAAATCAAGAGTTTTTTTCAAATTATTAAAGGAAATTTTCATATATTTTTTGTTAAAATTTAATAATGTTTTAAATATATAAAAAAACTCATAAAAATCAAGTTATTTAGTCTTAAAAAAAAATTCTAATAAAAAAACTTGATTTTTCTAAAAAAAAACTTAAACTCTCACTTGAATTTAATTTACATATAATAATAAAAGGAAAATGACATTTGCTCCAAGGAAAAAAACTTCTAAAAGTAGAAGTAAAAAAAGAACTAGTAACTGGATTAATTTAACAGCAAAAAAATTACAAGCTAGAGTTGTTTTGAATGCTGAAAAAAATGGTTTAGCTCATTTTGTTGCCACTGATGGTACATATAAAGGTAAAAAAGTTTTAAAAATTAAAGTTAAAACTAAATCTACTACTAGAATATAAAAATTTTTTATTTGAGAAAATAAATAAAAATTATTAGGCTGTTTATTTTTAATAAGTAAACAGCCTGTTATTTGTTAAAAAATTAAAATAATGAAACTTTATAGGAAAAAAACTAGAAAAATAATTTATCAACTACTTTTTTCTAAAACTTTTTGAACTGAAAAAGATATAATTCGGGATACTTTTTTTTCTGGAGATTTTTCTTCAAATGTAGATGTAGAATTTTTGAAAACAATTTATAGTTTAGCTTTAGAAAATGAAAAAGTATTAATTTTTTTAATAGAAAAATATGCTCCAAAATTTAATATAGAGAAAATGCCTTTACATTCAACTTTACCAATTTTTATTTCAATAGTAGAAATGTTTTTTTTGGAAGAAGAAATGCCAGCTAAAGTAAGTATAAATGAAGCTATTGAAATTTCTAAAATTTTTGGTGATGATTCTAGTAAAAAAATAGTTAATTGAGTTTTGAACAAAATTTTTATTGATTCTGAGAATATTAAAAAAGATATAGAAAGTAAAGAATTTTTAGATTCAATTCCTGAAAAAAGTATTTTTAAATAAAAAAATAGTTTTCTAAAAATAAAAAATATGATAGTTACAAAAGCAATTAAAAATGAAATTTATATAGAAAAATTTTCTAAACTTTTGAATTCTTTAGATATAAAATTTAATAATATAGAAGATTATATTTTGGCTTTTATTCACAGATCTATTGTAAATGAAAGACCAGATTTTGCACCAAAACACAATGAAAGAATAGAATTTCTTTGAGATGCTGTTTTGGAATTAATAATTACTGAAAAATTATATTTGGATTTTTCAGAAAAACCTGAATGAGAATTAACTGATATTAGAAGTTCTTTGGTTAGATGAAGAAATTTGGCAAAAATTTCAAAACAATTGAATTTTCAAGAATATTTAATTTTATGAAAATGAGAACAACTTTCAGGTTGAAAAGAAAAAGAATATATTTTAGCTAATGTATTTGAAGCCTTTTTGTGAGCTTTATATTTGGATTTATGATATGAAAAATCTAAAGAAATAATTTTTAAATATGTTTATTCTACTCTTGAAAATATTATAGAAGAAAAATTGATAAAAGACTATAAATCATTAATTCAAGAATATGCTCAAAGTGACTTTTTAATAACTCCTAGATATGAAGTTTTAGATCATATTTGACCAGATCATGATAAAAAATATGTTTCTTGAATCTTTTTGGAAGACAAAAAAATATGAGAATGAGAAGGTTCTAGTAAGAAAAAATCTCAAGAAAAAGCAGCAGAAAATGCATACAAAAAAATATTTCCTAAAATTTAAAAATGGTAACTTTAATAACTACAATATTAATTTTTTTTAAAATTTTTTACTGGTTAATAATAATAGATATAATTTTATCTTGGATTAGTTTAATTTCTCCAAATATTAGACCAAAGTTTTTGGCTGATTTAATTGACCCAATTTATTCAGTTATAAAAAAATATATTCCTACAACTATTTGAGGTTTAGATTTTACACCAATAATTATACTTTTAGTTATAAGTTTTATTATTCATAATATAAGTAATATAACTATTTAAAAAAAATAAAAAATGAAACAAATAGATTATAAGTTATTTTTTACAATATTTGCACTAATTATTTTTGGTTCTATTACTATAAGCTCAGTTTCTGTTTATCCATCACATAATGTTACACAAAAAATGGTTGATAGATGAGAAATAGAACAAGCTTATAATTATTTTTATGTTATAAAAAATATTATTCACGTAATTATTTGATTAACTATTATATGAATTTTTTCGAAAATACATTACAAAATTTATGAGAAAAATTTCAAATATATTTTTATTTTAGCATATGGTTTATTGTTAGCTGTTTTTATTCCTTGAATTTGAGTAGAAATAAAATGAGCAACTTGATGGATTGATTTAAAATTTTTACCTTTTTTTATTCAACCAACAGAATTTATGAAAATTGCTTTAATTGTATTTTTAGCAGCATTTTTCAAAATATACCAGAAAAAATTAAAAAGTTTTAAATATTGATTTTTAGCATTTTTAGGAATTATTTTTGTTGCTATTTTACCTATTTGAATGCAACCAGATTTTTGAACAATACTTGTCCTTTTCCCTATTTCTGTAATAATGTTTTTTTTAGCTTGAGCTAATTTAAAACATTTATGAATTACTTTTTTGATATGATTATTTATAATTTTTTGAGTTTATTTCTCTGGAAAATATGACAAAGAAAATCCTGAAACTAGAAATAAACTTAGTTATATTACAGAAAGATTTGATATTTTCTTGCAAGATAATAAACTTTTATTTGACAAATGACAAATTACAAAAGATAATAATTATCAAATAAAACAAGCTTTAGTTACAGTTTGAAGTTGATGATTTTGATGAGTAGGTTTCGGAAATTCTATACAAAAATTTTGATATTTACCAGAAGTTCAATGAGATTTTATTTTCTCTGTAATTGTTGAAGAATTAGGTTTTATGTGAGCATTTGTTTTATTAAATATTTTTTTATATATTTGATATAGATGATTTTTAATCTGATTTTTGACCAAAGATATTTTTGCAAAATTAACAGCATATTGAATAACAAGTTGGATTTTGTTACAAGCTTTTATTAATATTTGAGTAAATTTGAATATTCTCCCACTGACCTGAATAACCTTGCCTTTTATAAGTTATTGAGGTTCTAGCTTACTTGCTCTTAGTATTTGAGTCTGAATTCTTTTAAATATTTCAAGATGAGTTGATTTTTCTCAATCTATTTTTGATTCAAATCATAGAAAAACTATAAGAAAATCCAAACTAAGAACTAGAAGTTTATAATATTTTTGAAATAAAATAATTTTTTTTAAAAAATGAAAAATATAAAAAAACAAAATAAAATAAGAAAAATTATAATTATTATTTTTATAATCTTTTCTCTTGTTTTTATAACTTTTTTTATACAAAATAAAAACTCAAAAGAAAATTTTTTAGCCAAAAAAATAATAATAACTAAAGAAAAGTTTTTAAAAAATCCTGAAAAAATCTCAAAAATAATTATAAATAAAAATGCTGAAAAAATAGTAAAAATTATTTCAAAAAAAAAATTTACTATCTATAAAAATAATGATTATTTTCAAACTCCTATAGAAAATTATATAATAAATAATAAAATAATTAATTGATTTTTTATAACAAATAATTGAATTATTTTGACAAATAAACATATTTTAGAAGAAGAAAATATTCAATATATTTGAATTACAAATGATAAAAAAAAATATAAATTAAAACTTTTATGGTTTTCAAAAAATGAAGATTTAGCTATTTTCAAAATTTCAAATATAAAAAATAATTTTTTTTCTGAAAAAGTAGAATTTGTAGAAAATAATAAAAAAATTAAAAATAATGATTTTATTTTTAGCTTAAATTCAAATAAAAAAATTTTTAGCTGAAAAATAATAAATAAAAATTCTACTCAAGAAATAATAGATAATTTTTATGAAAAAAATATTATAAAAAATCTTTTAGAAACTAATTTAAAAAATAATTTATGAGATAGTGGTTCTCCTGTTTTTAATCTAAATCAAAAAGTTATTTGAATAAATTCTTTTATAAAAAATAATAAAACTTATTCTATTTATTTAGATGATGAGAAGATAAGGAAAATTTTAAAAGCCCTCTCTCTTGAATTCTCTCTCCCTTAAAGGGGAGAAAGAGGCTACAAAAATAAAATAAATAATTTTAAAAAAAATGAATAAAAAAGATTTAGTAAATAATAGTTGTATAAAAAACTTTTTAGAAAAAAATAATGATATTGGAAATATTAATTGATTTATTAGAATATGAGATTTTGACTTGAATAAAGGAGAAAATGAAAAAGTAATAAAAGATGCTAAAGTTTGATTTAGTATTTATTGAATTAATTCTTTAGAGGAGCTAAAAAATTCTAAAAAAAATATTATTATTGTTATTCCTGCTTTAACTTGAAATGCAAAAATTTTTTCACAAACCTCTACTCAATGAGATGGTTGGGCAAATACTTATTGAAAAAAATGAAATATTTTAGACCCAAATAAAAATATAATTATTGGTTTGGATTATTTTGGAGGACCTTATGATAGTTCTTGTCCAGATAAACATAATCTTGATTTTTTTCCAGTTTTTGCCATAAAACAAGTTGAAGCTTGGAAAAAAGCTATAAAAATATTATGAGTAGAAAAAGTTTTTGCTCTTTTTTGAGGTTCCAATTGATGATGACATATTCATAATTGGCTTTTTGATACAGAATTTTTTCCTGAATATTTGATTTCTATAGCTTGACCAATTGCTCCAACTAATGAAGCAAAAGAATTTTTTAGTTTGCAAACTGATTTTATAAAAAATAAAGAAAATGTTTCTGAAAGACTTGAAAAAAATTTGGAAAAATTTTTATGAATTTCAAAACTTTATGATTTTTTAGTTTCAAAAACTTTTGAAGAAATAAAAAATTGTGTAGAAAATTGGGAAAATAAAAAAACCATAAAAATAACTAGACAAATATGATTTTTAAAATTTCTAAATCCAACTTTTTTTGATAAATTTTATTTTGATAAAAATTGAAAAAAATTAAATGAAAAACAAGCAGAAAAAAATATGATGAATTATTTTGAAAATGAAGGAAAAAAATTTGAAAAAAGATTTTCTCTTTCAAGTTTAGCATTACTTTCAGAAAGTATTGCTTTAGCTGAAAGAATAAGTCCAGAAGAATACACAAAAAAAATAAAACAATCTAGTGTAAATTTACTAATACTTTCAATAGAAGATGATAATTTATTTAAAACAAAACCGATGCAAAATTATTTTGAAGAAATAAAAAAAATAAGAAAAGAAAAATGATGTAGTTGACAAACTAATATTATTATGTTAAAATCTAATGAAAATACAAAAATAGCATGACATGATGCATTTTTATGGCCAGAAGAAATGCAAAAAATTAGTGATTTAATAATGGTAAAATTAAAAAATATTTTTTAAAAAATTTTTATGAATAGAGCAGAAGAACATAAATTTAAATGAAAAATAATAGATTGACTCAAATATTGAAGAGCACATTTAAAACATAATAAATGAAAAGACTATAGTATTTTTATTAAAGAACAAAGAGAACTTATAACATTATTTTGAAAAATTTTTTGAAGAACAGAATGGCAAACAGATTCTTATTATTATAATGATTCAGAAACAAAATTTTTTTGAAAAATATCTAATGAAAATAAAAAAAATATAATATCTTTTATAAAATGAAGAAAATTAAGTCCTGAAATAAAAAAAGAAGTTATAAAAAATTGAAAGAATATTTTTGCCTTATTAACTTCTTTAAATCCTAATATTCCTAATAAAAATATTAATGATTACATTATAAAAGAGCTTAATAATAGTTGAAAAGCATTAGAAATTTTTATTCTTTATTCTATAAATGAATTTTGAAATAATGAAAATATAACTGTAGAAAAATGAAAATATAATTTTGAACCAAATAAAATAGATTTTATAACAGAATATATAAAGACAAGTGTAAATGTAAATATAGCAGTTCAAGTAACTACAAGTGAAAATTTAAATAAAAATTATAAAGAGGAAGATATGAAAAATCTATCATATATTTTAGATAATCCTTGAAAAACTTTTGAGTCTAGAGGTGAAAAACATAAAAAAATATTAGATGAAAGAAAACTAGATATTATTAACTATAGAAAAGAAGATATTCCAGATATACCTGTACTTTTTATTATAAATTCAACTATTTGAAAAACAGTAAAAGAAGAAAAAAATTCTAAAAATAATTCTTTCAAAGAGGCTTATAAAAATATTTGAAAATGAGAATTATTAAAAAATTTAGAAAATAAAGAAAATAAAAAAGAGTTAGAAATAATTTGAAAAACTTATCCTATTTTAATAGAAAAAGCTATAAAGGATTTAAATAAAATTGATTTAAATGAAAATTTTCAATCAGATATAATAAAAGAAGATTATGAGACAAAAATTTGTTATAATTCTGGAGATAATATTTATAAAATGGACTTTTATAAGAAAATAAATAATGATAAAACTTTTTTATATTCACTAGATTTTTTTATAACAAATAAATTTTTAAAAAAAATTTGAAAGCAACAAGAAATTCCTAAAAGAAAATATATACATAAAAATAATTAATAATAAAAATATTATGAAAAATAATTTAAAAAAATTTTTTTTAGAAGAAATTTATAAAAAAATTTCTTTAGAAGAATTAAAAAAATTAGAAAACTTTTTAGAATTAGAAATAAAAAAAATATCAGAAAAAAATAATAATTTAGAAAAAAAAGATTTGAAAATAATTGTTGCAGATTTAGATGATACTATCTTTTCTACAAAAAAAATTAGAACAGATGATTTTATGGGATGAAAAAGATGAGATGAAGGAAATGATTTTTTAAAAAATATTTATGGACTTGAAAAATTAATAAATAAATATTATAAAAATAAAACTTTTCTAGAAACTATTTCTTCTAAATTAAAAGAAAATAAAGATTTGATTTTAACAGCTTGACTTGAAGAATTACAAATAATGAAAATAAAAGAATTATGACTTGAAAAAATTAATTATATTATAACTGAAAAAGCTCAAGATAAAATTCTTGAACTTATAAAATATTTTTATTTTGACCTGAAATTTTTACCAAAAAAAATAACTATTTATGAAGATAGACCTCATTTTTTTATTTATTTTAAAGATTTTTTAGAAAAAATTTTAAAAACAAAAATAGAAATTATTTATGTAGAAATGGATTGAAATGAAAAAGAACCAAAATTATTTAATTTATAGGAAAATTAAAAAAATACAGAAGCTTAAAACCTTCTGTTAACGGTTTATATTATTTCAGTTTTCAAATCAATATCTCACAAAATTATTTTTATATCTGATTTTAATTTTCAATAAAAAGTTTCTTTTTTTCAATATAATTCAATTTCTAATTTATAAGAATGCAAAGCTTGCCTTTTTATTCTATATTTTGTTGCAACTTCTTTATTAACTTTTGGATTTCCATAAACTTCATCTGCTAAAATTGGATATCAAATAGAGGCCAAATGAACTCTTATTTGGTGAGTTCTTCCTGTTTCTAATTTTAATTCTACAAGAGTATGTTTAGAATCTATATATTTTATAACTTTTCCGTGAGTAATTGCAAGTTTTGGATTTATAGGATTTTGAGTTGTCATTTTAATTTTATTTGTAGGATGTCTTCAAATAAAACTTTCTATTTTAAAATCTTTTTCTTTCAAAATCCCACTAACAACAGCTAAATAATATTTTCAAACTTCTTTATTTCTTATTTTTTCTTGTAAATAAGTCATCATTTTATCAGTTTTTGCAACCATAATTAACCCTGAAGTATTTTTGTCTAATCTATGTACAATTCCAGGTCTTTCAACTCAATTTATAGAACTCAAATCTTTTATATGGTACAAAAGTGCATTTACCAAAGTTCCACTTTTTCATCATTCTCAAAGAACAGGGTGAACATTTAAATTAGAATTTTTATTAATAATTACTATTTCTGAATCCTCATAAACAATATCTAAAGGAATATTTTCTGCTTTTAAATCAAGTTTTTCAGTTTTTAAATTTATTTCAATTTCATCTTTATTAAAAATTTTTGCATTCTTTTTGATAGTATTGGAATTTATTTTAACTTGTCCTAAATCAATTATTTTTTGTACATAAGATCTAGAGAACTCAGGAAAAACCTTTGTTAAATAAAGGTCTAATCTATCTTTTTTTTCTATAAAACAACTAAATTTGTAATTCATTTTTTCTTTTTGTTAAAATTTAAATTTGACTTTTTTGTTTATTTTGTATATAATGTTTATACAAAAAAGGTGTGTTGGCCTGTGGAGAGTGTAGCGTATGCGCACTCTGTGAAGCAGGGGAAACCCCTTTTTTTTGTTATTCTAAAATTATAAAACTAATTTCTTCATTTACAAAATATTCTATAAAATCACTATCTATCTCTTCTCTTTTAGTAATATAAACATTATTTAATTTTCAAGCAACAAAATCAGAAAACTTAATTCATCAATATTTTTTTGAATTACCAAAAGTAAAAGTAAATTTACTTTTTTTTATTAAACTTTTTTTCTCATTTAAAAGTTTTTTTATTTTTTCTTTTTTATAATCAAGCTTTATATTATCTGCAATAATATTTATTGTTTCAAATTTTTTATTCAAAATATTAGAATATTTTAATGTATGATAAATTAAAATTTTTAAAGATTCAAAATAATTTTTTCAACTTTCCTTATAATTTTTAGCAAAAATTCAAATAAATTGAATTTGTTTAGAATATTTACTATATTTTATAAAATTATAAAAATACTCTATTTTATCTCTATAATTTCTATCATAACTTTTTATTTCTCAACCTTTTTCTTTTATTCAGGTATGGTTCAAAAAATCACAATAAATTTTATCAATAGTTCAAGGTTTTAAACTTGTAACCAAACCTGCTAAAATAAATTTTCATCATTCTTTATGTAAAGCCTTACTCTCATCTAAGAATATATACATTTTTTCTTTTTTTTAAAATTATAAAACTAATTCTCACTTTAAAACATATTTATCTAAATCAGTAATTTTTACTTTTACTATATCTCAAATTTTCAAACTAGGTTCCATTTTAAAAAACACTTCTTTAAAATTTCTAGTTCTTCCAAAAAACTGTCATTCCTTTTTTCAAGAAATCAAAATTTCTTCTATTTTTCATAACATTAATTTATTCCTTTTTGTAACAGATTCTAGTAATTTATCATTTAAAATATGCCATCTTTCAGCTTTTACTTTTTCAGAAATATCATCAGGAAAAAGTTTTGCAGCAATAGTTCAAGTTCTAACAGAATATCTAGCATTATAAACAAAATCAAATTCACATTCTTCAAAAGCTTTTTTCGTGTCTTCAAACATCTTATCCGTTTCACCTGAAAAACCAAGAATTATATCTGTTGAAATAGAAAAATTTGGGTCTTTTTTTCTCAAATAATCAATCATTTCTTTGAATTTCTTATAAGAATGTTTTCTATTCATTTTTTTTAATATTTCATCATTTCAGGATTGTAAAGCAAAATGCAAGTAATTACAAGTTTTTTCCAAATCAAAATGTGCATCTAAAATATCCTGAGTCATATCATGTGGATTACTAGAAGTAAACCTAATTCTATCAAGTTTTTCTATTTTATTTAATTCTTCTAATAATTTTCTAAAAGGAGTTTTAAAATTTTCTTTCCACTTCCCTTCTTTTTCATTCCAATATTTTTTACCTAAAAAATCTTTTCAGTAAGAATTTACATTTTGTCAAACAAGGGTTATTTCTTTTGCTCAATTTTTTACAACTTCTCTAGCTTCTTTTATAATTTCTTCAATAGTTCTTGATTTTTCTTTTCCTCTTGTATAAGGTACAATACAGTATGTACAATAATTATCACAACCTGTTTGAATAATAATTGTAGCTTGAGATGGATTTTCTCTTAATTGTTTTGATTTCAAGTAATCATCAAAATTATAATCTTTTCAAATTGTTTCTCATAAAATATGAGTTAAAATAAGGGCTAAATATTTTATATCTTCTATTCTCAAAGTAAAGTCTAGCTTATTATCAAACCTAGGAAATAATTTATCATCATTATTAAAAATTCACTTTTCATCTTTTAAAATATTTATTTTTTTTGCCTTATTTTTATCTCTTTTATAATCTTTTAAATATTTAGAGTTCAAACCTGTTTTTCTGACCATACAGCCAGTTATTCAAAGAAGTATATTTTTTTTATTTTTTTCATTTTCTTTTTTAATTTCCTGAGCAAATCAAAAAACTCTGTCTTCTCATTTTTGTCTAACAGAACAAGTATTCAAAATAACCAAATCAGCTTGTTTCCAATTATTTGTTTTCATAAATTTCCCTTGCAACAAAATCATATTAATTTTTTCTGAATCTGCTTTATTCATTGCACAACCAAAAGTTTGAATGAAATATTTTTTCATTTATTTTTTAAACTTAAAAATTAAAATTTCTACCTTTCATATTTATTTTTCAATTCATCTAAATTAATTTCAAAAATCACAGGTCTTCAATGTGGACAAGTTGCTGAATAATCTAAAGAAGCATCATTTAGAAGTTTATTTATTTCAAATAAATTTAATTTATCTCAGAATTTCACAGCACTTCTACAAGCAGTATAAGCCAAAATTTTGTTTCTAACTTCTTCTAGAGTTTTTGATTTTTTTATTCAAAGTTCTCAAATATCTTCTATAACTCAAAGAAAAAGTTCTCTCAAATTTTCTTTTTTAACTAAATCAGGAATAGAATTTATTAAAACCAAATTATTTCACATTAATTCTATTTCAAATCACATTTCAAAAAAAATATTTTTATAATTTTCTACTATTTCAAATTCTTTTGGAGTTAGAGAAAAGCTTTCTGCCAACAAAAGTCCTTGAACATTAGGTTTTTTAAAATTTTTTAATAATTTTTCATAAATAACTCTTTCAGCCAAAGCATGTTGGTCAAGAATTTTCAATCAAGTTTCAGTTTCAACAACAATATAAGAATTAAAAGTTTGACCAATAATTTTTCCTAAACTAGTATCATGAAGATTAGAAGATTTTTCAAAAACAACATTTTCTTCTCCCCTTCCCTTAGACTTAAGGGAAGGGTTAGGGATGGGATAATTATTTCCTAAAATTTCTTTATTAAAATTTATAGAATTTTTTATTTCCCCTTGTTTTGGATTAAAATTAATTTCTTTATAAGGAGAATAATTTTTAAATTTTGTTCAATTTCAAGTATAATATTTTTTTTCTGTAGCCCCTTTCTCCCAACAAGGGAGAGAGGATTCAGGAGAGAGGGATTTTTGAGGAAATTGTTCAGAAATCAAACTAACTCCTCCTAATTTTTCTTCTATAGAATGAAAAAAAAGTCTAAAAACAGAACTTTGCGAAGCAAATTTTATTTCTTGTTTTCTAGGATGAACATTTACATCTATTTCAGTTGGATTTATTTCTAAATTCAAAATATATCAAGCAAAATTATTATGTGGAATAAATCTATTATAAGCATTAGAAATAGCTTTATAAATAATTGGAGATTTTATTAATCTTTTATTTACAAAAAGAATTTGTCTATTTCTATTTGGAAAACTAACTTTTGGATCAGAAGTAAATCAAGTCACTTTTAATCATTCAAATCAAAAATTTATTTCAAGTAAATTTTCTGAAAAATCTTCTCAAAAAATATTATAAATTCTAGTTTTTAAATTTTCTCAATTTCTAAAATTAAAAATTTCTTTTTTATCACTTATAAATTCAAAAGCAATTTCTGGATAAGCCAAACTCATTGAATTCAAAAATTCTAAAATATGGTTATATTCAGTTCTTGGTTTTTTCAGATAATTAAGTCTAGCTGGAGTATTATAAAAAAGATTTTCTATAATTATTTTTGTTCCAGTTTCACTTGCAATTTCATAAATTTCTTTTTTTTCTTGAGAATTATCTGGAATTATTTCTAAACAATTTCAAAAATTTTCTCAATTAATTTTTGAAATAATTTTCATTTTTGAAACAGAGGAAATACTTGCCAAAGCCTCTCATCTAAATCAAAAAGTCATAACATTATAAAGGTCTTGCAAAGATTTTATTTTTGAAGTTGTATATTTTTCTGTGCAAATTTCTAAATCTTCTTTTATTATTCCACTTCAATTATCACTCACAATTATTTTATCTATTCATCAATTTTCTATTTCTATTTTTATTCTACTAGCACCAGAATCTATAGAATTTTCTAATAATTCTTTTACAACAGAAACAGGTCTTTCAACTACTTCTCAAGCTGAAATTTGGTTCGATAATTGCTTAGATAATTTTATTATTTTTTGCATTTTTTTATTAATTAAGAATCAGTTTTATAAAAATAATGGATTGATAAAAATTTTATATTTACAAGTTTTTATATTTACAAGGGTCTTTAACCCCTTGCTTATTTTTTGCATTTTATTTTCCTAATCCTTATAACTTTTTTTATATTTTATAAAAAAAGTATTAATAATTTTTGTTTGAATTTTATAAGCAACTTTAGATACAAATTTAAAAATAATTCAGCTAGAATTTTTATCTAAAAGTCAAAAATCAAAAAGATAAATATCATTTCATATTACCATTAAATTGTGTATAGAATTGGTATCATAAATAAAATCTGTTCATAAAATATCTAAAAATAATCATTTTTCTTTATACAATTCTTCATTTATAATCATAAGTTTTTTGAATTTTTCTTTTATTACTCTATTTTCTCTAAGAATTGATTTGCTCAAAAATTTTCAATCAACTTTTTTTTGTTTAATTACATAACTTCCCTTTTTATATTCAACTATTTTTGTGTCAGGAATTACAAAAACTTCTCAAAAATATTTTTTAATAATTTCAAAAGATTTTTTTACTTCTTCAAAAGAATTTTTTCCAGAATAAAAAATGGTTTTTGCTACAATATTTGGCATTTTATAAAAATATCATTCGTGTTCAAAAACAAAATTTTCTCAAAAAACTCTAAAAGATTTTTTTTCTTTTTTTATTGCAATTATTTTTTTTAATTCTTTATTATCCATTTTTTTTTAATTATTAATTTTAAATTATTTTCTTTAATATTTTTTTATATTTCACATATAAGCAAGTCAAATGGCATCTGCTGCATCATCTGGTTTTGGAATTTCATCAAGTTTAAAAATTATTTTTATTGCATTTTGTAATTGAATTTTATTTGCTTTTCCATTTCCAGCTACAGCTTTTTTTAATTGCAGTGGTGTATATTCTTGAATTTCTATTCACTTTTTTATAGCTTCGTACAAAATAACTCATCTAGCATGACTAACATCAATTCAAGTTTTTATATTTTGTCCCCAATATAATTTTTCAACAACAACTAAATCTGGTTTATATTTTTCAAGTAAACTATTATAATCTTCTCAAATTTCAAGTAATTTATATTTTAACTCAATTTTTGGAGTTGTTTCAATAATTCAATAATCTATCAAATTAAAATCAGAAAAACTTTTTTTTTCTACAATTGCAAATCAAGTGGTTGTTGTTCAAGGATCTATTCACAAAATTATCATAATAGTTTTTAATTATTTAAATTAATTGTATTATACATTTTTTTTATTTTTTGTAAAATATTTTTTTTAAGATTTTTAGGAAAAAATAATAAAAAATTTGCAATTATCATAATTATTATTAAAATATTGTTTAGATAATAATTAAAAATTTATAAAAAAAATAAATGAAAAAGATTGAAAACAAATTTTTTGATATTATTTCTCTTATTATTAGTTTTATAGCTTCTGCTTTTAGAAGTTTTATTTTACTTGTTACAAATAAAAAAAGTATAAAAAAATCATATTTCTTTAAAACTTTAGATTTTATTTTTGTATTATGGCCAAAATATTTTTGGAAAAAACCAAATACTTTAAAAATTTTTAATTATTTTGCTGATTTTATAGATTATGTATTTTATAATAAAAAAATATAATGAAAAAAAATAATTCTTGATTTACACTTATTGAAATAATTATTTGAATTTTAATTTTTTCAATTATATTAATTTGAAGTTTTCAAGTTTTAAGTCATCTTTGAATTGCTAGAGCAAAATTGATGATAAAAACAGATATAGAAAAAAAAGCTTTTTATTTTTCTGAAAAACTTTTTGAAGAAATAAAATCTTGATGAGTAATAGATTATGAAGAATATTTTAACAGAAAAGTTTTTAACAATGGTTCACCTTTATATTTAAGCTGACATTATGTAAATAATTCTTGATTTTGAAATGAATGAAACTATTATGTTTGTAAAAGTGATTCTATAACAGATAAAATGTTGCAATGAATTCCTTGAAACTATTATAATAATTGATGTATTTCTCCAACTTTAAATAATTTATCAACTACTCAAAGTTGAGCAAAACAAAGATATTGACAATATACTTTGCAATTTGTAGATTATAATTCTGATTGAATTTGAAATTATGATGATAATACAAATGATGATGAATTTTTAGGAAGATGACCAGAAGCATTTGAATTAGATAAAAATTTAACAGAATTATATTTGATTTCTTGAGATAAAAAAATTAGAACTTATTTTAGATATTCTGTAAAACAAGACCCAAATATTGATTCAAGTACTTATGATTGTATTAGCTGAGATTCTTGAAAAACTTATACTTGAACTTGATGTTTATGAACAATAGAATTTTTAAAATTAACTTGAAAAGATTGGTGAGAAAATCATAATGCAACTTTTACTTGAGCTTTTGACTGAAAAACAGATACTTGGATTATAAATAAAAGATTTTCTTGAGAAACAAATGTTGATCCTTCTAATTCAGTTATAGCTTGAACTTGAGCTACACAAGAAGAAAAAAATAAATATTGGCAATCACTTTTTGATGATTCTATAAATGTAGAAAATGTTAAATTTTTACTTTTTCCAAATAAAGATACTAGTCTTACTTGGAAAGAAAATAATTTTTCTGATACAGCTCCTTATTTGAGATTACAAATGACTTTGAAACCTAGTTGGAAAAGTAGAAAACAAATAAAAGGAAAAATTCCTGAAATTCCTATAAATATGACTATTAGTTTAAGTGATATTTTGAGTAATTAAAAAATTATCCCTATCTATTTACCTCTCTCTTGAATTCTCTCTCCCCTTTTTGGGGGAGAAAGAGGCTACAAATTAAAAATTAATTAAAAATTAAAATAATAAAAAAATGAATAAAAATCTTTATGAAATTTTGTGAGTTTCTAAAACTGCAAATGATGATGAAATAAAAAAAGCTTATAGAAAACTTGCAATGCAATATCACCCAGATAGAGCTAAAGGTGATAAAAAAGAAGCAGAAAAAAAATTCAAAGAAATTTCTGGTGCTTATGAAATTTTGAGTGATTCAAAAAAAAGAAAAAATTATGATACTTTTTGAAGTGCTGGAGCAAGTCCTTTTTGATGATGAAGTTCTTCTTGATATTCAAGTGCTTGATTTTGAGGTTTTGAAGACCTTTTTAATAATTTTAATTCAGGACAAACTAAAAAATCTAGCACTAGTTCAAGTTCTCAATTTGATTTTAATTTAGAAGATTTATTTTGACAAACTTCTTGAAATAATTCTTATTCTCAAACAAAATGATATAATAATTCTTATTCTCAAAAACAAACAGAAAAAAAACCTGAAACTTTAGATTTTGAAAAATCTTATGAAGTTCCTATTTTTGATTTAATTTTAGGTTGTAAAATAGAAGTTTCTGGAGTGTATGGGAAAAAAGTAAAATTAAAAATTCCAGAAAATACAAAACCTTGAACAAAATTTAGAGTAAAAGAATTATGAAAGAAAAGTTGATGAAAAACTTGAAATTTAATAATAAAAATTGATACAAAAATGCCTAAACATATTTCTGAAGTTGATTTACATATGCTTGAAAGAATAAGAGAAAATGTGTCTTATTAAAATTATTTAAAAAATGGTTATTTGTCTTAAGGCAAATAACCATTTTTAATTTTCACCTTCCATTTAAAAGCAATTCTTTCTAAATAAGAAATATTTATATCAAAAAGTTTTAATAAATAAGAATAAGATTTTCTAATATCTTGCATAAAAACTGTTCTATTATCTCTTCTTAATTCCAATTTATTTAAAAGTAAATGATTATAAGCAACTCTCTTATAGATATTTAATTTTATTTTTGCCAAACTCATACAATCTTGATTATCCCATCATTTTATAGTTACTGGACTACTAGCATCATTACAAGAACCAAATTCTTCAATTAATGTTTTATCACAAATTGTTTTATATCTAAAATAATATTTTCACAAAATTCCAAAATCTGAATCAATATTATCTACACCATTTAAAAAATTGGGAGCTTCTTCTCATTCAGCTGGAGTTTTAAAATAATAATCTTTATTTGTTTGCATAAAAATAAGACTATTTTTAGCATCAACATCAACTTTTTTAAATAAATCATCTAAAATTATTTGAAAAAGTTGCACATCAGATTCACTTTGAACACAAATAAAATCAAGACTTTTATAAGATCAAGTCATAATAGCTTTTTTACATTCTACAAGTTTTTTCATATAATCAGAATTACACTCCCCTGCTTTTACTGATGGAAAATTAAAAATAAAAAGTAAAAAAAATAAACTCAAAAATATTTTTTTTATCCTCAAAAATTTTATTTTATTATACATAATTTTATTTTTTCTTATTAAAAATATTCAAAACACCAACTAAAACTTTTCAAGTATTTTCTTTCAAAATTCAAAAAAAAGTTTTTTTATTTGTTTTATTTTTTTCTCATCTTAATTTTTTAGAAAGTCAAAAAATAGATGCTAAAGCTCATCAAATAACAACTCCTGTTATTAATTTATCTATTTTTTTTCATCATTTTTTAAATAACATTTTTTATTTTTGTTAAAATTATATTGTAACTTTATCTATTTTTATAGTTTTTGAATCAAACTGAAGTTTTGGAATTTTTATAATTAATAAATTTGTATCCATATATGCTTTAATTTTATTCATTTCAAGATTTTCTGGTAAAATAACATTCCTTATAAATTTTCACCAAAAACATTCTTTATTTTTTATTTTAATATCTCAAATAAAATATTCTTTTGGTTTTTTTCTAACTCATTTTATAGTTAAAACTGTTTTATTTAAAGTTAAATCAATATCATCATATTCAACTCAAGCAATAGGAGAAATAATAATTATTTCAGTATCAGTTTCCAAAACATCAAGAGCAATTTGTCCAGTTTCTTCTTCCAAAGTTTCATTTTTTGTATCATTTATTTCATTTATTTCTACCTCAGTTTCCATTTCAGGGTTGATATTTTCATTATTATCTCAATCTTTTTTTTCTCAAAGTCCAAAAATTTTAAACATATTTTTTATATTAATAATTAAATATTTTTTTTATTCTACTTATAATTTTTTTTTTTTCAATTAAATTTTTGAATTTTTTTCAATTAAATGATATAATTAATTTATATAATTATTTTTTAAGATGAAAAACATAATTAATGACAACAAAAGAATTATTTTCGGAAAAATTAAATTTAGGTAAATTACCTAACTTTAGTCTTTTTAATTCCAAAAAAAATAAAATAAATTCTAATGTTTGACAAAAAAATAAAATAAATAATTTTCTAAAAAATAAGATAAATTCTTTAAAAAAAATTTTTGCAAAAAAAAGTAATAGTAATATAAAAATTTCAGCTAAACAAAAAATAGAATTTTTAGACCAATTTTCTAATCTTATAAATTCTTGAATTCCAATTATAAATACACTTAAAATAATGCTTTTTCAAACAAAAAATAAAAAAATAGATATAATTTTGAAATCTATTTTAGAAAATTTGAATTCTTGAAAAAAATTAAAACAAGCTTTTTTTGTTTTTGAAAAAGTTTTTACAAATTTTGATTTATCAATAGTAGAAATGTGAGAAACTACAGGAGAAATGTGAAAATCTTTAGATATAATCAGAGAAAGAGAGGAGAAAGCAAAAGAATTAAAGTCAAAAATAGTTTGAGCTTTGATTTATCCAATAATAATTATTTTTTTATCAATTGCAATGATAGTTACTTTTTTGCTTTTTGTAATTCCAAAAATTCAAAAAATGTATGTTGATGCTAGAGTAAAATTACCAGAATTAACAACTTTTGTAATAAATGCTTCTGATTTTTTAAAGGCAAATATTTATTATATTGTATGATGATTTTTTATTTTTATAGTATTTTTTACTTGGCTTAGAAATAATAAAAAAACAAAAATTCATTTTGATTATTTTATATTAAAAATACCATTTTTTTGATGACTTATAAAAAGAAAAATTTTAGTTTCATTTTCTAGGACTCTTTGAACTCTACTTTCTAGTTGAGTTTTGATAAGCAAATCACTTGAAATAACTAAAAAATCACTTGAAAATGATTATTATGAAAAAGAATTGAATAAAATAATTTCTTGAGTTTGAGACTGAAAAGCACTTAGTGATTTGATGTGAATAGGACTTTTAAAACAAAAAAAAGAAAGTTTTTATTTTCCAATAGAATTAGCTTCTGTTATAAGAATATGAGAACAAACCTGAAAAACTCCAGAACTTTTATTAAAAGTCTCTGAAAAGTTTAATAAAGAACTAGATGGAATTACAAAAAATATTTGAACTGCTATAGAACCAATTGTAATAATTTTTGTAGGTTGAATAATTTGAACAATAATTATGGCCATTTTAATGCCTTTTTTCAATATGGTAAATGTTGTTTGATAAAATAATTTTAATTTAATTTTTAATAAAAAAATATGGATAAAAAAATAAAAGTATGAGTTTGAATTTTAGTTTTATTTTTAGTTTACTTTTTCTTTTTTAGATGAGAATCACAATATAGTTTTTCTGCAAAAGATTTAGAAGTAAAAAACATAACAAACAAATCTGATTTTGAAAATATTATTGTAAAATGACTTTATGATAAAATAGTAAAAAGTTGTAAAAAACCTGAACCAGATAGATATTATTGATGATGAGGTGGTTGATGATTTGGTGCTTCAATAAAAGAATCAGTTAAATGAAATAGTGGTTGATGATGAATAAGATGGTGAACAGAAGAAGTTAGATCTTGAATAAAATGAAATGATTGATGATGAGGTTCTTTTTCAAGTTTTTCTTTTAAAGGAAAAGAACAAAAAATTGAAACAACAAAAAAAGTTGGTTTTTCAAAAACAAATCTTCAAAAATTAAATGTTGATGAATGAGATATTTTAAAACAAACAAAAGATTATATTTTTTATTTTTCAAATTCTGAATCAAAAATTTTTATAATAAAAGCTCCTAATTGAAAAAATAAAAATTTGGAAAATGTTGAAATATTAACAACAATAGAAATTCCTCTAGATTTAAGAAAAAAAGCTGAACTTTTTGTGAGTGAAAATAGACTTGTTTATTTGGCTTCAAAAAAAGATTATGAAAATAATAGTACAATTGTTTGAATTTATGATATTTCTGATTTGAAAAATAAACAAATAAAATTAGTAAAAATTTTTGAAACAAAATGAGAATATTTCAAATCAAGACTTATAAATGATAATTTATATATAATTAGTGATTATTCTTTAGAACCTCTAAAAGATGCAATTTGTGGTAAAATAAATGATGAAGAAAATTGATTTGGAGAATTTGTAGAATATTTTACTTGAATAGATTTTAGTTTTAGAGATAAAAAATTATATGAGGATTTCAAAGAAAAATTGGAAACTTATTCTTATAAATTTAACCAAGATGAATTATCTTCTGAAGGTAAATCAGAAAAATTAGAAAAAATAAATTTATTTTATACAAAAAAAGATTTTGCTTGAGATATTTCTAACTTGAATTTTAATATAATTTCAGTTGTAAATATAGAAAAAAAAGATACAAAAAACACTCAACATTTATTATTTTGAGATTTGAAATGAGGTGAAATTCATATGACTTTAGATAATTTATATTTAGTTAATTCATATTTTAATAAAGAAAAGTGGAGTTGTAATTTTAAAAAATTATGTTTTATAGAAGATTTTGAATCTTGAAATTTTACTTCTGTTTCAAAATTAGGACTTTTAGACAAAAAATTGGAATATAAAAAGACAAAAATTATTCCTTGAAAGCCTATAAATCAATATTCTATGGATGAAGATAAGTGATATTTTAGGATTTTTACAACTTCTTGAAGAAATAGAACTGGAACTAATTTATATGTTTTTTCTAAAGAATTTGAACTAACTTGAAAAATAGAAAAAATAAAACCTAGAGAAGAATTCAAGTCTTCAAGATTTATTTGAGATAAAGCATTTTTAGTAACTTTTGAACAAATTGACCCTTTTTTTGTAATTGATTTACAAAATCCTGCTAAACCTGAAATAATCTGAGAATTAAAAATTCCTTGATATTCTTCATATTTACATCCATATTGAACTTTTTGAGATAAACAGTATTTAATCTGATTATGAAAGGAAAATGGTTCTGTAAAAATAGATTTATATGAAGTAGATTATTCTAAAAAAACTTTGTGATGATATATTTGAACAACACAAAAATTTACAAAAATTTTATCAAAATGAAAAAGTGAAACACCAGCTGAAAAAAATCCTAGAGCTTTTGTTTGGGATAAGCAAGAGAAAAAATTATATTTACCATTTTTTGAAAAATATAATTTTAATTGAATTTTATGAATAAAAATTGATAAAGATGAATGAATAAAAGAATTTTTTAGAGAAAATTATAGAGATTTACATAGTCTTAATAAGAATAATACTTATAATGCAAATTCAAGAGTTTGATATTATAAATGAAAAACAAATAAAACAACAGCTTTTTATATAAATCCTTATTTTCTAGCTTTTAAAAATATTATTTTTGATACAAAAATAAAAGAAAATAAAAAAATATTTTTTAATGAAAAAATGCAAAGAAGGTATTTGAAAATGCAAAAGATATTAGAAGAAAGAAAAAAACAAAAAGAAGAAAGAATAAGAAATATCGGAAAAAATAATAAATTTTGAACTGGTTCTTTAAGAGATTTTACTAACTAAATTTCCCTCTCTCTTGAATTCTCTCTCCCCCCTTATAGGGAGAAAGAGGCTACAAAAAAACATTTTAATTTAATAACTTACACTATTATGCCTTTACTATTTTTAATAGCTTACCCACTTTTTGCTTGGTATTTATTTAAAACAACAAAAAATCAAGTAAAAAATATCCCTTGAAATATAAAATTTTTAGGAATTATGGGTTTTGTTTTTTTGTATTTATTTACATTATATAACAATATTATTCAAAATGATTTCATAAGATGAGAATGAGAAGAAATATATTTTTATACTTTATTAATAATTTGTATAACTTATATTTTCACATTTTTTATTTACAAATCTAAGTATAAAGATATTTTAGAAAATGATGTAGATTTTTATTTAAATCAACAGTATATTTCAAAAAAAGAATTTATAATAAATTTTATTTTTTTTCTAATTCCAATTTGAATTTCACTTTTTTGGTTTTTTAAAATATGAGATAAAATTTTTCAAGCAATCTTTATGGATCAAATATCTTTAGTTGAAATATTATATGTTTATTTAATTTTTTATTTTTTCATAGCTTCAATTTATTGATTTTTTGCTACAATAGAAAAATATACTCAACAAGGAATTATAAAAAAAATTAAAAAAGAAATTGGATTTGAAGAAAAAGTTAGAGAAAAATTAGAAGAAAAAAAATAAAATTAAGAAATTTATTTTAATTTAATAACTTATATTTATTATGTCTTTACTATTTTTAATAATTTACCCACTTTTTGCTTGGTATTTATTTAAAAAAACAAAAAATAAAGTAAAAAATATTCCTTGAAATATAAAATTTTTAGGAACTATTGGTTTTATTCTTTTAACTCTTTTTGTGCTTTATAATAATAAAGATCTTTTTATATTTGAAAATGATAGTGTTTTTAGGAGTATGTATCACGATAGTATTATGTATCCTTTTAGTTTTCTTGTGATTTTAATAGTTTATATTTTTACTTTTTTCTATTATAAATTTAAATACAAAGATATTTTAGAAAATGATGTAGATTTTTATTTAAATCAACCATATATTTCAAAAAAAGAATTTATAATAAATCTTGTTTTTTTACTTACTGTAGCCTTAACTTTTAGTTATTCAATACTTCAAATGGGTTTTAAAAAATTTCTTATTTTCTCTTTAAGTGCTGATACTTTAATAGATTTACTTTTTATATATATACTTATGTTTGCATCAATAGCTTCAATTTATTGATTTTTTGCTACAATAGAAAAATATAATAAACAAAGAATTATAAAAAAAATTAAAGAAAAAGTTGGATTTGAAGAAAAGATTAGGGAGAAATTAGAAGAAAAAAAATAAAAAAAATTTCTTATTTTTTATTATAATATTTTTTTTGATCTTTAGTTTTTTTTATAAATTATCTTTTCAAATCGAATCAGCTCATTTATCTCAAACTCAAATAGTTGTTTTTACTTTAAAATCTAATTTATTAAATAAATTTGTAATATATTCTTCAAAATCCCGAGGATCTATTTTTTGTAAATTTGAAATTCTTTTATAAGTATTCAATGATTTTATTTTATATGAAAAATATTAAAGTTGTAATAAAATCATAAAAAAATAAAAAAATAAAAAATTCCAAAAGATAAAAACATAATTTCTTTCAATATTTTTTGAACAATTCTTTTCTTATTAACTTCTTTTTTTTCTAGAAAAAGATTTATCTTTTGAAATTCTATTCTTTTTAAGCCAATAATGTTGATTTCTTTTTATGTATTTAGCCATAATTTTATTAGGAATTATTTATTTTAATTTTACTAAAAAAATTTAAAAAAGCAAAAACTAAAAAACTTTTTTGCAAAAGAAAATATTATTTATATAATTTAATAAAAATAATTTTTAAAAATAAATAATGATAATTTATTTAGATGAATCAAAAAAAATAAATAAATGAAAAAAATGACAATATATTTTTTGATGATTAATTACAACATATAAATCATGAACAATTGATAAAATATATAATGAATTTTTAGAATATGCTTGAATAAAATATAAATGAGAGCTAAAAAGTAATGATAGATTTTATAAAGAAAAAATAGATGTTTTTTATGAATTTTTAGAATTAAAATGATATATGAAAAATATTGAGTTTTGTTGAATTTATATTGATGAATACAAAGAAAATTGAGAAAATTATATTGAAATGTTAAGTATTTTATCTGAATTTATTATTGAAAAAAGTAAGTTTAAAGGTAATTCTTTTTCAAAAATTCAAATAATGTCTGATATTATAAAACTAGATAAAAAGGAAAAATATATAAATAAACAATTGAATTGTAATTTAGTTAATTTAAAGAAAAAATATTGTATAAAAAATATTTTGATTGATTTTTATAATTCAAAAAATTATTGATGAATAAAATTTTCTGATTTAATTGTTTGAATTTTAAGAAAACAATATATAAATAATAAAGAAAAATTAGATTATGAATTTACTCAATATTTCATAAATAAAGAAATAAAAATTATAAAATATTTAAATAAATAAAAAAAAGAGCATCCCCTAGTTTCATAGACTACAGAATCACTCCATGATCTCCACTAGGCAAAAATCTCTTTTTTTTGTATAACTATTATATTAGACTTTTAAAAAATTGCAAATTTATTTTTTAGAGTTTTTTTAGTTAGGAATTATTTTTTTATATTTTATTTCCTCAAAGCTTCTCAAGTATAACTTTCTTTACATTTTTCAATATCTTTAACAGTTCAAAAAACCATAACCTCTCCTCAAGCATCTCATCATTCTGGTCAAATATCTATTATGTGGTCAGCATTTTTTATTACATCTAAATTATGTTCAATAACTAAAACTGTATTTCAAGAATCTACTAAAGAATGCAAAATTTTTAAAAGTCTGTCTACATCTTGAAAATGCAAACCTGTTGTTGGTTCATCTAAAATATAAAAAGTTTTTCCAGTAGATCTTTTTGATAATTCTGTAGAAAGCTTAATTCTTTGAGCTTCTCAACCTGAAAGAGTTGTTGAAGATTGTCATAATTTTATATATCATAATCAAACTTGTCCTAAAGTATTCAAAACTTTATTTATTTTTGGGTGATTTTCAAAAAATTTAAAAGCTTCTTCTACTGTCATATTCAAAACATCTGAAATTGTTTTTCATTTATATTTTATTTGCATAGTTTCCTTATTATATCTTGTCCCATTACAACCTTCACATTCAACATAAACAGGTGGCAAAAAATGCATTTCTATTTTTTTAACTCAATCTCAATCACAAACATCACATCTTCCTGTTTTTGTATTAAAAGAAAAATTTCCAGGAGTATAACCTCTAATCTGGCTTTCCTCAGTCATTGCAAAAACTTCTCTAATTGGTGTAAACACTTGAGTATAAGTTGCTGGATTACTTCTTGGAGTTTTTCAAATTGGTGATTGGTCAATAATAACTGTTTTGTCCAAATTTTCTAGTCCTGTAATTTTTTCAACTTTTCCAACCTCTCTTTTTGCTCTATTCAAATGATTAGCTAAATAATTAGCTAAAATATCATTAACCAAACTAGATTTTCAACTTCCAGAAACTCCAGTTATAACAACTAAATTTGATAAAGGAATAACTACATCTATACTTTTTAAATTATTTTGTTTGGCTCAAAAAATTCTTATAACTTTATTATTTTTTTCTAAATCTTTATATTTTGGTCTAAAATTTTTTTCTACAATTACTTTTCTTAAATGTGATAAATAAGGTCCTGTTACAGATTTTGGATTTTTTATAATTTCTTCAATATTTCCCTCAGCAACTATTTCTCACCCATGAATTCAAGCTCAAGGTCAAATATCAATAATATGGTCAGAATGTTTCATTATTTCCTCATCGTGTTCAACAATTATCAAAGTATTTCAAATATCTCTAAGATTTTTCAAATTTTCTATAAGCATATCATTATCTCTAGGATGAAGTCAAATACTAGGTTCGTCAAGTACATAAATTATTCATTCTAATTTTGTTCAAATTTGTGTTGCAAGTCTAATTCTTTGAGCTTCTCAACCTGAAAGAGTTCCAGATTTTCTAGAAATACTAATATAATCAAGTCCAACTCAAGCTAAAAATTCTAGTCTTTCCCTTATATTTTTCAAAACTTTTTTAGTTATTTTTTCCTCTACTTTATTTAACTTAAAGAACTTAAAAAATTCTATAGCTTTTTTTACTGATAAATTAGATACTTCTCAAATATTTAATAATTTTTCTGTAGCTACTCCCTCTCCTCTCAAAGAAGAGGGTTGGGGTGAGGTTAAATATACACTCAAACTTTCCTGATTTAATCTATGTCAATTACAATCAAAACAAACCAAATCAACTACAAAATCATCATAATGTCATTTTTCAGCTCCATTATCAAAATATCTTCTTTCTAAAGTATTTATAACTCATTCAAATTTGGAATTATAGATTTTTTCTTCAGAGTATTCATTAGTAAATTTTACTTTATAAACCCTTTCTCCAGTTCAATGTAAAATAATATCTTTTTGTTTTTTAGATAATAAAGACCAATTAGAATTCAAATCAATTTTTCTATGTTTAGCAATTTCTTCAAGTAAAGCAAAAAAATAATTTCCTCAAAATCAAGGAGCTTTTACAGCTCATTCAAGTAAAGTTAAATTAGGATTAAAAATTTTTTCCTCCAAAAAAACTTTTTTTATTCAAAGTCCGTGACAGTTTTTACAAGCTCCTGAATGACTATTAAAAGAAAAACTAGAAATACTTAAATTTGCAGGAATATGATTACATTTTGAACAAATAAAAATATTAGAAAATTGTTTTATATTTTGTTTTTCTCCCTTTCTCCCTTGGGGGGAAAGGGCTGGGGATAGGGGAATTACTTCTATATTAACCAAACCTTTTCCAACTTTAAAAGCCAAACTCAAAGAATCTTTTAATCTTTTCATATCAGCAGAATTTTCATCAGAATAATCTTTTTTAACTAATCTATCAACTATAATATTAATATTTTCTAGATTTAATTTTTCTAATTCTTTTTCTGAAATTTCATCATTTACAGTAAAAATTTTTTCTCAAATACTAAATCTAATAAATCAAGCTTCTAAAACTTCTTTTTTTATTTTTGAGAAAATTTCTTCTACTTCTTTTTTTTTGCTTCCCTCTCCAGAAAGGGGAGGGATTGAGGGAGGGGACAAAGGAGCTTTTACCATAAACTTAACACCTTCTTCTAAATTTTCTAAATATTCTATAACAGAATTTATAGAGTCTTTTTTTATGATATTATCACATTTTATACATTTTCTTTTTCAAATATTCAAATATAATAATTTATAATAATCATAAATTTCAGTAATTGTTCCAACTGTTGATCTAGGATTTTTGTTTGTAGTTTTTTGGTCAATAGAAATAGTTGGAGAAAGTCATTTTATTTCTTCAACCAAAGCTTCTTCTTTCATTCATCAAATAAACATTCTAGCATAACTAGACAAACTTTCTAAATATTTTTGTTGTCAAACATTATAAATAGTATTAAAAGCCAGAGAACTTTTTCAGCTTCCTGAAACTCCAGTAATCACAGTCATTTTATTTTTTGGAATTTTTACATTTACATTTTTTAAATTATGAGTTTTTGCTCAATAAATTTCTAAGAATTTTGACATAATTTTTTTTTAGAGAATATTTATCATATTCATTGTAAGGATTAAAAAAAATATACAAATTTTTTTTGTATATTTTTTATTTTTAGGCTTTTTTAAACTCTAATAGTATCTAAAATTCATTTTATTCTATTATAATTTTTTTCTATTAATTTTTTTAATCAATTTCTTATATCTCATTTTTCTATTAAAATTTCTAAAGAATCAAAAGAAGTATAACCTTTTGGTGATTGAATCACTTTTTTAGAAAATAAATAAGTTCCTAACCAAGTTAAAATTCAATATTTAATAGAAGTTTCTAAATCATTTCACATAGAATAAATTAAAATTGATGTAATAAATGACCAAAAATTAGCTGAATCTATATTATTATTAGAAAGTACTTTTTTAGCTTTTTTATAATTTTCTTCTAATTCCATAACTATTTTTTGAATTTCTTCTTTATTTTTTCATTCTAATTTTTCTAATAAATCATCTTGTAAATCTTTAGGTAATTTTTCAAAAAATTCTTTTTTAGTATAGTATACATTTTTTTCAAATTCTATAGTTTGAGTGATTTTTTTTCCTTTACTTCTTCAATAATCAGTATCACCTATATCAAGTTTATCTTCATTAATAACTAGATTTATAGAATCATTTTCAATACATATATGTTTAGAATCTATTATTTTTACTATTTCTTTAAAAATAATTTCATCTTTTTTTTCTAAATTACTTTTACAATAAGTATCTAAAATTTCAGGATATTTTTCAGTCAAAATATTTAATAGAAAAAAAGCATCATCTTCAGGAAACTCATTATCAATATTTTTTAATAAATTAGCTATTAATTCAGTATCAAGAGTTCAATCTAATTTTTCTATTATTTTACCTGCTTGTTCAGTAAAATTATTTTCTTCTAAAATATCAGATTTATTACTTATTTCTAAACTCATTTTTTTATTAAAATTAAAAATTAATTATTAAAGTAATAATAAATAAGAATTACCTTTTGTCAAAAATAAAACTGAGAAAATAAAAGTTTTAAAAAGAATCAAAATTATATTATTTAAAAAAAATGAAAAAAAACTTTTGAATAAATTTTTAACAACCTTAGTAATTAGAAAAATATTAATTGATAATGTTTTTACAAATAAGAAAAAATTATTTTTTCCTTAATCAATTAAAAATTAAAAATAATAAAAAAAATACAAATGATAACATAGTTAAAATTCTAGTAAAATCTTTTTTTTCATTTCAAACTCATTTAGAAATGATATTTTTTTCTAAATTATTTAAGTATTTTTCTATTTTTTGTAAATCTTTTTCATTTTTTGCATACAAATATTTTCATGATAAATTACTAGAAATATTTTTTAAATTTTTTTCATTTAATTTAGTAAAAACATATTCTCACTTATATTTTTGAAAAACTTTTTCTCAAAAAACATCTGTTCAAATAAAAATTCTTCCTCAATTTTTTGTTCAAATTCAAATTATAAAAAAATTAATTTTAGAATTTTTAGATAATCTTTTTATTTTTTCATAATCAATTTTTGTATCTCTATCAGCTCAATCTGAAATTAAAATAACTACTTTTTCTTTATTTTCATCATTTCAAAATCTTTTTGTTGCAAGTAAAAGTCATTTTGAAAAATTACTTCATTGTTCATTTAAATTTCTATAATTTACATTTTCTAAAAAAGTTAAAAATGTAGAATAATCTGTAGTTAATGGACTAGAACTAACAGCATCTCAAGCAAAAATTATAAGTCAATATCTATTATTCAAATTAGTTGAAATATAATTTGCCATCATTTTTTTTGCCAAATTCAATCTTGTTTTTCAATTTATATCTAAAGTGTTCATAGATTTACTAACATCTAAAATAAAAACTATATCTAATCATTTTACATTAGTATTTATTTTTTCACTAGAATATTTTATTTCAAAAATTCATAATAATAAAATTATAAAAGAAAATGCTAAAAAAATTTCTTTTAAAAAATATTTATTATTATTTTCAAATAATTTTATATATTTTTTTTCTAAAATTTTTATTTTATAAATCTTAAAAAAAAGCAAAAAAATTATTATTCCTAAAATTAGAAAAAATATTAAAAAACTATAAATGTTCAAGTTTGTAAATTCCATATTAAAAAAGTTAATTTTATTGTTTCAAATTTTTTGAAATTCAGTAGTAATCAAGTAAATATTTAGATAAATCCGCAAACATAAAAGCTGAACTTTCTCAACCATATTGAACTGTTCTTGGTCTTCTTAGTTTTACTAAAATTACAAATTTTGGATCTTGAGCTGGGCCATATCAAACAAATGATGCATTAGTTGATCAAACTCATTTTTCATATGTTCATTTTGAAGCTATATCTGATGTACCAGTTTTTCAAGCAATTAAATATCCAGGAACTTTTGCATTTTTTGCAACTCAAATATTTATAGAATCAACTAACATTTGTGTCACAATTTTTGATGTAGATTCTTTTAAAACTCTTCTAACAGGATCTGGTTTTGGTTCTACAATTATTTTTTTTCAATTATCATTATAACTTATAGATTTCAAAATTTTTGCTCTATAAAGTATTCAACCATTTGCAATTGCAGCATAAGCCATAGTCATTTGTAAAGGAGTTACAGAAATTCAAAGTCAATAAGAAGTTGTAAATAATTTTGCTTTAGTCCATTTTTCATAAGGAATAATTTTTCAAGAAACTTCTCATTCTAAAGTAATTCTTGTTAATTCTCAAAATCAAAATTCTTTCAAATAATCATGAAATAATGATTTACCCATTTTTCTTGCAATATCTATCATTCAAACATTACAAGAATAATTCAAAGCATTTCAATAAGTTTTATTTCATAAACAAGCAGCAGAAACATTATAAATTTTAAATCTTCAAACTGTAACAAATCACTTATCATAATAAAATTCATTTGCTTTTATTTCTCAAGTATCTATTCAAACAGCAACTGTTATAGCTTTCATAATACTTCAAGGCTCATATAAACTAGAAATTGCTTCATTTATATAAACTCAAGCTCAAAATTTGTTCAAATAAGTATATTTTGCAACTCAAGGTCTAAAAAGAATTTTATTATTATCTTTTACTTTTTTTAAATAAAGTTGTTCTCATTTAAAATAATGTGGTTCTCATTCAACTCTATCTGGAACTAAAATAGGAATTCATCTCAAATCAGTTGCAGGATTTGAATATTTTCTCATTTTTAATCTTTCCAAATCATAAACATCTCAGTAATTATTTGGGTCATAAGTTGGGTAATTTGCCATTGCAATTATTTCTCAATTTTTTGGGTTTACAACAATAATAGTTCCTTTATTTGCTTTATATTTTTTTACTCATTTTTCTAATATTGCTTCAACTTCTTGCTGTACATTTCTATCAATTGTTAGCTGAATATCTTTTCAAAAAACAGTAGATTTTTTTTCTTTATCAGAATAAGAAATTCATAATTCCCTACCTTTTGAATCTTTTTTTACTTTTATTTTCATAGCTTCTCATTTCAAATCATTTTCAAAAAATCATTCAGCTCAATAATGTCAAATTCAACTATTATTTACAAATCAAATAACTTGTGAAGCTAAAGTATTTTCAGGATAAAATCTAGAAGGATGAGATTCTAAAATAAAGCTTGGTCAAATTAAATCTTTTTTTTCTTTTATAATTCATTGTTTTAATAAATCTATTTCATTTTTTTTAAATTCTATAATTTTATCATATAAAGAAAATTTTATATTCTTTATTATAGGTAAATATCTTTTTTCCTTTTTTTGTGTTCTTAAAAGAATTTTTTTATTCTCTATATTTAAAATATTAGAAATTCTAGAAGCAACAATATCTCTGTCTACAATATTTTCAGGGTTAAAATATAAATTATTTCTGATAATAAAAACTCATTCTAAAGCTAAGTTTTCTATTTTAAATTTTTGTTCATTATTAAGTTCTTCTTGAACTAAAATGCTTGTAATTTTTTTATTTTTTAATTTTTCTTTTAATCATTCTTGTATAATTTCTTTTAAATATTCTGGCTCAGAATAAAATTCTGTTTCTATAAAATCTTTATTTTTTAGGAATCAAGCCATATTTTTTTGACATTGATTATCTTTTTTATGAAGACATAAATGTTCATAAATAATATTTGTAAAAAAATCTATAAATCTTTTTTCATCTCAAAGAGAAGTTGGATCAATTGCAAAATTATAAAAACTTGTTGAAACAGCTGAAGTTTGTGGAGAGTTTTGTGTCATATCATAATTATAAATTGTTCACCTAGTTACTTTTAAAGTTCTTTCTCTATTGTGTTGAAAATCAGCTTTTTTTACATAAAATGAATGATTAGTAATTGTGTAGGAAAAAATTGTTTTAATTATTATTCATACAGAAATTAGAAAAAAAATAATAACTATTAATTCTCTATGATTTTTTTGTTTAAACCTTTTTATTTTACTTAAATAAGACATTATTTTTTTTTATTAAATTTTAAAAACTTTTTATTTTTTTTATAGAATATTTAAAAAAGTAAAAAAGTAAAAAAAAAATTTTATTTTTTTACTTTTTATGATAAGATATATGAAATTAAATATAAAAAATAAATAAACTAAATTAAATAAACATATAAAAAGAATGAAAAAAATATTTATTATATTATTACTTCTAACTATTTTCATGGAAAATGGTGTTTTTGCTTTTGAATGATGAAGTTTTGATAAAAGTAGTTGAATGTTAAAATGAGACTTAGGAGTAAATTTTTATAAAAAAATAGATGAAAGTATTTGAGAATTGGAACAATGATTTTTTGAAAGAGAATTTACTGGAAGAAAAAAAGAATGAAAAATAACAACAATTTTAAATAAAGTTGCCAAATCAGAAGGTTTGCCTGAATGTTTTACAAAAGAAACTAGTTTCAAAGATATTGAATTTTTTATTTTATGAAATATTTGACTTATAAAAAAAATACTTGACGAGGAATGTACAAAAGCTTTACCAGCAAATTCATATAGACAATATCATAAAGTTATTTTGGAAACTCATAGAATTATGAGAGAAAAAAGTGAAGAAAAATTGGAAAAAACTGCTAGACTAATGAAAGCTTGAATTTATTCAGATTGAAATTTACAAAATTCTACTTTTGATTTAATAAGTGATATTGATGATATAAATAAAATTTTATTTAATCAGAAAATTGATTATTATTGAGATTATAATGAAAATATTTGAGATGGAACTATTTTGGTAAAAGAATTATTAAAATGAAATAATCCTTCAGAAGCTTTTAAATTAGCTACAAAATGACAAAATCAAATTTGAACAGATATAAAAATAATAAATCCTTTGGAAAATCTAAGACCAACTTCAATGGTTGATTGAAATACTGTTTTATGTGCTCCTAGTCCTGAAAATAATGCTTCTGGTTTAAATCCTGAAACTTATGGAGCTTTAACAGAATCTTTAGAATTAGCAAAAGATGATAATAATGATTGAAATAATAATGAAAATGCTTGATTAGTTGATGCAACAGATGAAGAAATTTGAAAAAGAACTCCAACTGATTATGCTAAAAAAAATGATGATTGAGTTTGGGTTTGGTGTTGATGAAGTGAAGAAAATAATGATGATTATAGTTTTGAAGCTGCTTTTTGTATAGATGTTTCATTTAATACTACAAAACATAATCTTTTATGATGATGACAAGTTCAAACAATTCAATGATTACTTGAAAGGTCTAATGCACATTTAAAACCATTTGCTAATTCTTCACTTGCTGCTAGTAAAATGTGAGTAAATAATTTTGAAATATGATTTTTAGATTTGAATTTACCTGATCTATTTCATGTTACAATAAATGTTAGATGGGAACCTGTTCCTATATTAAATTTAAAAAAATCTAATGATAATGAAAAAAATTGAGATTTGACAGTTGAAAATATGTTGGAAAAATATTTTAGAAATGCTTGACTTATGTATAAAAGAGAAAATGATTTAAAAATTTATAGATGAGTTGATGAAAATAATCAAAATACAAATAAAAGTAAATGACAACCTTCTAATAAATATGCTAATCTTTCTAGAGAATTATCAAGTATTAATAGAGAAAAAAGAAAAATAACAATAAATAATTTTGATGAGTTAATGAAAAATCAAATTAATGCACAAGAATGAACTGAGATTTATTCTATGTTTACAGAAATAGTAGGTTTTACTAAAAGAATGCAAAATTACAGTCAAGACTTGAATATTATAATTAAAAAAATGAAAGATATTCCTAGTATTTAAAAAAAATATATGAAAAAAACAATTTTATTTTTAATTTTCCTAAGCTTTATTTCTTTAAATAAAGTTAGTTTTTCTGCTGTAAAATGTCCTATAGAAGAAAAAACTCCTGATGTTTTAGCTAATTATATAAAAAATGTTAGAATTATTGAAAAAAATATGCTTTCTTCTTTACAAAATCTTAAAATGAGAAATTATGATTGAAAAATAGTTGATGCTGCAGAATATAGATCAAACTTAAAAATTAATCCTATAAATCAGGAAGATTTGGACGAAGTAGTTCCTTTTATAAGATCTCAATATTTCAAAATTTCTAACAGAATAACATATTTTTTTAATGAAGCTTCTAATTGGAATGGTTTTAGAGCTGAAACAGTTTATTACTGATTATTAGCAATTTTTCAAGAAATTCCACCTTCAATTGATAGAGATTTTAGTTTACTAAAAAATGAAAGTAAAAGAATTGATAGAAGATTAAATTATTTAATTAAAAGATGATTTTATAATTGAATAATTAGTCCAGATATTTTGTGTGAATGAGTTATTTGAGTTTGTAAATTTCCAAAAACAGCTAGTATTTGAGATGCTTACACTCTTTTAAAAAACAATAATAATAAAATAGAAGATATAATTATATTATCTCTTAGTTGAGATTTGAACACAATAATAACAAGTATTCCAAATAAAAATGTTTGATCAAATTTATTTTTTGTGCAAAAAAATTTTTTAGATGAAATTTCAAAATATTATAACAAAAATACTTTTACAAATTGTTCTATAAATTGAACAGTTTGGAGTTGGTATAAAGATGCTTGGGAGCAAATAAAAAATATAACTGATAATGCAAAAATAAGTGATGATACTTGGAAAGAATGGAGAGAAGCTATGGCTTTGGCAAAACAAATGCCAAATGAAAAACTCAAATATGAAGAAGAAGAAAGAAAGCTTTTAGAAAGAGAATTAGCTAGAAATTGATTGAGTTCAAATGCTTCAAGAGCTGTTTTGAATAATTTACAAAGGTTTAATGAAAAATGATGGTATTCTATGGAAAATAATTTTATAACAAATACAGTTTCATATTGAGTAGAAAATGTTAAAAGAGAAGTTTCTAGATTTGATGTTTTTTGGGAATGAGTAACAAGGCACAAAAAAAATACTATAAATCCTGTAGCTTTGACTCAAACAAATAAAAGGCTAGCAACCTCAATAGAGTTAGAAAAAGAAATTAATAGAATTTATGAAATAGCTGAACCTTTTACACAAATGAATTTGGAACAAGATGAAAAAATAAAATCTAAATTTATAGTAGCTTATTTGAATTTGAGAACAACAATAGAAAATCTTCATGAAGTAGAAGATATGGCTTGTAAAGTTTGTGAAGACCAAATGCAAAATATAAAAAATGATTTTTGTTGTCCTAAAAATTCTGCTGTAAAATAAAGAAAAGACTTTTTTAGTCTTTTTTTTTGACAAATAACAATTATGTATGATATAATATTTTTATCTTATATTATAACTAATTTATTATGACAATTTGAAATAAAAATATTATTGCTTTTACACATAAAGCTGAAAAAATTATAGATAGAATTTTAGCTAAAAAAATATATGATTCTAAAAATACTTTAAAAGACAGAATTTTTATGTATATTTTTTTATTTACTTCTATTACTTTAACAATGGGAATAGTATGAACTCAAGCTTTTAGTGAGGTACAATTAGTAAGTAGTGAAGTAATTTCTATAGAAGATACTACTTTTATGAAATTAGCTATAAAATAAAATCTAAAAAAAAATATTTTTGTAAAAGATGATTCCTGTATTCAACAGGAGTTATTTTTTTGTGTATTGTTTATTAACAAAAGTATATTAGACTTATTCTTTTGCCAAAGCTATTTTTTATATCAAAAATAGCACACATTTTATGTATTAATCCACACTTTTAAATTTTCTATCTAAAGTTTTTAATTCTCTTTTTATAATTTTATCATATTTTTTTATAGCTCAATCTAAATTTTCTGAATTATTTAATTTAATTTCTGATATTACATCTTCTCAAAAATTATTTAAAGTTTCAAATAATCATTTTTTTGATGTTTTTTTTAAAGCTTCTTTTATGCTTATATCTTTTTTATAGCTAAGCTCAGTATTTTCAAAAAAACTAGAAAAGTCTATTATTTTGATTCTTTCTAAAAATTCTGAATAACTTTCATTATTTTGTTTTTTAATTTTATCTAAAACTGAATTAATTTTTTTTGCAAAATGTCATCATCATTTTCAAGAATTATCATTAGTTGATGAAAATTCTTTAGGATTAATTATAATTTTTTTTAAAAATTTTTCTATTTCTGTTCAAACTTCTTCTATTTCTTTTGTATTATTTTTACTTAAAAGATTTTCTAAAGATTTATCTAAAGTATGATTTAAGTTTATTTCTTCTTCTTTATTTTCAGTTATATTATTTTTAGTATTAGGATTAGGATTTTTTTCAGCTTTAGGTTTAGGTTTTTCTCACTTTAATTCTGTTTTTCTTAGCTCTCAATCAAAACTTATTTTTTCTTTTTCTATTTTAAAAATATTTTTTTCAAACATTTTTATTAAATCTTCTTCTCAAAATTTTGATATATTATTGTTTTCAAAAAATTTTAATATTAGCTTAAGTTTTTCTTCATTTTTTATTAAATAATCAAACAGTTTTTGATTATTTATTTTTTCTTCTCACATAAATAAATTGCTTTTTAAAAAAACAATTTGAGTAATTTTTTTTCTTTTTTCAAAATCTTTTATTTCATAAAGTTCCTTAATAACTTTAGATTTTATAAATTTATTAAATTTTGCTTCATTATTTTCAAAATTAATAAAAAAATTTTCTTCTATAATTTTAAAAATAATATTTTTTTCAACTTCAAAATTTTTTTTCAAATGAATAAAACTAATTATTTTTGCTAATTCTTTATTTTTTAATTTTTCTCATTCTTGTAATAAACTCAAATAAATTGAAAATTGTTTTTCTTTTTTCAAAAAAGTTGGATTTTTTTCTGAACTAATTAAATTAAAAATTTTAAACATAAATCTTCCTGAAAGTTGTTCTTTATTATTTTTTTCTAAATTAATTTCTTCTGGAAAATTAGGAAATAAAAAAGAAACAGTTTTTAAATCATTAAACAAAGCTAAAAATCATCTTTCAAATTTTTCAAATTTTTTATTTTGATTTTTTGTAAAATCTATAGTTTTTTTAGAATTATCATCTTTAAAATTATTTATTCAGTTCAAAATATCTTTTTCTTCAATATCTATAAGATCATCATTATTTAGCTGGGTTTTCACCTGTGAAAATAATTGTTTTTCAAAAAAAGTTGTTATTTTAGCTAAAATATCTTTTTTATTAAAAGAAATATTTTCATCTATTTTTTCATCTAAAAAGTCTTCTCTTAAATTAGAAATTTTCTTCTTATTAAAAAAATTTAATCTAGAAAAAATATTATCAAAAAAAACTGTTGAAAAAATATCTTGTAAAATTTTATAATTAATTTGTTGTTTTCACTCTAAAATATCAGAAACTTGTCCATTAGTTTCTATTTGATTTTTTTCAGCTTTTTCAGGTATTTTTTTTGGTTTCAATATTCAAAACATATTTTTTTTTTAGATTTTTATTAAAATAATTTTATCATAAAAATTATTTTAAGTCAATTAAAAAAATAAAATGAAAATGCAAAAAAATATAAACTATTTTTCCACACAAGCTTTTATTTTTTTTGTATGATTTTTTATTAAAAAGTATTTTTTATCACTCTCATTTTTTGCAATTTTTTTTCTTACTTCAAGTCTTTTGCTATTTTCTATTTCAGTTTCAGCTAATTCTAATTTTCTTGTTTGACTTGCAAAATAAGTTTGAGCTAAAGAAATTTCTACTTTTCTACTATCTCAATTTTGAGCAATTAAATAACAAACATATCTAGTAAGTAAAAAATCATTTATTTTTCTTTTACTTCAAGAACCTAACTCAACCATTTTGTCAGAGGAGACAAAATG
>Ga0256834_1000214_pt1 | contig 41307 bp, 36 predicted proteins | sample 4281140metaG_FD_190536 | JGI IMG/M metagenome (GOLD analysis project Ga0256834, IMG submission 190536) | Hydrothermal vent microbial communities from East Pacific Rise, Pacific Ocean - 4281-140 | ecosystem: Environmental > Aquatic > Marine > Hydrothermal vents | place: Pacific Ocean: East...
CCAACCAGACCCGGGACAGCCTGCCGTGGAAACTGCTGCTATCAAAGGCGCTGGTCATGGTGCTTGCCAGCATTCCGGTCATGATCCTGCTGTTCGTGCTCTTTCCCCGCCTGGACGGGCCTTTGTGGACCCTCAATCTCGGCAGCGGCAGCGGCGTTACCGGCATGTCGGACAACATCCGCATGGGCAGCATCAGCAATCTCAGCCAGTCCACCGAGGTAGCATTCCGGGTGCGCTTCAAGGGCGAGATTCCGCCGCCTCCCCAACGCTACTGGCGGGGCATGGTGCTGTGGCTCACCGACGGGCGCAACTGGGAACGGGAGGAATCCTCCCCGCCCAGCAGGGGGTTTGCTCCCTTGGGCCAGGCGGTGGAATACGAAATCACCATGGAGCCTTCGGGCCAGCCCTGGCTGTTTCCCCTGGATCATATCCTGGGTTCGCCGGTAACCGGACTGTCCCTGAACCAGGACGGGGAACTGAGCACGATCAAGCCCATCCACACGCGCAAAACCTATCCGGCCTTCAGCGCCCCGGGCATTCGCCCGCGAAAACTCCAAGTCCGGGAATGGCAGCTCGGCTTGCAACTGCCGGAAGATATCACCCCCAGAACCCGGCGGCTGGCGGCACAACTGCGGGGCCAGGGCGCGACAGACCGGGAAGTGGTGCAGGCGGCCCTGCGCTTCTACAACCAGGAAGCTTTCATCTACACCCTGCAACCGCCGCTGCTGAAGAACAACCCCGTGGACGAATTTCTCTTCTCCACCCGCAAGGGCTTCTGCGAGCATTATGCTACCAGTTTCGTGGTGCTCATGCGCCTGGCCGACATTCCCTCCCGGGTGGTCATCGGCTATCAGGGGGGCGAGCGCAACCCCATGGGCGGACATCTGGTGGTGCGTCAGTCCGATGCCCATGCCTGGGCGGAAGTGTGGCTGGAGGACCAGGGCTGGGTGCGGGTGGATCCCACCGCCGCCGTGGCTCCCGAGCGCATCGAGCATTCCATTACCGCCAGCGACTATGCCACCGGCGCACCGGTGACTTTCCATCTGGGGGACTCCCCGGAGTTTTTCGCCCGCATGGCGAAAAACATGAAATGGCTGCGCGACAACCTTCAGCTCAACTGGCACTACTGGGTGGTGGGCTTCAACAGCAGCCGCCAGCAGACCCTGTTGCAGAAGCTGGGGCTGGACGATCTGTACGGCTATCGGCTTGGCGTGGCCGCCGCCCTGGGGGCCATGATACTGGGCGCTGTGACTTTCCTGCTGGGCATGCGCCGCCGCTCCCATGGAAAAGACCGGGTGCATCAAGCCTATCTGCGCTTCCAGCGGAAGCTGAGAAAATCCGGGCTGGAGATTTCTCCCACCACCGGGCCGCGGGATTTGCTGAAAATCGCCGTGCGCCGTTGTCCGCAACAATCCGCAGACATCCAGGCCATCGTGGGACAATACATGGCCCTGCGCTATGGCAAAAAACCCAGGAAGGACATGGTTTCTTCCTTTTGCAAGCGGGTAAGAAAATTTCGCTGTTCCTGAACCGTTTTGTCCTTGGTCAAGGTGGCAGGCGGAAAAATTCGCCAGTATTCTGGCCTTCTGTTTGATGGAGTGAGAACCATGAAAGACAAGAAAGAACTGGCCGACCAGGCCGGCGCCCTGGCGCTGAAGCTGGAAATCGAGCATGGCTGCTGCCCCCAATGCGTATTGGCGGCGGTGCAGGATACGGTAGGATTGATCAGTGATGAAACCATTAAGGCCAGTCATGGCCTCTCCGGCGGCGGCGGCCTGAGCGGCGTGGGCCTGTGCGGTTCCTTGGTCGGGGGCATTCTGGCCCTGGGCGCCAAGCGCGGTCGGGACCGGGAAAAATTCGCCAAGGGCAAGTTCATCGGCAATTTTTCCAAAGCCAATGAGTTGTCTCTGGAATTCAAGGAAAAATTCGGCGGTTTGACCTGTCAGGAGCTGCAACAGCAGTTCACCGGCAAGACCTATGACATGTGGAAGCCGGAAGAATACAAGGAATTCACCGACAATCGCGGCGACCAGTGCGCTCGCACGGCAGAGTTCGTCACCCGCTGGGTGGTGGAAAAGCTGTAAGGCCTACTTGCCGATACAAAAGCTGGAGAAAATCGTTCCCAGGAGGTCATCGGCGCTGAAGGCTCCGGTGATCTCCGACAAGGCCAGTTGCGCCTGACGCAAATCCTCCGCCAGCAGTTCCCCTGCCTGTTGCTGTTCCAGGGCCATGCGGCCTTTTTGCAGAGACTCCAGGGCGCGGTCGATGGCGTCCAGGTGTCTGCGCCGCGCCAGGAATTCGGTATTTTCCGCGCCCTGAAAGCCCATGCTGGCAAGGAGGTGCGCCTTCAGCAGTTCCAGACCCTCGCCAGAACGGGCGCTGAGGCCGATTTCCGGCAGGCCCCGGCGCTCGCCCCTGCCGGGCGCTTCATTCACCTTGTCCACCTTGTTGCGGATCAGGGTCACCGGGATGTCCGGGGGCAGATCCGCCTGCGCCATGCCTGCATTGCCGGGATCGGCGCTGGCGTCATAGACCCAGAGCAACTGATCCGCCTTGCCCAGCTCTTCCCGGGCGCGGCGCACGCCTTCCTTTTCCACCCGGTCCGACGTCTCGCGCAGTCCGGCGGTGTCCACCAGATGCACGGGCACGCCGCCGATCTGGATACGTTCACGCAGCAGATCCCGGGTGGTGCCGGGGACTTCGGTGACAATGGCGGCATCCACGCCGGCCAGGGCATTGAGCAGGCTGGACTTGCCGGCGTTGGGTTCTCCCGCGATCACCAGGTTGATGCCGTCCCGGAGCAATCGGCCGGTGCCGGCCTTGGCCCGTACCTCTTCGACTTTATCGATGACAGAACGTAAGTCAGCACTTACTTTTCCATCGGACAGGAAATCAATTTCCTCCTCCGGAAAATCGATGGCGGCTTCCACATACATGCGCAGCCGGATCAAGGCGTCCACCAGCTCATGAATCTTGCGGGAAAATCCGCCCTGGAGGGAGCGGCTGGCCAGCCGGGCGGCGGTGGCGGTTTCACTGTCGATGAGATCGGCGACGGCCTCGGCCTGGGCCAGATCCATCTTGTCATTGAGATAGGCCCGCAGGGAAAACTCCCCTGGTTCCGCCAGTCTTGCCCCCAGCTTCAGACAGCGCTGGAGAAGCATGTCCATGACCACCGGCCCGCCATGACCCTGGAGTTCCAGTACATCCTCACCGGTAAAGGAATGGGGCGCCTGGAAATACAGGGCGATGCCCTGATCCAGCACTTCACCCTGTGCGTCGAGAAAATTGCAGAAGCGGGCAAAGCGCGGTGGAGGCAGGGCGCCGGTGATGGCCCTGGCCATATCTTCCGCCAAGGGTCCGGAAACGCGGATGATGCCCACCCCGCCGCGCCCGGAAGGCGTGGCAATGGCGGCAATGGTGTCTTGTGAGTGAATACTCACTTTTTCTATCAGGAAGCTGCTTCCTGTTTTTCAATCTGCCTGGTGATCACCCACTGCTGGGCGATGGAAAGCACATTATTGGCCACCCAGTACAGCACCAGACCAGAGGGGAAGAAGGCGAACATCACGGTGAACACGAACGGCAAGGCCATGAGCAGTTTGGCCTGCATGGGATCCGGGGGCGCCGGATTGAGCTTTTGCTGAACGAACATGGACAGGCCCATGAGCACCGGCAGCACGAAATAGGGATCCTTCACGGACAAGTCCTTGATCCACAGGATCCAGGGCGCCTGGCGCAGTTCCACGGATTCCATGAGCACCCAGTACAGGGCGATGAAGAAGGGCATCTGGATGAGCATGGGCAGACAGCCGCTCAGGGGATTGGCCCCGGATTCCTTGTACAGCTTCATCATCGCCGCCTGCATGCGCTGCTTGTCGTCGCCGTAGCGGTCTTTCAGCGCCTGGACGCGGGGGGCGAGATTGCGCATCTTGGCCATGGACTTGTAGCTGGTTTCCGACAACTTGAAGAACACCGCCTTGATCAACAGGGTAAAGATCAGGATGGTCCAGCCCCAGTTGTTCACGATGCTGTTGATCCAGCTGAGGATTTCGTACATGGGCTTGGCCAGGATGGTCAGCCAGCCATAATCCACCACCAGATCCAGCCCTTCGGCAATGGCCGCCAGATCTTCCTGGTCTTTCGGCCCCATATAGATCACGCCGGAGAAGGTATGGCTGGCGCCGGGCGCCACGTTCACCGCCGGCGTGTATTCGCCAATGACATAATGTCCGTTGGCCAGTCCCTTGCTGTAGAAATGCCGGGGTTCCTTGCGCGGGGGCACCTGGGCAACCACGAAATAGTGCTGGATCATGGCGATCCAGCCATCCGTGACCTCCTTGTTCAGCTTTCCCGCCGCCAGGTCATCGAAATCATATTTCTGGTATTTGTCCTGGGGATCCCAGGCCACGCCCCCGATGAATGCGGTCATCATCAGGGCATTGCCTTTGGCGGCAGGCTCGCCCCGCTGCAGCTGGCGATACTCGCGCACCTGCCAGGCCGTGGCGGAGGCGTTCTCTACGATATTTTCCAGATCCACCTTATGGCTGCCCCGGGTGAAGCGGTAACGCTTGGTCACCTTGGTTCCCGTGCTGCCGGTCCAGACCAGATCCACCACCAGTTGCTCCTGGCCTTCTTTCATCTCGTAGCTGCTCTGGCTGACGCTGAAGATGGACTCATGGGTAGGCGCTTCCTGGTCCGCCGCACCGAGCAAGCCGTTCTGCGCAATGAAGAAATCATCCGGCGAGCGGCTCATCAAGCGGTATTTCACATCCGGCTGCTGGATGGAGACGGGATATTTCAACAACAGGGTCTCGACAATAGTACCGCCCCGGGTGTCGATACTCACTTTCAGGGTGTCCGTGGTCACCGTAATCACCTGGCCCCTCGGCGCCGGCTTGCCCTCCGCCGCTTTGACGGCCTGGGGTACGGCGCCATCGATATTGGTCACCGCAGGCACCTGGGGTACGGACTGATCGGCATTCCCGGTTGCAGCAGCCGTTTCCTGGGTGGTCTGCTGTTGTTGCGGGACTGCTGTATGGACATAATCCTCCTGCCAGGCCTGCCAGAGGAGAAAGCCCGTATAGGCAAGGGCCAGAATGAGGATTAATCGTATGTTGTCCATATATATAAGGAATCGGTCAGGATGGAATTTCTTTACTCAGGCGTTTCCAGTGCTTTTCCAGTGAGCGGAAGAGCGCGGCATTGTCCGCCTTGTGAATACCCGGTTTTACCAGCACCACCAGATCCAGCCCTTGCAATTGCTGCTGGTGATGGCGGAAGCTCTCCCGCAACAGGCGCTTGATTCGATTGCGGTCTACCGCCCGACGAACATGTTTTTTCGCCACCGCCAGTCCCAGACGGGCCGGATGCTGCTGTCCCTCATGCCGCGCAAGCACGGTAAAATACCGGTCTGTGGAGCGAACAGATTGCGCAAATACCTTTTTATAGTCCTCCGCCGAGAGCAAGCGTACATGGCGAGGAAAACCCTGCTTTGAAATACGCTTCTGGCTCAGGGGGTAAGACGCGCGCGGCCTTTGGCGCGGCGGGCGTTGATCACCTTGCGGCCGCCCTTGGTCGCCATGCGGGCGCGGAAACCGTGGGTGCGGGCGCGCTTGAGATTGCTGGGTTGAAATGTACGTTTCATGAGTCTGTACCAATATCCTGATGCATTCTGCAGCCGTTGCAAAAACCAAAACCGCTGCCACGAAAAAGACGGGCAAATCTAGTCTATTTATCGCGTAATGTCAATCTTTATCAACAATTCCCGGGTTTACTGACATAGCGCAAATAATCGCTTTTGCCTGTGGATAACTTCATTGCAGGAGAGTAAACTCTTCTTCCCCCAAAGCAGGGAAAAACATCACCGGAATCGCCCGGCGCCATCCCTTGCTACCGTGGAAATCAGTCTTGAACAACAACAGCAGAGCGGTGCGGATCATTGACACACCCTCTGGCGATTCACCTATGAGGCAATGGATGTAACGTGGAACACTGGAATTATTGCCTGACGCGCCTGGAAAGCGAGCTACCGCCACAGCAGTTCAACACCTGGATACGGCCACTGCAAATCGCCGACACCCAAGCCACGGGAACTCTGCAATTGTTTGCACCCAATGCCTTTGTGCTGGACTGGGTGAAAAAGCACTACCTGCGGAATATCGAATCCTATTTGCAGGAATATGACAGTGAAAGCGCGCCGAAAGTACGCCTGGAAATCGGCTCTTCGAGAGCGGAAAAAACCCCGGCCGCCACAGAAACCAGGCAATCAGCGAACAGAAAACAAGATAACAACAGTAATAATCACGCTAGTGAGGACTTACTTATCAATATCAATCATTCCTTCACTTTCGAAAACTACGTAGAGGGAAAATCCAACCAGCTGGCGCGGGCCGCAGGCATGCAGATCGGGGAATCTCCCGGCACTGCGTACAATCCCCTGTTCATCTATGGCGGCACCGGATTGGGAAAAACCCATTTGCTTCACGCCATTGGCAACCTTATCGCCAAACAGACGCCGCACTACAAGGTACTGTATCTCCACTCGGAAGGCTTCGTCACGGAAATGGTAAAGGCCTTGCAACACAACACCATCGACGCCTTCAAACAACGCATGCGCTCGGTAAACGCCTTGCTTATCGACGATGTGCAATTCTTTGCCGGCAAGGAGCGTTCCCAGGAGGAATTCTTCCATACCTTCAACGCCCTGTTCGAATCCCAGCAGCAGATCATTCTCACCAGCGACCGTTTTCCAAAGGAAGTGGATGGCCTGGAAGACCGGCTCAAATCCCGCTTCGGCTGGGGTTTGACCGTGGCCATAGAACCGCCGGATCTGGAAACCCGGGTCGCCATTTTAATGAACAAGGCGCAGAAACTGTTTGCCGTGGAACTGCCCAGCGAAGTGGCCTTCTTCATGGGGCAGCGGGTGCGCTCCAATATCCGGGAACTGGAAGGCGCCCTTCGCCGGGTGGTGGCCAACGCCCAGTTTACCGGCAGGCCCATCACCCTGGATTTCGCCAAGGAAGCCCTGCGCGACATGATCGCAGCGCAAGATAAGGTGATAACAATCGAAAATATACAAAAGATAGTTGCAGACTATTACAAGATACGCAGCTCCGATATGCTGTCCAAGAACCGCAGCCGCACCATCGCCCGCCCCCGGCAGATCGCCATGACCCTGGCCAAGGAGCTGACCAATCACAGCCTGCCGGAAATCGGCAACGCCTTTGGCGGCAAAGACCACACCACCGTGCTTTACGCTACCCGTAAAATCAACGAGTTAAAGGAAACCGATACCCGTATTGCCGAAGATTATAAAAACCTGTTAAGAACCCTCAGTCATTAACTGTGAATAAACTGTGCCCAAAACCGGCCGCGCGCAGCAAAGGGACTTATCCACAACCCATAAACAGTTTTACAATGGGGCTATACAGGCTTTATTTTTATAAAAAACTACTGTAAGTTACGGAAAGAAAAGATGATTATCAAGTTACTCAGTAATCACGGCCTGCGTAATAATAATAACTAGGTTTTAAAATATATCCTTATCTAATAATTAGAGAACCAATCAATGAAAATCACCTCCAACCGGAAAGAACTGCTACCTGCACTACTCCAGGTCAGCAGCGTGGTGGAAAAACGTCAGACCCTGCCTGTTCTGGCGAATATTTTATTTCGTGTAGAAAAGGGAAAAATGACCCTGATCGCTACAGATCTGGAAGTGGAGATAAAGACCAGCATCCAGGTATCGGCGGAAGAGGACATGGAATTTACCCTGCCGGCGCGCAAGGTGGTGGATATTTGCAAGGCGCTCGGAGAAGATGCCGCACTGGAGCTGGATATTCAGGGCGACAAGACCATACTGAAATCCGGTCGGGGGCGCTATACCCTGAGCACACTTCCCGCGGCGGACTATCCCAATCTGGAAGCTGCTGTTGCTACGCAAAATATCCGTGTCGCCCAGAACAAGCTGAAGCGCCTGCTGGAGAAAACCCAGTTTGCCATGGCCCAGCAGGACGTGCGCTATTATCTCAATGGCTTGTTGCTAGAGGGGCGGCCGGGTAAACTGCGCGCGGTAGCCACGGACGGTCATCGCCTGGCGTTATGTGATCTGCAAACAGAAACAACGGAAGATCTGGAGATACAGGCGATTGTTCCCCGGAAGGCGGTGATTGAGCTGAACCGGCTATTGCACGCCAGTGAAGATTCACCCGAAGTGGAATTGCAATTCAGTAACAGCCATATGCAGGTGGAATTTCCCGGCGGCAGTTTTACCACCAAGCTGGTGGATGGCCGTTATCCGGACTATGCAAAAGTGCTACCTGCCGCAAATACCCAGGAACTGTTGGCGGACCGGGAATTGCTCAAAGGCGCGCTTACCCGGACAGCGATTTTATCCAACGAAAAATTTCGCGGTGTCAGGTTCAAAGTCGAACCCGGCATGCTGCACCTGATGGCGCATAATCCGGAACATGAAGAGGCCGAGGAAGATCTGGAAGTGGATTACCAGGGAGAAGAACTGACCATTGGTTTCAATGTCAGTTACTTGCTCGACGTACTGGGGGTGCTGGATGGAGACACCGTCAACATGGGCCTGATCGACGCCACCGCCAGTTGCATCATCACCTCCAGCCAGGATGACGGGGCGCGTTATGTGGTCATGCCCATGAGAATCTAACCCGATGACCTATTGCAGAAGCAGTACGGTGCAGGGGCGTTATGAAGACGCCCCTTTTCATTGAATCCATATTCGCTGGATTAGATGGGTGAAAATCGACCATATCCAGATCGAGAATTTGCGCATTATCCGGAACATGACGCTGGCGCCAGGTGCCGGGCTGAACTTCATCCATGGTGACAATGGCGCGGGAAAGACTTCCGTGCTGGAAGCGATTTTTCTGCTGGGGCAGGGAAAAAGCTTTCGGCATTCTGATGCGGGGCCGCTGATTCGCCAGGGCCGGGAACAGACGCAAGTAGTGGCGGATTTGCAAACCAGTACAGGAATCGCTTCCAGGCTGGGCATTCAGCGCAGTACCCGCGCGTTTGTCGCCAGGCACGGGGGACAAGATGTATCCAGGCGTTCGGAACTCATGCGCTTGTTGCCACTGCAATTGATTACCCCGCAATCCCATGAGCTGATTGAAAGAGGCCCGGAATTGCGGCGGCGCTACCTGGATTATGGGTTGTTTCACGTGGAACAACCCTATCACCAGGTATTGCTGTCTTATCACCGGACGTTGAAACAACGCAATGCCGCCCTGCGTTCCGGAGATATTTTGCTGGCGCGTTCATTCAATGAGCAGCTGATCTCCTTTTCCCGGGTGATCCTGAAAAGCCGCCAGGAGCTATTGGCGAAAATCGAAGCACAACTGGCAATCTTTGTAGAGGCTACAGCGTTTCCAGTGTCCATTGCGCTACGCTTGTCCAAAGGCTGGAAAACCGGACTGGAACTGAATGAAGCCCTGGAAAAGGCGGAGCGGCAGGATTTGTCCCGTGGTTTTACCAGTGTTGGTGTCCACCGTGGGCAGCTGAAAGTCCTTGCTGCTGGCGTAGCGGCCGATAAAACCCTGTCGAGGGGGCAGCAAAAACTGCTCATCTATGGTTTGGTGTTGTCCTTGTCCCGATTGATCCTGGAGAAAACCAATGAGCCGCCCTTGTTGTTGATCGATGATTTGGGTGCAGAGCTGGATAACGTGAACTCACAAAGAATATTGGATTTTCTGGAAAGAACAGGTATGCAGACCTTTATTACGGTACTGGATGCCCGTAGATACCAATTGCCGGATAGCGCCAAGCTGTTCCACGTGAAACATGGCGTGATTTGAAGCGCGGCAGTCTGAATCATCGGGGTTCTAAGCCATTGTCTGGTATAATGCTTTGAGGATTTAGCGGAACAGTAGAACATACATGGCAGATAACAACGATTACGATTCCTCGTCAATTAAAGTCCTGAAGGGACTGGACGCCGTGAGGAAACGCCCCGGCATGTATATTGGCGATACGGACGATGGCACCGGCTTGCACCATATGGTGTTCGAAGTGGTGGATAACGCCATCGACGAAGCCTTGGCCGGTCATTGCAGCGCCATTCAGGTCACCATTCATAGCGACAATTCCGTAACCGTATCCGATGATGGCCGCGGCATCCCCGTGGACATGCACGAAGAAGAAGGAATATCCGCCGCAGAAGTCATCATGACCGTCCTCCACGCCGGGGGGAAATTCGATGACAACTCCTACAAGGTCTCTGGTGGACTGCATGGGGTGGGGGTTTCTGTCGTCAACGCCCTTTCGGAAGAACTGGAACTGACGGTCAAGCGGGAAGGGAAAGTCTGGTATCAGCGCTATTCCCTTGGCGAACCCCAATCCCCCCTGAAAGCGGTTGGCGAAACGGAAGAGACCGGAACTACCATTCGCTTCAAACCCAGTGAAGAGATTTTTACCGAAACCGAATATCACTACGATATATTGGCCAAGCGTTTGCGGGAGTTGTCCTTCCTCAATTCCGGGGTACATATCCATCTCAAGGATGAGCGGGATGGAAAGGAGGATGTTTTTGAATACGAAGGCGGTATTCGCGCCTTTGTTGAACACCTGAACCGCAAAAAAACCCCAATGCACCAAAAGGTCTTCCACATAACTGCGGAAAAAAGCGATGTGGTGGTGGAAGTCGCCATGCAGTGGAATGAGTCCTATCAGGAAAGTATTTTTTGCTTTACCAATAACATCCCGCAGAAAGATGGCGGCACCCACCTGGCGGGGTTTCGCAGTGCATTGACCCGTACCCTGAATACCTATATCGAGCAGGCCGGGCTGGCGAAGAAACAGAAAGTTCATCCCACCGGTGATGACGCCAGGGAAGGGCTGACGGCTGTATTGTCTGTAAAAGTGCCTGATCCCAAATTTTCCTCCCAAACCAAGGACAAGCTGGTTTCTTCCGAAGTCAAAGGCATTGTCGAGGCCGTGTTGAGCGAGAAATTGAACGAATTTCTCATGGAGAACCCCGGTGAGGCCAAAGCCATTGCCGGAAAAATGGTGGATGCCGCCAGGGCCAGGGAAGCAGCCCGAAAAGCCCGGGAAATGACCCGGCGAAAAGGCGTGCTCGATGTCGCTGGACTGCCAGGAAAGCTGGCGGATTGTCAGGAAAAAGATCCTGCAAAATCAGAACTTTATCTGGTGGAGGGGGATTCGGCCGGTGGATCCGCCAAACAGGGAAGAAATCGCGCCAACCAGGCGATTCTGCCCCTGAAAGGAAAAATTCTGAACGTGGAGAAAGCCCGTTTCGACAAAATGTTGTCTTCGGCGGAAGTGGGCACCCTGATCACCGCCCTGGGCTGTGGAATCGGCCGCGAGGAATTCAATCCGGACAAGCTGCGCTATCATCGCATTATCATCATGACGGATGCCGACGTGGATGGCGCGCATATCCGCACCCTGTTGCTGACCTTCTTTTATCGCCAGATGCCCGAACTTATCGAGCGGGGTCACATCTATATCGCCCAGCCGCCTTTGTACAAGGTCAAGAAAGGCAAGCAGGAGACCTACATCAAGGATGATCTGGAACTGAATCAGTATCTGCTGCATATGGCGCTGGATGGCGCCGAGCTGCATGTCAATGCGCATGCGCCAGCCATGTCGCCATCTGCCCTGGAATCCCTGGCCATCGAATACGTCGCCAGCCGCGCCATTATCCAGCGGCTGGCCAAGCGCTACGACAGCCAGGTGCTGGAAAAACTCATCTACATGCCCGGGGTGGACAGGAAACTCATCGAGGACAAAACCGCCTTTCGCCATTGGCTGTCGGAGCTGACCCAGCGTCTCAATGCGGAGCAGAAGCTGTCCCACCGTTACGAGCTGCAACTGATCCCGGCGGAAGGGGAGAAAGGCGAGGTGATCGCCATCACCCACCATACCCATGGTATCGACAACAAAGGCTACCTGCCCGTGGATTTTTTCTACAGTGGCGACTACAAGAAAATACGTTTGGTGGGCGAAAAACTCCATGGCCTGATTGAAAAGTCGGCCTACATCAAGCGCGGCGAGAAGCAACAACAAATCGACAGCTTTGGCGAGGCCCTGGACTGGCTCATGGCGGAAGGCCGCCGTGGCCAGCATGTTCAGCGTTACAAGGGATTGGGGGAAATGAATCCGGATCAGCTGTGGGAAACTACCATGGATCCGGAAAGCCGCCGCCTGCTTCAGGTGCGCATAGAAGATGCGGTGGGAGCAGATGAGGTATTTACTACCTTAATGGGCGACGAAGTGGAGCCGAGAAGGGATTTTATCCAGTCGAATGCGTTGACAGTGGAAAATCTCGATATCTGATTAAATTATCCACAGAAGATATTTTCTGTGGATAAAATGTGAAAAACCAATTTTTTTCAGAGAACCAAAACAGAACAACAATGTTTTGGACGCAATTGCGCTGTTCCTGTTTCAAGGGCGGGAAGGAAGCCTGGCCACCTCCGCCTCTATCCAGGCCTCCACCTTGCGGGTGATTTCCGCAGCGGTCATGCCCGCCGGATCAAAAGCCTCGCCCACCACCAGATCGATGGTGCCGGGGTATTTTTTCAGTCCCCGCCGCCGCCAGAATACCCCGGCATTGTGCGCCATGGGAATCACGGGATAGCCGGATTTTTCCGCGAGCAAGGCGCCGCCGATGCCGTATTTTCTCTTTTCGCCCGGGGCGGTGCGGGTGCCTTCGGGGAAGATGATGATGACCCGGCCCTGTTCAAGCAGCTCCGTGCCCCGCTCCACGATTTTCCTTACCGCCAGGCGACCGGCGCTGCGGTCGATGGGGATATTGGGGATGGCCGCCAGGGCCCAGCCGAAAACCGGCAGGCGCATGAGCTCCTGCTTCAGTATCCAGGATTGCTGCGGCCGAATGATGGCCTTGAGCGCGATGGTTTCCCAGGTGGATTGGTGCTTGCACATGACGATGGCGGCATGCTTTGGGAGGTTTTCCCTGCCATGGATGCGGTATTTCAGCCCGCATAGCACCTTCATCAGCCATAGATTTACCCTGCCCCAGGCGGCAGCGATGCGATCCCGGACAGACAGGGGCAGCAGCAGGCCAATGGTGACGATTGCCAGGCCGAATAGTGCGATACTGGCGATCATGGCAATGAAATAGAGCATGGAGCGCAAGGTGATCAGCATGGTGATTCCTGTAACAAGCAGTCTACAGCCTGGCTGAGATCATCGAATACGGGTATTTCCTTCATGTCGCGGATTCCCCGGAGCTGTTCCACGGTATTCGCGCCTTTGCCGGTGCGCACCAACAGGGGCCGGGCATGAACCGCCCGGGCCGCCTGCAAATCCCTGAGGCTGTCGCCGATCACGGGAACGCCTACCAGATCGATACTCCAGCGCTGCGCCAGTTGCTGGTAGAGGCCGGGAAGTGGCTTGCGGCAACTGCAGCCCTCTTCCGGCGCATGAGGGCAAAAGGCGATGAGATCGATGTGGCTGCCCAGTTTGGCCAGCAGGCGCTGCATCTTGTCGTGCATGGCATTGAGGCTGGCCCTGTCGAACAGTCCCCGGCCAATGCCGGACTGGTTGCTGGCGATGCCCACCAGATAGCCCGCCTGCTTCAGCCTGGCAATGGCTTCCAAGCTGCCTTCGATGGGCTGCCATTCGTCCGGCGTCTTGATGAAGTGAGGGGAATCGGCGTTGATGACGCCATCCCGGTCCAGAATGATATGGCGCATATGGGAGGAAGGCATGAAGAGGCGTTACTCCATATCCCGAAACTCGGACACCCGGATGCGCCCGTTGACCATGCGGGATTCGCGCTGCATGAGCTTGTCCATTTTCCGCCAGAAGGCCTGGTTGAGATCGAAGTCGGCGGCGATGCCAGTGCCCATGAGCAGAATCAGCAGATCCGCCACCTCTTCTGCAAGTAAGTGCTTACTTTTCCCCTTGGTCACACAGGAGGATATTTCTCCCAGCTCTTCGGCCATGAGGGCAATGCGGTAATTCAGTTCCTCGCCGCCGGTATTCTTGAAATCATGCTTGTCGTGAAAGGCCTGCACGGCTTCCATCATCGCCTGCCAGGAGTCGGCTTGTGGATTCATCTTTCCCTCCTCATTGTTGCAGACGGGAAATATCGGCCACCCGCAGGAACAGGGCGCTGAGCTGCTTCAGCAGCGCCAGGCGGTTGCAGCGCAGCCCTTCTTCTTCGGCCATTACCATCACGTCATCGAAGAAGCGGTCTACCGTGGCGCGCAGTCCGGCCAGGGCTTTCAGAGCGGATTGATAATCGCCTTTCGCCAGCAACGGGGCCACCTGTACCTGCATGGTCTGCAACTGATGGAACAGGGATTTCTCGGCGGGATCATGCAGCAGCTGTTCATCCACCTCACCAGGAAGAGGTTCCCCGGCTTTTCGCAGGATGTTGCGGATGCGTTTGTTCGCCGCCGCCAGGGCTTCTGCTTCCGGCAGCTGGAGGAAGGATTGCACCGCCCGGATGCGCGCATCAAGGTCCGGGATGCTGCGGGGCCGAACGGCGCTCACCGACTCGAAGAGCGGGCCGGGAACCCCCTCATCCGCCAGCAACACTTTCAGGCGCTCCATGAGAAAGGCGTATACGGCGTCCAGGGTATCTTTTTCGGAGATGCGATCCTGCAAGGCGGACACAGCATGATCCAGCAATTCCCGGATGTCCAGGGTTAGTGAGTGCTCACGAATAATGCGCAATGCTCCCAGGGCCGCCCGGCGCAGGGCGAAAGGATCCTTGTCACCTGTGGGTTTCATGCCGATGCCGAAAATGCCGCACAGGGTATCGATTTTCTCCGCCAGGGACAGGGCGATGCCCGCGGGGGTTCGGGGCAGGCGGTCACCGGAATAGCGTGGCAGGTAAAACTCTTCCAGGGCCAAGGCCAGCGCTTCCGGCTCGCCGTCGCGCAGGGCCTGGTAGCGGCCCATGACGCCCTGCATGTCGGCGAATTCGCCCACCATATGGGTCATGAGATCACAGCGGCTGAGCATGCCGGCTCGCTGCGCAAGACGGGGATCGGCGCCGGTCTGTTGCGCAATCCAGGCGGCGAGATCGGCAACGCGCAGGGATTTGTCATACATGCTGCCCAGGTCTTTCTGGAATACCACGGTTTTCAGGGATTCGACATGATCTTCCAGCTTGTGTTTGCCATCCTGCTCCCAGAAGAACATGGCGTCGGCAAGGCGCGGACGGATCACGCGCTCGTTGCCTTCGCTGATCACCTCCGGTTTCGGGCTGTCGATATTGGCAATGGTGATGAAGTGGTTCATCAGCCGGCCTTCGGCGTCGAACAGAGGGAAGTATTTCTGGTTCTTCTTCATGGTGAGAATCAGGGCTTCCGGGGGAACCGCCAGGTATTTTTCCTCGAAACTGCCGGTGATGGCCACGGGCCATTCGTTGAGGGCGGTCACCTCGTCCAGGAGATCGGCATCGATATCCGCCCTGCCCCCCAGGGCCTCCGCTACCTTTTCCACCTGGGCCTGTATGTTGTTCCGCCGGGTTTCGAAGTGAGCGATCACTTTTCCTTGAGATTCGAGCACATGGGCATAGCTATCCGGTGTAGTGATGGTCAGGGCAGCCGGGTGATGAAAGCGGTGGCCGTGGCTCGATGTTCCTGCATCCACGTCCAGCAAGTGGCAGGGGATGATGGCATCACCCTGTTTGAACAGCAGCCAATGCACCGGACGCACGAACTGGGCGTCGGAGCTGCCCCAGCGCATGCGCTTGGGAATGGGCAGGCGGTTCAGGGCGTTTTCGGCGATCTGTGGCAGCAGTTCGGCGGCGGGTCTGCCCTTTTCCTCCACCTGGTACATGAGCCATTCGCCCTTGTCTGTCTTCAGGCGCTGGAGTTGATCCACGGTGACGCCGCAGGAACGGGCAAAACCTTCGGCGGCCCTGCTGGGATTGCCTTCGGCATCGAAGGCCGCCTGCACCGCGGGTCCGCGCTTCTCGATCTTCCGGTCGGGCTGGCGGGTGGCGCAGTCCTTGACCAGCAATGCCAGGCGTCTTGGGGCGGCGTAAGGAATTGCTTCGCCGTGTTGCAGCCCGGCCTCATCCAGGCCGGCGATAAACGCCTTCTCCAGGGCGGCGGAGAGTTTTTTCAGGGCCACCGGCGGTAATTCCTCGGTGCCCAGTTCGAAAATCAGATCCTGAAAATCGCTCATGATGCGCCCTCCTCCCGGAGCATGGGAAAGCCGAGTTTCTCCCGGGCCTCGTAATAGGCCTGGGCCACGGCCCGGGCCAGGGTGCGCACCCGCAGGATGTAGCGCTGGCGCTCGGTGACGGAGATGGCGTGGCGGGCGTCCAGCAGATTGAAGGCGTGGGAGGCCTTGAGCACCTGTTCGTAGGCGGGCAGGGGCAGGCCCAGCCCGATGAGCTTGTTGCTGTCCTGCTCGCACTGGTCGAAGAGCCGGAACAGGAAATCCACGTCGGCGTGTTCGAAATTGTAGGCGGACTGCTCCACCTCGTTCTGGTGAAAGACGTCGCCATAGGTCACCGGGCCATCCGGGCCGTTGGCCCAGATCAGGTCATAAATGCTCTCCACCCCTTGGATATACATGGCGATGCGCTCCAGGCCATAGGTAATTTCCCCGGTGACGGGGCGGCAGTCCAGTCCCCCCACCTGCTGGAAATAGGTGAACTGGGTGACTTCCATGCCATTGAGCCAGACTTCCCAGCCCAGACCCCAGGCCCCCAGGGTGGGGGACTCCCAGTTGTCTTCCACGAAGCGCACGTCATGCACATGCAGATCCATGCCCAGCATTTCCAGGGAACCCAGATACAGCTCCTGGATGTTCTTTGGCGAGGGCTTGAGCACCACCTGGAACTGGTAATAATGCTGCAGGCGGTTGGGGTTCTCGCCATAGCGGCCGTCCGTGGGCCGCCGGGAGGGTTGTACATAGGCGGCGTTCCAGGGTTCGGGGCCGATGGAACGCAGGAAAGTGGCGGTATGGAAGGTGCCCGCGCCCATTTCCATGTCATAGGGCTGCAAGATCACGCAGCCCTGCTGGTCCCAATATTGCTGCAGGGCGAAGATCAGTCCCTGAAAGGTGGAAACATCCGGCGAATCGTTCATGTTCAAGGCAGGGGAAAAGGCACAAAACGCCAATTATACTGGCAAACGCACCGGCGGGGTTTATTTCACCGGTTTTTTTCCAGCCGAATGGAATCCAGGTCTGGACAGGTGAAAACCCCGGTGCATCGAGGGAAGAAGGCGGCGGATATTGGTGGAAGCCGGGAAAGATGGCGTTTATACTTTCCCCTGGCTTCAGCCATCCTCAGGAGAGCAGCAATGAAAAAATCATTTTTTATATCAATTACTTCGGCGATTTGTCTGGCAGTTGCCAGCATTGGCGCCGCCCATGCGGGAAAGCGGGTGGTTTTCGCGGGCGGCCCGGCAGGTGGTACTTTCCAGATCGTCGCCAATGCGATCCAGACGTATAAGCCGGTAAAAGAGATCAAGGCGTTCACGGTAAAGGCCCAGTCTTCCGCAGGTTCCGTGGAGAACCTTCGCAAGGTCAATTCCGGACGCGCCGATTTCGGCGTCGTCTATTCCGGTCATGTCTATCTTGGCCGAAACGGCAAGATGAAGAATGACAAGAAAAAGTACGAAAACGTGCTTGCCGTGAGCTTCCTCTATGGCGCACCGGCGCAGCTGGTGGTGCGCAAGGGTTCCGGCATTACATCCACCAAGGATCTGGTGGGCAAGAAAGTAGGCGTCGGCAACGCGGGTTCCGGCGCATTCGCCAACTGTGAGCTGTTTTTCAACCACCTCGGGATCTGGGACAAGATCGAAAGAAACGCCATGGGCTACAATGACGCAGCCGCAGCATTCGGCAACAACCAGCTGGACGCCTTCTGGCTGTTTACCGCCTTTCCGTCAGGCGCGGTGGTGATGGCGGCGCAAACCAATGATATCGAACTCATTGATCTGGGCGCGGATGCCGAGTCCTCCGGCTTCTACAAGGAATATCCGTATTTTTCCAAGCTGACCATACCTGCCGGCACCTACAAGGGCGTTGATACCGACGTATCCTCTTTCCAGGATTCCGCCCTCTGGGTGGCCAATGCCGACGTGCCTGAAGAGGTCGTCTACAAGTTGCTCTCCACCATCTATACCGATGAAGGCCTGGCCCATATGGTCGGTCAAAAGAAGACATTTAAGTCCATGACCATAGAGAACGCTGTCAACGGCATTGTCACGCCCATGCATCCTGGCGCGATAAAGTTCTGGAAAGAGAAAGGCGTACTGTAACAGTGCCCGGCGGGGCATCCGGCAGCGGCCGGCAACAGTCGGGGCGCGGTCTTGTATAAGCAGCTGCACAGGTTCGAGCAGATTCTGTTCGATGCCTGTGCCGTGTCCCTGCTGGTTTTTTACGCCTGGTCGGCGGTGGTGGCGCCCGCCGCCACCCAGTATCATCGTGGCATCTATGTGCTGGCCACCTATATTCTGGTGTTCCTGGTCTACCGCTCCAGATCGAAGCTCATGCGCGTGGTGGACTATGTGCTGATGGCGCTTTCCGTCATCACCATCAGTTACTGGATCTACAATTTCGAGGCCATCAACTACCGCACCGGGGCGGAAACCACCCTCGACATGACCATCGCGGTCATCGGTGTGCTGCTGGGTATCGAGCTGGCGCGCCGGGTGGTGGGCAATGTATTTGTGGTCATAGGCGTCGTCATGCTGTTGTACGGCGTGTATGGCGACTACATGCCCGACCTGATATCCCATGCGGGCGATACCTTCCCTGCCCTGTGCACCTCGATTTTCTACAAGAGCGATGGCGTATTCGGCATCATGGCCAATGTCCTGGCCACCTATGTGCTGCTCTTCGTTTTCTTTGGCGCATTTCTCAGCAAGAGTGGCGCACACAAGTTCTTCGTGGATTTTCCGCTGGCGGCCGTCGGTCACAAGGTGGGTGGCCCGGCCAAGGTTTCGGTGATCGCATCGGGACTTTTCGGTTCCATTTCCGGCAGCGCCATCGCCAATACGGTTTCCACCGGCGCATTTACCATTCCCATGATGAAAAAAGCCGGCTTCAAGCCGCATATCGCGGGCGCCATCGAGCCGGCTGCCTCCATTGGCGGCATGTTTCTGCCGCCCATCATGGGCGCCGGCGGCTTCATCATGGCGGAGCTGACCGGCGTGCCCTATTCCCAGATCATGCTGGTGGCCATTTTCCCTGCGCTGATGTACTTTTTCAGCGTCTATGTCATGGTTCACTATGAGGCGAAGAAATACAACCTGGTCGGGGAAAAATCCAAATATAGCGCCATGGAGATTCTGCGCCGCGAATGGTTTTACATCACGCCCCTGGTGGTGATTACGATTTTCATGCTTTCCGGCTATTCGCCCGGCTATTCCGCCATTCTGGGCATTCTTTCCTGCATCGTCATCAGCTGGTTCCGCAAGGAAACGCGCATCGGGCCGAAAGAATTTATCGAAGCCGCCAGAGACGGAGCGGAAAGCAGCCTGAAGATCGGCGCGACGGTTGGCGTCATCGGCATCATTATCGGCGTGCTGACCTTCAGCGGATTGGTGCTGACCTTTGCGGATATCGTCATCGAGCTGGCTGGCGGCTCCCTCGCACTGACGATACTGTTTATCGCCCTCGCTTCCCTGGTGCTGGGCATGGGGGTTCCCGTTACCGCGGCTTATCTCATCACCGCCGTGGTGGCGGTGCCGGCATTGACCCATCTTGGCGTCAATGTGATCGCGGCGCATATGATCGTCTACTGGCTTTCCCAGGATTCCAATATCACCCCGCCGGTTTGTATCGCCGCCTTCGCGGGCGCCACCATCGCCAAGGCCAATATGTGGAAAACAGCCTTCTCCGCATTCAAGTTTGCCAAATTTCTCTATCTCGGCCCCTTCCTGTTCGGTTATGTGCCCGCCTTTTCCCTGGATGGCTCGGCGACCGATATCGTCAAAGCCTTTGTGCTGATTATTATCGGCACCTGGTTTTATTCCTGGCTGTTGAGCGGCATCTGGCTGGGTTACTTCAAGAAGCCGGAAAGGGCTTAGTTTTGTGGGTCATTATCCCATTCATACCGGAGGGTGCTTAACGTAGTATTTTCTAAAGCCGGTTAGTTTTTTGGTATGTGAATGCCGGTGGAAGGGGAAGATTCCGTGGTCTTGCAGCCAAATCCCCTGGCTATCCTAGGAGGGTATTTGATCAGATCAGAGCCAACAAATACCTTGACACAGTTACCTACCTCAAATCCTGGGTAATGATCCAATATCTGATATGATCGCTGGGGAGTATTTACGATGTAGATAAACGGTAGTGATTGATATTCTGTTATATCGGTAGCAAGTGGCATGCCAGCCAAATGCAAGGAATAACCTAGCGCACCATACATGGACATGGCATTTGCTGCAGAAGCTTTTTGTACGGCTTTTTCGTTTTGTCTAATGCTTTCCGGGGTTGGCGCGATTTTTTTCTGAACAATACCCAGCTCAATACGCTCATCTGGTGCATACTTAATATATTGAGGGGAAGTGCAGCCAACAAGAGATAGTGTTGCGCCAATGGTATAAAGGAGAAGTTTTTTCTTCAGAAGCATAGCTTTGTTATCGTTTGTCTTAGTAAGGACACCCCGGATAATTCTATTATTATCACGCCAGCCCATGAATCCATGGATGGAAGAAGCTCAGAAAAATCTAATGTAGAAAATCTGGGACAACCGCTACCTTATATCTATAGCAATATGGTCAGCTATTGTTATTGCTGCGTTTTTCAAACCCAGCTCTGATCGTGCTGATTGTGTTACTAAGTCATTTATGTCAGAGAATGTATACGCTTCGCTGGGCTCAATTTTATTCACCCCTTCCGGCAAATATGAAGACACCCCATAATAATAATATGCTAAATATAGATCTTCTCCTGTATTACCATCAACCATTCTTACTTTAACAGCAATTACCGGCAGATAAGGAGCTAGACTGGTTTTAGACCTGTATCCGGCATATAAAATACGAATATCAAGAAATGCATCGGCACTATATCCTTCATAGTTTTCTAGAAATTCATGATGGCGTCCAACAGGTGTATCCATAGCATGTACTTGGTAGTGCTCGTTTTGCAGCTTATCTATGATAGTCCTGTTTATTGTTTTACTGAGAGACATTTCAACAGAATTGGCTTCTATAGCATCATTGTATTTTTCCATCTTATGTTTTAAATCGATTCCTTCCACTATTGCTCCCAAGGCTCCTCCTATGCCGCTCCCGGGATGAAGATTCATATCGACCAGCATCTGGTCGGGGTCTCCGCCCCAAACCAGCAAAATCTTGCTGATTTCACCATGCTTCATTCGGTCATATGGAATGGGTTCAATGGACGAGCATCCTGGCAATAGCAGTACAGCCAGTAAGATGTATAAGGTTGTTCTATGAAACTTCATCTTCTTCCCTGATTTTCAATGCGGTTCGCAAGACGGTCGGACACAAAGATGCCCTTGCGTAAGTGACATTTCCTACAGGCCCAGCTTTTTCTCCAGGTAATGAATATTGGCGCCGCCGGCCTCGAAACCCGCATCCCGCATGATGTCTTCCTGCAAGGGGATGTTGGTGAGTATGCCCTCGATGACCATTTCGGACAGTGCGGTGCGCATGCGGGCGATGGCGGATTCGCGGTTTTCGCCCCAGGCGATGAGCTTGCCGATCATGGAATCGTAATAGGGCGGCACCGTGTAGCCGTTGTAGAGATGGCTGTCGAAACGGATGCCGGGGCCGCCGGCCACATGCAGCTGGTTGATGGGACCGGGGCTGGGCATGAAGTTTTCCGGGTTTTCCGCGTTGATGCGGCATTCGATGGCATGGCCGCGCAGGGTGATGTCTTCCTGCTTGTAGGCCAGTTTTGCACCGGCGGCGATACGGATCTGTTCCTTGACGATGTCCACCCCGGTGATCATTTCGGTGACAGGGTGCTCCACCTGCACCCGGGTGTTCATTTCGATGAAATAGAACTCGCCGTCCTCGTACAGGAACTCGAAGGTGCCTGCGCCGCGGTAGCCAATCTTGCGGCAGGCCTCGGCGCAGCGGTTACCGATTTTCTGCCGGACTTCTTCGCTGATGCCCGGGGCCGGCGCTTCTTCCACGACTTTCTGGTGCCGGCGCTGCATGGAGCAGTCGCGCTCTCCGAGGTGGATGGCGTTGCCATGGGTGTCGGCCAGCACCTGGAATTCCACATGGCGGGGGTTGCCGAGAAACTTTTCCATGTACACGGTTTCGTTACCGAAAGCTGTGCGGGCTTCTTCCTTGGTCAGGCTGATGGCGCTGATCAGGGCGGCCTCGGAATTGACAACGCGCATGCCCCGACCGCCGCCGCCCCCTGCGGCCTTGATGATGACGGGGTAGCCGATTTCCCTGGCCAGCAATATGCTGCGTTTTTCGTTGTCGTCGATCTCTCCATCTGAGCCGGGCACCGTGGGCACGCCGGATTCCTTCATGGCCTCGATGGCGGTGATCTTGTCGCCCATGAGGCGGATGGTTTCGGGCTTGGGGCCGATGAAGATGAAGCCGCTTTGCTCCACCCGCTCGGCGAAATCGGCATTTTCGGAGAGAAAGCCGTAACCGGGATGAATGGCGTTGGCGTCGGTGACTTCAGCGGCGCTGATCAGCGCGGGCACGTTCAGGTAGCTGCCTGCGGATGCCGCCGGGCCGATGCATACGGATTCGTCCGCCAGGCGTACATGTTTGAGATCCCGGTCGGCCTCCGAGTGTACGGCTACGGTCTTGATGCCCAGCTCCCGGCAGGCGCGCTGGATGCGCAGGGCGATTTCGCCCCGGTTGGCTATGACGATTTTTTCAATCATGGCAGCAGCCTCACTCGATGATGAACAGCGGCTGGTTGTACTCTACCGGCTGCCCGTTCTCCACCAGAATCCGCTTTACCACACCGCTCTTGTCGGATTCGATCTGGTTGAGTATTTTCATCGCTTCGATAATGCACAAGGTATCCCCGGCGTTGATGCTCTGCCCTTCATTGACAAAGGGTTTGGCCCCGGGGTTGGGCGCCCGGTAAAAGGTGCCGACCATGGGCGAATGTATGACGTGCCCTTCCAGTTCCGGCTCTTTTTCTTCTTCGGCCGGGGCGGCGGTGGCAGCAGGCGCTGTGGCGGGTGCCGCCGGCGCCACTGGCGCGGCCTGCGGGCTGGGCAGGGTGCCGTGGCGGCTGATGCGCACCGACTCCTCCCCTTCGTGTATCTCGATTTCTGCGATGTCGGAAGCCTCGAGCAGCTCGATGAGTTTCTTGACTTTGCGTATATCCATGGAGTTATGGCCCTGTATCTGTGGGTGCGCCAAGGTATTTGACGGCTGCCTGCAAGGCGAGTTCGTAGCCCTGGGCGCCCAGCCCGCTGATCACGCCAACCGCCACATCGGAAAGATAGGAGTGGTGGCGGAATGGCTCGCGGGCAAATACGTTGGAAAGATGCACCTCTATAAAAGGAATACCCACTGCCAGCAGTGCGTCCCGCAGGGCGATGCTGGTGTGGGTAAGGGCGGCGGGATTGATGAGGATGAAGTCCACATCATCATGGCCGGCCTGATGAATTCTGTCGATGAGCCGAGATTCTGCGTTGGATTGGAAGAAATCCAGGGAATGCCCTTGTGCTGCGGTGTGCGCATTGAGGTTTTGCTCAATGTCCGCCAGACTGTATCGTCCATAATGGTCGGGTTCCCTGCTGCCCAACAGGTTGAGATTGGGGCCATTCAGTATCAGAATTTTACTCATTGGAAACCGCGTTCCTGTTTGATGTTGCCGGGAACTGCGCTGATTCAGCCTGCAATTGGAGCAATTTTGCGCCAACCTGGTTGATATGTCCAGTATTGTATCCGCCTTGGGGCAGAACAAGGTTTCAGCGGCAGATCCATAAGTAAATTTTATCGTTCTTGCGTCAGTTTCTCCAGCAGCGGGCGCAGCTCGGATTCCAGCACTTCACCGGCCTGGCGAAGCTGGATTTCACCCCGGTCGGCAACCACGGTATAGGGCAGCGCCTGGAAGCGGTTGCCCAGCTGCCGGGACAGGGCCATGGCCTGATCTTCGCCCAGCAGCACCGGGAATTCGATGCCATAGGTGTCCATGAAATCCCGGGCAGCCTGCTCGTTATCGATGGCGATGCCCACGAACAGTACCTCCTTGTCCGCAAATTGCTCCTGTAGCTGGACGAACAGGGGCATTTCCTTGCGGCAGGGCGGGCACCAGCTTGCCCAGAAATTGATCACCAGGATCTTGTCCCGCCATTGCCCGACTCGCCACAGACCGCCTTCGATGTTCGGCAGGCTGAAATCCGGGAGTTGACGGTAGGCGTCCGGAAGCGTGGCGGGCGGGGTTTCGGGCTGGCGTTGCCGCCATTCGTATACCCCCGCCAGGGTTCCGCCCAGCAACAGACCCGCCAATGCCAGCAGCGCAAGTCTCCTTGGTTTCATGTTCAGGGGACTTTGTTGACGTGGTTCTTGAAATCATCCGGCCCCATATAGCCCATGAGACGCAAATGCTTGATCTCCACGCCGTCCCTGTCCCAGAAGATCATGGCCGGTGGCGCGGGTACGTTCACCTTTTCCATCAATGCCTTGTCCATTTCGTCCTGGTCGGTCACATCGGCCTGGAGCAGCACGAAATCACTCATGGCCGAAACCACATCGGCGCGGGAAAAGACATTTCTTTCCATCTGTTTGCAGTAGATGCACCAGTCGGCGTAGAAATCCAGCATCACGGGTTTGCCGGCGGCCCGGGCGGCTGCCAGTTCCCGCTCCAGATCGGCAACGCTCTTGATCCGTTTGAACTGCAGATGGGTCTCCACGCCGCCAGCGCCGCCCCCCACTGCCAGGCCGCGCAAAGGTTGCAGATTGTCCTTGCCGTTGGCCGCCACCCCGACCAGGAACAGGGCGCCATAGATGAGCAGCACCACGCCCAGGCCCTTCCACAGCTTGCTCCAGCCGCTGGCTTCCACGCTCAGTGGTTGCAGTGCGCCCATGTAGACGGCGGACACGATGAACAGTATGCCCCATAGCCCCATGGTGACGACTTCCGGCAGAAAGCGTTCCAGCATGGTGATGGCCAGCCCCAGCATCATGACGCCGAATACGGCTTTTACTGCATCCATCCATCCGCCCGCCTTGGGCAGCAGCTTGCCGGCGGAAGTGCCGATGGCGATCAGCGGTGCGCCCATGCCCATGGCCATGGCGAACAGGGCGGCCCCGCCGAGGAGGGCGTCGCCGGTCTGGCCGATATAGATCAGCGCGCCAGCCAGGGGTGGCGCGACGCAGGGGCCGACGATGAGGGCGGAAAGCAATCCCATGACCGCCACGCCACTCAATTCTCCGCCGCTCTGCTTGTTGCTGAGTTCACTCAGCTTGCTCTGCCAGCTGGCGGGCAGTTGCAGCTCGTAGAAACCGAACATGGACAGGGACAGGAGCACGAACAGCAGGGCGAAGGCGCTGAGGATCCAGGGGTTCTGGAAGGCGGCGGTGAGATTCAGGCTGGCGCCGAATATCCCGGCCAGCACGCCGACGATGGTATAGGTGACGGCCATGGCCAGCACATAGACCACGGACAGGGTAAAGGCCTTGCGGGTGGTGATGCCGGCGCCCTGCCCGGCGATGATCCCGGAGAGAATGGGGATCATGGGGAAGACGCAGGGCGTGAATGCCAGCAGCAGGCCGATACCGAAGAAGGTCAATATGATCAGCCAGGTGCTGGCGTTGCCGAGCATGGAGGCGATCTGATCCTGTTCGGACTGCTCCACGCGGGATGGGGCGGGTGCGGAAACAGGGGCGGCCTGCTTTTCGGAGGTACTTCCGGCTGCCGCCAGGTCGCCCTGGGCAACCGCCGGCAGCAGGAGCTTGAATTCCTTTTTCTGCGGAGGATAGCAGATGCCGCGCTCGGCGCAGCCCTGGTATTTCAGGGTTACCTTGGCCTCGCTGGCGGCGGCGCTCTTGCGCAGTAGCGGGATGCTCAGATCCAGGCTGCCCTCGAACACGGAAATATCGCCAAAACTGCCGTCCGGGCGTACGGAATCGGGCTTGATCTTGGCCGGAGGAAACCGTACTTCTCCCAGCGTCACATCCGCTCCCTCCAGGCTGACGCTCACCTTGTCCGCATACAGATAGGTGCCGTCAGCGATTTCCCAGTGGACAGCGAGGGTCTTGCCGTCTTTCGTTTCGACGAAAGGCTTGTAGGCCTGATCCGGGGTGAGAATATCGTCCTCGCCGAAGCCCAAATCATTTCCCAGCGCGCCCAGGGCATCCAGGGGCGAGGGGCTGGCGGCGCCTGCCGGGCTGGACTGGGCTGGGGGAATTGCAGCCGCCGGGGCCGGCGGCGGGGCCGGGATGTTCAGGGGAATGACCACCTTCTGGGTCTGGGGGGGATAGCAGATGCCGACATCTGCACAGCCCTGGGAGCGGGTCTCCAGCGCCAGGGTCTTGGGGGCGGCGCCGGTGATGCGAAAAGGCAGGGTGATTTCCGCCTGCTGGCGCAGGATTTCGATGTCGCCAAAGAACGGGTCTTTCTTTATTTTTCCCGGCGGCAGATCCGGAGCGCCCAGGGAAATGTTTTCATCATCGGTCTTGAAACGGAACTTGTTGCGGTACAGATAGTAGCCGTCCTCGATGTGCCAGCGCACCAGGATCTTGTCGCCTGCGGCCTCGGCAGTCATTTTGAACGCCTGCTCGGGCCGGAGCAATTCCTCTTCCGCGATCAGGGAAGCAGGCAGAAAGAGGAATAAAAACAACAAGATCAATCGATACATACGTTTTCCCCTACCCAGTTCAGGTAGTCTTTGCTGCCAGCCACTATGGGCATGGCGATGATTTCCGGCACATCGTAAGGATGCAGTTCAAGGAGGGCCTGCTCCAGACTGGCCCAGCCAGCGGCAGTGGTCTTGATCAACAGCAAGACCTCGTTGTCCTGTTGTATTTTTCCCTGCCAGGGATACACGGACTGTATGGCGCCGGCGATGTTCACGCAGGCGGCCAGTTTCCTTTCGACCAGCGTATTCGCCAGATATTCTGCAACATTTCCATCGGGACAGGTGCACAATACCAGTAAATTGTCAGAAGAAGAGACCGGAGAATGTGTGTTTTTCATTTCAAACTTGAATTAAACGGTTTTGCCCCAAGGTGTGCAAGATGAATCCTGGAATTATTTTTCTGCTGATACTCGTTGGCGCGCCCTTGCTGGAGCTGTATGTCCTGATTTCGGTCGGTTCCGAGATCGGCGCCCTGACCACTATACTAATCAGTATATTCACCGCGGTATTGGGCGCAGCCCTGGTGCGCATGCAGGGAGTATCGGTGCTGATGCGTGTGCAATCCACCCTGGCCCGGGGCGAGGCGCCGGCGCTGGAAATGCTCGAAGGCGCCTTGTTGATGATATCCGGGGTGATGCTTTTGTTCCCCGGGTTTATTACCGATATTATCGGTTTTCTGATCCTGGTGCCGCCGCTGCGCCGGAAATTCATCGTTGCCGCGCTCAGACGCAGTGGCGCCCTGTCGCCTGCGGCCACCGGTTCGGCGTCGGAAGCGGAGGTTCGCCGGGTGAACATCATCCAGGGAGAATACCGCCGGGATGACGACTGATATTCCATGGTGTTTCCGGAGGCCGGAATTTTCCCCTTTCCGGGGTTGACTTTCCCCGATTCGCCCCTATTATTAGCACTCACCAAAGGGGAGTGCTAATCGCCCCGAAACTGTAACCCAACAAAACCAAGATTTTTAAGGAGTTTATCTTATGAAGATCCGTCCATTGCATGATCGATTGGTCATCCGCCGCATGGAAGAAGAGCACACCAGTCCTGGTGGCATCGTGCTTCCGGACAGCGCCACCGAAAAACCCATCGAAGGCGAGGTCATCGCCGTTGGTAACGGCAAGATCACCGACAGTGGCGAGGTTCGTCCCCTGGATGTGAAAGTGGGTGACAAGGTGTTGTTTGGCAAATACGCCGGCACTGAAGTCAAGATTGGCGGTGAAGAACTGCTGGTCATGCGTGAAGAAGACATCATGGGCGTCATCGAAGACTGAGCGTCTTTACGCCCTGGGCAGGGGATTGCGCGCCCGGCCGGCTCCGGTTGAAGCCATTCCCCGTATTGATCAATTTTTGGAATTTAAGGAAGTGGAAATATGTCTGCAAAAGAAGTGAAATTTGGTGATGAAGCCCGTCAGCGAATGCTGGCTGGCGTCAATGTACTGGCGAATGCCGTAAAGGTTACCCTCGGTCCCAAGGGCCGTAACGTGGTGCTGGAAAAATCCTTTGGCGCGCCTACCATCACGAAAGATGGCGTGTCTGTGGCCAAGGAGATCGAGCTGACCGACAAGTTCGAGAACATGGGCGCACAAATGGTCAAGGAAGTTTCTTCCCAGACCTCTGACGTGGCGGGCGACGGCACCACCACGGCGACTGTTCTGGCCCAGGCCATGGTGCGTGAAGGTCTCAAGGCCGTCGCCGCCGGCATGAACCCCATGGATCTCAAGCGGGGCATGGAAAAGGCGGTGGAAGCTGCCGTGGAGCAACTCAAGGAGATGTCCAAGCCCTGCGCCGATTCCAAGGCCATTGCCCAGGTAGGCTCCATTTCCGCCAACTCCGACCAGAATATCGGTGACATCATTGCCGATGCCATGGACAAGGTCGGCAAGGAAGGCGTCATCACCGTAGAGGAAGGCACCTCGTTGAACAACGAGCTGGATGTGGTCGAGGGCATGCAATTTGATCGCGGCTATCTGTCGCCCTATTTCGTCAATGACCAGCAAAGCATGTCCGTGGAAATGGAAGATCCGTTCATCCTGCTCCACGACAAGAAAATCTCCAACATCCGCGACCTGCTGCCGGTGCTGGAAGCCGTTGCCAAGGCCGGCCGTCCCCTGGTGATCATTGCCGAGGACGTGGAAGGCGAAGCCCTGGCCACCCTGGTGGTGAACACCATGCGCGGTATCGTCAAGGTAGCTGCCGTGAAGGCGCCTGGTTTCGGTGATCGCCGCAAGGCCATGCTGCAGGATATCGCCATCCTCACCGGCGGCACGGTGATTTCCGAGGAAGTCGGCCTGTCCCTGGAGAAGGCGACCCTCGATGATCTGGGTTCCGCCAAGAAAGTCAGCATCACCAAGGAAGAAACCACCATCATCGATGGCGCGGGCAGTGTGGATGACATCAAGGCGCGCTGCGAGCAGATCCGCGCCCAGGTGGAAGAAACCTCTTCCGACTATGACCGTGAAAAGCTGCAGGAGCGCCTGGCCAAGCTGTCCGGCGGTGTGGCCGTAATCAAGGTTGGCGCCGCCACGGAAGTGGAAATGAAAGAAAAGAAAGCCCGCGTGGAAGACGCCCTGCACGCAACCCGTGCAGCGGTGGAAGAAGGCATTGTACCCGGTGGCGGCGTGGCCCTGGTTCGCGCCGAGCGCGCAATCGCCGACCTGACCGGTGATAACGAAGACCAGAACGTGGGTATTACCCTCACCCGCCGCGCCATGGAAGAGCCGCTGCGCCAGATTGTCGCCAACGCAGGTGGCGAGCCTTCCGTAGTGCAGAACGAAGTGGCCAATGGTGAAGGCAACTACGGCTACAACGCCGCCAATGGCGAGTACGGCGATATGGTGGAAATGGGTATTCTCGATCCCACCAAGGTAACCCGTAGCGCGCTGCAAAATGCGGCCTCCGTTGCCGGCCTGATGATCACCACCGAGTGCATGGTGGCCGAAGAGCCGAAGGAAGAGGCTGCCGCCGCGCCGGATATGGGCGGCATGGGCGGCATGGGTGGTATGGGCGGCATGATGTAAATGCCCTCTCCTCCCCGGCAATAGCTGCTGGGGAGTCGCCTGGCAAGAAAGAAAAGCCCCGCCTTGTTACAAGGCGGGGCTTTTTCGTGCGGTCGTTATTAACCTGGTATCTATTGATGCCAGGTTAATATTGTCGAGTGGCCGCTACAAAGAGCGCACCGGCCATACATGCAACAGATCCGAGGTCTTGTTTTCCGCATCCTGCCAGCTTCTGCCCAAATCAAAGACGCCAACCATGGAGGAATCGAAGGAGATTTCCGTTCCGGACCAGTACATGGATTCGGACAGGTTACGAAATGGCCCGGCGTTGGTCAGACAATCCTGTTTGCATGCCTTGTTTTTGCCGGCCGGGTTGCCCAGGGAGGCATGGAACAGGTGGCTGAGTTCGCTGTTCCTGCAGCCGTGGCCAAAGCTGAAGGATGCTTGGGGCTGCTCATTAATGAATTGATGGGAGCAGCTGGCGTCACTTTGCCGGGTCCGGGGAAGGCGCCAGTTGTTGTAACCAAGAAATGCGTGTTTATTCAAGTGCGAGATCCAGGCGCGGGCTTCGTACCAGTTCATCACGCCGTCTTGGCTGCAAATCTCGTCCCGGTTGCGATGGGTGCCCAGGGCGATGGCTTCCGGCTCAAAGCTCTGCCATAGCGGATGCCTGGCATCGCACATGGTTTTTACCAGGTTGGCGTCTCTCGCCCATTCGACGGCCAGCGCCTGATCCAGCACCAGGTCTTCGTTCACCATCGTCAGGCTGGTGGCTTGGGCGGTGGCAACGGTTGCATGGACATTGAGCTGGATGATGCCGAAGATCATTACGCTGAGTATGGTGTTTTTCATGTCATGTCCTCCTTTTCAGGAATACGGTCAGTACCAGGTCAGGAGCCCAGCACGACTACATATTGGTGGGTGATCCGATTCATGCTGTCCATGATGTTGTCGGTGGTGGCAAGGACGATGACCGGCAGGCCGCCTCTTTCCACGTCTTTGTAGAACTTGGCCACGACCTTCCACAGTTTTTCCACCTTGGCCAGTTCCGCCTTGATCTGCACCGTGTTGCGTTTCGCCTTGCTCAAGGTGGCATGGGCTTTTTCAAATTCCGCCACGGCGGTTTTCAGTTGCTCGACGGTGTTGTGATCCCGAAAACCCGCCTGGTAGGCAATATAGTATTTGGCAATGCGCTGGGTGAGCATGCGTTGACGGCCGGAAAGATCCACGATGGCCTCTTTCTTCAGCTTGGAAAGGTTTTCCAGCCGGGTAACGATATCCTGGCTGCCCTCCAGCATGGTTTCACTGTAATCCATGACCAGGGAGGCGTTTTCCTTGCTGTAGGGTTCTCTGGCGAGTTGCGCCAGCTCGGTCTTGGCCATGTCGATGTAGACCAGCATGTCCTGCACGCCCTGGATCTTGACCTTCTTTTTCAGCAGTTCATAGTTGGCGTTGAATTCCTTGATGCTGTCGAACAGTTGCTTGCGGGTTTTTTCCGGGCGAATGCCTTGCCCGTAGAAAAAATAGGCCTTGGCGATTTTCTGCGACAGCATGCGCTGCTTGCCGGCGATATCGATGAGCTGCGCGAGGTTGTTGCCGTCGGCATTTGCATCTTCGGCATGGACTGTATTGCCGAACAGAAGGAGTGCTGTTGTCAGCAAAAGAGCGGATATTGTTTTTGATAAAGTATTCATTGTTCGATCTCCAGGTTCCTGCAATGCAAATTACTCGTTGATTTGCGTATATAAGGTGGTCACTTCATCCATATCGGCAAGAATGCTTTTTGCGGACTTGTTGATAAGGGATGGGATGACTCTGTTTGATTTGGAATTGCCCATCATCTCGAACCAGGCGTATGCCTTCTTCACGCGGGCCAGTTTGGTGCGAATTTCCTCTGTGGTAAGAGGAGAAGCTTCGAGAAGCTCGTGGGCGGCGGAAAATTCCTCCATGGACTTGGCAAGTTTTTCCTGAAAGCGCGGATCTTCAATTTTCCAGGCTTTCAGCATATAGAGGGCCGCCATGCGTTGGGACAGCATGCGCTGTCTTCCCGCGGTGTCCACGATGCCGCCGGTTTGGTTGTTGGCTTCCCTGGCGATCAGGTGCGTATTTTCGTCACAGGCCTCGAGAAGCCGGTCCAGGTCTTTTTGCAGTTTGCCAGCCTTTTCTTTTGTCGGGGGATCCTGCAGTGTGGCCTTGATCGGCGTCCACAGTTTTTCGATTTCGCCCAGGCTTTTGGTTACCTCCTCGCTCATGGACAGCGACTGCAGGTCCTTGAGGCTGGAATCAAACTGGATGACGAGGGCCTTGAGGTCTTCAGAAGGGTTTCCCACTTCCATATTCATGCCGACCATTGCATAGTCTTTCAGCACCCGCTGGGTGATCATGCGTTGTTTGCCTGCCTTGTTGACGGCCCTGTCGAATGCATCTGCTTCGGCATGCGGGGCGCTGGAAAGGCTGGTGATGAATATGGTCATCAAGGCGTACGCCAGTTTGGTTTTTCCAGTGGGTTGGTTTTCGGACATTTGCTGTTTCCTGTAAGTACATGGAACCGGTGGCTTGCGGAGGGCCATGCCTTGTTTGCAATGGCGGCGATCCTCAAGGCGAGAGCGGTTCAGATCAAATAAAAATATGTTTGTGATCCAGTTCACCTGATACAAATTATGCTGTGAATCCACGCACAAAGTAATAAGGAACGGCTGGCGGTATTTTGGGTATGAAAACTACCCAATAGGGAGAATAGTTATTTTAAAAACAACAGGTTATGATAGAGAAGGGAGGCTGTGGGCAGGCCAAAAAGGGGTGTCTGAGATTACTCGGAGCGGCGTTTCAGCAGGCGCTGGAACAACCCTTTGTTTAAGGAATTGTTTTCGGTGTTGGATGACGGGGTTGCCGGACTGCCGTCCGCGTTCACTGGATGCAGATACCCCATCATGCTTGCTGCGGTAAAGAAGACAAACAGGTACCGCTGGGGGATTTCCAGCGTCCCGGCCATTTCCCGGATGGATTTTGGCCCGGTTGTCCAGGCGGTGGAGATCTGCGTGAGATGGGGGAATGGCAGCAATTTGTCCAGGTTGGGCCAGTGTCCCAGGAGAAAGCGCTGATCCAGGTCGGTATTTTCCGGAAGCCGCCCCCGGGAGCCGGCCAGTATCATGCGCCAGATGAAGGGCTCATAGGCATAGGAGAATCCCCGTGATTCGATGTCCGCCGGCAATTTTGCTTCCTTCTGGTACAGGAAGCAGCCATGATCCAGGGGAAGAGCGCCAAATGTGCGAAGGTTTCTTTCTTTTACCAGGGTGCGGATACAACCCTGGTGGGGGTCGACATAGAACACCACACTGCAGCAGTTGGCGCGAATGTATTTTTTCTCTTTTGCCGCCAGCTCGATGAGCTCCAGCATGCGTTGTGCAAGAAATTGCCCGGGGTCGTACAACACCTGGGCGACAGCTTCGGCATCATCCAGATCCACATCCGGCGTAGTGCCGATGTGGGTGAATCTTTCCGGCTTGTCGGTATCGAAAGAGGGGTTTGGCAGCAGGGCTTTTTTTGCCTGGGAGGGCGTTTGGGTTTTCTCTTTTACGGGCGTGTTGTCGCCGGTTGGGTATACCGTGTTTGGAACTGCGGTCACCAGGGATTCAACGGCGGCCAGCAGTTGTCTGGGGAGAAAGGGTTTTTGCAAGAAGATGCCGTTTTTTACATCCATGGTTTCACATCCTACGATAACGACAGGTTGTTCCCGGTTGCCGCTTTGCGAGTGCTTCCAGGCGGATTTTCCGAGACGGTGATCCACGTCGATAATTTCTATGGCCTCCGGGTGTTCTTCAACAATTTTATAACATATTGTTTTTTGGGAGGAAAATAGAAACGCCAGGCTTTTTCTGCCCAGGCCTTCTATGCCTTTGAAAGATAGCAGCACCGGGTTGGACGCGTGTTCTGTCATGTTGGTGACCAGATTCATTCTATTCCTGATTTGGCTGTCACCCGCTGCCACAGGCGCTGCGGATTTCTACCAGTTCTTCCTTGCTGGAGGCCAGAATTTCCACAAATATCGGATCTAGCCTGTTTCCTGCAAGGGTGCGCAGGTGCGATATGCTTTTGTCCACGGACCAGGCTTCCTTGTAGGAGCGCTTCGTCAGCAGGGCATCCAGCACATCGGCTGCCGCGACGATTCTCGCTTCCAGGGGGATTTCCTGGTTTTTGAGTCCGTAGGGATATCCGCTGCCATCGATGGCTTCGTGATGGTGGGTGACGATATTTCTGAGCATCCCCGTATAGTGCGCTTCTTCCTGGTAGCCGAAACTGTCGATTACATGGTCGATGATCTCCCGGCCTTTCAGCGTGTGGGTCTTCATCTGGGCAAACTCTTTTGGGGAGAGCGGTCCGGGTTTGACCAGTAGCTCTTCCGGCATGAATATCTTGCCAATGTCATGTACGGGGGCGAACAGAAACAAGTGTTCGATCCACCGCCTGGAAAGGCGGTAGGTGGCGGCGCTTTTTTCCGCAATTAGGCGGGAATAGTGTGCGACCCGCTTGAGGTGTGCGGGTGATTCGGAATTGCTTACCTTGTTCAGACGCAAAATGGCGGATATTGCGGAATCCAGGCTTTCCTTGCTGTGGTATTCGCTGGTGATCAGCTGGGTGATCACCCGTGCATAGACATGCAACTGCTCGATGATTTCTGGTGAAAAATCCCGGGCTTGTGACATGGTAAAAAAAATGTTTCCCCACAATTGTTCATCGACCGCAAAAGGTATGTTCAGGCAAGATTGCGAATGTGCCGGAACGGTATGGCCGGTGGTCTGGAATTTCCGCGCTGCAAGTGGAACGGGAAAACCATTCTGCGCCAACGGTCGGGTAAAAGATGTATCCGGCGTGGAGAACACTTTTGGCGCCGTTCCGTCAGCCAGGTGCAAAGTAACGCTGATATGGGAGATACCGGGGTGCTGCCTGTGGATGCGCTTGTAAATCGATTGCAGCTGTGCACTGAAGTTGCTGGCGCGCTCCGGTACGGGCGCTGCGTCAACGGAAAGAGCTGCAGTTGGTAGCATGTATCGCACTCCAGGCTTCTGATGGCCGTATCAGGGCCACCCGGCGATGACCATGACTGTTTGTTCTGGAGCTATTATGCGAAGGATCAGCGGCGCTGTTAATGAGGACTGTCCAGTGTTTTTTCGGGTAGGGAAAATACCTATTTCGTGTGCGCCACTGGAATAGGCGCTCTTTTTCGGCGCCGGGTTAGGAACATAAACGGAAGGGTTGCCGGGTGAATTACGATATCGCCAAGTAGATGTCCGGTCTGAAAATACCCCCATTGTTGCATCAGAGGGAGGACAGATAGGCGTTCAGGGAGAGCTTGCGGTCCCGGATATTCAGTTTCTTGCGGATATTTTTCCGGTGGGTGGATATGGTCAGGTCGGACAGGTTGAGCAGGGAGGCGATTTCCTTGGTCTGTTTGCCTTCCTTGATGAGGTTGGCCACCTGAATTTCCACGCGGGTGAGCTTCATCTGCAGCAGATCGTGATTGTCGATGAGGGAGTCCGATACCTGTTTCAGGTTTGCGATGAGCATGTCCACGATATTGCGCTGGTTTTCGTTCAGGGGGGTCTTCTGCAGGCGCTCTGCGTAGGGAATCACCAGGCTGTTGATGTTGTTCAGGATATTCTTCTCGGTTTCCTTGCTGTCTTGCTGCTGCTGGGTCATGAGTACGCGCAGGGCGGTCAGGGTCTCGGCCAGCTCGCGGGTCTTTTCTTCCACCTGAAGTTGCAGATGCTGCCGCAGCCGGTACAGCTCCACATGGCTGTTGACCCGGGACATGAGTTCCTCGGAGTGGATGGGCTTGCAGATATAGTCCACCCCGCCGGCGTCGAAGGCCTTGATCTTGCTTTCCTCCTGTTCGTGGCCGGTGACGAAAATGACGGGTACATCCTGCAGGGACTCCTGCTTCTTCAGTTCGGCGCACAGTTCATATCCATCCATACCCGGCATGCTGATATCCAGCAGAAACAGTTCCGGTGGATTGGATTGAGCGACCTTCAGCGCCAGCTCGCTGTCTTTGGCTGCGCGTACATGGTGCCCTCTGTCCGTGAGCAACTTGCTCAGGAGGTGGATCATGTCGGCGTTGTCGTCAACGATCAGGATATCGGCGGATTTGGTTGCTGTGCTCATAGGTGTACCAATAGGGTTTTCAGGCCGGCGGCGGCCGCGTCAAAATCAAAATTCTCCAGATCATCCCGAATGTTCTGCAGCTCGCTGACGGTGGCTTGATCCGCCGCCATCCCGAGCAATGCATTGGCTTCCGTCAGGGCGGCGACATTGTATTGCTCCGTGAGTTTCAGCAGAGATTGCAGTTTTTCCGGCAGATCCGGTGATTGTTCCGGTTGGCTGGGGGCGACCGGGGCAATGGCCTCCTGGAGTTCATCGATGTGCCCGGTGATTTCCTTCAGGCTTTTGTCGGCCACCTTCAGCAAGGCGTTCAAGTCACTGAAAGCAGCTTTCCGGGTTTCTGCCTCTGGAGAGGCGGACAATGTCTTGCATAGTTGTTCAAGCTGCGCCGCCATATGCGCCAGTTCGGTGGCGCCTATGGTGCTGGACAGCCCCTTCAGGGTATGGGCCAGGCGGCGGGCGTCCTCCCAGTTTTCCTCTCGCGCCAAGTCGGCGAGCAGCCTGGTGTCCTCGCTGTGGTTGGCTGCAAATTTCTTCAGCAGCCGGATGTAGTCTTCCTCGTCCAGGGCCAGTCTTTGCATGGCCAGGGCGGCGTTGATCCCGGGTGGGGGCTGAAAGGAACCGGGTGTTGTTTGGGGGCTGCTGAAAGGGGCCAGGGGCTGGTTGGTGGCCATTTTTTGCAGTACGGGGTTGATGATTTTGTCGATCTTTTCCATCAGCTCATGGATGTCGATGGGCTTGGAGATATAGTCGTCCATACCTGCGCGCATGCATTTTTCCCGGACGATGGATGAGGTGCTGGCGGTAAGGGCGATGATGGGCAGTTTTCCCAGCTTGAGCTGGTTGCGAATCGCCCAGGTGGCCTCATAGCCGTCCATGATGGGCATTTGTATGTCCATCAGCACCAGGTCGTATTGTTTCTGTTCCAGCTTCTCCAGGGCTTTCTGTCCGTCACTGGCGGTGTCTACCAGCAATTGGTGGCGCTCCAGCACTTCCGTGGCGAGATCACGGTTGATTTCATTGTCTTCCACCAGCAATACCCGGGTGTTTTGCAGTTGCTTGAACGAGCGTTGCAGGGCGCCCTGGGACTCATCCGTGGGTATGCCTTCCTTGGCCAGGGGAAAGCGGAGACGGAAATAGAACGTGCTGCCAATGCCGGGTTCACTGTCAACCTTGATTTCGCCGCCCATTTTTTCTATCAACTGAGACGATATGGTCAGTCCCAGCCCGGTGCCGCCAAATTTCCGGGTAGTGCTGCTGTCGGCTTGGGAGAAAGGCTGAAATATGCTGGTCAGCTTGTTCTTGTTCATGCCGATGCCGGAATCACAAACGGAGAACTCGATTTCCACGCTGTCATCATCGCGCTCCAGCTCCTTGGCGATGATCTGTATTTTCCCCCGGTTGGTGAACTTGACGGCGTTGCTGGTGAGATTGGTGAGGATCTGTTTCAGGCGTAGGGGGTCGCCAAGGACGGTGATTGGCCCGTTAGCGGCATGAATCAGCTCCAGCTCGACCTCTTTGGTATGAATCAGCTGTCGGGTCAGGGAGGTGATCATGGTCAGCTCCTTGCTCAGGTCGAAGGGTATGGACTCGAGAACCAGCTTGCCTGCCTCGATCTTGGAGAAATCCAGAATTTCATTGATCAGGCTGAGCATGGTGTGCGCGGACTCCTTCACGTTTCCCAGATACTTTCTTTGCTGGGGCGCAAGATCACCCTCCAGGCAGAGATCGGTAAAACCGAGAATGGCGTTCATGGGGGTGCGGATTTCATGGCTGATGTTGGCGACGAATTCGGATTTTGCGGTATTTGCAGCCTGGGCTTCGCGCTTGGCCTGACGCAAGGCGCCCAGCTGCTGCTTACGGCGGGTGATGTCCCTTGATACAGCGATGTACTGGGTGATTTTTCCGTCGTGATCCTTGATGGGGGAAATGGATGCTTCTATCCAGTAGGGGGTGCCATTCTTGCGTACATTACGGAAGGCGCCCTGCCAGACCCGCCCGGAGGTCAGGGTTTGCCACAGGTGCTTGTAAAAACCGGCGGTATGAGTGCCGGAAGAGAATAGTCGGGGATTGCGTCCGATGAGTTCTTCGCGGCTGTAGCCGGTCAGTCTGCCGGAGGCCGGATTGCAGTCGATGATCAATGCATCTGTATCGGTGATGATGATGGACTCCTGGGAGTGGGCAAAAACCGTGGCCGCCATGCGGGCCCTTTCCTGAGAACGCTTTTGTTCGGTGACATCCTCGGCAATACCGTCGATGGAAATGACCTTTCCATTGGCGTCCCATACCGGATGGGAGGAAACCCGCAAGGTGTGCTTGCTGCCGGAAGGATGGACAAAACGCATCTCGAACTGCATGAAAGTGGCTTTTCCCTCCATGCGTTGCTTGATGTAGGCCTTGGCTTTTTCCGCATCCTGGGGGAGCCATTTCACTACCTCGAACCAGCTCTTGCCAAGAACCTCTTCCTTGGGCAGGCCAAAGATGCTGGATACCCCGTCACTCACATAAGTAAGCTCTCCAGTGAGGCCGCGGTGGCTGTAGATAATGAACTTTTCTCCAACATTATCGATGAGTTGCTGGTATTTGGCCTGGCTTTCCTGCAAGGCCAGGGAAGCTTCCTTGCGTTCGGTGATATCCATATGTGTGCCAAACATCCATAGCGGCGTACCGTCTGCCTCCCAGTTGGTCACCTTGCCCCGGGATTGTATCCAGACCCAGTGCCCGTCCTTGTGCCGCATGCGAAAGCTGCATTCAAAATACTCGGTTTCCCCGCGGAAATGTTGCTGCACGAGCTTCTGCGCCGCCTCAAAATCGTCCGGGTGGGTCAGTTGCACCCAGGTATCGATGCTGACGGGGGACAGTTCGGCCAGGGTGTAGCCGATGATTTCCGCCCAGCGGTCGTTGAAAATGGCGTTGCCCGTCTTGATGTTCCATTTCCAGGTACCGGCCTGGGCGGCGTGAATGATCTGTTCAAAATGATTTGCTGAATCTTCCGCAAGCAGGCGCTGGGTATGCAACTGCCGGTTGCGGGTGATGAGCAAATGCAGCAGCACCAGGATGACCAGGGTGGCGAGCAGCAGGATGCTGCCGGTAAGCTTGTGTTGCTCCCAGATATCCGGCAGGGTAATGGTGGGGGCGACATCGTAAGGCGGCAACTCCAGGGCCTGGATGATGTTTTCCACGGAATGGTAATCGGCCGGGGGCGCAAAACCGGCAATTTTCGCGGCCTGGGCGGCGGGGTGACTGGGTTTCAGGGTCGCCAGACCCGCCAGGAAGGCGTCAACGAACTCCTGCTCCACATGGGGCAATGCGAATACCGGCCACTGGGGGTAGAGCCGGGTGGAAACCATATAGGGAAAACCCGGTGGTTTGCTGGTGTTGATCGTCTTGACGATATCCAGGGAATGTTCCCCGGACATCCAGGCGTCTTCCAGCACCCCGGCGGGAACGAAGCCGGCGTCCACGTTTTCCGATACGACCGCATCAATAACTGCGTCATAATTCCCGGTTTCAATCAGGTGCGCATCCTGGGGCAGCAGGATGCCTGCCTGAAGCAACTCATAAGCCTGCGCCTCATAACCGCTCAAATGCTTGGTGCCGGCCACGGCAATCCATTTCCCCTCCAGGTCTTCGAGCCGGGAGATGTCCGCCCGGTTCCGCCGGGTGAAGATAACGCCTCCGGTTTGCTGGGTGGATTGTCCTTCCCCGGTTCTGCGCACAATGGTGGCCAGGGCGCCCTTCAGGTTGTAGCGTTCGCGCAGAAGAATGTAATGCCCGGGGTTGGTGATGATAAAATCCAGATCCCGGCTCGCCAGGGCATCGTCGATTTCGTGCAGGTTCATCACCTTTAGCTTGATTCTCATGTCCGCCTGGCGTGAATTCAGATAGTCCGCCAATGGCTGGTAACGCGTACTCGCCTCTGCCGGGGAAAAGTAGGAAAACACGCCCAGTGTCAACTCGGCGGCAGGAGTGGATCGAGGGTTTTGCGCCGCTGTTGCGGGGTTGTTGCCGGTGGGCGCGATCATGCCCAGCAGAAGCAGGATGAAAAAGGGCCAGCGGCTCATGACCTGGGTTCTTCCTTGTCGTTGGCTATGATATAAGGATGCATGGCGGCGCTTTCCTTCCGGAGACCTGCGGGTTTGCTCAGGTATGGCGGATGACGGAACCTGTCGGGATAAAAGCCGCAAAACATCATGGTAATGAACGTGGAAAATTGTTCAACAGTGAGAAATCTGGTGCATAATAGGTATGCATTATACCTAATTGCCCGATTGCTGCTGTGCCGGAGTTAGCATTTGGCCAATGGCAGGCTCCCGGTTAGAAAATTGCGCCCCACAAGGAGAAGAATCACATGAAAAAGCTGTTGTTTGTATTTGGTATATTGCTTGTGTCATCCACCCAGGCGGCCCAGGGCCTGGTGGTCATGGACAGTAATCATGGGGTTTCCAAGACCATGGATCGTCTGGAAAAAGTTGTTGCTGGCGCAGGATTTAACGTCATTGCCAGGATCAATCACGGGAAGGCCGCCAAAGCCGCCAATATTGATCTCAAGCCCGTTGAATTGCTGATTTTCGGCAAGCCCAAAGCCGGTTCCCTGCTGATGCAGAGCCAGCCGTCCACGGCCATCGACCTGCCCATGAAATATGTCGTGTGGGAAGATGCCGGGGGAAAGGTCAATATCGGCTGGAATGATCCTGCCTGGATCGCCGTCCGTCACGGCATTACGGACAAGAACATGCTGATAGAGAAAATGACCGGCGCATTGCGCAAATTCGCCACCCGGGCGGCCGGTACGGACTGATGTCCGGGGCGGAGCGCCTGGAGAGTCTGCTGGCGCAATGGTCGGCCTGTCCCCAGGCGGAAATGCTCGCCACGGAAGATTTCGTCCATGAGCAGCGACAGGTGTGGGCGGCCAGCGACTATGTTGCCCAGACCTGTCTGCGGCACCCGGACTTGTTGCTGGATCTGGTTCGGGACGGCGTCCTGGATCGTGCGCTGGAGACGGGGGAAATGGCTGCCCAACTGCGCGTCGTGCTGGAGGAGGCCGCCGATGAAGCCGCCCTGCTCCCGGCGCTGCGCCGCTTTCGCCGCCGCCAGATGCTGCGCATCATCTGGCGGGACATTACCGGCAAGGCCCCCCTGGGCGAAACCCTGGAAGACCTTTCGGAGCTGGCGGATGTGTGCATCCGCCAGAGCCTGGAGCGCCTGACGGCCTGGGCGGTGCAGCAATGGGGCATGCCCCGGGACGGGGCGGGACAGGAACAGACCATGGTGGTGCTGGGCATGGGCAAGCTCGGCGCCAGGGAGCTCAACCTGTCCTCGGATATCGACCTCATCTTCACCTTCCCCGCCCACGGGGAAACTGATGGCCGCCGCCCCCTGAGCAACGAGCAGTTCTTCACC
>Ga0256834_1000215_pt1 | contig 41255 bp, 32 predicted proteins | sample 4281140metaG_FD_190536 | JGI IMG/M metagenome (GOLD analysis project Ga0256834, IMG submission 190536) | Hydrothermal vent microbial communities from East Pacific Rise, Pacific Ocean - 4281-140 | ecosystem: Environmental > Aquatic > Marine > Hydrothermal vents | place: Pacific Ocean: East...
TAGTTTTATTCCAGCTCGTTTTGCGCTATCATTATGGCGTAAAAGAGCTGTCTTCATGATGCAATCAAGCTCAACCTCTTCAGGTTTTAAAATTAAATCTCCGCCTTCAAGTTGAACCAGTTCAAGGATTTTTGAAAAAGAAGCAAGCAGGTTCTCGCCAGAAGTTTTTATGTTATTCACATAATCAAGATAGCGTTTAGCATTTTTTTTCTCAAAATCTTGTTGTGATAAAACTTCAGAAAAACCTATAATATGGGTCAAAGGAGTGCGAACATCATGACTTAAATGGGCAAGAAACGAGGTTTTTGCTTGCGAGGCAGCTTTTGCCTTTATCTTTTGTGCTTGTAATTGTTTGTTTAGATTGCGACGCTCGTTTTGCATTTTCTTAACATTAGAATGTGCTTTAACTTTTTCTGTGATGTCAAATATCAAGGTTATGAAGCCACCATTTTTAAGGGGTCTTTCATCAAGCAAACAATTTGTGCCGTCTTTGCTAGTTATTTCAATTTGGCGGATTAATTCTTCATCTGAAACGATTTTAAAATCATGTTTTGATTTTATTTTTTTTATCATGGAAACATAATCACTGCCTGACTTTGTATCGTTGAATGAAAAGCCCAACTTAGATCGATAGGTTGAATTACAATCAATTAAATTGCCCTGCTCGCACCAAATAGCAACTCCAAATGGTAGGTTTTCATGAAGCCAGTTATCTAGTTGTTTAGGCTTGGTGCTAATTGAGGTAGATGCACTATTTTGTTGCCAAGCAAGTGCTAAAATCATTGTCATTAGGGAAATAGCGATAAGGGTTTTTGTGAGCAATCCGCCCAAAAATGAGTCGGAAACTTTTTCCTCATCTATAGTTTGTATTATTGTTTGATATTCAAGGCCAATATAAAGAGCAATAGCCACAACGCAAATAAGTAAAATGCCTAGCCATCTTAAAGTTGATTTATCAATTTTTTTACTCTGCTTCAATCGATTGACCCCAAAATAATTAACACTAAAAATCTTACAAAAAATGCTCGATTGATTTGCTTGTGTTAACTAATTGAATCTATTGAAATAGTTTTGTCTATAGACTTTATTAACCTTTTTCTTTTGATTGAAAAATATTGAGTCAGATGAATCACTTAGCAGAAAAATTATTTTTTTATGGTCTGTGGATTAACCTAAAATTCTAATTAAAATATCAAAAACATTACGGGATAGTTTGTTTTCTTTGAGTGAGAGTAGTGCTGATTTGGCTTTTTCTTGTCTCTTTATTTCATATGATTTCCAGCTCTCAAATGATGTTAATAATTGCGCACTTAGTGATGGGTTTATTTTATCAATTTCTAAAATTACCTCTATGACAAAGTCAAAACCCTTGCCGCTTTCTTGTGCGAATTGAGCTAAATTTCGTTGGCAAAACACTCCGATTAATGAGCGAGTGCGATTTGGGTTTTCCTTTGGAAAATTTGCAGAGTGATAAATCTTTTTTACATTTTCTAGGCAATTTTTGTCGGGTGAGTTGGCATTTAGGGCAAGCCATTTATCATAGACCAAAATATCAGAGCAAAAATTATCATAAAAATGCTTAAGTAGTGGCTTTGCTTGAGTGCTTGATTGCGCAACAATAGAGTTGAGTGAGGCCATGCGATCGCTCATATTATCTGCATCATAGTAATGGTTTTTGGCTATTTCAATTGCTTCTTGTGTTCCCCCAGCCACCATAAGGGCAAGGCATTGATTGCGTAAAAGCCTTGCTTGGGTTGATTTTGATGCATGCGAATAAGGGCTGCATTCTTTTGTTAATTCTTTATATGCCCCATAGAGTTGTTGATAAATTTTGTTGCTAATATTATTAAGTAAATTTTTGCGAGTTGCATGAATTTTTGCAGGATCAATATTTTTACCAATGGTTTGTGCAATTATTTTTTCGCTTGGTATGCTAAGGGCGTTTGCCTTTAGCGCATCATCAAGCTCAGTAGTTGAAAGAGTTTGTTTTATGGCTTTAATCAAACTTATGCTAATTTTTGAATTATCAAAATTGGTAGTTTTTTTAACCCCGTTAACTAAAATATCTAAGGAAATATCATTTAATGCCTGCCAACGATTAAAGGCATCTTTATCATGCGAAGCAAGAAACAGCCTATCACTATCGCTTGCGTTGGAGATGATTTTTATAGGTGCAGAAAAACCTCGCAAGAATGAAAGTATGGGTCTGTTTGCAAGTCCTTTGAATTTTACCTCAACGCTTTCCTCATCAAAGATAATCATATCACCAACGACTTTACCACCAGTGCTTGATGTATAATTCATGTCACTGCCATCTGAGCCAATTAATCCAAATTTAATTGGTATCAGCATTGCTTGTTTTTTTGGCTGATCTTGGGTTGGTTTGGTGCTTTGCTTTAAGCTAAGTGTAAAAATTTTGCTTGCCTCCTCCCAACTCTCCCTCACTTCAACTAGCGGTGTGCCAGACTGTAAATACCATTTTTTAAAATGGTTTAAATCACGCCCTGAGCTATCTTCAAAAACTTTTATCCATGCTTCAATTGTGGTTGCTTGTCCATCGTGTCGATCAAAATATAAACTGCATCCTTTTTGAAATTCCTCCTCACCTAAAAGAGTTGCTAACATGCGAACAATTTCTGCCCCTTTTTCATAAACAGTGGCGGTGTAAAAATTATCTATCTCAGAATATTTATCTGGGCGAGCAGGGTGGGCGAGTGGGCCTGCGTCTTCAGGAAATTGCGCCATTTTTAAAAGCCGCACATCTTCAATCCGCTTAACTGCACGTGATCTTTCATCTGAAGTAAATTCTTGATCTCGATAAACGGTTAAACCCTCTTTTAAGCAAAGCTGAAACCAGTTTTTTAGGGTTATTCTATTACCGCTCCAATTGTGGAAATATTCATGCGCAACAACGCTTTCTATTCTTTCATAATCTGCATCGGTTGCGGTTTGTGGTTCTGCTAAAATTAGGCGGTCGTTAAAAATATTTAGACCCTTATTTTCCATTGCCCCAAAATTAAAATCTGACACGGCAACAATGTTGAAAATATCTAAATCATACTCAAGCCCAAAGCGTTTTTCTTCCCACAAAAAAGATCGCTTGAGTGCGTCCATTGCATAAGTGCATTTGTTTTCTTTGCCATGCTCACAATATATCGCAAGCTCTACTTTTTTGCCGCTTTTAGTGGTGAAGCTATCTGTTATTTTACCCAAATCTCCAGCAACAAGCGCAAATAAATAAGATGGTTTTGGGTGAGGGTCATGCCAAATTGCAAAATGATGTCCATTAAGCAAATCACCACTTTCAATCAAATTGCCATTGGATAGAAGAATTGGCGCAAGTTTTTTGTCAGCACTTAGGCGCACCTTATAAGTTGCCAATTCGTCTGGTCTATCTAGGAAAAAGGTGATGTTGCGGAAACCTTCAGCCTCGCATTGAGTGCAGTAAACCCCATTTGAGCGATATAGCCCCATTAAGTCTGTGTTATCTTGTGGTTTGATTATGACTTTTGTTTTTAGGGTAAAGCGTTTTTGTGGCGGCTTTGAAATTGTAAGAGTTTTCTTGTCAGTTTTATACTGATTTTTGCTAAGCTCGTTGGCATCGATTGAAATTGACTGTAAAGCAAGCCCAACGCCATCAAGCACAAGAGGTGTGTTTGGTTTTATTCCCTTTCTTGGCTCAATGCTAAGAGAGGCAGAGATTATACTACGCTCTTCTTCAATTCTTATGTCCATTTCAACATGCTTTATAGAATAGAGGCTTGGAGAATAGTCTTCTAAATAGATTGTTTCATCAATTTTTTTATTTTGGTTTTTTGGCATGTTTAATCTTTCTTCTGATGCAATAACTATAAAGTTATTAACTGTTGCTCAAAGGTTACAGCCGAATCGCTTAATTTTAGTATATCCTGAAAGGCTGGCAACCATTCAAAATAAATGAATGTTTTTGGCGCATCTCCTCTGCTTGAAGAAAGCATCGAGTTTGCAATTTTTAAATAATGATGTTGCTTATGTTTAAGTGGTTTGAAACTAGAATAGATCCGTATCCAAAAGAAAATCTTGGCGTGCCGCCAAAAGACCTGTTTGGCTTTTGTCTATATTTTATGTCAGGGGCAAAACTTTGGCTCTTAGTAATGGCGTTAAGCGCAGGGGCGATTGCAGTGCTTGAAGTGTTATTATTTAGCTTTTTAGGTGATATTATTGATTGGCTGAGTGTTGCAAATAAGGAGACTTTTTTTGCAGATGAAGGAAATAAGCTAATATTTATGGGGCTAGTCGCTTTGTTGTTTTTGCCAGCTTTAGCTTTTCTAAATACCCTTGTTATTCATCAAACTCTTATGGGCAATTTACCACAAAGAATAAGATGGATTGCGCATCGTTATTTGATGCGCCAGTCATTAAGTTTTTTCTCTGATGAGTTTGCAGGTAGGATTTCAACTAAATTGATGCAAACTGCTTTATCAGTGCGTGAATTGTCGATGAAACTTCTTGATATAATTGTATATGTTGGGGTGTATTTTTTAGGGGCGGTGGTTTTATTTGCTAGCACAGACTGGCGATTTGCAATTTCGCTTATTATTTGGCTGGGTTTTTATTTAACTGCCATGGTTTACTTTATTCCAAAACTTGGCAAAATTGCGCAAAAGCAAGCTGATGCCAGATCGAACATGACGGGTAGGGTTGTTGATAGTTATACTAATATTTCAACGGTAAAACTATTCTCGCATGCAAAGCGAGAAGATGAATATGTGCATGAGGCGATGGATGGTTTTTTGGGAACTGTGCATAAACAAATGCGGCTTGATACTTATTTAGAAAATACTATTGAAATTTTAAATACCATTCTACTTTTTTCAATTACTGCGCTTGGGATTTTTTTGTGGCAGCAAGATCAGGTTTCCGCTGGTGCTGTTGCTATGGCGTTAGCACTAGTTTTACGCATGCAAGGAATGTCGCATTGGGTGATGTGGGAAATGTCATCATTATTTGAAGCGATAGGCACTGTAAGAGATGGTATAAATACTATTTCAATGCCTCATGCTTTGGTTGATAAAAAAAATGCAAATGAATTAAAAAATGTTTCAGGCTTGATTGAATATAAAAATGTTAGTTTTAATTATGGAAGTGAAGATAAAAAATCTGTTGTTGAGAAATTTAATTTGACAATAAAACAGGGTGAGAAAATTGGTCTTGTTGGTCGATCTGGGGCTGGCAAGTCAACATTGGTAAGTCTATTATTGCGCTTTTATGACGTCGAAAAAGGCACAATAGAAATTGATGGAGCAGATGTTTCAAAAGTCACACAAGAGAGTTTGAGGGCAAATATTGGAGTAGTTAGTCAAGATACTAATTTGCTACATCGCTCGATAAGAGAGAATATTACCTATGGCCGTCCAGAGGCTAGCAATGAAGAAATGATAAGAGCGGCAAAGCTGGCAAAGGCTGATGAATTTATACTTAACCTAATCGATAATGAAGGTAATAGGGGGTATGATGCAAAGGTTGGTGAGCGAGGCGTGAAACTTTCAGGTGGGCAACGTCAGCGCATAGCCATTGCCCGAGTTATTTTAAAAGATGCGCCTATTTTATTGCTTGATGAGGCAACTTCGGCACTTGATAGTGAAGTGGAGGCGGCCATTCAGGAGCAGTTTGCTATGCTAATGGAAAATAAAACCACAATTGCAATTGCGCACCGTCTATCGACAATTGCGGCAATGGATCGATTGATTGTTATTGATGAGGGTAAAATTATTGAGCAGGGAAGTCATGATGATTTACTTAAGCAAAAGGGCGTTTATGCGAATTTATGGTCGCATCAATCGGGTGGTTTTTTAAGTGTTGATGATGATTGACAATTGCTAAACAAATACTGCAATGAAGTTAAGTGAAAAGCCAAAAGATAAGGCATGAATATGTGGGTTGAAAAGCTGGCGAGAAATATTGCTATTTTGGGTGGCTTGGTTTTGGTTGTTATTGCGCTGATGAGTGTGGTTTCAATTATTGGCCGTGCTGGAATTGGGATTGGACTATCGCCAATTTTGGGTGACTTTGAATTGGTTGAAGCTGGTATTGCTTTTGCAATTTTCTCTTTTTTACCTTTAGCGCAATTAAACCGCTCGCATGCACAGGTTGCAATTTTCACCGATAAGTTTGGTAAAAAGGCAAATCTGATTATTGACCTAATTTCAGATATTTTAATGTTGATAATTGCAATAGTTTTAAGCTGGCAATTGCTGCTTGGAGCGGTTGATAAATATTCTTATCATGAAACCAGCTTTATTTTACAATTTCCGATTTGGTGGGCTTATGCTGCTTCTCTTGTTGGCCTATTCACTTGGGTGATTATAGGATTTTATTGCTCTTATAAAAGCCTAAATGCGCTTGGTTTGAAAATGGGAGAGGCCAATTGAGCAATCTTGAAATTGGCATTTTTTCTTTCCCTGTCCTTTTGCTTTTGATATTTTTACGCATACCAATTGGCTTGGCAATGCTTATTGTTGGTATTGTTGGAAATGCACTTATTCGTGGCTCATTTTCGCCAATTTTATTTCAACTTAAAGATATTAGTTATTCAACTTTTTCATCATATTCGCTTTCTATTATTCCGCTGTTTTTATTGATGGGGCAGTTTGCAACTATTGGTGGAATGTCGCAGTCTTTATTTAAAGCAGCGCAGACTTTTATTGGGCATAAAAAGGGCGGCGTGGCAATGGCAGCGGTTGGGGCTTGTGCTGGGTTTGGGGCAATTTGTGGCTCGTCCCTTGCCACCGCTGGCACAATGGGGCAGGTAGCTTTGCCCGAGTTAAAAAAACAAGGATATTCAGGCGCATTAGCAACAGGGGCTTTGGCGGCGGGTGGCACGCTTGGTATCTTAATTCCGCCTTCGGTTATCTTGGTAATTTATGCGATTATTAGTGAGCAAAACATTGCAAAATTATTCATTGCCGCCTTTGTTCCAGGGGTGATGGCGATGGTTGGTTATTTGCTTGTAATTAAAATTATGGTGACAATTAAACCAGCATTGGGTGGTGAAGTAAAAGAAAAAGCAAGTTTGAGCGAGCGGTTGGACGCACTAAAATCTGTCTGGCCGGTTTTGGTGGTTTTTATTGCTGTGGTTGGGGGGATATATTTTGGCATTTTCACCCCAACAGAAGCGGCTGCTATTGGCGCAATTGCTACGGGTTTAATTGCCTTTTTTTTAGGAAGTTTGAACAGGGTGGCATTTATTGAGGCAATTATTAGCACGGCTAGTGCAACGGCAATGATATTTTTAATTATTTTTGGTGCAAGCATATTTAATTCATTTTTAGCACTTAGCCAATTGCCGCAAGAGATTGCAAATTTCATCGCAATACAGGGTTTCTCACCTTGGTTGGTGCTTTGGGTGATACTTGGGCTTTATTTTATCTTTGGTGCGTTTATGGATAGCCTCTCGATGATTTTGCTAAGCGTGCCGATTTTTTACCCGATAATTATGGGAATGGATTTTGGGCTTTCCCCTGCTGAATTGGGAATTTGGTTTGGAATTTTAATTTTGGTGGTGGTCGAGGTTGGACTAATCACTCCGCCAGTAGGCTTGAATTTGTTTATAATAAATAACTTGGCAAGCGGCACTCCCATGATAGATACTTATAAGGGTGTGTTGCCATTTGTGCTGTCTGATATTATCAGGGTGATTATTTTAGTAGCATTCCCTTTGATTAGTCTGTTTGGGGTTCGGCTGTTATTTTAGCTTTTTTGAGGTTTTTAATGAAATATATTTGTAAATATTCATATTTAGTTTTTGCTTTTATGGTGATGGTTTTAAGTCTTTCACATGTGGCTTTTGCACAAGAGGTCACTTTGCGCTTGCATCAATTTTTGCCAGCACAATCGGTAATTCCAAAAAATGTAATTGCGCCTTGGGCTAAAAAAATTGAAGAAGAATCAAATGGAGCAATAAAAATCGAGCTTTATCCATCGATGCAACTTGGCGGTTCACCCCCGCAATTATTTGACCAAGCAAAAGATGGCGTTGCCGATATTATTTGGACTGTGCTTGGTTATACTCCGGGGCGTTTCCCAAAATCAGAGGTTTTTGAAACCCCATTTATGATTACAAATGCTACGGATAGTTCAATGGCTTTTCAGAGCTTTGTTGAAAAATATGCTTGGGACGAATTTGATGATGTAAAGTTAATTGCTGTTCATACGCATGGGCCGGGGATTTTTCATTCAAAGCAAGCTATCACAAAGCTGGAAGACCTTAAGGGCATGAAAATTCGTGGTGGTTCTCGAGTGATAAATGGCATGCTTAAAAATCTTGGAGCTGAGCCAATTGGCATGCCTGTTCCTGCAATTCCTGAAGCACTTTCTCGTGGAGTGATTGATGGGGCGACAATTCCTTGGGAGGTAAGTGTTGCTTTAAAGACTAGCGAGCTAGTAAAAAATCACACAGGTTTTTCAGGTGAGCATGGGCTTTATAGTCAGACTTTTGCTTTGGTGATGAATAAAAAAACTTATGAAAACCTTTCTCCAAAATTGCAGGCAATTATTGATGCAAATTCTGGGATTGAAGTTGCAGAAAAATTTGGATCAGCAATGGATGCGGCGGATATTGTTGGTAAAAAGTTTGCGACAGATTTAGGTAATGAAATTATTATGCTTGATGAGGCTGAAACTGAGCGTTGGAAAAAAGCTGCAAAGATCACTATTGATGAGTGGATAAAAAACACCCCAGATGGGCAGATGTTATATGATGCGGCAACTGAAATGGTTGAGCAGTATTCAAACAAAATGTGATGATAATAAAAGAGACAAAAGCATTTTTGTTGGATTTATTTAAAGAGGCAATTGCGGCGGCCGATCCTGCTATTTTAATGGCAGGCTATATGCCAAAAAAACCCAAAGGACGCACTGTTGTAATCGGGCTGGGTAAAGCCTCTGGCGCAATGGCGTTGGCTTTTGAGAGTGAATGGTTTGCAGCAGGGAATGGTGAAGTTGAAGGGTTGATTGTTACCTCTAAAGGCAATGGTAAAAAACTAAAAAATATAAAAACCATAATTGCCTCTCACCCTATTCCTGATGAAAATAGCTCCATTGCAGCAAGACAGATGATTGAGCTTGTTTCAGGTTTAACAAAAGATGATTTGGTGGTGGCGTTGATTTCAGGGGGTGGTTCGGCATTACTTTCTTTAGCTAATGGAATAAGCGCAGATGAAAAACAGGCTGTGAATAAAGCATTGCTTAATAATGGTGTGCCGATTGCAAAAATGAATTGTATTAGAAAACATCTTAGCAATGTTAAGGGTGGGCGATTGGCAAAATTGGCATATCCTGCAAAATTGGTTTCGTTAGTTATTTCTGATGTTGTTGGAAACGACCCTGCATTAGTGGCATCTGGCCCAACAATTGCCGATGAAACTACACGTTATGATGCGCTTAAAATAATAAAAGACTATCAGTTGGATTTGCCAAAAGCTGCTATTGCTTGGCTAAATAACCCTAAAAGTGAAGCCCCAAAACCGAGTGAAAAATATTTTGTAAATAATGAAATTCATATAATTGCAAATGCAAATATGTCACTCAAAGCGGCCGCAAAGATGGCTGAACAATGGGGTGTAAAGGCATATATAATTTCTGATGCTATAGAGGGTGAGGCGAGCATTGTTGGCTTTGAGCATGCAGAGCTGGCGTTGCAAATATCTAAAGGAAATGAGAGGTTTGAAAAACCATGCGTGATCTTGTCGGGTGGAGAAACAACGGTAAGCCTTCGCCATAAGGGCAAAGGTGGGCGCAATAGCGAGTATTTACTCTCGCTTGCGCTGGGAATTCATGGCGTGGATAATGTGTTTGCATTGGCCGCTGATACAGATGGGATTGATGGATCAGAAAATAATGCAGGTGCTTATGCTGATGGAGCTTCAGTTGAGCGCATGAAAAAAGCTGGCGTATTGGCTAAGCAATATTTGCAAAAAAATAATGCCTATAGCGCATTTGAAGCGGTTAATGATTTAATAGTTACAGGCGCAACAGCAACCAATGTGAATGATTTTCGAGCAATTTTGATAGGGTAGAAATGAAAAGTTTAATAGTATTTTTTTTAGTGATTTTGGTTTTTTCTAATAGTAGTTTTGCTCAAAATACTCCTCCTAGAGTTTATCATACCAGCTTTGAAAAAATTAGTGATTTTGATGGTTTTTATATTGTGCCACAAAAATATGAGGATAAAACTTTTCATGAGCAATCATCTAATAGAGTTCGTAGTGGAGCTTTTTCGCACAAGGGTGTAATTTTAGGTCAGAAGCAACCAAGCACTAGATTTACTAATAATAATCATAGGGGCTACCCAACAATTCAGCTTTATAAGTCAAAGGGTGGGGCTTTTAAAACACCTGCGAAAATTGAGTTTTGGGTATGGCTTGATATGGATTTAAAAAAGGGTGAGTGGTTTAGTTTTGCGACAATTGATCATAGTAAATCTAATAGGTGGGATCCAGTTTTGGTAAATCTAAGTGATGATGGTTTTGTGCATTTAATGCATGTGCCAACAAATGGAAAAGCACTATATGACTTTCAAACTAAAAAAATAAAATTTCCAATGAGGCAATGGGTGAAACTTAGCATTGAAATTCACTTTGATAAAAAAACTGGATATGCAAAAGTTTGGCAAAATAATAAGTTGGTTTCAAGCGCACAGGTGCGAACAGGAAACGGCTTTTTAACTCAAGCGCATTTTGGGCTTTATGCCCCACCCTCACTTAGTTCTGGAGTGGTTTATAATGATGACTTAACAATTAAAGAAATTAGAAGAAAGTAGTTTTAAGTTTTTAGGTATTTAACTAATACTGCAATGCTCAAAATTGCTAGAATTAACAATTCATCGAAATTTTGTTACTTGTTCTAAACCATAAATGGCATCGTCAAATTCATCTATTTTACTTGCCAAAGCTGCTTGGGCATCACGCAGCCCTTGGTTGTAATAGTATTTTCCAAACTCTTTAGAAAAAAACTGCAAGAGCATTTCTGCTGGAATATTCCCGATTTCTTGGTCAAGTTCATCTGTAAAATAATTTTGAATTCGATGCGTAATATCGGCTCTCTCTTGTTTTGAAAACTGAACTTTCTTCATTTTCTCACTCTTTTCTTACTCACTCATTAATTTTAGACCTATCAGCGCAGAACATAAAATTTTGAATTTCAATTAGTTTTTGCTCAAGGTTCGTGAAATAGCTTCTTGCCAACCGTTGAGTTTTTCATTTCGAATTGTGTCGGTCATTGTTGTCTTAAAGCGTTTATCAAGCTCCCATGTTTTAGCAAACTCTTCCATATTACCCCAAATTTTTGCTTTATATCCCGCAAGCCATGCTGCACCTAAAGCGGTTGTTTCTAAAATGGTTGGGCGATCTACTGGGGCGTTTAAAATATCTGCCAAAAATTGCATTGTCCAATCTGAAGCAACCATGCCTCCATCAACTCGTAGTACGGTGTTACTGGAATTGCTCCAATCTTTTTTCATAGCTTTGAGCAAGTCATAGGTTTGATAGCCAACGGCCTCAAGTGCGGCACGGGCAAAGTCATTTTTTGTGCTATCTCGAGTAATTCCATAGATTGCACCACGTGCATTTGCGTCCCAATATGGTGCGCCCAGTCCGGTGAAGGCTGGCACTAAATAGACTTTAGAATTTGAGTCTGATTTTAGAGCTAACTCCCCCGCATCACTAGCAGAATTTATAATTCCTAAACCATCACGTAACCATTGCACTGATGTTCCAGCGTTAAAAATTGACCCTTCAAGTGCATAGGTTGTTACGCCATCTAGTTGATAAGCGATGGTTGTTAATAGGCGATTTTTTGAGGTGATAATTTCATCACCAGTATTTAAAAGTGCAAAACAGCCTGTGCCATAGGTTGCCTTCATCATGCCTTTTTTAAAACAAGCATTGCCAATTGTTGCTGCGTGTTGATCTCCTGCAACTCCTAAAATAGGAATGACAGCACCAAAAATTATGGGGTCAGTTTTTCCAAAATCATCTGCGCATTGCTTGACCTGAGGTAATATTGATTTTGGGATATTTAATATCTCAAGTAATTCATTGTCCCATTTATTTTCTCTTATATTATAGAGCAGGGTGCGGCTGGCATTGGTTGCGTCAGTTGCGTGGATTTTTCCACCAGTTAACTTGTAAATAAGCCAGCTATCAATTGTGCCAAAACATATATCACCCTTTTTTGCTCGCTCAAACAGACCATCAATATTTTTAAAAGCCCATGTTAATTTTGTGCCAGAGAAATATGGATCAAGCAGTAAACCAGTCTTTTTAGTAAAAATTGGCTCAAGCCCTTTTGCCTTTAACTCCTTACAAATTTGGGCACTGCGCCTGTCTTGCCAAACAATTGCATTATGGATTGGCTCACCAGTTTTTCTATCCCAAAGTACCACAGTTTCGCGCTGGTTAGTTATGCCAATGGCGGCAATTTTATTGGCACTGGTTTTAGCATTTTTTATAGAGACTTTTATGCTTTTAACTACGCTATCCCATATTTCGTTTGCATCATGCTCAACCCAGCCAGATTTTGGAAAATGCTGGGTAAATTCAAACTGTCCAACACCTACAATTTTTTGCATTTGGTTAAAAATAATTGCTCTAGAGCTGGTAGTGCCTTGGTCAATTGCAAGGATAAGGTTTTTATTGGACATAGCGATTTTCCATATTAATTAGAATGAATATTCTAGCAGATTTAACCAACAGCGATAACCCCAATCATTTAATCACTTGACATTTTTTACTAAAGAGTATTATTGGCGGCAACGATGCACCTATTAAAAGCAAATTTGCTTGTCTGCTCTTTATTGAGCGATGTTTAAGGTTTTCCTTTTCATTTTGGGCGTTTCGTGCGGTTTAAATTATAAACCGCTAACGCCCACTTTTTATCTTAGCTTTTTTAAGCTGAGGAATATTTGTGTGCAAATTTTAAAGTTTAAAAAAGAGAAATAATTTATGAGTAATTTTGCAGATCTTAATCTGGTTGAACCCGTTCTTAGAGCAGTATTAGAACAAGGATATGAAAAAGCCACCCCTATTCAAACACAGGCAATTCCTGCGTTAATTGAAGGGCGTGATCTTTTGGGTGTTGCCCAAACAGGCACAGGCAAAACTGCTGCTTTTGCTTTGCCGCTTTTACACAATTTATCAAAAGTGAATGTGAAAGCAAAAAGCAAAAAACCACGTGCGCTTATTCTTGCGCCAACCCGTGAGCTGGCAGTTCAAATTTCAAACTCAATAAAAACCTATGGCAATCATTTGCATTTTCGCACTGGTATTGTTTTTGGTGGCACATCTATTCGTCCACAAATTCAGAATTTAACCAAGGGTGTTCATATTTTGGTTGCCACTCCGGGTCGTCTACTTGACCTTATGCGTCAAGGCCATGTTGAGCTTGATGAGATTGAAACTTTCATTCTTGATGAAGCAGATCGAATGTTAGATATGGGCTTTATTGATGATATTAAACTTGTGGCCAAAGAAATGCCAAAAGAACATCAAACGGTTATGTTTTCAGCCACTATGCCAAAATCTCTCAAGGGTTTAATTGCAACACTATTGAATGATCCAGTTAGGATTGAGGTTTCAATTGCTGCTAGTACATCAAAAAATATTAAACAGCAGGTTTTATTTGTTCAAAAGAATAAAAAAATGGATTTGCTTAGTGACTTGCTTGCAGATGAAGCAAAAAAACGGGTTTTGGTGTTTACCCGCACTAAGGTGAATGCCGATAAGGTAATTAAATTTCTTATCCAAAATGATATTCGAGCGGCGGTTATTCATGGCGATAAAATTCAAAAAATCCGTGAACGGGCTTTGAAGAATTTTAGTGAAGGTAAAATTCGAGTACTTGTAGCAACTGATGTTGCGGCACGTGGTATTGATGTTGATGATATTACTCATGTTATTAATTTTGAATTGCCGAACGAGCCAGACAGCTATGTTCACCGTATTGGGCGCACAGGTCGAGCTGGGGCGAGCGGAGTTGCAATTTCACTTTGTGACCTTGAAGAACGCAATTATTTACGCTCAATTGAGCGAGTAATTAAGCAAGATGTCCCTGTGAATGAAGACCATGAATATCATTGTGAAAAAACTGCTAATGCCAAGGGAAGTGGCGGAAAAAGTAGTAAATTCTCAAGAAAACCTAGAAGAAAAAAATCTGGTTCGGGCAGTTTTGGTTCTGGGAATAAGGGGGCAAAATGGTCATCAAATAGCTCTGGCAAGCCCGTAAATAAAAATCGTCCATTTAAGGGTCGTAAAAAAAGAGCAAGAGATAAAGCTGCTTAATTATTGTTTTTTGGCAGTCGTTGTTTTAGGCGGCTGCCATTAGCCTAAAATAGTTATCCAGTTTCAGAGTAAATTTCTAGTTGATTGCGCTTTTTGGTTACTGGGGCTTCTGCTTTTAGCGTGCGAGCAAATGGGAAAGTCGCTATTGTTTCCGTTCCGAAACGTAATTTTGAGAATAAGTCAAAGCGTCCTTGATGCATTTCCATAATATTTTGCACAATTGGCAGGCCAAGACCTGCACCCTGTTCTGCTGTTTTATGAGCAAGCGATCCTTGCCCAAATGAGGATAGAACGGTTTTTATTTCGTCCTCAGGAATACCTGGGCCATTGTCTTTTACTGATATTAACTGCCCAGCGTCACTTGAGTGTTTCACTACAATTTCAACTTTTCCAGATTGGGGTGTGAATTTTATTGCGTTTGATAAAAGGTTTAATACTACTTGTCGAACTGCTCTTTCGTCAGCCCAGATAAGAGGTAAATTTTGTTCATGAAAAAATTGAAAATCAATTAATTTCGCATCAGCACGAATTTTTAGCATTCTATGACAATCTTGAGTGATGTCAGTTAAATTTACCGCTGATTCATTTAATTCGTATTTTCCAGCTTCAATTCTAGATAGGTCTAAAAGCTCATTAATAAGGGTTAATAAATGTTGACCAGATGAGCATATATCTGCAGCATATTCTTTATACTGCGGTACTTGATGCGGCCCTAATAATTCAGATTTTAAAACTTCAGAAAAACCGATAATTGCGTTTAATGGTGTGCGTAATTCATGGCTCATTGTTGCAAGAAAACTTGACTTTGCAATGTTGGATTGTTCGGCATGTCGTCTTGCTTCATCAGACATATTTTGAGCTTCTTTTAGTTCGGCAATTAGGCCGTCTTTTTCTGCTCTATGCCTTAATGCCACCAATTCAGACCTATGCAATTGGCGGGCTAAAAATAAGAAGAAAATTTCAGCTCCAATAACTAATATTGCTAATGTATAGTTTAACACCGTTCCTGACAAAACTAGACTTAGGCTGATAGCAATTGTTGCTGGCATAGTGCTTGCAAGAGTTGCATTGGGTAGTGAGCGAGTGAAAAGTGCATTGCTTGCTGTTCCAACTAGAAAAATAGCAAACATGATGATAGTTAAATTTTGACCAAAACCAAGAAAAGAAAATAGACCTAGCAATGACCATGAAATGCCATAAGCTGTTTCAGAAATAACTAATTTGCTTGTCCACTGTTTGATATTTGTGCGAGATTTATCTGTTTTTTGATATTTTGAGCAAGTGAATAGAACAATAAAATTTGTTATGATTACTAACGAGGCGAATATAGATGCATATATATAATCTATCCAAATACTAGAAAATACGGTAACAATTAGTATAATAAACGGTATTACTAAAATTGTAGATTTTCGTTTTTCAATATATTCGTCTAGCAATTCCTTGTCGTAAGAAATATTTGTTCCAGATGTAGAGGCTAGTTTTTGACGAACATCAAAAGCAGTGCGCTGTGCATTTTTTTTACTCAAAATATTTACTCATACTAATATCACTTGCCAACAGGGCATTAATTAGTGTCAAACTTAATTCAATGAAGTTAAGATCAGGTTGAAATGGCTTATTCTAGAAATAATAGAAAAAAAAGTATTAATAGCTTTAAGTGGCTGTTTAGTTTGGCACTGTTAGGAGCTATTGCTTTTCTTGTTATTACCCTTGAAAAAGATGAGCTAGATCAGCCTCTTCGTGGCTTTGTTACAGCCTCGGACGGAGATAGCTTGAAAATGGGAAGCCAACAAATACGATTGCTTGGAATTGACGCACCAGAGCTTTATCAAAAGTGTAAATTTAAGAATGGTAAAACATGGGAATGCGGGCGTGTTTCTCATTCAAGGGTGTCGCAATTGGTAAAAGGGAAGGAGCTAGTTTGTATAGGGGATCAGTATGATAGATATAATCGTCTTTTAGCAAAATGTAGTGTTAGGGATAAGGATATTGGTGGCATATTGGTTTTAGAGGGTTTGGCTGTTAGCTATCGTGGGTCGGGTGATTATTTAAGCGAGCAAAAGAATGCTCAAAGGAATAATAGCGGTATGTGGAGCGGTGAGTTTGAAAATCCGCAAGATTGGCGCAGAAACAATCCTCGCAACTAAAGAGAATATATTTGCGTTTTTAGCTAATAAACACTATAAAGACGCATGTTTCTACTTGAATAATCATTTTAAGGAGAAAATTTTTCTAAGATTGTGAGGTTTTCTAATGGCACTTGATAGAGTTGATCGTAAAATATTAGGTATTTTGCAAAAAGACGCAACAATCCCTGTAGCTGAAATTGGTAAAAAAATTGGTTTATCGACTACTCCTTGTTGGCGACGAATTCAAAAAATGGAAGAAGACGGAGTGATATTAAGGCGTGTTGCTGTGCTTGATCCTGCAAGTGTAAATGCAGGCGTAACCGTGTTTGTAAGTGTGCGCACCTCAGAGCATAATGATGCTTGGATGCGTAAATTTTCTAACGTGGTTGATGGATTTAGCGAGGTAGTTGAATTTTATCGTATGAGTGGTGATGTAGATTATTTATTAAGAGTAGTTGTTCCAAATATAGAAGCCTTTGATATTTTTTATAAAAAGCTAATAAAAGAAATTTCGCTAAATGATGTTAGCTCATCTTTCGCAATGAGCCAGATTAAATATACAACAGCATTGCCGTTGGATTACATTCAAACAGATTGATTTTCTTGTTCACTTTGCGGAGCTGTATTTCTCCCGTTTTTTCTATTGTTGAGAATTTTTATGAAAAAGAAAAATATTGAATTTATCTTATTCACAAGCAGGTTTGTCTATAAAAAAGGCTAGCTGTTAGGCTAGCCTTTTAAAGTGGTAAGGGGGGATAAATATATTATCTTCTAACAATGATTTTTGCACCAACTTTTACACGGTCATAAAGATCTGTAATATCAGCATTTGTTAGACGAATGCAGCCTGATGACATTGCTTGACCAATTGTCCAAGGTTGAGTTGTTCCATGTAGACGATAAAGGGTTGAGCCAACATAAAGAGCGCGTGCTCCAAGTGGATTATCAATTCCACCAGGCATGTAAGCTGGTAGGTTTGGTTCACGTTTACGCATTGCGGCAGGAGGTGTCCAGCCGGGCCATTCAGCTTTGCGGCTAATGCGGTTTGTGCCAGCCCAAGCAAATCCCTCACGGCCAACACCAACACCATATTTCATCGCTTTGCCGTTTTTTAATACTAAATAAAGACGACGTTCAGAAGTTTCGATAATGATTGTTCCGGGGCGTTGTTTGGTTTCATAAGAAACTATAGTTTTTTTGATTGATGAGCCACGTCTGCCAGAAGTTTTACGCTCGTTTGCATTTTCCCACTTATTAGTGTCTGGATTATAAACACGAGCAGCATTTGCAGGTGTTAACAACATTAGTGAAAGCATGCTGACAAAAAACAGCGTGATTAGTGATTTAAATTTTTTCATTATTCCCAAACATTCCTTTTAATAAATAAGACAGACAGTTAATTTTTTATAGAGTAGAAAAGTCATTAAACATTTCAGGTGATTTTCTACCTTGTATTTTTCATTCTGAAAAGTCATAGAAGAGGAAGCTAACGGAAAACTGCACAAGAATGATTAAACTGTTGCAAAAAAGCCGCTGTTTTTGTTCAATTTTTCGTGAGGGAAGCATAAGAATAGTTTTTTTAGGAGTAAATAGTGACTGATTCGCCGAAATTACTTGCTGCAAAAGCTGCAATAAAAGAAATAAAGCAAGGGCAGAAAATTGGCCTTGGGACTGGCTCTACTGCATATCATTTTGTGAATCTTTTGGGTGAGATGGTGGCAAATGGTTTTGAATGTGTCTGTGTGCCAACATCAATCGAAACAGAAAAACAAGCATTATCATTAGGTATTAAATTATCAGATCTCGATAGTCTTGGTGAGCTTGATATAGTCATTGATGGAGCTGATGAAATTGATGGGCAAATGGCATTGATTAAAGGGGGGGGCGGTGCGCTTTTGCGAGAGAAAATAGTTGCAGATGCCTCAAAACGTATGATTGTTATTGCAGATAGCTCAAAAATGGTAGATTGCCTTGGAAAATTTCCACTGCCAATTGAAGTGAATAGTTTTGGGCTGGGAGCTACAAAAGTAAGGTTGCAAAAAATCATTAAAGATTTTGGTGGGAGTGGTGGTTTAACTTTGCGTAAAATAAATGATGAAGAAAACTTTATTACAGATGGTGGGCATTTAATTTTTGATGCTTTTTTTGGCCGCATTTGTGATGCAAAAGCATTATCAAGCAAACTTTTAGAAGTGCCAGGAGTTGTACAGCACGGTCTATTTATTGATTTGTGTGATATAGCTTTTATAGCCGATGAAAATGGCGTAAAACGATATGATAGATAGAAAATTTTTAAACAAAGATAAGAGATTTTGATGATTAAAATTAAAACAAATGCTAAAATTATAGTTGCAATTTTCATTAGTATTTTTATTTCAATTGCCCCGCTTAATGCGCAAGAAATAGCACCAGAGCATTTAGAATTAGCTCGTAAGTATGTTGACCTTACCGATCAGGCCAAAATTTATGAGCTTTCCTTATTGCAATCTGGCATAAATACTATGAAAACTTTAATTAGTAAAAACCCTGATGTGAAAGAAGAGTTAAATGAAGCGATTGGTTTAACTATTGCAGAATATGCACCAAAAAAAGATGATTTGTTTAATCAGTTTGCAAGAATTTATGCTTTGAGGTTTACAGTTGAAGAATTGCAAGAAATTGTAAATTTTTATGAAACTGATACAGGTAAGAAACTCGCTAAGGAGAATGCGATGGTGAATAAAGAATTGACTGCAGTCTTGGGCATATTTGAAAGCAATTTAAGGATTGAGTTTTTTGCAAAAGTTCGTTCAAGAATGCGTGATAAAGGTATTGAACTTTAAGATTTATTTCTTACTTGAATAATATAAATGTCCCCGCCTTGTGCGGGGACTTTTTTTATGTAATTTGACTAGCTTAATGGTGAAGTTTTACTAAGGAATTTATTATGTCTGATAATTATGATCTGGTTGTAATTGGTGGTGGCTCGGGTGGCGTTCGTGCTGCAAGAATGGCAGCAACTTATGGTGCAAAAGTTGCTATAATTGAAGAATATCGCTATGGGGGAACTTGTGTAATTAGGGGATGTGTTCCAAAAAAATTATTTGTTTATGCCTCTCGCTTTCCTCAAATTTTTGAATCTGGAGCAAGTTTTGGTTTTGATGTAAAGGCAGAATTTAACTGGCAGACTTTGCTCAATAATAAGGACAAAGAGATTGCTAGGCTTGAGGGTTTATATAAATCAAATTTGCAAAGGTTTGATGTAGAAACAATTGAAGATCGTGGACTGATTGAAGGGCCAAACAAAGTTCGTTTGGTCAATGCTGATAAAATACTCGATACAAAGCGTATTTTGATTGCAACTGGTGCAGAGCCTTTTAAACCAAATGTTAAGGGCGCAGAATTTGGCATTACCTCGAATGAAGCTCTGGATTTAAAAACTCTTCCTAAGTCAATTTTGATTGAGGGTGGGGGGTATATTGCAGTTGAGTTTACTTCGATATTTTTGGGGCTTGGGGTAAAAACTTCTTTGGCCTATCGCCGTGATATGGTGTTGCGAACTTTTGATGATGATATTCGATCTGATTTAGAGGAGCAGTTGCGCCATAGAGGTCTTGATTTACATTATCAGGCTTCAATTACCAAACTTGAGAAAACTGATGATGGTGTGCTGGTAAGTTTTTCTAATGGCGAGCAGGCTGAATTTGGAGCGGTGATGTTTGCCACAGGCCGCACTCCTAATGTTAAAGGGTTAGGGCTTGGGAAAGCTGGTATTTCGCTTAATGGGCGTGGGGCAATTGATGTTGATGATTATGGACAAACAATGTGTCCCTCAATCTATGCGGTTGGTGATGTAACTGGCCGAGTGCAGCTTACCCCTGTTGCAATTCGGGAGGGTGCGGCATTTGTTGAAACTGTTTATAATGACAATCCTACAAAGGTTGATTATTCACTTATTCCAACAGCGGTTTTCACTGAGCCAGAAATTGGCACAATTGGCATGAGTGAAGCAGATGCGGCAAGTGATCATAAAGATATTGATGTTTATGTTGCACGCTTCCGTCCAATGAAAAACACACTTGGCAAGAAAACAGAAAAAATGCTGTTTAAGCTAATAACGCAAATAAACGGTGGTCGAGTTCTTGGAGTTCATATTCTTGGAGAGGGCGCGGGTGAAATGATCCAGCTAGTTGCAATCCCTATGATGATGGGTGCAACAAAGGCAGATTTTGACAAAGCAATTGCGGTTCACCCAACGGCGGCTGAAGAATTGGTGACGTTTAAAACTCCAAACTATACCTATAAAAATGGGGTGAAGGTGGAATAGGTTGTTGTGTTTATTTGAGCCTAGTAATTTGTTACTTAAACGAAGTGAAGGGTCTTTTGCTATTGAGTATAAGATTCTTCGACTTCGCCTGAGAATGACAAATCTATCATTTTTGAAATGCAAAAAACTTAAACTAAGGCCTTTAGTGCTAAGCCTATACCATAAGCAATCCCTGCAGCAAACATGCCAATTGTGAAGGTTTCAATTGCGCTTGCCCACCAGCTTTGCATTGACCAGCGTGACTTAATTGCGCCAATTCCTAAAAATACAAACCCAACCATGATTGAGGCAATGACTGAGCTGTTTTCTAGTCCAAAAATAAATGGTATAAGCGGCACTGCTCCGCAAATACCAAAGGCAATGAATGTTGCAATTGCGGCCATCATCGGCGAGCGTTGAATTTCGGTAAGGCCATATTCTTCTGAAAGCATCACTTCAATCCAAATATCTTCTTTGGTGGTTATCAATTCGACCATGGCTTCAAGTTCTTCGCCATCATAGCCTTTGAGTTTATAAATTTGGCGAATTTCTTCTTTTTCGCCCTCTGGGTGGTTTCTTATATGCCTTAACTCAATATTTTTAATGCGCTCAAAGTCATCATGTTCGGACTTTGTGCCTGCATAGTTTGAGGCTGCCATTGAAAAACCATCAGCAAAAAGATTGGCCACACCAAGTACCAACACGATGCCTGCAGACAGCTCAGCCCCTACAACTCCTGCCATTATAGCAAAAGTAGTTACTGCACCATCGATGCCGCCATATATCCAGTCACGAAGATAATTAACACTTGGGCCTTTTTCTAACCGTTTGGCAATGTCGTCAGGTTCATGAGAGTGATCCATAATTTTAGACCTTAACTATAGGTTTGCAATTTGATTCGATGCTTAATTATATTTTATTTTGAAACTTCTTCTAGCTCTATTATCAAATGCTTTGAAATTGTAATAAAATTGCTTTAGGAAGATTTACTTAGGAATAGTATTATTAATTTAGAAAAATATTGAGTGTTGATATGAGTGAATGGACAATAAATAGCTGGCGACAAAAACCAGTGTTGCAAGTGCCGACCTATCCCGATCAAAAAGCGTTAGAAGAGGTAGAGGGGCGACTTACATCTTTTCCTCCACTGGTTTTTGCTGGTGAAGCAGATGACTTGAAAAGCCAATTAGCAGATGTTGCTAATGGCAAGGCTTTTTTGCTTCAGGGGGGAGATTGCGCTGAAAGTTTTGCTGAGCATGGTGCCGATCATATCCGTGATTTTTTTCGAGTGTTTTTACAGATGTCTTTGGTGTTAACTCATGGCTCATCAATGCCTGTAGTTAAGGTTGGGCGAATTGCTGGGCAGTTTGCAAAACCCCGATCAGCTGATTTTGAAACTATTGATGGGGTGGAATTGCCATCATATCGTGGTGATATTGTTAATTCGATTGGTTTTGATGAAAAATCACGTATTCCTGATCCAAGACGTATGTTAATGGCTTATCGCCAGTCTGCCGCAACATTAAATTTGCTGCGTGCTTTTGCTACGGGTGGTTATGCTAATTTGGAGCGTGCGCATGAGTGGACAGTAGGATTTTTAAAAGATAGCGATGCTTATTCTTCTTATAAGGAAGTTGTCGAAAAAATTGACGATAGTATTTCTTTTATGAAGGCGATGGGAATATCAGCAGAAAATACTCAGCAGTTACGTGAAACAAAATTTTATACTTCGCATGAAGCACTTTTGCTTGGTTATGAAGAGGCGTTAACTCGTAAAGATTCAATATCTGGTGACTATTATGCAACTTCTGGTCATATGTTATGGATTGGTGATAGAACTCGTCAGCCAGATGGTGCTCATGTTGAGTATTTTTCTGGAATAAAAAACCCGATTGGAATTAAATGTGGGCCAAGCATTAGCGATGAAGATTTGTTGGTATTGCTTGATAAGCTAAACCCTAAAAATGAAGCAGGGCGCATTACATTAATTGCGAGATTTGGTGATGGTAACGTAGAAAGCCATTTGCCTCGTTTAATTGAAGTTGTAAAAAAATCTGGCCATAAAGTCGTTTGGACGTGCGATCCTATGCATGGCAACACTATAAAAGCATCTTCAGGGTTTAAAACTAGACCATTTGAGAAAGTATTGGGTGAGGTTAAGTCATTCTTTAAAATTCATCGAGAAATGGGAACTTATGCAGGTGGGGTGCATGTTGAAATGACTGGTTCTGATGTTACGGAATGTGTTGGGGGGGTTTCTATGGTGACAGAAGATGATCTCTCAAGTCGTTATCATACACATTGCGACCCTCGCTTAAATGCCTCTCAATCGCTTGAGTTAGCATTTTTAATTGCAAAGGAAATTGCAACTTCTTAAAAAAATATCTAGTTTTTAGCAATGCATTAACCCTAACAAGTCATAAATACCTCCAAATTTAGTTTTCTTTTGGAGGTATCCATGCTGCGTCATTTATTAACTACTACCATAGCTGCTTCGCTTTTGGTTGCTCCTGCTTTTGGAGCAGATATATTTGGTGGCAAGGGCGATGCAGATTTCTTGCGTGATTCTTATTCATCTGAGTGGGATATGAGCGATAATGGCGATCCGTTAGATTTTGAAATGGGTATAAGATATTATTACTCACTTGGATCATCAAAGTTAACAGTTAATGGTGATGAATATTCATCTGAGGATAAGTCCAGCATTGTTGAAATTCATGCTCGCATTGATGATAATTCAACGGACACCTTTCTAAGAGGTTCAGCTGGGTATTCGGCATCAATTAGCGGTACTTATGAATCTCCTGAACGTGCAGGAACTCAAGATATTAATGGTGGATCAATTGCCTATGCTGGGGCTGACTTTGGCTATATGCCATTGGGAAGCAGTGAATTTAGACTGGGTGGGTTTGTTGGGTATCAATTTTTGCGAGATAACCCTGATATGGGTCGCTCAAATTATGTTAATGTTAATGGCGGTGGCGGTAGTCGAAAAAATGAATTTGACATAAATGCGCTACGCTTGGGTGTTGTTGCTCGTGCAGATCTTGGTGATATGGTAGATTTAAATCTAGAAGCTGCAGTAATTCCTTATGCTCATTTAGGTGGTACTTTTGGTGCATTCTCTCTTCCGAATTATTTGGTAGGTGGAACAACCTATGTGCAAGGTTCAGAGGGAGAAATTTCTGGTAATCTTTATGGAGCTTCAGGTGAGGCGATGTTAGGTTTCCATCCAACTGATGAAATAACAATAAGAGTTGGTGGTCGAGTTACATATCTAACCGGAAATGCAACAATGAGCTACACAGCTCGAGATATTGCTGGACCAACTCCTGTTGATCCACTTGATCCTTTGGGGCCGCAAGTACCAGCAGATTCACAAAGGTTTATTTCAGACATTTCTGGTCTTGAACTTTTCCGCTATGGTGCTTTGATTGAGCTTACAGGTAGATTTTAAATTTTATAAAAATATACAAGACTTGCTCAAGTTTTTATAGCAGGTTATGACTAACTTATATTTTTATGACGTTAAGAGAACCTGTGACAGATAGATTACGCATTGCGTTAGCCCAGTTAAATCCAACTGTAGGAGCTATTTCAGTTAATTTTGAAATGGCTTTTTTGGCGTTTGAAAAAGCCAAAAAAGCAGATGCTGATATTTTAATGTTTCCTGAGCTTTTTTTAAGTGGGTATTTTCCAGACGATTTGCTTTTTAAGCCGCAATTTGTTGCAGATTGTATTGATGGGGCTAAAGAGTTGGCTCTGGCTACAAAGGATTATGATTTTGCGCTTTTATTGCCCAGTATTTGGCAAAAAAAAGGTAAATTATATAATGCAATCATTCACGCTCAAAATGGTGAAATCCTAGATATTCGCTTTAAACATGAGTTACCAAACACTGATGTTTTTTATGAAAAACGGTATTTTAAAGCAGGTAAGTTGCCAAAACCAGTAACTATTAAAGGCATAAAAATTGGTCTGCCAATTTGCGAGGATATTTGGCATGAGCCAGTTTGCAAGGCTTTAGTGAAAAAAGGTGCGGAAATACTTCTTTGCCCAAATGGCTCGCCATATTGGAAGAATAAACATTATCAACGCCGTGAATTAGTGCGCTCAAGAGTTAAAGAAACTGGCCTGCCTTTGCTTTATCTTAATCAAGTTGGCGGGCAGGACGAATTGGTGTTTGATGGGGCTTCATTTGGCTATAATGCCAAAGGGGAGCTGGCGTTTGAGGGAGAATCTTTTAAAGAGGATTTTATAGTTACGGATTGGCATAAAGGTGAGGGTGGTTGGCATTTTGATAAGGGGCGTAATGTTGATTTAGTTTCAATTGATGAAGCACCTTGGCGAGCCTGCGTTTTGGGTTTGCGTGATTATTTACGCAAAAATCATTTCACTAAAGTTGTGCTTGGTTTATCTGGTGGAATAGATAGCGCACTTGTGGCAGCAATAGCGGTTGATGCTATTGGGGCTGATAATGTTCACACGATTATGATGCCATATCGTTATACATCAAAAGAGAGCCTAAAAGACGCTAAGCAATGTGCTGATAATCTTGGGGTGAAATATGATATTATTCCGATCGGCTCTCCTGTTGAAAAGGCACTTGATGAGTTAGAGCCTATTTTTATAGGTCTTGCGCCAGATGTAAGCGAAGAGAATATTCAATCTCGCATGAGGGGTTTAATATTGATGGCGGTTTCAAATAAATTAGGTTCAATGCTTTTAACTACAGGTAATAAATCTGAATTAGCGGTTGGTTATGCTACGATTTATGGTGATATGAATGGTGGGTTTAACCCAATAAAAGACCTTACAAAAATGCAAGTTTATCATTTTGCAAATTGGCGGAATAAAAATATGCCAGATGATTGTTTTGGTAAAGCGGGTATGGTTATTCCAACTTCTATCATTACTAAAGCTCCAAGTGCTGAGCTGGCCGAGGGGCAGGTGGATCAAGATAGCTTGCCACCCTATGAGGTGCTAGATGCAATCTTGGAGGCACTGGTTGAAAAAGAAATGTCGGTTAAACAAATTGTTGAACTTGGTTTTGATCTTGCACTAGTAAAGCGAATTGAGAAAATGCTATATATTGCTGAATATAAACGCCGCCAATCTGCTATTGGGGTGAAGCTAACAGAAAAATCCTTTGGAATGGGGCGTAAATATCCCATTACCAATGGCTATCGTGATGAAAGTATAAAATAATGATCAAAGTCCGTTTTGCACCCTCTCCAACTGGGCGAATTCACCTTGGTAATGCTCGCACTGCCTTGGCTAATTGGTTATTTGCAAAAGCAAATAATGGTGAGTTTATTTTGCGTTTTGATGACACAGATTTTGAGCGATCAAAACAAGAATATGCTGATGGTATAGAGCAAGATTTGAAATGGCTTGGCATTTCACCTGATATGATTACCGCCCAATCTAAACGGTTTGATCTTTATGATGCGGCTCGTGATGAATTGATTGCGATGGGAAGGCTTTATCCCTGTTATGAAACGGGTGATGAGCTTGATAGAAAACGTGTCCGAGCAAGAGCAATGGGCAGGCCGCCAATCTATGATCGGGCGGCACTTTTATTGAGTGATGAAGAAAAGCAAAAATATGAAAATGAGGGGCGAAAGCCGCATTGGCGTTTTAAATTAGATGGCGAGCCAGTTATTTTTAATGACCTTGTTCGTGGCGATCAAACGGTAAATATTTCTTCTATGTCTGACCCTGTTTTAATTAGAGGTGATGGCTCTTATCTTTATACTCTGCCATCAGTAGTTGATGATCTTGATCTTGGTATAACTCATATTATTCGTGGGGAAGATCATGTGAGTAATTCTGGTGTTCAGGTAGAGATTTTTGATGCTTTGGGTGGGAAAGCTCCAATTTTTGCACATCATAATTTACTTAGTGATGCTCAAGGTAAAGGTCTTTCAAAAAGGTTGGGATCGCTTTCATTACAGGGTTTACGTGAGGCTGGCTATGAGCCAATGGCCGTTGCAATTATGGCAACAATTACAGGCACAAGTCTGCCAGTTGAGCCTGTTGCAAGTCTTGCTGAATTGGCCAAAAAGTTTGACTTTTCTATTATTTCACGTGGGCCAGCACGATATGACGAGGCGGAGCTTGAAACTTTGAATGCAAGAATTTTACATGATATGGATTATGAAACGGCAAAGCCACGACTTGAAAAGTTTGACTTAGAGGGTGAGGATTTGTGGCTTGCTTTGCGAGAAAATTTAGTGAAATTTGACGATATTAAAGATTTAGCAAAATTAATTACTGGGCCAATTGAGCCAAATATTGCGCTTGATGATAAAGAGTTTATTGAGATTGCTGCTAAAAATTTACCACCATTGCCATGGGATGAAAATACTTGGGGTCAATGGACATCAAGTTTGAAAAGCCTAACTGGGCGCAAAGGTAAAAATTTATTTTTACCGCTTCGTCTTGCGATTACAGGGCGAAAAGATGGGCCTGAGCTTAAGAGCCTGTTGGTGTTGATTGGGCGTAAAGAGTGTCTGGCCCGATTATCCTAATGGTTTTACCATTTGAGATGAAGGTTTGAATTGGTGCAGTAATTTTTGGAGTTGCAACTATTTGTTTAGGCCGTGGCTCACCCTCTCTATACGGTCTGTTGCGCGGTAGCGGCACAAAAATAGCTTTGGCAACAGTAGTTTTAATCTTTTGACGAGGGTCACGAATTGGCATTGGAAAGCCTTGTTCTTCAAACATAATCATTGTTCTTGATTGGCCATTTGCTTTATTCTCAACCACCTCAAAAAACCCTGATGATTTTTGTCTTTTAAAAATATTATTTTGAATAAATTCAGAGCGAAAAAGAAAAGCATTAGGCATGGATTTATAAGGAATGCCTGCCATATTTATCATGTCATCGGCTTCTTGCCCTGGGTTTTTATGATAGTAAAGCTCTACATCGTGTCCGTTAGCTTGCTCAGCACAAGCAGCTGCATCTAAACTTAAATATTGCTCAGTAGTTGAAAAACTAATTGGCCAATAATAGCCATCACTACTTCTTACACATAACGTTCTTAGAGTGTTTAAATCAATTCGAACATTGGGAATTTCTGTTGTAATAATATTGTTGTTATTTCCAAATAAAATATCAAAAAGATTTTTATTCTTATTTTGAATTGAATTGAAATTATTATTAGAATTGCTACATGTATTGTTGGCTAATTGCTTTAGAATATTCTCTCGTTGGCGGGCGATGGCTTGCCCAGTCCCAACCTTTGCCTTTAGTTTATTAATATCTGAGCGGCCTCTGATGATTTTTCTAGCAAGTGTGCGGCATTGACCAGTTAGTCTTTTTTTAGCATTAAGGATTTTTTGACAGCCTGAGCGAACAAATTGCCTTTCGACTTTTTTTAATTCGCTTGCGGTTCTTTGAATAGTTTTGGTGTTTTTTGCTAGCGAGCGAAAATCTCGATTTCTCTCTAGTGAGCGAGCTGTGTTTTTTAGGGCAGAGCAACTATGGGTTTGAGCATAGGCAACATCAGCATTGAGAAGGGTGAAAATTATAACAAATGAAAAAAAGATATGCTGCAACGCTTTATGATATATGGCGAGCATGTGTATTTGCCTTTTTTAAACTGGTTATAAAGTATATTTTAAATCAAAAATATTATTAAACGAGCATAATTAAAAATTATAAAAGAAACTACACTATAAAATTGGCATAATTGAGAAATATAATAGCTAAAAAATCATCTATATTATATTTTACTTGATTTTTGTACTTTTTGGGTGCTTTTATATTGTTATGAGAACCACAATGAAAATTTGCATTATTAGATGCATTATTATTAGCTAACCTTTTTTGGTCGAGGCGTGGTTTTACCTATCTTTTTTTAAGTAATAATTTCTGCGCTTTAGCACTGAATTAATCAGTAACTATGGGGCAAAGATAAATGACAACCGATGTAAAAATTAAACTCTATAATACTCTTAGTCGTAAAAAAGATGAGTTTATTCCTATCGATTCTAATAATGTGCGCATGTATGTTTGCGGACCAACGGTTTATGATTATGCTCATATTGGTAATGCACGTCCTGCAATAGTTTTTGATGTTTTATTTCGGCTTTTGCGTCATGTTTATGGCAATGAGCATGTAACATATGTACGAAATATTACTGATGTTGATGATAAAATTAATGCACGTGCGGTTCGAGATTATCCTGAGCTTGAGCTAAATGAGGCTATTAAAAAAGTTACAAAAAAAACTACAGATCAATATCATAAAGACGTAAAAGCCTTGGGCTGTATCGATCCAACTTTTGAACCGCTTGCCACCGACCATATAAAAGGCATGCTAAAGATGATAAAAAATTTGCTAGATAATAATCATGCCTATATTGCAGGTGGTGAGGTGTTGTTTGATATTAAATCAATGTCAAATTATGGGGCTTTATCGAATAGGAAGATTGAAGACCAACAAGCTGGTGCTAGGATTGAAATAAAGAGCCACAAGCGAAATGCTGGTGATTTTATTTTATGGAAACTTTCCAATGAAAGTGAACCTGGTTGGCAAAGCCCATGGGGACGTGGTCGTCCTGGTTGGCATCTTGAATGTTCTGTTATGAGTGAGTTTCATTTAGGGGAGATATTTGATATTCATGGCGGTGGATTAGACTTGATATTTCCGCACCATGAAAATGAAATTGCTCAATCATGCTCAGCCCATAATAATGATAAAATGGCTAATTATTGGCTTCATAATGGATTTTTGCAGGTTGAGGGACAGAAAATGTCAAAAAGCCTTGGTAATTTTATCACTATAAATGACTTGCTGGAAACTGATAAATTTGGTGGAACAAAATGGGCAGGAGATGTGTTGCGCCTTGCAATTCTTATGACAAATTATAAAGAGCCAATTGATTTTTCTGAAGCTCGCTTGGTTGAAGCATCGAGGATTTTAACAAACTGGAAAAACACTATTCTTGAACTTGGCCTTGATTTTGATGAAGAAAATCGAGCGGAGATTGAGGCACTTGGGCCTTGTTCAAAATTGCGCTTTGCTTTGGCTGATGATTTGAATATGTCGGGAGTAATTGCAAATTTACACCGCCATGCATCAGGCAAGAAATTGCATAATGCAAACCGTTTGTTCGGCTCGTTACAACTGCTTGGGTTGGCTAGTTTTGATAGCATGCAAGAATGGCAAAATGCTAAGAAATCGAGCAAATTAGAGGTTAATGATATTGAGCAGGTAGAGAAGGCAATAATAGAAAGACTTGAAGCATTAGCGCAAAAAAATTGGGTCAAGGCTGATAAAATTCGTAATGAATTAGAGCAAAAAAATATTTTGCTAAAAGATACTAAAGATCCAAAAACAGGAGAACGAGTTACGAATTGGGAGGTCAGTGAGTGATTAAAACTCTCAAAGGAGGTTGCCAGTGTGGGGCGGTGCGCTTTGCTGCTAGTGATTTTGCGCGACCTTCAATTTGTCATTGTCGTATGTGTCAAAAAGCCTATGGCGGGTTTTTTGGGGCGTTGGTTATGGTTAAAGATGGGCATTTCACTCGAGGTGAGCCAAAATGGTTTGATAGTTCGAATGTTGCACGACGTGGGTTTTGTGCAAATTGCGGCACGCCTTTGGCTTATGAAACAAAATTTGGACTTGAATTTTCTATCGGTGCTTTTGATGATCCTGCAAAAGTTGCGCCAACCATTCAAGTGAACTTGAGGGATAAATTAGAGTTTTTTGATGATTTATGTAGCTTGCCCATTAAGCATGAAACTGATGATGAATGGCAAGATTTTATTTCTAGTGTATATTCCCATCAGCATCCTGACCATGAAATAAAAACATGGCCAATAGCGAAAGAAGAAAAATGAATAACTCACATAATAAAAAAGCTATGCCAATGTGGCTGAAAATTACGATTGCTAGTAAAATTATTATTGTTTTAGCAATCCTTATTTTCCTTGTAATTAAACTAAGTTAAGTGAGATAATTTCATGAATAAAGAGCGTCTTTATCTATTTGATACTACCCTTAGAGATGGTGCGCAGACCAGCGGAATTGAATTTTCATTGGCTGATAAAATTGCTATTACAGCTTTGCTTGAAGAGCTTAAAATTGATTATGTTGAGGGTGGGTATCCCGGAGCTAATATTGTTGATGATGAGTTTTTTAGTGAAAAACGTACAAAAAATGCGGTTTTTACGGCCTTTGGAATGACAAAGCGAGCTGGGCGATCGGTTGAGAATGACACAGGAATTAAAGCACTATTAGACGCTAAGTCAGATGCAATTTGTTTTGTTGCTAAGGCTTGGGATAAACAAGTTGAATTGGCTTTGGGCATTTCAAAAGAAGAGAATCTCACTTCAATAGAGCAATCAGTTTCTGCCGCAATAAAGCATGGCAAAGAAACGATGCTAGATTGTGAGCATTTTTTTGATGGTTATAAAGCTAATCCTAATTATGCAAAGGAATGCATAAAAACTGCACTTGATGCAGGAGCAAGATGGATAGTGCTTTGTGATACAAACGGTGGCACGCTTCCCTATGAAGTAGAAGAAATTGTAACAGATATTTTAAAAATCTGCCCTGGTGAGAAATTAGGAATTCATGCACATGATGATACTGGAAATGCAATAGCAAATTCATTGATTGCTGTGCGAGCTGGTGTGCGCCAAATTCAAGGCACGTTAAATGGAATTGGCGAGAGATGCGGTAATGCTTCGCTTATTTCTATTTTGCCAACTTTGTTGCTCAAAGCGGATTTTAAAGATAAGTTTGAAATTACAACAAGTGCAAAACAGCTTAAGAAACTTACGCATATTTCTCGTGCGTTTGATGATATATTAAATAGAGCCCCAGATCCTCAATCGCCTTATGTTGGTGCTTTTGCTTTTGCAACTAAGGCTGGGATTCATGCCTCTGCTCTGCTTAAAGACCCAAGTTGTTATGAACATATTACCCCTGAATCTGTAGGTAATGAGCGATCTATCATGGTGTCGCAACAAGCAGGAAAGTCAAATCTTTTAGTTGCTCTTAAACGGCATGATATTGAAATAAAAAAAGATGACCCAAGACTTAGCACTCTTTTAAAACTAGTAAAAGAGAGAGAGGCAAGGGGTTATTCTTATGATGGAGCTGATGCTAGTTTTGCACTTTTAGCACATAAAGTGCTTGGCAGCTTGCCTAATTTTTTTGAAGTTGAGAGCTATCGAGCAGCTGTTGAGCGTCGACATAATGTGCGTGGCGAGCTTGTTACGGTTTCTGAAGCGGTAGTGAAAATTGTGGTCGATGGTGAGCTGTTCATGTCTGTTGCTGAGGGTAATGGGCCAGTAAATGCACTTGATGAAGCAATGCGCAAAGACCTTGGCAGGTTTACTAGCTTTATTTCTGACTTAGAATTAGTAGACTTTAAAGTTCGTATTCTTGATGGTGGTACTGGTGCTGTTACTCGGGTGTTGATTGAAAGCAAAGATAGCTCAGGTGAGCGTTGGGTGACTATTGGCGTATCTCCAAATATAATTGATGCCTCATTTGAAGCATTATATGAATCTATCAATTATAAATTGATGAAAAGCGAAGCGGCGGGTTGGAAAGAAAAGTTTTAGGAGCGTAAAATTTGGCAAAAAAGAGAAAAAATAACCCTGCATTAGTCACGTTGTTTTTTGCAACTAGCACTATTATTGCAGTTTTGGGTATTGCTGCTTGGCCAAAAATTAATTCTTGCATGAAAGTCAAGAATGACTATTTTGCTTGTGCTAAATTTGCTGTGAGCGATTTTAAATTTGATGAAATATTACCCAAAGCAAAAACTTTTCTAAAAGAGCCAGTGATTAATCAGGTTGAACCGCCTGTTGCTCAACCCATAACTGATGAAGAAAAAATAGAATTGCCCGCTCTTGATCCTGAGGAAATAATAGAGCCTGCTGAGTTGATAAAAACACCAAAACTAGAAGAAAATATAAATATTGAAGTAGCTCCCATTCCTGCTGAGCAAGCTCAAAAACCAAAGTTATTCGATGAGATAACAGATATAAATATTGTTGAAAATCAACAAGAACCAGAAGTACTAAGTGAAGATCCAAAAGAGCAAATTGTTGAGCAAGGCTTAGAGGAAGAGCAAAATTATCAGGAGAAAGATTTATCTGTTTTTGACCCAATGGTTAGTTCTGCTCGAGTAGAGGCGGGTAATATTTTGGTTATTGAGGGAAGCGGGCAGCCTGGTGATTTTATTGAAGTTTTTGCTAATGCTGAGTTGATTGGAAATGTTAAAGTTAAAGCTGGTGGTGATTGGATTGCTATAACAAAGTCACCCTATATTCATGGCTCAAATCTTGAGATTTCAAAACTACCAATAACTGCAAAAAATGACCAATCAACTATGGTGATTATGTCTGATAGTTTAAACTCAAGGCCATTGACGATTTTTGCAAGGCGATCACAGCAAGAAGATATGGCGGCTGAACTAGTTTCAGATGAAGCTAAAATAAGTGAATCTATTGAGTATCTAGCATCAATTGTTAGGCCATATTTGAGCATTGATATGATTAAAATTGATGAGGATAATAATTTTTTTGCTGGGCGAGGAGAGAATGATTTAATCGTTCAGCTTTTTGTTGATGATAAATTAATTGCTGATACGATTATTTTTGAGGGGCGTTGGCAAATAAATTTAGATGAAAATATTTTGATAAAACCCAATCAAAAAGTACGATTTGATTTTTTAAAATCAAAAGAGCAAGGCGTATTTGCAACTGTTGATGTTGATTTTTTTGAGGATAATCAAGATGTAGAATCTAATGTAGAAAGACAGCCAAACTCAAGCAATCAAATAGTGGTAAAAAAGGGTGATACTCTTTGGGATTTATCCAAACATTTATATGGGAATGGTTATCGCTATAAGCTGATTTTTGAAGCTAATAGAGGGAAGATAAATGATTCTCATTGGATATATCCTGGTCAAATTTTAGAATTGCCGAGTCAAGCAAGATACTAGAAACTATTAGAGTTTGCTTTTTAGAGAATTTTCTTTTATCGTATTTTTGCGATGAAAGAAAAAATAAAAAAAGATGAAGACCTTGCAGTTTTTTTACGTGCGCTTGGCCATAATGTGCGTTTAGATATTTTACGCATAATAGCAGATGATTGTAAAAATCAATGTTGTTGTACTGATGTAGCAAAATGTTTTGATTTGGCGCAATCTACTGTTTCTCAACATATAAAAGTTTTGCTTGAGGCTGGTTTGGTTATCAAACAAGCAAAAGGGGTGCGTAATTGTTATTTGGTAAATTTTGACAAACTTAATCAAATGCAAGGTTTATATAACGAATATCTGTCGACCTTGAGTGGACAGAATAAAGGTTCAAAGGGTGATGACGTTGAGTGAGAAAAAACAAAAAGTAAGTGCCGATGAAGGCTCTATGATTTCAACAATTTGTCACCTTTGGAAATATATGTGGCCAAAAGATCGGTTAGATTTAAAACTACGGGTTTTGGCGGCTATTGGTGCTTTATTGCTTGCGAAAGTCGCTACTACAACAATTCCCTTTGCTTATAAGGGTGTAATAGATTCACTTTCTAATACTAGTGAAAATCCTGAACTTATGCTTGGCATTGCAGTACCCATTGTTTTGGTCATTGCGTTTGGTGTTGCTAATATTTTAGATAGCGGATTTCAGCAATTACGAGATATGTTATTTGCTAGGGTTGGTCAGCATGCAGTGCGTCAACTGGCTAGAAAAACCTTTGTACATTTACATCGCCTATCGCTTCGCTATCATTTGCAACGCCGCTTGGGTGGCCTTTCTCGTATAATTGAGCGTGGTACTAAGGGGATTGAAACCATCGTGCGTTTCTCCATGCTAAATACTGCCCCTGCAATTGTAGAATTTATTATTGTTAGCTCAATTTTTGCTTATTTGTTTGGGTTTAAATTTCTTTTGATAGTGGTTGGTATAATCGTTTTATATGTGGTTTTTACTATTCGTGCTTCTAATTGGCGTATCGCTATTCGTCGAAAAATGAACGAGAGCGACACAGAAGCAAACTCTAAAGCTATTGATAGTTTGATAAATTTTGAAACTGTTAAATATTTTAGCAATGAGGAGATGGAAGCAAATCGGTTTGATAAGTCTATGGCAATCTATGAGGGTGCGGCCATTCGTATGTGGACATCGCTTGGTATGCTTAATTTTGGGCAAGGGCTGATTTTTTGGACTGGTATGATTATCATTGGCATCATGTCAGCGCAAGGGGTAATGGCTGGAGAAATGAGCATCGGCGATTTTGTTTTAGTCAATACTTTTATGATGCAAATATATCGTCCGCTTAATTTCATTGGCTCGGTCTATCGTGAAATTCGCCAAGGGTTGGCCGATATTGAAGAGATGTTTTTATTACTTGAGCAAGAGCCAGAAGTTCAGGACAAGCCAAATGCTAAAGACATTGAAATTACTGGCCCAGTATTGCGATTTGAAAATGTGAGTTTTTCTTATGATGAAGATAGGAAAATACTTAAGAACGTAAGTTTTGAAGTTCCTGCTGGTAAAACTATTGCAGTTGTTGGCCCATCTGGGGCGGGTAAATCTACTCTATCACGGCTCATATATCGTTTTTATGATGTTGCACAGGGTTGTATTTGTATTGATGGGCAGGACGTGCGTGATATTAAGCAAAAAAGCCTGCGTGATGTTGTTGGCATGGTGCCGCAAGATACGGTTTTGTTTAATGATACAATTGGATATAATATTGGCTATGGGCGACCATCTGCAAGCCAAGCTGAAATTGAAGAAGCAGCAAAAATGGCACAAATATCTGATTTTATTTCTTCTCTTCCAAAAGGGTTTGATACGCCAGTTGGCGAGCGTGGGTTAAAACTTTCAGGCGGCGAGAAACAACGTGTTGCAATTGCTCGTACGATATTAAAAGCTCCTCCAATTCTTATTCTTGATGAGGCAACATCAGCACTTGATACGCAAACCGAGCGTGAGATCCAATCAGCTCTTGATACTGTTTCACAAAATAGAACAGTGCTTGTTATTGCGCATAGGCTTTCTACAATCATAAATGCTGATGAGATTATTGTGTTGCAAGGCGGGGAAATTGCTGAGCGAGGCAAGCATAAGGATTTGTTGGCAAAGAATGGCCTTTACGCACAAATGTGGAGCAGGCAGCTAGAAGCAAATGAAGCCGAAGAGCAGTTGCGTAAAGTGAAAGAAAAGCAGCTTTAGGGTTCTAAAACAGCTTTTTTTCACAACCCAACTCGCCAAGCACACTTCCCTTAATTTAATCTTGGATTTTATGCAGATTTTGAAAGACTAGGCATCAAGTGTGGGCAGACATGTTTGGATAGTTTGGAAAGTGTATATCTGAAAAATGAAAGGGTATTACTCAGCAGCTTTTTTTGAAAATTTATCTATTTTTTTATTCTTTGCTTTGATAATTTTTTTTGTATTTATAACTTTTATGCCAACGTTTTCTGCATGGCTTTGCTCAACTTTATCATTGCTGTTTTTTGGCCTAGGATTTTTTTTATATCCCATTATACTTGTCCAAATTGTTGATGGGGCGGTTAACATAACTGGTACAAGAACTAGGGTTAAAAGAGTTGAAAAAGACAAACCAGCAATAACAGCGGTTGCAAGCTGAACCCACCATGCACCAGCAATTGAGCCAATTTCTATTGAGCGAGAGAAAAAGTTAAATGTTATGCCAAGTGCCATTGGTAAAAGCCCAAAAACGGTTGTTATTGTGGTTAGCATAACGGGGCGAATGCGCTGGGCGGCAGTCATTAAAATTGCTTCTTTTGCTTCAAATTTTAATTTACGATGAAAACGATTATATGTATCAATAAGAACAATAGAATTATTCACCACAATGCCTGCAAGTGAAATTATGCCAACACCTGTCATAATAGCAGAAAATGCCTGCCCAGTAACCAGCATGCCAAGCAACACACCAGCAACTGCCATAATCACGGTTGAGAGAGTTACAAAAACTTGATAAAAACTGTTAAATTGGGTGAGTAAAATTAAAAACATTAAAAACATAGCGCCAAGCCCTGCTTGAACCATAAAGGCGTTTGTTTCATTTGTTTGCTCATCTGCACCGCCATAGACTATTTTAACACCAGTTGGCCAAGTTTGGCTTGATGTCCATTCTTTGAGCTCAGCAACTTTGCTAGATGCGGTTATGTCTTTGCCCTCAGCATCTTGCCCCGTTACGTTTGCTCCAATATTCATGCGATATTTTTGGTTCCATCTGGAAATAGAGGCAACTTTTGGCACAGCTTTTCTGGTGATGAATGTGGAAACAGGTACAAGCCCATTGCGGGTGATAATTCGCATAGAATCTAACGCTTCAAAGCTACGCTGATCTTTTGGTAAACGCACCATAATATCAAGCTCATCAATTGCATCATCAGGGCGATAGGTGCCAAGGTTAACACCTGTTGTAACAAGTTGAATATATGGGCTTAAATCTCTGATACCAATGCCAAAGCGTGCTGCCATATCTCTATTGACTATTATCTCCCAATCTATGCCAGATTTTGGGCGAGAATCATCAACCTCAATAACATTACCTAAATCATTTTCGATATAATTGCGTAATTTTGTAATTACAGGGCTTAATGTTTCATAGGTTGAAGATTCAACTCTTAGATTAATGTCTTTGCCTGCAGGGGGGCCTTCTTGCACTTCGACAAGCTCAATGCCAACGCCAGAAATATTGGCAACATTTTTGCGAATATCCTTAAATATTTCTTTGGCATAGCGCCTGTCTTTAAATGGTTTAAATTCAAGAGTGAGATTGCCAATTGTGTCTGATGGGGTAGAGCCAATTGCGCCAGAAGATCCAAAATTTAACATCACATCTTCAATGCCAGAAATGCCAATAACTTTTTGCTCAACCTCAATCAAAATATCACGTATTTCAGTGGGTGAATAATTGCCCTTTGATGTGATGGCAATTGTTGCATATTCACCCTCAATGGTGGGGAATGCAACTATGCCTGTTGGGTTTGCAGAAAAATAAAGAAAAATTCCAACGATTGAGCCAAATCCAACACCTAAAGAAATTATTGGATGTTTAATTAAAAGTGCTAAAAGGCGAATATAAGATCCTGTTAAGCCTTTTACATTTTTTACATCAAATTTTGTTGCGCCAGAAAGAGAAAGGGCTGCTTGTTTTTCTTTTTCGCTTACTTTTTTGCGCGCAACAAAACGTCCAATAACAGGAATAAAAATCATTGCAGTAATTAGTGATGCGGTTAGGGTTACGATTACCATTATTGGTAGATAGCTCATGAATTTACCAATAATGCCTGGCCACATGAGAAGCGGTAAAAATGCCGCTAGGGTTGTTGCGGTTGAAGCAACAATTGGCCAAAACATCATTTTTACGGCACGAATAAATGCCTCTTGGCGCTCAACCCCTTCAGTAATTTTACGCTCGGCATATTCAACAATCACAATGGCACTATCAACCAACATGCCAACGGTTAAAACAAGACCAAACATAATCATCATGTTTACCGTCATGCCCATGAATTGTAAAAACAAAAAGCCAATCATGAAGGAAAGAGGAATTGAAAAACCAATGAGCAGGGCAGGGCGTAACCCTAGCAACATTATTGAAACAATTAACACCAAAACAACTGCGGTCAAAACTGAGGCTTGGAGCGAGGAAAACATGCGGGTGGAAAATTTTGCCATGTCTAAAATATAAGAATATTCAAGTACTTTGGGCCATTGTTTTGCATGTTCATCTGTTACTTTTTTAACCGCATTTGAAATGTCAATAAGGTTAGTGTCTAGCCGCTTCATCACTGAAAGCATAATGGCAGGTGCGCCATTTACTCTTGTATAATTTGTTGCATCTTTAAATGTGCGTGAGATGGTTGCAACATCAGAAAAAGTTACAACTTTATCATTTTTGGTTTTAAGCGGAAGGTTATAAACATCAAAGGCGGTTTTTATTAAACCTGGAACTTTAACACTAAAACGCCCTTGCCCTGTGTCTAGTTTTCCTGCGGGAATGATTAGGTTATTTTTTGCCAAAGCATCAAACAAATCACTAGCGGTTAAATTATATGCTTCAAGTTTTAGTTGATCTATTACAATCTCTAAAACTTCTTCTCTATCGCCTGACATTTTAACTTCAAGAACGCTTGAAATTCCCTCTAAATCTTCTTTTAATTCAAGTGCAAACCTGTTTAATGCCCGCTCGGGAATATTGCCATATAAAGCAACGGTTATTGTGCCACTATCATCAATAGTTATTTCATTTACTGTTGGCTCTGTTGCATCATCTGGCAGGTTTGGTTTTGCTCTATCAACGCCATCTTTTACATCTTTTAATGCTTCGTCTTTATCAAAATTGATGTCAAATTCTAAAACAATAGTTGCGCTATTTGTGTTGGCATAAGAGCGCATGCTTTTTAAGCCTGTTAAATTGCCTAATTCTGCTTCAATTGGGCGCACTAAAAGTTTGTCTGCATCAGCAGGAGAAATTCCAGTTTGCACTGTTGTTATGCTTAAAAAAGGAATGTCAATTGATGGCTCGCTCTCGCGCGGAAGAGAGATAAAAGCATAAATGCCACCAATAAGCATGATGAACATTATTGTTATTACTGTTTTTGGACGGCGTAAAATTGCCTCTAGCATATTCATCATGACGAAATATCTTTCGTTACTAGAGTTGCATCAACTTTTTGGTTGTCAATTACATATTCTTGCCCAAAAATAATTATTTGGGCTTTATCGGGTAAACCAGAAACAAAAACACCCTTTGTTGTATCACGTAAAATTTGCACTTTTACAAAATGAACTTTGTTATTTTCATCAACAATTTTTACGCCAATGTCTCCATCATCATCAAGCGTTAATGAGGATTGTGCAATAAGATGAGCTTTGGTTTTACCAACAAAAATTCTTGCATTTGCTGTTTGCCCTGAGCGGATTTCAAGATTTGGATTATTAAATTCAATTTCAACATCAAAAGATCTTGTTGCTTCATCTGCAATGGCACTGATATAGCGAACTTTACCCTCGAAATTGGCAAATCCTTTAATTGGTGGAAGGTTTATTGTTTGAATTTTGGCACTCATGCCCTCTTTTAATAAGCCAACTTTTGCCTCTGCAACTTTGCCAACAAATAACATTGGATCTAGCTGAACAATGGTTGCGCAAATTCCACCATTTCTTATCATGTCACCAACATTTGCAATTGGGCTTTGCACCAATCCATCTATTTGAGCATTTATTGTGATATGCTCTAATTCTAGGGTTGCAAAATCTAGTGATGCTTTTGCACCAGCAAGAGCAGATTTTGCAGCCTCTAGCTGAACCTCAAAATTATTTTTTGTATTACTTGCTGCAAGCCCTTTTTCTCTGAGGGTTTTGTTGGTTTCATAATTTGCTTGTGCTTGAGTTAGTGATGCTTTTGCTTGGGCTAAAGCGGCTGTTGCTTGGTTTAACTGCGCTTGTTTTGTGCCGCTATCAAGGGTGCAAAGAGGAGTGCCTTTTTTTACGAAATCACCCTTTTTAACATGAATTTGCTCTAATGTGCCGCTGGTTTGTGCAGTGGCAGAAATAGTTGCATTTGCTTTTGTGCGTCCTCTAAGGGCAACCTCAATTGGCATTTCTTGTGCAATAAACATTTGAGTGCGCACATTTTGCAATTCTTTTTCTACTTCCTCGTTCTGGGATATTGTTCCCTCACCTTTAGCTATTGCCTCCTCACCCTGAGCTTGTCGAAGGGGGGAGGTTTCATTTTTATCTGAATTTGAGGATAATTGAATTATTTGTTTTTCACCCTCTCCCTCTCCCCTTCCTCCATGAATGATAGTGCCGCTAAGCATCCAGATTCCAATGATTAAAATTAAAATAAAAGCTACGCCATACGAAGTTAGGAATTTCATTTATTGTTTTCCCCAGTAAGTTGTTTGTCTGCTTGCGCAACGCTTATTAATTCATTCATATGGGTTTTTATATATTCAATTTCAACCCTACGCATATTTAGCCCATAATTTAAAATCCACTCATTAGAACCATATGGTTTAATGTCTGGATTTTGTGTTTGTCCAAGCATTTTGAGATCATCTAGTTCTTGATCTAACATTTCTAGTCGCTCATTTATGCGCTGTTTTACCAGTGAAGCGGGTAAGAGCGAAGCAAAGCGGGCAAATAATAAAAATTCAGAACGAAAGACATCTTCATTTAATTTTTCAAATAAGGAGTTGCGAAATTCATCACGCCCAGCTTGAGTAATTGAGTAGATTTTTTTAGCAGGGCGGCCTTGTTGGGCTTGGGTGTGCGAGGTTACAAACCCAGCTTCTTCTAATTTTGCAAGGGCAGGGTAGATTGATCCAAAACTTACCTCTACAAAATAGGAACATTGGCCATTTGTACAAAGCTGGCGTATTTCATATCCTGTAGCGTCACTCTCAAAGAGGATTGAGAGGCAAAGGGTTTTTACATTCATGTTAATTACTACTATATTCTGTTTAAGTATATGCTTGTTAAGAATATACTTAAACAGAATA
>Ga0256834_1000216_pt1 | contig 41164 bp, 48 predicted proteins | sample 4281140metaG_FD_190536 | JGI IMG/M metagenome (GOLD analysis project Ga0256834, IMG submission 190536) | Hydrothermal vent microbial communities from East Pacific Rise, Pacific Ocean - 4281-140 | ecosystem: Environmental > Aquatic > Marine > Hydrothermal vents | place: Pacific Ocean: East...
GATTTAAGATCTACTGTTGGAAATGATGGTTCATATTACCACGGCGGATATTATTATCCAAGTAGATATTATTACAATAGATACTATTGGTACTATAATTAACATAAAGTGGGATACTTGTCCCACTTTAAAACATCTCCCTCTTTCTTTACCTATCAATAACTACATTTACGATAAAATATCTTAATTTACAACAGGATATTTACCTATGGATATTAGAAAATCATTTCTAGACTTTTTTCAAAACAAAGGGCATGAGCTTATACAAAGTTCTCCACTTGTTCCAGATGATGCAACGCTTATGTTTACCAATGCAGGTATGGTACAGTTTAAAAACATTTTTACGGGTGATGCACCTATTCCTGCTACTCCTCGTGCAACGTCTAGTCAAACTTGTCTAAGAGCAGGTGGAAAACACAATGACCTTGACAATGTAGGCTACACAGCACGTCACCATACGCTTTTTGAGATGTTAGGTAACTTTTCTTTTGCAGACTACTTTAAAGAAGATGCTATTGCCTATGCGTGGGAGTTTATTACTTCAGAGAAATACCTTAATCTTCCTGTAGAAAAAATATGGGTAACGGTACATGATTCAGATGATGAAGCTGAAGAGATATGGAGTAAGTACATAAGCAAAGACCGCATAGTTCGTTTTGGTGATGCAGATAACTTCTGGCAGATGGGAGACACTGGACCATGTGGACCTTGTTCTGAGATATTTTATGACCAAGGTGAAGAAAACTTTAATGGACCAGAAGACAAAATGGGTGGAGAAGGCGATAGGTTTTTAGAAATCTGGAATCTTGTGTTTATGCAGTATTTTCGTGATGAGACAGGGACATTAAACCCACTTCCAAAACCCAGTATAGATACAGGTATGGGACTTGAACGAGTTGTAGCCATTAAAGAGGGTAAGCTTAATAATTATCATTCTTCACTTTTTATGCCATTTTTAGCTCAAATTGGTGAACTTGTAGGAAAAAAATATGATTTTGATGCTGCGAACTCTGCTTCTTATAGGGTGATAGCTGACCACTTACGTTCATGTTCTTTTCTTCTTGCTCAAGGTGTGAATTTTGACAAAGAAGGGCGTGGGTATGTACTTCGCCGTATCATGCGTCGTGCTATTCGTCATGGATACTTACTAGGGTTACGTGAGCCATTTATGTATAAATTGGTAGATACACTGGTAGACTTAATGAGTGAACAGTATGATTATCTTTCTTCTAAAAAAGAAACTATCAAAACATCTATGAAGTTAGAAGAAGAGCGTTTCTTTATGACAATAGAAGCAGGAATAAAACTTTTTAATGAAGAACTTGCAAGAATGCATTACCGTAAAGATAGAGAAGTAAGTAGTAACAAAAGACCTTATGGATTTAATGCACAAAATATGTTTCAAGCATTAGCACAAAAATTAGAAAATGAACCAAAATGGCTTAGTTCTGAAGTCTTTGATGGTGAAGTAGCTTTTAAACTTTACGACACTTATGGCTTTCCTCTGGATCTTACAGAAGATATGTTACGTGAAAAAGAGATTGCATTGGATATAGCAGCTTTTAATACAAAAATGGATGCTCAAAAAGCTCAATCAAAAGCAGGTTGGAAAGGTACAGGTGATGCCGCAACAACGGGAGACTTTAAAGTACTTAAAGAGAAGTTTGGCACAAATGAATTTGTTGGTTATACAAATACCAAAACAAAAGCTAAAGTGTTAGCACTGCTTGATGAAGATTTTAAAGAGACGATGATTATTGATGGAAAGGGATGGGTACTGCTAGATAAGACGCCATTTTATGCAGAGTCTGGTGGGCAAATAGGTGATAGTGGTACTTTAGGATCTGTAGAGGTACTTGATACTAAGAAGTTTTTAGAAATGAACCTTTCTGAAGTTGATGGAGATTTGAGTGTAGGTGATGTGTTGGAAGCAGTGGTAGATGATAGCCGTGCAGAGATAGAAAAACATCATTCTGCTACACATTTACTACATGCAGGATTACGTGAACTATTGGGTGAACATATTAGCCAAGCAGGTTCACTCAATGACGATAAACGTTTACGTTTTGATTTTTCTCATCCTCAAGCGATGACTTCAGAAGAAATAGCAAAAGTAGAAGCCTGGGTCAACGACAAAATTAGTCGTGCCATTCCAGCGACCACAGAAGTGATGAGCATAAATGAGGCAAAAAACTTTGGAGCCATGGCACTCTTTGGTGAAAAGTATGGTGATGAAGTACGGGTAGTACGGATGGGTGATGCCTCTGTGGAGCTGTGTGGTGGTACACACGTAAATAATGCAGCCCAAATAGGATTGTTTATGATAAGTAAAGAGTCAGGTGTATCTGCAGGTGTAAGACGTATAGAAGCAGTGTGTGGGTCTGCAGCAGTAAAGGCTGTAAGAGGTTTACGTGCTGAGTTAGATGACATAAAAATTGAACTTAAAAATGCTAACCCTTTAGCAGGCATAGCCAAACTTAAAGAGCAAGTAAAAGCATTAAAGTCAGAGGTACAAGCTGCACAGTCTGCTAGTAAAACAGAGTTGAAGGTCACTGAACTTAAAGGGGCTACTGTTATTGTAGAAGAGGTAGATTCTGGGGAAATTAAAGAGCTTATAGATGAAGCGAAAAACAAATACCCTAACATAGCTATTATGCTTTTCCAAAAGAAAGGCGACAAAGTGATGATAGCGTGTGGCTCAAAAGAAACAAGTATCAAAGCAGGGGACTGGATAAAAGAGATAGCTCCTATACTTGGTGGTGGAGGTGGCGGTCGTCCTGACTTTGCTCAAGCTGGTGGGAAAGATTCTTCTAAGATAGCAGAAGCAACAGAGAAAGCCTTGGTTTACTTGGAAGAGAACCTCTAATGACAGATTTTTTTGCAAACAACGGACAATTTATTGTTTTCATACACGTACTCTCTGCTATTATTTGGGTAGGTGGTATGATAGCCATGAGGGTAGCAGTACATCCTGTGGTAAGCCGTGGTGGCGTGACAGCTGAACAGATGTTGAAATCTGATGTGATGGTGGCAATGTTAGAGCCTAAACAAAGACTTGGCATCACGTTACAAAGCATGGGTAGGTTGTTTAACCTTGTGATGCCTTTTATCATACTTTTATTTGCTACGGGACTTATTATGGCTATAGCAACAGGTGGACATAAAGGTGCATTAAAAACACTTTTTCTTTCTAAAGAAATCATCTGGACTATTATGGCTGTGAACTACACTTACATGTATGTTAGACGTGCTAAAGCATGGAAGCTTTTTGAAGTAGGTAAAGTAAAAGAAGCTAAAGCGAAGATGAAGTGGATGGCAAATGTACTTTTACCACTGAATATCGTTTTAGGACTTGTAGCACTTTGGATGGGTGTGAGTCTTAGAGGTCTATAATGAAAATCTGTCTTTGTTCTCAGTCTGAGTCTCGTGCATTATTACTTCGTAATTTTGACGTAGATTTTGTACAAAAGTCAGTAGCGTATGATGAAGAACAGATTAGAACTACTGTGGCTAAAGACTTTGTCTATACTGCAAGTAAAGGTAAACTTGAAGCTGCTGTAAAAGAGTTTGGTTTGGATATACCACTGCTTTGTGCTGATACAGTCATCGCTGCAGCAGATGGGAGCATTTTACGTAAAGCCAAAGATATAGAAGATGCAAGACGCATTTTAAATATACAAAGTGGTTCAACTATTTCCATAATTTCCTCACTTCACTACAAGTCTAAGACTTTGGCTTTTTCAAATATTTCAGCGACACATTATCATTTTTCTAAGTTTAAAGAAGATGATTTGGAAGTGTATTTAGAGAGTGGACTATGGAAAGGTAAAGCTGGGGGCTGTATGGTAGAAGGTTTTTGTAAGAAGTATATTAAGTCAGTAAATGGTTATGAGAGTACGGCTATGGGGTTACAAGTAGAGGTACTGTTGCCTTGGATAAAAGGCTAAATATTGTATGAAAATGAACTAAAAGCCCTCAAAAAAGCAGGACGTTTTAGAGAACGAAAACTTTTTGATGATGGTTTGGAAGATTTAGCATCAAATGATTATTTGGGACTGTCAAATAACAAGAAACAGTTTAAAAAAGCAGTGAAGCTTGTAAAGGAGTATGAAACATTTACTTCTAAAGCTAGTATGTTAGTCAATGGGTACCATCCTATACACCAACTCTTTGAAGAGACGATAGCAGAGCAGAATGGTTTTGAAGAAGGACTAGTAGTTGGGTCTGGCTACTTAGCAAACATGGCTCTTATAGAAGCTCTCGTGCGTAAAGGTGATATGCTTTTTATGGATGAAGAGTATCATGCTTCTGGGGTGATGGCTGCTGAACTTTTAGGTGATAAGGTAGTGAAGTTTAAACATAATGATGTAGAAGATTTGAGAGAAAAACTCGATGCACATCCAGCCAAAAGACAGATAATTGCTGTAGAGGGTGTGTACTCCATGGGTGGAGATTTGTGTAAAAAAGAGATATTTACCCTAGCAGAAGCCTATAAAGCTATGATGATAGTAGATGAGGCACACTCTGCAGGTGTGCTTGGGTTAAACCTTTTGGGTATTTTTGAGTTTTACAGTATAAAAGTCAATGAAAGACACATCAAAATGGGTACTTTGGGTAAAGCATATGGATCTTATGGTGCATATATATTGGCTTCATCGCATATTATCTCTTTTTTAGTTAATCGGGCAAAACCTATTATCTATTCTACTGCACCTTCAGTCTTTGACACGGCACTTGCTTATGTCAATATGAAGTATATACGTAAACACTCTGAGAGTTATAGGAGAAAGATATTAGAACGTCAAATGATTGTGAGAAAAGAGTTAGGTATCATTATACAAAGTCTTATTTTACCGATGGAAGTAGAAGAAAATTCTGAGACACAGTTTCTACAAAAAGGTTTAATAGAACAAGGGTATCTTGTTGGAGCCATACGTCAACCAACTGTAAAAAAGCCTATGATGCGAGTCATACTAAATTTAGGCGTATCGCTCAATAAACTTCGTCATGTCTTGGTACTCATTAGGCATAACACGGTACAATAAATGAAAATATTTTTAAAGGTTCTTTGTGTTTAATATTTTGGTTAAAGGTTTCGTAATACTTGCAATTATTTTTGCGATTATCTTAGGAATAGCATTTGTTTATGCCTATGAAGAAGTTTCTTTAAATGCAGATAAACTCATCAACTATAAACCAGAAACTTCGTCAATAATATTAGATAGAAATGGTGAAAAACTAGCCTACGTCTTTAAAAAACAACATCGACTTTATGCACAATATGATGAGATACCAGGGTTTCTAATAGAGGGTCTTGTGGCTATGGAAGATACACGTTTCTTTGAACACAATGGCGTAAACCCAGATGCTATTCTTAGGGCTATAGTGAAAGATATCAAAGCGGGTTCCTTTGTAGAAGGTGGGAGTACATTAACACAACAACTTATTAAAAATAAACTTTTGAGTAATGAAAAAAAACTTATGCGAAAAGTCAAAGAAGCTATTTTGGCTCTTAAGATAGAACATGAACTCAGTAAAGAAGAGATACTTGAACGTTATCTCAATGAGATATCTTATGGTAATAATTATTATGGTGTAAAAACTGCTGCCAATGGATACTTTCGTAAAGAGATGAACGAATTGACACATAAAGAGATGGCTATTTTGGTAGGACTTCCTAATGCACCTAGCTTTTACAACCCGATACGTCACTATAAGCGTGCACTCGATCGTGCCAATAATGTTTTATACCGTATGAAGAGTATAGGTTGGATATCAAAAGATAATTATTTAAAAGCAGTAAAAGAGTCACCTGAAGTGTATAAAACATCTTTGACGCAAAACGTTGCACCTTATATCATAGATGAAGTATTGAGACGTTTTAAAGGTAGATTAGGAGATATTCGCACTGGTGGCTATAAAATTTATACGACCATAGATATGAAACAACAGGCTATCGCTAGGGAGGCAGTTGCATTTAGCTATAAAAAAGCATTAAAGAAATATGGTGAAGATGAAAATAGCTCTACGCTTAATGCGGCTTTTGTTGCAGTAGAGAGTAAAACAGGAGATATTTTGGCTATGGTAGGTGGAGCAGCATATAATCGTTCTGTATTTAATCGTGTGACACAGTCAAAGCGTCAGCCTGGATCAGCATTTAAACCTTTTATTTACCAAACAGCCTTAGACATGGGGTATAACCCTGCTACGCACTTGACAGACTTGGCACGTACATTTCAGTATTATTATAAAGGTAAAGCACATGTATGGGCACCCAGAAATTATGAACGTAACTTCAAAGGTTTTATTACGTTAAGAGAAGCGTTAGTGCATTCAAGAAATTTGGCAACTGTAAACTTGGTTTCTGATTTAGGCGTAAAGACGATACGTGACAGATTGGCATTTTTAGATGTACCGCATATTCCTAAAGATATGTCTATTGCTCTTGGTAACCTAGGACTGAGCCCACTTAAAATGGCACAGATATTTTCTGTATTTGCAAATAAAGGGCATATGATAGCCCCTAGGCTTGTGAGTAAGATTATTTCTAAAGAGGGAGCAGTGATTTACGAAACACGCCCTAAGGAAATAGCAAACTTTACAACACCTGAGCAAGCATACCTTATGACAGATATTTTAAAAGACGTAGTCAAACGAGGGACTGGTAAAAATGCACGAGTAGAAGGCATAGAACTAGCAGGTAAAACAGGCACAACCAATAAAAATATAGATGCATGGTTTTGCGGGTATTCCCCTACGATAGAAGTCATCTCATGGATGGGAAGAGATAATAATAGACCCATAGGCAAAGGTGCTACAGGTGGTGCCATGGCTGCACCTGCTTTTGCATATTACTATAAATCACTCATCAAGTTGTACCCTGAGACAAAACGTATATTTGATATACCAAAAGGTGTGTTTAAAGGTGAGTATGAGGGGAAAAGTGAATTGTATACAAAAGATTCTCCTTTACCACCTATAGCCAAACCTGTTGTAGAAGAATCAGTATATGAAGAAGTTTTTACAGATGGTAATGAAACCATCACATTAGAAATAGATACAGGAATGGCAGAAATGGTAAATATAGAGGAAGAAGAAGTTCAAGAGGAGGGTGATGCGCTCCATCCAAAACGTACCATGCCAACAAGGTCTGACTCAGAAGACAGTGGAGAGTTATTTTAGCTAAAGGGGTTATAAAATGAAACACAGGAGAATTGATGCATAGTTTTGCACCAGAAATCATGTTAATTACGATACTTTCGTTGGTCGTATTTTCAGATGTATTGGCAAGTAGGTTAAAAATACCATCGGTATTTATACTTTTAATAGGTTCATATCTTATATACAACTATATACCTATGGCTGTTCCTATAGACTTAAGAGAGCACTTTGATACTATTATACTCTTTTGTATACCACTCATTTTTATGGGAGATGCATTGCATCTCCATTTTAAAGATATTAAAAAATATGGATGGGACATATTTTATTTAGCGGTGGTAGCAGTGGCACTCTCTATCACTACGGGGGCAAGTATGTACTATCTTGGTATTTTTGAGAGTTTGAGTATAGGTGCTTATGTATCATTATTTGCTATTAACATGGCTACAGATGCCGTTTCTGTGCAGTCTATACTTTCACGTTTTAAAGGTATTAGCCATCATATAAAAGTACTTATAGAAGGTGAATCACTAGGCAATGATGCCACAGCAGTCATAGCCTTTTTCTTTATAGGATTACCTTGGATGATGTCGGGAACTATAGATGCAGGAGGTGCAGCTTTTGATGCATTGCGTGTTTTTGCTATGAGTATAGGGATAGGAATAGGTATAGGTTTTTTCTTTTATATGCTCATGAAACTCTTTTCTGACAAAAGAGGGGAGTTCTTTGCTTTTGTTATAGAAGGGTACGCCGCATATGTGGTCGCAGAAGAGATGCATATCTCTGGTATTTTGACACTCATCGTTGCTATTATCGCGACAAAAGCTTGGATAGATGCGGACACCGAAGAAGATGAAGCCAAAAAAACAAAAACCTTTTTACATAAAATACGTTTGTCAAATATACGTGCAACGACACAAGAAAGACTTGAGTACATTTATGAGATGGCAAAAGAGTTTGGGTACATTGCTGCGGTGATGATATTTTTCATCTTAGCAGAAATGGCAGATTTCTCAAAACTTTGGCAGTATAAGACAGAGATACTCATTATGTTTGGTATGACTACACTGATACGAGCCATATCTATGGCAAAGTTTGCTCTCATTGGTGACAAGTCACGACACATAGCACCTGTTGGTTTAGAGGGTTGGTTTATTTTGACATTCTCAGGTATGAAGGGGGCATTGTCTATCATTCTAGTGCATATGATACCTAGTACCTATGAACATAAAGAGTTTTTTGAGGTAGTCACTACAGGTGTGGTGATGATGTCCATCTTTGTGTATGGTACTACACTTTGGACGTACTTTACATTTTTTAAAAAAGAAGATGAAGAGAAGAGTATTTTTAGGTAACTTTTAATAAAAGTCTCCAACTACAACACATGATGTCTCTACATGTTCATTGAGTTCTACACCTTCTGGTAGCTCATAGCTTTCATCTATGTCTGTGGCTTTTACTACTTTGCAGAATGGATCGATGACATCTGTCACATCGGAAGGTATATAGGTTTTACAAGTAACATCATTGGTTTGGACATAGGTTTTGATGTTTGTAATATTCACTACTTTAGTGTTAGCATTTTTAATATATTCTTCAACAGTAGTCTCAACAGCTTTTTTAAATGAGTCACTTTCACAGACACTCTTAGGTGTGTATTTTATGATGTAGACTACATCTTTTTTAGCGATAGCTTCTTGTTCACTGTCGTTACTTCCTGTAAGGGTATCTATGGTTTTTTCGCTGTTACAGGCTGTAAAAAACAGAGTAGATGTTAATAATAAGAGAGTATATGTGTTAAACATGGTATGTCCTTTTAATGTATTAATTATAGGTAAGATAAATAAAGAGAAGCTTTTTTAATAAATGAGTATTGAATTTATAGATATAAGAAGAGTTTTTTATAGTAAATATTTAATATACTCAATAGTTACCAGTTATTGAGTATATATAAAAATTATTCAGCTATTTGTATAAACAGTGTATCTATTGTATCAACAATAATATTGTTATAATTAAAGTCTACTTTTTTTCTTTCGGATTGTGAATCAAATCCGATGACACAAGCAACATTTCCTTGGTTAGTTCCAGTATAATTATATTCGTAGCACGTATTACCATTATTTGTTTTACCATAATCAGCACATGAAATACTATTTGATTTTTCTTCTGTCAAAATACCGATAAATCCACTTTGAGAGAGGGCATTTTTAAAGATTTGCTGTTCGCAAACACCATTTGTAGAGTTTTTTTGAATAATCATAAATGGTTTATTTGCCAGTACACTATTGCCATTATTGTTACTTGATCCCCCCCCTCCACAGCCACTTATAAATATAATATTAAGTATTATACTTATTAATCCTAATTGTTTCATCTTTTTCCCTTTAGTTGAAATTGATTGTAATATATTTTAGTCTAAATTTCTTAAATATTCTAATTACTGAGTGGCAGCCACAATAAATAAACCAATGATTACATCTATAATATACACACCAAGTAGAGAGTTGTCTTCATCATTACTATTAATACCATCATAACCAATGATACAAGCAAGCTTACCAGGGTCAGTTTTATAATCTTCTTTATAACATTCTTGGCGATTATTTTTTCTACTATATTCATTACAATTTGCGGTATAAGGTCTTTCATGAGTGAGAGGAGTAGTTAAAATACTGGACAAAGAGTATTTAAATAAAGGAGATTCACATACGCCACTTGATACACCTCTTAATATAAATATAGCCGCTTTGTTGTTAAATTGGTTAAGATTATTGAGTGTTTCTATAGGGTTTTTACTTACACCTCCACATGCGGTAAAGAGAAATATACTTAAGAGTATTGATGTTAGTATATATTTTTTCATTAATGAGTTTCCTTTTTTGTATATATTGTATTGGCGGCAGAGTGTAACATAAGTATTTTAATATTTAAATCAAAAAGAGAAGAAGATGAAAAGGGGTAGGGAGATAAGAGTAATATTTCTTTCGAGCGGAAGCTCGAAAGAAGGTTTTAACAAGAGTAAGTAGCAATGTACTCAAATGCAGTTGGACGACCTTCTACTGGATAGACGTGTCTATCGAACATATATTCAGAGTATTCCATCACGTAGTCACTTGACATGATAGGAGCAAGGAATGCATGGTCTTTTTCAAGTCCTTCTAGTGAATCTCTAAATGTACTTGGAAGCTCTGGTATACCACGCTCAGCAAGTTCTTTTCTTGAGATTTCAAATAAGTCTTCGTTGACTGGACCTACGATGTCATAGCCACCTTTTTTGATACCGTCAAGACCAGCTATCATAAGTACTGAAAATGCAAGATAAGGACAAGCTGTTGAGTCTGGGAATCTAGTTTCAATTCTAGTAGCCATCTCACCCGCACCATAAGGGATACGACAAGCAGCCGAACGGTTTTGGCTAGAGTACGTTAAGATACGTGGTGCTTCAAAACCTGGAAGTAGTCTCTTGTAAGAGTTTGTACTTGGGTTCGTAAAGGCTGCCACAGCTTCTTTGTGTTGGAAGATACCAGAAAGGTAATCTAATGCAGTCTTAGAAAGGTTTGCATATTCGCCTTCTTTATAGAAAAGGTTTTTACCATCTTTCCAAAGTGACTGGTGTACGTGCATACCGTTTCCGTTGTCGTTGTAGATAGGCTTAGGCATGAAAGTAGCAGTTTTACCATTAAGGTGTGCTACCATTTTAACAACATATTTGTACTTTTGTACGTTGTCAGCAGCGGTTACAATGTCAGAGAAAACGATACCGATTTCATGTTGACCTTGTGCTACTTCGTGGTGACCTAGCATGACTTCTAGTCCTACTTCTTCAAGAAGAAGCATCATCTCTGCTCTTAAGTCTACTGCAGAATCTGTAGGCATGACGGGGAAGTACCCACCTTTGATTCTAGGTCTGTGACCCATGTTGCCCATGTCTCCATAGTCAGCATCGTCAGCCCAGTGACCTTCGTCTGTTTCTACTTTAAATGACTGGTGGTTGTCTTTGTCTGTGATTTGAACATCATCAAAAATGAAAAATTCATTTTCAGGACCAAAGTATGCTTCATCAGCTACACCTGCATCATCAAGTGCTTTGAGTGCCTTTTTAGCAATAGATCTTGGACATTTTGCATAGGCTTCATTTTTATAAATGTCATACACATCACAAATAAGAATCACTGTAGAATCCGCAGTAAATGGATCCATAAATGCAGTCTCTACATCTGGCTTAAGAATCATATCAGACATATGGATGGGTTGCCATGCTTCAATAGATGAACCATCAAATGGAAGACCTGCCTCAAGCATTTTGTCATCTACAGCCGTTGCTCTATATGAAATATGGTGCCATGCACCTTTAATATCTGTAAATCTAAAGTCAATGAATTCAACTTCATTCTCTTCACAATATTTGTTAAACTCTGTTATGTTGTTCACGAATTTACCCATAGGTCACTCTCCTAATTTTAAAATTTATCTTTGAAAGTATAGCCACTCTAAAGTAAATATAGTTAGGAGTATTGCCTAAAAAGTAATCAATTGCTTGTCTCGTCCTTTAAAAGTAACAGCTTGGGTGTATCCGATGTCTTTTGCAAGAGCTGTGGCTAGTTCATATCCTGCACCTATCTGATCTACTGCATGGGCATCAGAAGAGAAAGTGATGGGTATATCTAAGGCATAAGCCTCTTCTAGTAAAGCACGAGAGGGGTACATTTCTCCTACAGGTTTACGTAGTCCTGCTGTGTTTAATTCCATAACCATATTGGTATTTTTTATGGCTAATAATACATTTTTTACTAAAAGTCTTATATCTTTTTTAGGCATGAATTTAAAAACTTTTATGAGATCTAGATGTCCTACCACATCAAACAATGCAGACTTTGCCATGGCTTCAGTAGCTTCAAAGTAAGCTTCCCAAATGTCATCGATGTTTTTATTTTTCCAACCACCGATGAACTCAGGATTGTCAAAACTCCATTTGTCTATGAAGTGTACAGAACCTATAAGATAATCTACATTTGCGTTTAGAATACTTTTATCCATATGACCTTCTAACCAGTCTACCTCATAACCCAATAAGATGTTGATGTCATTTTTGTATGTTTCTCTGGCTGTGAGTATATCTGAAGTGTAGGCATTTACTTCTTCAAAGGCAAGGCGATATTTGGGATCGAAATCCATAGGTGCATGTTCTGAAAAACCGTAGATGTCTATACCTAATTCTATAGCTCTTTGTATATATTGATCAACGGAACCTTCTGCATGATTACAGCGTGTCGTATGGTTATGTAAATCAATACGCATATATTTACCCTTTTCTTTTTAATAGTGTAACAAAAAAAGATAATATTTGACTTTTTTGACAATTTATTGGGTTATAATCAAATTAGAACGAAATTAATATTTGGTTCATTTCCAAATTTTGAAAAAGCCAAATTCATGTAAGAAATACATTTTTTCTTTTTTCAAAAACTATCATCAATATTTTTAAAAGGTATTTAGACATGCATATGACTGAACAAAAGACAGCTATTATTCAAATAGAAAATAAAAAACTTCTTGAAGAAAAACTTTATAAACTTCGTAACGACAATACAGATACAACACTTGAAAATAAGATGGTAGATATGTTTTCCGAAGCATTGATCGCACATGGCAAAGACAGTAATCAATTACGTCAAATATCACAGATAAGCAAAATACTAGGACAATCTTTAGGCTTGGATTCACTATATTGTACTAAGTTAGAGCAAGCAGCAAAGATTTATGATGTTGGTAATATTGCAATTTGTAAGGAGATTTATAAAAAAGAAGACTCCTTAAATTTTGATGAGTTTAAGGTTGTAAAAAGTCATACAACACTTGGGTACGAAATACTAAAATTTCAAGGTTTTCCTTCGACAGACTTGGGTGCTATTATTGCTTCAGAACATCATGAATGGTGGGATGGTGGTGGTTATCCGAGTCAAAAAAAACATAAAGATATCGACATTTCTTCACGTATTGTAGCTCTTGCAGATACAGTGGGTGCGTTGTTTAGACAACGACCAGGTAGATTGGTTTGGAATTATGAAAAAATAGTTGAATATATAGAAAAGAGAAGGGGCATACAATTCGACCCAGACGTTGTAGAGGTTTTTCTTATTAATAGAGAAGCTATTAATGAGATATTGTGTACAGACTTAGAAGGTGCTCCTAACAGTTGGTATGAGTAGTTTTTCTATGCAGAAATCAAAAAGGTAAAAGTAGAAACCTACTTTTTACAACTATTTAGATAGAATTAAGTCTTAATTAAACCCTTTATTTTAGGATAGTAATGCAGACGCAAGACAAAGTAGAACTTTTAGCACCAGCGGGTAACTTAGAGAAGATGAAAATAGCTCTTAACTATGGGGCTGATGCCGTCTATGGCGGGACAAGTACTTTTTCATTGCGTATTCGCTCTGGTAAAGAGTTTGACATGGAAGCATATGAACAGGGCATAGAATATGCCCATGAGCGTGGCAAAAAAGTCTACTCTACAGTGAACTCTTTTCCTTTTAATTCACAGCTCAAACTCTATGAAAACCACATCGCTAAAATAGCAGAACTTAAACCTGACGCACTCATAGTCTCTAGTCCAGGGGTGGTAAAGATAGCTAGAAAAATTGCCCCTAACATCCCCATACATCTTTCTACCCAAGCCAATGTAATGAATGCTATGGACGCTGAAGTCTACTATGACCTAGGGGTCAAGCGTATCATCGTGGCACGTGAGATTTCTTTGAAAGATTGTGAAGCCATAAAAAATCACATCCCAGACTTAGAACTAGAGATTTTTGTACATGGTTCTATGTGTTTTGCTTACTCTGGGCGTTGTCTCATCTCATCGCTACAAACAGGACGCGTGCCTAATCGTGGGTCTTGTGCAAACGACTGCCGTTTCCCGTATGAAATTTATGCACATAACCCCGAGTCTGGTACAACATTTAGACTAGACGAAGAAGAGGGCATAGGAACGTACATCATGAATGCTAAAGATATGAATATGGCTTCACATGTAGATGAGATACTCAAATCGGGTGTGATTGATTCTCTTAAAATTGAAGGACGTACAAAGTCTCCTTACTATGCAGGTGTAGTGACTAAAGCATATAGACATGCGATAGATGACTACTATGCAGGTGACTTTGACGAGGCGCGCTACCAAAAAGAACTAGGTACGACACAAAACCGTGGTTTTACAGATGCGTATTTACTCTCACGGCCTTTTGACAGAAATAACACAGAGTCAAATGATTTTTCCATACAATATGGTACACATCAAGTAGCAGGACTTGTGAGTGAAGATGGGCTTACTTGGAAGTGTAAAGACAAAACTTGTTTAGGTGACTCTGTAGAAATTGTTGTTCCCGTAGGTGCAAAAGTAGAACATGTAGACAATGATATAGGAAAAATAAAAGAAATAGCAGGACACTATGTGATTACCTTTAAAAAGCTTAGTACAAAAGAAGGCAAAGAGTTTGACTGTGTACATTCTGGTAATGTACATGATATTTTGCTTCCTGCTAAGTTACCAGGTTATACTATTTTAAGACGTGAGATAGCAGAGGCATTGGAGAAAAAAGGTTTGAGTGAAACGTCAACACCCATGAAGTTAGAAACTGATAAATAAAACAAAAGGTAAAATGATGAAATTTGTATCTATTATTATTGCATCTAAAAATGACTATAGCATTATGTCAGAGTGTGTAGAGACATTGAAGAAGTTTGGCGTACCATATGAACTTATTATTTCTTCTGCACACAAGAGTCCACAGAGAACACGAGACTATATAAAAGTAGCAGAAGATAAAGGTGCACAAGTTTTTATAGCTGCCGCTGGTATGGCAGCACACTTGGCAGGTAAAGTTGCTGCAAGTACAACAAAACCAGTTTTAGGTGTACCTATGGAAGCAGGTTCGCTTAAAGGAGAAGATGCACTTTTAAGTACAGTGATGATGTCGGAAGGGTTACCTGTAGGAACCCTTGCCATTGGTAATGCAGGTGCAGTCAATGCAGCTTACTTAGCGATACAAATTATGGCACTTCAAGATGATGAACTAAGGGTCAAACTTCAAGAAGACCGTATAAGTAAAGCGAAAAAAGTAGAGCTTGACTCTTCTGAGATAGAAACAATACTTTAATTAGTTTGCGTTGATAGACGAAGTTTTAGTGAGATGAATTGCAAGGGGGTCTTTGCCTCTTTGAAAGAAGAAAATATGAAAGATTTAAAAATGAATAAAAATGCCATAACATTTAGCCAAATGCTATTAAAACTCCAACAATATTGGGCAGACCAAGGGTGTAATATCGTACAGCCGTATGACATACCTTCAGGAGCAGGGACATTCCATCCTGCTACTTTACTTAAGAGTCTTGATTCTAAGCCTTGGTCAGCTGCGTATGTAGCACCGTGCAGAAGACCAACGGATGGACGTTATGGAGAAAACCCTAACCGTCTTGGGTCTTACTATCAGTTTCAAGCACTCATTAAACCCAGTCCTGACAACATTCAAGAGCTTTACTTAAAATCGCTCGAGTACTTAGGACTTAACTTACAAGAGCATGACATCCGTTTTGTAGAAGACAACTGGGAGTCACCGACACTTGGTGCTTGGGGGCTTGGTTGGGAAGTATGGCTTGATGGTATGGAAGTGACACAATTTACGTACTTTCAACAAGTAGGAGGCATAGCCTGTGACCCTGTGGCTGTGGAGATTACCTATGGTACAGAGCGTTTGGCTATGTATTTGCAAGGTGTAGAGAGTATATTTGACATTGTTTGGAACAAAAATGGCGATGAGGTTACGACTTACGCTGACGTACACAAAGAGAGTGAGTATGAGTTTTCAAAGTATCACTTTGAAGTGGCTAATGTTGAAAATTTATTTCAGCATTTTGAAGATGCTAGTAACGAATGTAAAGTATGTTTAGAAGCTGGGCTTCCATTACCTGCGTATGACCAGTGTATGGTGGCTTCTCATGCCTTTAATGTGCTAGATGCCCGTAAGGCTATCTCTCAAGCACAAAGACAAAACTATATTTTAAAAGTTCGTGAGCTTTCTATAGGGTGTGCACAACTGTATAAAGCACAAGAAGAAGAACGTAATGCAAGGGTAAAAGCTTAAGATGATAGAAAAATTAGTGACTTCAAACCTAAAGTTAGGTGTCATTGCAGGTGGGCAACTTGGGAAGATGCTCATACAAGAGGCTAGTAGATGGGATATCATATCTTATGTTCTTGACCCAGACGAAGAATGTTCTGCACGAAATGTAGCCAATGTTTATGTAAAAGGTGACTTTAGAGACTTTGATGATGTGTATGCTTTTGGTAAACAAGTAGACATTCTGACGTATGAGCTAGAAGACATCAACATAGAAGCACTACAACAGCTCAAAGCAGAAGGGCTTAAAGTCCTCCCTGACCCTGACACTCTAGCCCTCATACAAGACAAGGGACTTCAAAAAGAATTTTATGTCAAACACGGTATGCCTACATCAGCATTTAAGTGTTATGAAAATATAGAAGAGATAGAGAAAGCCATAGCGTCTGGCGAGTTGAAATACCCTTTTGTGCAAAAGCTACGTAAAGGTGGCTACGATGGGCACGGTGTGGCACTTATAAAAGATGCAAGCTCTACACTACTTGACGGTGCTTCGATGATAGAAGATAAAGTAGACATAGATAAAGAGATAGCAGTCATCGCTGCTAGAAATGCTGGAGGCGAAGTACGTTGCTTTCCTGCGGTAGAGATGGCTTTCAATGAAGAGACTAACTTAGTAGAAGAGATCTTTTGCCCAGCGAATCTTACACTAAAGCAAGTAGAAGTAGCAGAGCTACTCGCTCACGAAATTATAGAAAATCTTGATATGGTAGGCTTACTTGCAGTTGAATTTTTTATAGATGTACATGGGCAAATACTCATAAACGAAGTAGCACCTAGACCACACAATAGTGGGCATCACACGGTAGATAGTGCTGTGACTTCACAGCTTCAGCAACTTTTACGAGCCATACTTAACTTACCATTAGGTAGTACTGCGCTTACTACGTCTTCTGTGATGCTAAATCTTCTAGGAGAAGCAGGACATACTGGTCCTGTGCATTATGAAGGCTTTGCAGAATGTATGGCAATAGATGGCGTAAAAATTCATCTATATGGTAAGAAAATGACAAGACCTTCGCGAAAGATGGGGCATGTGACCATCTTGGGTAATACCGTTGCAGAAGCACTTACAAAAGCAGAAGAAGTAAAAAAATTACTAAAGGTAAAATCATGTCAAATGTAGTAGCAAAAGTCGTAGTTAGTATTGTTATGGGTTCAGACTCAGACCTCCCTGTAATGCAGGATGCCGCAGATATGTTAGAAGAGTTTGGTGTAGGCTATGAGCTAGACGTTGTCTCTGCACACAGAACACCAGAAAAACTTTTTGAGTACTCTAAAAATGCACATAAGCGAGGCATACAAGTCATCATCGCAGGAGCGGGAGGGGCTGCACACTTACCTGGCATGATAGCTTCCATGTCTCCATTACCCATCATCGGTGTACCCATAAAATCTAGCAACTCCATAGACGGCTGGGACTCCATACTCTCCATACTCCAAATGCCTGGAGGTGTACCTGTGGCTACTGTAGCACTAAATGGTGCTAAAAATGCAGGGATTTTGGCAGCACAGATAGTCTCTGTTGGAGATGAAAAAGTACGTGATGAAATCATTGCTTATAAAGAAATCTTAAATAAACAAGTGATGGAAAAATCTGCTAGAGTAAAACGCTAGGAGTCAAGCATGAAATTACAAGAAATCTACAACTACCTAGACAAAATAAGTCCATTTGAACTTCAAGAAAGTTGGGATAACTCGGGGCTTATAGTAGGAGAGATGACACGTGAAGTTTCACAAGTTGTCGTTTCTTTAGATATTGATAATATGATGATAGAAGAATCAAAAGAGGGTACACTTTTTGTGGTGCATCATCCACTCATATTTACTAAACTTACAGAATTAGACTTTGCTAAGTACCCTGCAAATTTACTTGAAAAATTGATACTTAAAAAACAGTCACTTATTGCAATGCATACTAACTTCGACCAGACACATTTAAACAAATATGTTTTTGAAAAAGTTTTAGGATTTAAAATAGAGAGTCAGAATTCTTTTCTTTGTACGGCAAAAGGGGAGTGGCACTATAAGGCACTTTTGCGTCTTATAAAAGAGAAACTTAACTTACCTACACTTAAAGTAGTGGGTAAAAAAGAGAAGATAACCTCGATAGCACTTTGCACAGGAGCAGGGGCTTCGCTTATAGATGAGGTGGAGGTTGATTGTTTTTTGACAGGAGACATCAAATACCATGATGCTATGAAAGCAATGAGTGAAGATTTGATGATGATAGACATCGGGCATTATGAGTCTGAAAAGTTTTTTGCGGAGATTTTATTTGAAGAATTGAAAGTTTTACCTATTTTAGCTATAATTTCGAATTCTAAAAACCCATTTCAATTTGAAATAGGTTCTTAACCTTCTAAAATGATAACAGAAGTAGACCCTTAAACCTCAAAAGGACAGAGATTGAACAAACACTTACAAGAGCTTATAGAGCTTTCAAAAAATGACCAAGCAATAGATAGCTATAACCCACAGCTTGATGCAGCAGATAATAAAGTAGCAAAGATACAAAAGAAAATAGATGCTATTCAAAATGAGTTTGATACTTTAGGTACAGATATATCTGAAAATGAAATCAAAGTGCAAACATTTGAAGAGCAACTTACTTTACTTAATGAACAACTTTCACTTAATACGAAAAAAGCAAAAGATATTACAACAGAAAAAGAAATGAAAGCACTTTCTTTAGAAGAAGATATTGCTAAAGAGAAAATGACATTTGCTAATGAAGAAATAGAAAGACTTCAAAGAATAAATGCAACTAAAAAAGAATTACTAGAAGAAGTAAGTGAAAAGTTAAAAACCTTAAGTGTAGAGTTTGATACAATAAATAAGGAAGTTGCTTCTGAAAAGGCAAAAATTGAAAAAAGCAAAGGCGTATTGTTTGCAAAAAGAGAAGAGCTAAGTAGAAATATTGAGCAAAAAGTATTATCTTTTTATGAAAAAATACGTATATGGGCTGGAAACACAGCCGTTGTAGGGGTAAAAAAACAAGCATGTTATGGATGTTATATGAAGCTTAATGACAAAACATATTCAGAGATTATTAGAGCTGATGAAATTTGTAATTGTCCTCATTGTGGACGTATTTTATATATAGAACCTGTTACAGAAGAGACTATTTAATACTACGCTACGCTAAATGCTAAGTCTTTACTTATAATTTGGCACTTGTTGCCTCATTTGTACTGCATTTTAGGTGTATGTCAGCAGTAGGCAGTTTCTTTTTGGAGAATGTGATTATGGATAGATGGTTCTTTTTTCTCTATAGTTTTATTGTTACTTTGCTTTATATATTGGCACTCCCTTTTTTATTTTTTCTCTCATTTAAAGCTAAATATAAAGATGCCATACCAGCACGATTCTTTTTATGGAAAAATAAACCTTTAAGTCCTGATGGTATATGGTTTCATGTCTGTAGTTATGGAGAAGCAAAAGCAATAAAACCTTTAGTAGAAGTACTACCTAAAGAACTGTTACGTATGAGTATGACGACACATACAGGGTTTGATGCTGTGGGTAGTTATACACATGAGCGGCGTTATTTGCCTTTTGAACCTTTGCTGTTTAGTTGGGTTCGCCCACAAAAAGTACTTGTAGTGATGGAAGCAGAATTTTGGTATTTACTTTTTGCATTGGCCCAGAAAAGGGGTGCTAAAACATTGTTGATTAATGCACGCATATCTGACCGTTCTTATCCGAAGTACTTACGTATGCATTGGTTGTATACGCATATATTTAGACATGTAGATGAAATCTATGCACAAACAGCATTAGATAAAATACGTTTGGAATCATTAGGGGCACAAAATGTGACAGTTACTGGGAATATTAAACTATCAAGGGTAGCAGATATTTCAGAAAAGTTAATGAAGCCTTCTTCTTTAGTGGTATGTGCTGCAAGTACCCATAAAGCAGAGGAAGAAAGTATTTTAGATGCATTTTTAGCATTAAAGAGAGAAAATACTGAGGCAAAACTTATAGTCGTTCCACGTCACCCTGAACGCTTTGATGATGCAGCAGAAATGATTGAGTATTTTTCAAATAAAGAAAGTTTTTCTTGGCATCGATATGCGGAAGAAAAACATTTAGATGATGATATCATATTGGTTGATGTACTAGGTGAACTTGTAAACATCTATGCTATTTCGGATATTGTAATTTTAGGAGGAGCCTTTGAACCTATTGGTGGACATAATGCGGCTGAAGCTGCACAGTTTGGATGTAAGATTATATCTGGACCTCATTATTTTAATCAAAAAGATATTTTTGATGCAGTAGAAGGTATAGCTATAGTAGAGAAATCGGATCTTACTAAAAGCTTGTTAGCATATGAACAATTACAAGTCACAAAAATAAAAAGTAAAACAGATATTACGTCTATACTAAAGAGTATACAAAAGGAACTATAAATGGCGACAGATAAAGCATATAAAATATTGGCACTTCAAAAAGGCATTTCGAATAAAAAGGCTAAAGAGCTTATAGATAGAGGACTTGTATATGTAGAAGATAAAAAAGTAAAAATTGCTCGTGCAGATATACATACCGAGACATTTTTTCGTGTAGAGTACCCAGCTGATATAGAAATACTTTATCAAGATGATGACATCATAGCTATTAACAAACCTGCACAAGTAGATAGTTATGACATACAAGATGCCATAGAAGGAGCGGAACTTTTACATAGGCTTGACCGTGATACTTCAGGAGTACTTTTACTTGGAAAAAATAAGGCATTTGTTGAACTTGCTATTAAAGAGTTTAAAGCACGTAGGGTAGAGAAGCAGTATGTAGCTTGGATAGAAGGTGTGTTATATGAGAAGATAGAGATAAATGAGCCTATTTTTACTGTTAAAAAAGGCAAAGCATTTTCCCTCATAGATTCTGTACGTGGTAAAAAAGCACATACCATCGTGAAACCTGAAGAGCTTCAAGGAAAAAAATCTAAAGTACATATAGAGATTACTACAGGACGTACACACCAAATACGTGTACACTTGGCATACATAGGACACCCTATAGTAGGAGATGAACAATATGGAAGTAGAACACAAGCAAAACGTGTGCTACTTCACTCTACAAAAATGAAGATACTTGACTATGAATTTAATGCCAAGGAACCCAAAGAAATAGCCCAGTATAAATAGTGGATTATTGATAGTTAATAAACATTGCTAGCTCTTTTATTTTTATATCTCCTACTGACTCTAGACTCAATACTTGCTTGGGTGTCATAAGCTGGAAGGAGGTGCCTTCATTAAAGAAAAGTTTAAAGCTATGTGTGTATTGTTGTAAATGTTTATTTTTAAGCATGCTATGTCTAAACATATGTATAACGGGCATCTTTTTTTGTAATTGTCAAAAGTATTAACATAGATAGAAAAATGATATTAATTAATAATAAGTTAATAAAAGTATGTTAAAATGATGTTTGTAGCATATATTAACTCAAGGACAAAATTATGAAAAAATTAACACTTTCATTAGCAACGATTTTAGCAACAAGTACATTTGCATTTGCAGGTGGAGACATATCTCCAGTAGAACCAATAATAGAAACGCCAGTAGTCATAGAAGAGCTAGTTTCAGATTCAGGGGCATATGTAGGACTTGCATACAGCTTACTTAAGTCTGATTCAAACTTTTTTAATACGATTGATAACAATCGTGACTTAGGAGCAGATTATTCAGCAATTATGTTTCAAGGTGGATATAAATTTAACCAATATATTGCTGTTGAAGGTAGATATTGGTTAGGTCTTACAGATGAAGCATTTGAAGCTGACAATCAATTTTTTGGTAGATTCGATTCAGATGCAACAGCATGGGGAATCTATGCAAAACCAATGTACCCAGTGACAGAAGAATTAGATGTGTATGCATTACTTGGTTATGGTTCAGCAAGTGCAAATGGTATTAAGCTTAACGATGGTTCAGTACATGATGTAGATGTAGATGGGTTCTCATGGGGTATAGGTGCAGCATATTCTTTTACAGAAAACTTCTCAGTATTTGCTGACTATGTTGATTTCCAAGATGATGAAGTGAAACTTAAAGGAAACAATATTAATGGCACATTTGAGCATGCATTTGATGCGGTTAACCTTGGGGTAACATATAAATTTTAATTTGTCTTTTATTCCTAATATTTCTTAGATTATAGATATTCTATAATCTAGGGATACACTTCTTTATTTTTACACTTATTGTAGCAAGAATTAACCCCAAATTTGTTAGAATACAATACTTTAAATTTTACAATAAATAGGGTAAAAAATGTTCGATACACTCACCGATAGTTTTAAAAATGCCATAGGCAAAATACGTTTTCATGATGATGATAAAGCACTAAAAAAAGCTACAACAGAGCTTAAGAAATCTCTTCTTAAAGCAGATGTTCACCATAAAGTGGTTAAAGACCTTATCTCCTTTGTCGAAATAGAGACAAAAAAGAATGGTGTTGGTAAAGACAATTTTCTTAAAGCACTTCAAGACAAACTCACAGATATTCTTACTATTGAAGGTGCGGCTAAAGGTTTTACTTTTGCGTCTAAACCACCAACAATTGTACTAATGATAGGTTTGCAAGGTTCTGGTAAAACGACTACTACAGGGAAACTTGCTTATTTTTTGAAAGAACAAAAAAAGAAAAAAGTGTTGGTTATTGCAGCAGATTTACAAAGACTTGCAGCCGTTGAACAGCTTAAACAAATAACAACAGAGATTGAAGTAGACTTGTTTTATGATGAAGATGCAACACCTACGCAGATTGTTGAAGATGGGATTTATAAGGCGGAAAAAGAACTTTATGATGTCGTGCTTATAGATACCGCTGGACGTTTGGCAATTGATGATGAATTGATGCAAGAATTAGCCAATGTAAAGCAAGCAGCTAACCCTGATGAACTTTTTTATGTAGCAGATGCAATGACGGGTCAAGATGCTGTTAGAACAGCACAAACCTTTAAAGAGAAGATTGGTATTACAGGTGTGGTACTCTCTAAGTTTGATGGAGACTCTAAGGGTGGTGTAGCACTTGGGCTTACACAGCAAGTAGGTGTTCCCCTTCGTTTCATAGGTGATGGTGAAAAAATGCCTAACCTGGAACAGTTTATTAGTGACAGGATAGTAAGTCGTTTAATGGGTGCAGGGGATGTTGAATCTCTAGCAGAAAAAGCTGCGGCGGCTATAGATCCAAAAGAAGCTAAACGTATGACACAGAAGATTAAAAAAGGTCAGTTCAACTTTAATGACTTTTTGGCACAAATGGAACAAATGAAAAAGCTAGGAAGTATGAAGTCTATTATGGGAATGATACCAGGTATGGGTAACATGGCAAAACAAATAGGTGATATGGATTTAGAAAATTCTGATGAAGTAAAACAAATAAAAGCGTTGGTTTCCTCTATGACACCCAAAGAGAGAGAAAACCCAGACTTGTTAAATAATACACGTAAACGTCGTTTAGCAGCAGGTGCAGGTCTTGATCCTATGCATGTGAATCGTGTGTTGAAGCAGTTTAAAAATGCAGCAAAAATGGCAAAGAAGATGTCTACTAAAGGTGGCATGAAAGAGATGCAAAAAATGATGGCTGGTATGCAAGGTGGTGGTGGAATGCCAAATATACCTCGTTAATCTTATGTTGAGTGGGTATTCTTGCCCACCATGAGAGATAGTTAAATGTCTTTTTTCAAAAACTCACATACATCCACTTCTAACACATTCGCTATTTTTACCAAATCTTTAATATTGAAATATTATTAATACATGGTTTTGGCATAGATACTGTGTCTACTACTTTGAGTCTTATGGCTAAAAAGAGACCCAATTGAGATATGTTTTTTGCATTCTTATGTGTTTTACATTTGTTCTTATTTCCCATAAATATTTTTCATTTTAGCATTTGTAATAATGTATTTTACCATAGATACCTACCTATAGTTATTTTAAGCTTATCTTAAATGGGGAGGGAGTAATATTGATGGTATTAAAGTTTAAATTGGAGGTTTATATGAATGGAGTTATAAAAGGTATTGGATTTAGCTTATTTATTTTAGGTTTAGTTAGTGGTTGTGGTGACTCGAAGGGAAGTAAAACAACTGATGAAAATGTTCAAAAAGAAGTTAAAATTGATAAAACTGCAAGTGCTGATAATTTTAAAAAAGTACTAAATGACTACTATAATCGTCATTGTATAGGGATAGATTTAGACTCTAAATTTCCAACGCATAAGATGACAAGCAATACTATCACTATAGATCAAAAGTATTTAGATTTAGAAAAATTAGGATTAGTGAAGTTATCAGATGCAAAATTTGATAGAAATGAGGGAAAAGTTGGTAAGACTAATATGTTTGGGGATGTATATAAAGTTGAGATGGTTGATGGTAAAAAGATTGAATTAACTGAAAAAGGTAAAAAAAATTATAAACTAAAAGAAAAACTATATGTAAAAGCTGAATTTTGTTTAGCTAATTATGAAATAATCGCCATTACTAATTATACTAAACCTAAAGATTTTATGGGTATGACATTATCACGTGTTAACTATACAGCAAAACCAAGTAATGTAGTACCTTTTATAGATGAAGTTGCTAAGATGAAATCTTTTAATCATTTCAAAGATAGAACAACAAAAGAGATATCTAAAAGAGTTGATTTAGTGTTGACGGAGATGAAGGGGTGGATGCATAATAAAGAGTTTAAGAGACAATGAAGGATGAATAGTGATGTGCTAACACGCAATTCTGATAAAACTTAAAATGCAATAAGAAAAAATTTAATTAAATAAGGAAATATAACATGACAGGAAAAATTTTAGGTTTTGATACACAAGACAATACAGGTACAATTTCTAGTGATGATGGGAAAAGATATAAGTTTCAAAAAACAGACTGGAAAGAGAAGGGTATCCCCTTAAAAGAGCTAAAGGTTGACTTTGATATATCTGATGATGGCACTGCAAAAGAGATATATCAAATTAGTGATAAAATGGCAGAAAACAACGAAACTATGATGGGGCTTTTAGCCATAGGAATTACATTTTTCTTTGGATTTATTGGAACATTTGTTTCTAGAGTGGTTTTGGCGAAACAGCCTGCAGGTAAAGTCGTAGTACCTACATTAATCCATTTTATTATAACAGTGCTTGGGTTTGTTCCGATATTAGGTTGGATTCTCTATCTTATTGGTACAGGATACTATATGTACAAAAATTATTTATTGGTCACAACTGATTCATATACACTAGCAAATAAGTATGTATAAACAAAGTAATGCACTTTTAGCTCTTGAGGATTTTTTATCCTTAAGAATTTTTGTCATTAGTTTAATTAGTTTTGTGATTACTCTTGCAGTTATCTATAGTATTTCTTCTTTATTTTTCGACAACATAGGTAGTCTGAAAAGTCTACTTCCTGATATCATTGAGCAAATATCAAGCACTATTCAGGAATATTCTATTGTAAGTTTTATTTTAGAACATAAAGCTCTAATGTATGTAGTGCATATTCTTTTGAGTTTGGGAATAGGTATTTTTATATATTATATTTTTTTTGGGCTCTATGCATTTATCATAAGTTTTTTTAATATTTTTTTAATAAAATATTTACAAAACAAATATTATAGTTCTGTAGAAATCAAGGGTACTAGTTCAGTCTATACACTTTTTTTCTATCTAAAAACTATAGCTATTACTGTTTTATTTTTCATAATATTTTTACCTGTATATCTGATTCCTGGGCTGAATTTATTGATATTTTTCCCTATATATTATTTTTTTCATAAGACAATTATCTATGATGTAAGCAGTGAAGTAAACACATATAATGAATATAGAAAAATAAAAAAGGTAAATGCGGTAGAACTAAAAACAAAAACAGGATTTTGTTTTTTATTATCATTGATACCTCTTCTTGGTATTTTAATTTATCCTTATTATGTGTTATATCTAGGTCACTATATCATGCAGGAGACTGAAGAGCTACGGTATATAGATGAGTTTAAAAAAATTAGATAACCGCTAAGACTATAAAAGTTAATTTGTTGAAGTATTTTATAGTCTAGTAATCAATTATGATATAATCACTTATTAAACAAAAGGAATTTTCATGTCAATCAATGATATTAAAAATATGCCTATACAAGAGAGAATACAACTTATGGAAATTCTGTTAGATTCATTTTCTAATGATAAAGAGACTATTAAGTCCCCAGCGTGGCATAAAGAGATACTGGAAGAAAGAGCGATCTTGCTAGAAGAAGATGTCAAAACATATAAACTAGCAGAACTGAAGACCAAAAGATAGATGAAATTATACACGGTACTTACTACTAAATTTGCACTAAATGATTTAGAAGTAGCTCATGTTGTAGCTGTATTAGATCAAAGAAGAAAACCTATGCATAACTACAATCAGCTAAGTGAGAGAGAGTAGTTAGAAGTAACTTAATAAAATCTTTATACATATTATGGTAGAATCGCGTTCCGTTAAGCCTTGATGAGTGTTTTAGTCATTAAAAAACAGTTGTCAGAGCTTGATAGTAGGGTACTTATACCTCAAGTGACCTTATCTATAATTAAGAAGATAACATTAAAGGACATAATATGACAATGATTAGAATGACAAGAATGGGTAGAAAAAAGAAACCATTTTATAGAATAGTAGTAACAGATAGCAGAAAAAGAAGAGATGGTGGTTGGATTGAAGCTATCGGTCACTATAACCCAGTATCTGTAAATAAAGATCTTACTTTAGATGAAGAGAGATTGAACTACTGGTTATCTGTTGGTGCACAAATGAGCCCAACAGTAAAAAGACTAGCAGGTAAAAAATAGTTTTAATGGTTACAGATTTTTTGCTTTCATATACCAAGCTATTGGTAAACAATCCAGAAGATATTTCTGTAGTGATTACAGAGATTGATGATGGATTTGATGAAATCACTATCTTTGCAAATAGTGAAGATATAGGTAAACTTATCGGTAAGCAAGGAAAAATGATTAACTCTATTAAGACTGTTATCTCTGGCTGTAAAGCCAAAGGTGGCAAAAATTATCGTGTTAATGTAAAAGAAGCATCGTAAAATATGTCAAATGACAAAGCACTTATCGCTCAAATAGGGCGAACTATTGGACTTTGGGGTGACCTAAAGTTCCATCTTCATACAGATTTTCCAGAACAATTTAAAATTGGTAATACTTATAAAAGCAATCGTGGAAACTTGACTATAGCGGATATTAATTTCACTCGTGGAATTATAAAATTTAGAGGCTATGAGAGTATTGATTCGGCAAAAAAACTCACTAATTTAAAGATTTTTTCTGACGAGACTCTGACAAGAGAAAGTTGTGATTTAAAAGCGGGAGAACACTTTTGGTTTGATATTATTGGCTGCATAATAGAACAAGAAAGTGAGATACTAGGTACGATTACAGAGGTTCAGCGTATGGGAGATACAGATTATTTAGTAATTAAAACTGACATAAATCTCATAGAAGCAGGATTGACAAAAAACTTTTTAATCCCCTATATTGAACGTTATGTTATTAAATCTGATATAGAATCTAAAACTGTCTATGTCAAAGATGCTAAAGATATATTAGAAGCATCATAAATGTACTTTAGCTTTGTGACACTTTTCCCAAATCTTATAAAAGGTTACTTTTCTGAAAGTATCTTAAAGCGTGCGATAGAAAATGAAAAAATTTCTATTGATTTCCATAATCCTCGTGATTTTACAACTGATAAGCACAATCGTGTAGACGCACCTATGATAGGTGGTGGAGCAGGTATGCTTATGACACCACAGCCACTTATGGATATATTGGCTAAGCTAAAAGCAGATTCACCTGATGCACATGTTATTTTTCTTTCTCCTGTAGCAAAGATGTTTACGCAGAATGATGCTAAGCGGTTAGCAAAAAAAAAGCATATTATTTTTGTTTCAGGTCGATATGAAGGTATAGATGAAAGGGTGATTGAAGCCCAGGCAGATGAACTTTTTTCTATAGGTGATTACGTACTAACGGGTGGAGAATTGGCAAGCATGGTACTTTGTGATGCAATTTCTAGAAATGTGAAAGATGTTCTAGGAAACAGTGATTCTTTGTGTGTTGAAAGCTTTGAAAATGCATTACTAGAAGCACCTTCTTTTGCTAAACCAAAAAGTTATGATGGAAATGAAGTGGTTTCAGAGTTTTTAAAGGGTAATCATAGTAAAATCACGGACTTAAAAAGAGGGCTAGCTTTGTGTAAAACAAAGTATTTTCGCCCTGATTTATACAAAAAAGGTATAACAGATGAGAAATAAATACATCGAAAGCTTTGAAAAAGCACAATTAGAAAACAAAAATATTCCAGAATTTAGAGCTGGTGATACATTAAGAGTAGCCGTGAGTATTAAAGAAGGTGAAAAAATTAGAGTACAAAACTATGAAGGTCTTTGTATTGCGATTAGAGGTCAAGGTACAGGACGTACATTTAATGTAAGAAAAATGGGTGCAAACTCTATTGGTGTTGAAAGAATTTTCCCACTTTACTCTGAGTCTATTGAGAGTATTGAAGTATTAAGACGTGGTAGAATTAGAAGAGCGAAACTTTATTATCTTCGAGAGCTTAAAGGTAAAGCAGCAAGAATTAAAGAACTTCGTAGAAAATAAGTTCTTTCGTTCGCTTTGCACTCATCTTTGTTGAATGTGTGCAGTCACTTACTTATCGTAAGCTCTTTTAAACAAACCCACAAACTTGAGTGCAACTCAAACGAAATAAACAATTTTCTATCTATATCTTCTTTTCAATAATATTGCTATAATTACTTTTTAAATTTATCTAGGAATTTTTATGTTTACAATGATTAAAAACAGAATTACTTCTCTGTTTCAACTTATACTTGTTATTATTTATATTATTTTTGAAGAACTCATTTGGGAGGGGATAGCTAAACCTATTTATCAGGCTATACATTCACTTAAAATTCTTCAAAAAATTGAATATAAATTACAAAATGTAAATCCATCAATTGTATTATTTATTTTTATGTTATTGTTAGTTATTGTTGAAGCAGCTGGTATTTATGCGGGGATACTTTTTGTCTCTGGACAAGTCTTTTTAGGATTAGTTTTATATATATCAAAAATACCTATAGCCGCATTTACTTTTTGGCTTTTTAGGGTCTCAGAAGATAAACTCATGCACTTCACGTGGTTCAAATATCTTTATAAAAAGATTATGCAGGCTATTGAGTGGTTAAAGTCACGCGTAATGTATATTAAGACGATGGAGTATTTAAAGGCCTTAAAAATACGCGTTAAAGAGAATATAAAAGTATTTAAAAGTAAATATTTTGCAAAGAAAAGTCCTTTTTTGATGAAGGTTAAACATCTTTATGCAACAATTAAAGAAACTTTGAAAAAATAGTGATGAATAAACGTATTATTTGGGGTGGTTTACTTGCCTTAATTTTTATACTTATTGTATTATTTACTATAGAAGAGAGTCGTACTTTTCTTGTGGCACTAGTGCTGCGTATTTTCTTTTTTTTAAAGCACAATATTTTAGCTTTATTGAGTGCTTTTTTTCTTGTAAAAGGAAAATTTATTATTACACTTTTTCTCAAAAAGGTAGCATTTCTTTCCGCGACAGGATTAAGTAAGCGTTATCTTATAGAAAAGGTTATTAATCATAATCTGAAAATTCATTTTCTTGATCATATATCCGATGATATCAAGCATCTAATAGTTTATACTAAAAAGAATTTTAAAGATTTTCCTATTATTAAACAAATTACAGCAGGACTCATTTTTTTAGGATCTTTGGGTTTTGTAGGTAAATTTATGGGTAGTATACTTGCAATGAAAGTATTTATTGCTAAGTTTTGGAGTTTTATTTTAGCACTTATCTTGAAATTTTCGACAGCAATTATCTACTTTTTTACAGAATATCTTTGGGGGTCTTGGATAGCACCCCTCATAGAAATATTGATTTTCTCTTGGCTTTTAGAATTGATGGAGAAAGTGCCTTTTCTTAAAAAATATATTCAGAAAATGTATCAATTTTTTATAGGTATTTTTGAATGGTTTGAAGTGTATCTTGAAAAGGTATTTCATATTCCTGTGAAACGTTTTTTTAAGTTTTTGGCAAGACGCATTAAAAAACGTATTTATGCATTTATAGGATATACGAGAGTCTCCGCTTGGAAACGATTAAAAGAGGTAAGGGCGTTGCAGCTTAATGCTTATGATACACGCATAGAAAAACGCTATCATAGGTTTGAAAAGAGAAAAGAAGGTACTTATCTCTCTAGCTATAAAAAATTACAGCAACGGAGAAAAGAACGGAAATAAACTATTTATGTCCACTTCCTGCTGTTTGAGTGACAAGTTGGTTCATTTTTTCTCCTCCAATATTGTAGGCTTCCCCCAAAGCCAAAAGTAGCCTCTCCATAGATGGGCTTTAATGCATAAAGATTAAAGTCTGCTATGTTCCTAATGTAACTGTTTGATATGGTTCAAGTAGTTCATTTAAATATTTCATTCATAACTCCTATTTTTCATCGCAGAGCGTGCTTCTCTATCTAGTGTTTTTGCTTTTAAATCAGCACGTTTGTCGTGGGTTTGTTTACCTTTTGCTATGGCTATACTTACTTTTGCAAGATTGTGTTCATTAAAGTAAATCATTAGAGGTACGATGGTATAACCATCTTTATGTACTTTAGCATAAAGCTTTTCTAGTTGCTTCTTGTGTAGAAGGAGTTTTCTTGGTGTTCGTGTATCTGGAACATAGTGTTTATTGGTTGTTTCAAGGTGAGCAATGTGAGTATTCATGATGTATAGTTCACCTTGTATAAAACGACAAAAAGCATCTGCAAGGTTTGCACGTTTTGCACGAAGTGCTTTGACTTCTGCACCAGCAAGAACGATACCAGCTTCAAACTTTTCAAGTATTTCATAATCATGTCTGGCTTTTTTATTTTGTGCAACGATGTTGATACCCACAAAAATCCTTTAGTTAATTTGTTGAATTATAGCATATTAAAATGTTTTTTTTAGATTTTAGATATGATATCTTATGGAAAATAACACACATAAAAATAATCCTATGCATGGAATAAAACTTGCACAGATACTTGAAGAGTTAGAAGCTCATTATGGTTGGGAGATGCTAGGTACATTTGTGAATATTAATTGTTTTAACTATGATCCCAGTCTTAAGTCATGTTTGAAGTTTTTACGTCGTACTCCTTGGGCTAGAGCCAAGGTAGAAGAAGTATATCTTCTCATGTTAAAGATACAAAAAAATAAAGAAGTCTAGCTAAGAACAGACTCTTTTTTAAACTTTTTTGCTAGTGCATAGTAGAAAGTTGCACGGTATTTTCTACGTACACCTTTGAGTTCACTACATACATCTTGTATCGCAGCATCGAGTACCCCTTTACTAGCATCAATCCCTAGTTTTTTCTTTAAGAAACTTTTACGTACAGTATCCAGTTCTTTTGGGTCAGAACATGATACAAGTTCTGCATCTTTTTTATAGATAGATGGCCCAAGATTTTTTACAATAATGGCTACAAAATCTTCATCCACTTCACCATAGTGTTTTTGTATATCTTTGATATAAAGAGCTATTTTAGCAGCTTTCTGGGCACCTCTAGGAGCAGATTTTGTTTTAGGTATTATTCCTTTTTCACTTTGTTTTATTGTAGTTTTGTTATTTTTTACTTTAGGTTTTTTTGTCTTTTCTACAGTTTTAGTACTACTGTCTTTTTTAGTAATATCAGTTTTACTAGAGGGTGTAGTTTTGATAGTACTTTTTTTTGTGCTTCCTTCTTTTTTAATAGTAGCTTTTTTTTCAGAGGGTTTTTGACTAGTACTTTTTTTAGCAATAGATTTTTTTATACTTGTTTGTTTAGACGTAAGTGCTTTAGAAGTTTCTTGTTTTGTTTGCGTTTTAGAAGTACTCTTTGTGCTTTTTACTTTCTTATTTATTGTAGTTTTTTCTTCAGGGGTTACTGTAGAAAGGGGCTTTTTTATATTTCTTTTTGTTGTCGTTGCTTTCTTGGTAGGTTTATCTTTAAGAGATATTTGACTACTTCCTTCTTTTTTTACTACCTCTTCATAGAGCATTGATCTTTCATCAGGTGTACCAAGGGTTAAAATTTTTTCCTTAAGAGAAATAAGTTTCTTTTTAATTCCAATTTCTTCTGTAGTTATTGTGGTATTTTGGGCTGCATCTCCATCATGAGGAATATCACCTATAATAATTTTTGTAGCTTTAGTGTACATGTCATCTATTTTTGTAAAAATACTTTTCTTATCCATTTTTTCTCCTTAAGTTGATATGATTTAATACTCTTTTATGACATTATTTATTTGAACATACGCCATGATTGGAGTAGTTTCAAAGTAGGGAATATCATATTTTTGTGCAAACTCTTTAGTCATTTGTTGTACTTTTAGTAGATTAAAACGTGGTGCTTTGGGGAATAAGTGGTGCTCTATTTGGGTATTGAGTCCACCATAAAACCAATGTATAATTTTGCCACCTTTGAGTGAACGACTTCCTCTCATTTGTAGCTCAAGCCAAGAAAAATCTTTGGCTTCTTCTTCTGAAAATGTCTCACATCCTAAATGATTGGTAATAAACCCAAATGAGAGCCAAGGGGAAACCGTAAAATTTACAGTAAGTGCAACAATCAAGGTATTGAATGCACCTATTTGAAAAATAAGTGTCCCCCATATAAATGGCCAATGCATTAGCATAAGTGCAAATTCACCCCAAAGTTTATTTTTAATCACAAAATTATATGATTGTGCAATAAACGCAGGAAACATAAAAAATTGTGCACCCCAGAAAATAATGTGTTTATATTTTTTTAAGAAAGGGCTGTTGCCTTTGGCATTGTGTGTAAACGCACCATCAAGTGCTCGTATATCTTCATCTTTCTCGATGATATTACAGTAAGTATGGTGATTTATATTATGTTTAAAGTCCCACCATGAAGAAGAGTTAGAGAGTATAAATGCAGAAAAGGGATAGCTAAGTTTTTTAGAAAGTGATTTATTTTTAAAGTATTGTGTATGTAATATATCATGTGACACAAAGACAGCACGGGTCATGATAAGTGTTATAAATAAGCCTAAGAGAATAGGATTCCACAGTGGGGCAGTGCTGAGAGCAACTATCATGGAGACAATAACGGCAATCATTTCTATGCTACCACGCAAAGGAACACGTTCAAGCAAACCAGCTTCGCGTACTTTGGCTCTTAATTCATCGAACATATCAGGATATGTAATATTTTTAGACATGGTTACTCTTTATAGTGAATTGGATTTAATTATAACGAGTATAGTTTAAGATTGTATTGATACAGAACAAGTGTCATTTAGCACTTTATTCTAAAAAAGGTTGAACCAGATCCAGAAAAGAACCATCCCTCTTTTACTAACGCGTTTAGTTCAGGATAAGCAAGTAGTGCTGCTTTGTAGAGGTCGTTGAGGGCAATGGAGTTGGAATGGGATTCTAGTAAGGTTTTAGAATCTATGTCATCCCATCCGAAAAAAGAACATACTGTGATATCTTTGAGCAAGTTTTCTTTAAATGTTTTATAGACAAGTGCGGTGTCACAGCCTATGTCCGGGGTGAAGAGCTCTAAATCTAAAGGTTCTTCAGTAAAAGGATGTACTTGTTCACCAAAACCAGAGACATTTGCAGAAGGGTAGTTGTAGATGAAAAAGGGCACATCAGCACCAATATTACTGCCTAGTGTTGCTAGCTCTTTTGTACTTATCATCAAGTTGCAAACCTCTTTTACAAGTAGCATAAATGCAGCAGCATCAGATGAGCCACCACCAAGCCCTGCTTGACTTGGAATGCGTTTTGTGACAAGTACTTTGTATTCGTGAAAAAAGTTTAGGATGTCAAGGTCATTTGTGTGCTCATTGAGTATTTTGTAGGCTTTGTAGATGGTGTTAGACTCTAATGCTACACCATCGCAACCTTCTATAGTAAAAGTATCACATTTACAAGGTACAAAGGTAATAGTGTCATAGAGGTCTTGTACTTTCATAAAACGTGAGAGTAGGGTATGGTAGTTATTTTTATGACCAGTTATTTTTAGAAAAATATTTACTTTGGCATGGGCTTTGATACTATATCCAGCATTACTTTTTTCTATCATTGGCTTTGTGTTGTGTTTTATCTTTGATTTTGCAGCATCTTTAGCCATTAACTTTGAAATTTGATCATTCTCCCAAAATCCACCTTCATCACCACCTTCAAAACCACCCATAACTACACCTTTAATTTATGAAAATTTGTTGATTATTGTACTATAAAAAGGATTGTAAATAAGAGTGAGTTCATCAGAGAATGAATTAATGCTCAAGAAATTTTGGAATTCGATTAAATCTATATTTCACTTCATTTTTTGTTATTTCAATAATAGAAAAAAACTGACTTGTCTCAATAAGATAAACCCCATCATCTTGTATTTTAAAATACTCAATACCAAGCTTTTTACCAAGTGCCATAAAGGATTCATCTCCTATATAACTATTAGACGGTATTGCTAAATGATTAAATGGATTAAGTGCTTTTTCATTTTCATAGTAAAATTTACCTTCATGGATACGATGTAGACTAGAAAGAGTACCGTCTACACCTAATTTATCGGCTATTAATGTCCCTAAACTTCTAATATACGTACCTTCACTTACTTTAGCTTCAAAATGTACAAAGGGGTGGTTGTAGTTAAGGAGTTTAATGTCATAAATAGTTGAAGTGATGGTTTTTAGTGCTACTTCTTTACCCTCACGGGCCAGTTCGTAAGCACGTTTACCATTTATTTTTTTTGCACAAAATTTGGGAGGGTAATAAGTGAGTTCACCTTGTAAAGAGGATAATGCATTTTTTATGATATTCGCATCAAAACTTGGCACTTCTTTTATACTATCTATTTGCTCTATATCTAGGCTAGGAGAGTTTACGCCTAGCCATAGGGTAGCCTTGTAGCTTTTTGGTGTTTTATTAAGGTATTGGAAGAGTTTAGTATATTGACCTGTGGCGACAATGAGACATCCTGTGGCAAAAGGGTCAAGTGTGCCTGAAAATCCTACTTTTTTAGTGTTATATTTACGTTTTACATAGCCCATGTAGCCATTAGAACTGCGGAATATTGGTTTGTTTACAACGAAGAGACGGTTCATTAGATATTTTGGACAAAAGAACTTAGAATTTCTTTTTTATTTCCACCAAAATTGATGAGAAGCTTATATTCTTGACCAGATTTATTGGCAGCCTGTACACGACCAATACCAAAAATTTTATGTTTGACCAAATCACCTTTTTTAAAGGCAGCTTGCTTTGTTATCTTGAGGCTCGTATCTTGAATGAGCCCTGACTCACCTAGAAAACGGCTTTTATCTATCATCTTACGGCGACCTTTATAGAAACGGCTATCTACATAACAAAGGGTGAGGTCAGATTTTGCTCTAGTAATGGCAACATAGCCTAATCGACGCTCTTCTTCCATATTGCAACCTTCACCAAGAAGGGGAAAGAACTCTTCTTCTAAGCCTATGACATACAAGTGTTCAAACTCCAATCCTTTGGCAGCATGAATACTCATGATAGTGATCGCATCTTCTTCTATTTGGTCTTGGTCAGACTGGAGTGAGATGTCATTGAGGAATTCATCGAGGGTAAGGTCTGGACTTTTGATAACAGCATCTCTAAAATATCCGTAAAACTCATCTATGTTTAAAATTCTATCCATACCATCTACCATACCTGCATAGTGGTCTTTGAGTTTAATACGTTCTTCAAACATACTAATAAAATTACTTAATTCTGAGCAGAGTGTTTCTTGAAGTATTTTAATATCTTCTAAGAGTTTGGCTAAAGAAGTAGATACTTTTTTACTGACGACAGTTTCTACTTCTCCATCATTCGATTTTTCTATATAACCAAAGAGAGAAAGTCCCGCATCAAATGCAGCTTTTTGTAGTTTTTCTATGGATGCTTTTCCTATGCCACGTTTTGGTTTGTTAATGATACGTATAAGAGAAAAGTCATCATGAGGATTGGATAGCACTCTAAGGTAAGAGATGAGATCTTTTATCTCAGCACGTTCATAAAAACGCATGCCTCCTATAAGTTTAAATGCCAAACCTTCTTTTGAAAATCCTTCCTCAAGTGAACGTGATAGTGCATTGATACGATATAAAACGGCTATCTCATCAGGGTTGGTTCCAGCATCTAGAAGTTTTTGTATCTCTCTGGCAATGGCCCTTGACTCCATGGATTCATCTAAAGAATGTAAAAGCTTTACTTTCTCTCCTTTACCTTTATGAGAGGTTAGTGTTTTTCCAAGGCGTGTTGAGTTGTGTTCTATGAGGGCATTAGCAGCTTTGAGTATGGGTTCCGTGGAGCGGTAATTTACTTCTAGTTTAACTGTTTTACATGTTTCAAAATTATCGGAAAATTCTAAAATATTACGGATGTTTGCCCCTCTCCATCCATAAATACTTTGGTCATCATCACCTACAACGCATAGATTATTATGTTCTGAAGAGAGAAGTTCTAAAAGTTGAAATTGTAATTCGTTGGTATCTTGGTACTCATCTACCATAATGTATTTATAGCGATTACTGGTTTCTTTGCGAAGTGCATCATCTTGAGAGAGTATTTTATGCGTAAGCATCAGCAAGTCATCGAAATCAACCAGGTTATTTTCTTCTATATCTGCTTGATATTCTACATAAATATTTGCTATTTTTTTGTAATCAGGAAGCTCTGCTGTACGTAAAACATCTTGCGGTGAGAGCAGAGAGTTCTTATATTTTGAAATTTCCGAAGCAATAAAGGCGAGGTTTAAATCGACTTTTAACTCTTTTGCAATACTTCTTATAAGACGTTTTTTATCATCACTGTCTATAATCACAAAAGCATTGGAACGTCCAAGTTTTTCAATGTGGAACTTTAAAAAGAGTAGGCCAAATTTATGGAATGTACATAAAAGAGGTGGGTAACTTACACGAGATGGCATGAGTTTTAAAGCACGTTCACGCATTTGAGCTGCAGCTTTATTGGTAAAAGTAAGTGTTAAAGTATTTGCGGGATCAATGCCAATAACACCTACAAGGTAGGCAAGTCTAGAAGTCAGTGTCTTTGTTTTACCTGAACCTGCCCCTGCTAAGATAAGCATAGGACCATCTATATGTTCTACAGCTTCTCGTTGTGATGGGTTTAATGCCTCTAAAATGGATTCCATAGTACGTAGATACTCCTCTTATATTAAATTATACCTTGAAAGAGGTTATTCTCTGCTGTGGGCGTCTTTTAGCTAATTATAACGTATGAGGTAATTTATAGAATAAGAATACGTTATGATACCTTTAAGTATAATCTGATATAATTAATTAAATTTGAAAAATATATAGTTGAAATATACTTGAAGGATAAGAATCATATGTTAAAAGATTTTGTAAAATTGGAAACATTTTTGACTGTTGCACGAGAAAGAAGTTTTTCTAAAGCATCGGCAAAACTAGGGATATCTCAACCAGCTGTGACACAACAGATTAAGTTTATAGAAAAATATCTTGGGGTTAAAACAATAGAACGTAAGAAAAATGGTATTAGATTAACCAATGAAGGTGAAGAACTTTATAAAATAGCGGCTAGACTTGAAAAAGAGATCTATTCGGCAGAAAAAGATGTGTTAAAAATCATGAACAAGGAAATAACGTTTAAATTAGGTGCATCACACACTATAGGTACTTATGTGATTCCCGGTCAATGCTTAAATACTATAGGAAAAGCTATCAACAATGATATTAAGCTCACTATAGATTCGAGTGATACGATTGTTCAAAAATTAAAAGATAGAAAATTCGATGTGGGATTGATAGAGTCACCAGTTATGGATAATGACTTGATTTATAGAGAATGGTTGGAAGATGAATTGGTGGTTGTAAGTAATATGCCGATTCCTAAAATATTGAAAACGGAAGAACTTTATGAATTCTCTTGGGTATGTCGTGAAGAGGGAACGTATACAAGACGCATTATTGCAGAAGTATTTGAAGAACTTGGTGTGTCATGTAAAAACTTTGACATGCTTTCAGAAGTGAGCAATACAACAGCTGTATTGCAAACCATTAAAAAAGCAAATAAAGATAGTGACAAGCCTGTGGTTTCTATTATCTCTAGACATTCTATTATGGATGAAGTGGCTAAAGGTGAACTTTTTGAAGCACGTCTTAGAGGGTATACTATGACACGTAAGTTTTATATTGTCTATTCTAAAGAGAATAAACATAATGCCTATGTAGATAAAGTCGTTAACTTTATCTTAACAGGGCATTGTGATTCCTAAGTTACTGCTTTCTTTTTAATAATTTTTTATTTTTAGGGTTATTAAGAAGGCTCTCCATGGAAGTTTTCATAGACTCATTCATAGAAGTTTTTTCTGCATTAGTGTTTGATAGTTTGACATCACTATGTTCGGCAAGATTAAATACGATAGGGTTTTCACCTACAAAAATTTGTTTGATAGCAAGTAATGGAATTGTAACTGTAGAACCAAAGTTATTTGAACCAAAACCTGCTTCAAAAGAAAAATATTCATCATTAATATTAGCACTTTCATAGGTATAGCCACTGACAATAAATAACACTACTTCATCAAAACTCTCTTGAATATCGTGAGGTAGTTCAGGTGAAAACACTATATGTTTTACTTCACAAGCCACTGAAAATTCTTGTTGTCTTTCAAAAAAATAAGTAATCGTTTTCGAAATGTGCTCTATAATAAGAGCTTTGTACTCTTTAGTTTGAAATAAGTTAATAATCATCTTGTGATACCTTTTATATCTTTTGGGTGTATATTTAGTACCTTAAATCCTACCATAGCATTGATAAGAGCCACTTGTGAGTAATGTTTTAAATCTACACGTGTGATGTTTTTTGTGATTAATACCCCATCATCTAATAATTTTTGACGCATGGTTCCTTTAAGTAGGGGAGATGCAGGTGTTAGCCATTGTTTACCATCATAAAAAGCTATGTTTGAAATCGTGCTATCTGTAAGGTATCCATCTTTTTCTATAATAATTTCATCCGTATCAGGTAAAATTGATAGTAATGGATTAAATACTTTTCTGTTGGCATATTTAAAATCATAGCTAATATTGGAAGGTACTATTTTCAATGAATATATTTCTTTTTCTTGATAAGGTATGTATTCTACACTATGAAGTGTATTTGTATATAAGATACGACATTTGTATAGACCCACAGGAGGGGCTTTAATGATTGATGAAAGTTTGAGAGAATTTTCACTTTTAAATATAGATTTACGACTACTATCACATCTACTTTGATGATAAAAAAGATTAGAAACTTTTCCTTTATCTATTTTAATGGTCTCAAGTAAAAGAGGTATATTAAGTGGGGTAGACATTAGTTTTTGAAAAGCTCTGTAGAGAGGTAGCGTTCTGCAGTATCACAGAGTATAGTAACTATAGTGTTACCTTTATTTTCAGGACGTGATGCAACGAGCATTGCTGCATGCAAATTTGCTCCAGAGGAAATACCAATAAGTAGACCTTCTTCAAGTGCAACTTTTCGAGCCATTGCAAAGGCATCCTTATTACTTACAGCAATAACTTCATCATAAATTTTAGTATTAAGTATTTCGGGTATAAATCCTGCACCAATACCTTGAATTTTATGTGGACCAGGATTTCCTCCTGCTAGTATTGCTGAGTCTTTGGGCTCTACGGCGATACTTTTTAAATGAGGTAGATGTTTTTTTAGAACTTCAGAAGTTCCTGTTATTGTCCCTCCTGTACCTATTGCAGCGACAAAAATATCAAGTGTATTGTTGCAGTCTTTGAGTATTTCTAAAGCAGTTGTTTTTCTGTGGATATCAGGGTTGTCAATATTGTTGAATTGTTGTAAGACCACGGCATTGTCTAATTCTTTTTCAAGTTTAGTGGCTTTGTTAATTGCTCCACCCATACCTTCATCTGCAGGGGTGAGTACAAGCTCTGCTCCTAGGTGAGTTAGGAGTTTCCGTCGTTCAATACTCATAGATTCGGGCATGGTAAGTACAAGTTTAAGACCTTTAGAAGCACAAATAGCTGCAAGACCTATGCCAGTGTTCCCTGATGTTGGCTCAATAATAGTAGTGTTTTTGTTGATACGTTTACTTTCTAGGGCTTTATTTATCATATTGAGGGCAATCCTATCTTTGATTGATGAGGTAGGATTCATAAATTCACATTTTCCTAAAATTATTGTACCTGATTCATGGCTTAGAGTATTGATTTTAACTAGAGGGGTGTTACCGATTAGCCCTTCTATATTGTTTTTAATCATAGAAAATCTCCTTCTAATATATCTTGTTTTAAATATACAGTTTTGTTCTTTGTATGTATTTTATGTAAATACATTTATTGTACTCTCTTGATACTATAAGCAATTTCTTCATTAGCAAACATAGGGACAACACCATTATAGGTTGAGGGTACTTTAAAAGATTTTTTTTCTAAAGTAACTATTTTAGGTGTAGCTTTTGTATTGTAAATACGTTGTGCGTTATCAGATACAAAGGCTTGTAGTTTATCTAAGGTATTATGTTTTTCAAACAGTTCTACTAAGAGTTGCAAGGCAATAGGAGCTGTAAATACACCAGCTGCACAGCCACAGGATTCTTTGGCATGTTGTGGATGTGGTGCTGAGTCTGAACCAAACATCACTTTTGGGTGTGCTTTAAGAGCAACGTTAAGTAGTGCATCTCTATCT
>Ga0256834_1000217_pt1 | contig 41153 bp, 32 predicted proteins | sample 4281140metaG_FD_190536 | JGI IMG/M metagenome (GOLD analysis project Ga0256834, IMG submission 190536) | Hydrothermal vent microbial communities from East Pacific Rise, Pacific Ocean - 4281-140 | ecosystem: Environmental > Aquatic > Marine > Hydrothermal vents | place: Pacific Ocean: East...
AGACGCTATCAAATGATGAAATACAGCAAAATGAACTAAGTGAGACAATCACAATTATTGCACCTTCTGTAAAAGAGGCGATGACGCAGTTTAAGGTTAGGGGTCTTGATGTTTTGGGTTATGCAATCGCTGGTAAAATTGTGCGCCAAGAATTTTCTTTGGTTGGTGGTTCAAAAAGTGAGCCAATGTTTGATGGCAAGCCAATGTTCTCGGCCACTTGGATTCGTAAAATATAAGGTTTGGGTTCGCAAAACATAAAACTAATAATTATAAAATTAGAAACTAGGAATCCTAATTAAGGAGCTAAAATGCTTACGCGTAATGATGATAAAATGAATAATGATCAAAATGGCAATCAATTTGATGCGCCATTATGGGCGCCAGATAGATGGCAAAATATAAAAAGAAATTATACTATTGATGATGTCAGGAAACTATCTGGCTCTTTGCCAATTCACTATAGTTTGGCAGAAAATGGGGCAAGGAAACTCTGGGAATTGCTACATAGTGAAGAATTTGTCCCAACACTTGGCACTTTTACTGGCAACCAAGCAGTGCAACAAATTAAAGCTGGTCTAAAGGCGATATATCTTTCTGGTTGGCAAGTGGCAGCTGATGCCAATACTAGTGGAAATATGTATCCTGACCAAAGTCTTTACCCAGTTGATAGCGTGCCATCTGTTGTTAAGCGCATAAATAAGGCGCTACAGCGTGCTGATCAGATTCAGACTATGGAGCAGCTTGAGGGTAAAGAAACTAGTGAATATGATTTTTTTGCGCCGATAATTGCCGATGCGGAGGCTGGTTTTGGCGGTGCGCTTAATGTGTTTGAATTGATGAAAGCAATGATTGAGGCAGGTGCTGGGGCGGTGCATTTTGAAGATCAGTTGGCATCTGAAAAGAAATGCGGTCATTTGGGCGGCAAAGTACTTGTGCCTACTCGCACCTTTATCAAAACGCTAAATTCAGCACGCTTAGCGGCTGATACAATGAATGTACCAACTCTTATAATGGCTCGGACTGATGCTGAGGCTGCTCGTTTAATAACTTCTGATATTGATGAATATGATGCGCCTTTTATTACGGGTGAGCGCACAGAAGAGGGCTTTTATAAATTAAAAGGTGGCTTTGAATGTGCCATTGCTCGTGGGCTTGCTTATGCCCCTTATGCTGATTTAATTTGGTGTGAAACTTCAACGCCAAATCTTGATGATGCCAAAAGATTTGCAGAAGCGATTAAGGATAAATATCCAGAGCAAATGCTAGCTTATAATTGCTCACCTTCGTTTAATTGGGCGAAATATATGGGTGAAAATGATATGGCAAAATTCCAGCGTGAGCTTGGAGAGATGGGTTATAAATATCAATTTATCACACTAGCTGGCTTTCATAACCTTTCGCTTAGCACATTTAATCTGGCTCGTAATTATGCAAAAGATGGCATGAAGGCATATTCTCAATTACAACAGGCAGAATTTGCGGCTGAGAAAGACGGCTTTAGCGCTACACGTCATCAAAGAGAAGTTGGTACGAGCTATTTTGATGCTGTTAGTATGGCGGTTTCGCAAGGGCAATCTGCAACCACTGCAATGGCTAATTCAACTGAAAATGCGCAATTTTAGGATAAAGCGTGCGTTGTTCTAAGATAGTGGAATATTATTTTCGTTCTTTTGATCTTGATAGACCTTTGATAAATCATCATAAAGTTTGCTGATAGTTTCTATTCTATCAGCAAATTTTTCTTTATCATTTTTGCTTAAGTGCTCTTTCATTTGCGTGATAGAATGGGCGGTAAAAAATTCGTTTTTCCTATTATAAAGTTCTTTTTGTGGCCTGTTCTTATTGCCATAGACTTGCTTTAAGATATTTATATCGTGGGGAATGGCAAAATTATCTCTTGTTTGCTCATAGCTAAATAAATAATAAAAATTATCATATCCTGCCCATGTGATGGCTGAAAGACATAAAGAGCAAGGCTCATGAGTTGCTAAGAAAATGCAATCTTTTGGATCTGGTAGGTCTTTATGATCTCGTTCATAAAGCTTTTTTATGGCGTGCATTTCCCCATGCCAAAGTGGGTTTTCTATTTCATTATTGGTCTCGGCAATAACTAAAGAATGATCCTTTTTTAACAAGATAGCTGCCCCAAAAATCTTATTGCCCTTTTTAACTTCTTTTGCTGTTAGGGGCACAATGTCGTGCTCTATTACATCTAATAATCTAGTGACTAAACCTTGTTTCATAATTCAACTCTATAAGGCTTTTCAAAATCATAAAGCTCAAGATTATTTTCTTCGCCCTCTCTATCAACAACCAAAAAATCGGTTTCTTTTTCAAGTGCTACTAATGCGCCATGCCAAACATTGCTATGATAATTTACGCCCTGTCCTTCACTAGCCAAAAAGGCGATTGGATTAGTTGGCACTCCATCTTTATCTTTTGCTACAATGATTAAAAACTTTGATGGAATAAGTGGCATAAAACTTTGGCTGCCATAGGGGTGACGCTCCATAAAATTTAGCGAATAGGGCAAATCAAAAGGGCTAGCACGAAATATTGAAATAGCAGTTCTGGCATTAGTCCCTTTTATTTGAACTTTAGCTAAATCATGATAGCGTTTTGTTGTGCCATTATTTATTGCTATGAAATCTGAATGTTTATCTATTTCAATAACCTGCCCAAACGAGGCAAATGCTTGTTGAGAAAGTTGTTTGATTTTAATGGTTTTCATTTTATTTTTCATATAGTTAGAGCTGGATGTCGATTTACATCTTTATATAATAAATAGCGAAATTGCGTTGAGCCAGTTGCAATGCAGGCCTGCGGGCAAAAGGCACGTAGCCACATATAATCACCCGGCCCAACATTTATCCAATCTTCATTTAGGCGATATTTTGCGCTGCCCTGAAGTACAAAAAGCCCATGTTCCATCACATGAGTTTCGGCAAAGGGAATTTGCGCTTCTGGCTCAAGAGAAACAATATTAACATGGCAATCATGACTGATATCATTTGGGTCAACAAAGCGTTTTGTTGTCCATTTATTGTTGGTATTGGGCATGGCTGTTGGTGCAATATCTTGCTCATTTGTTACAAAAGATTTTGGGGTTTTTAGGCCTTTTATTTTTTGATATTTTTTCCTAATCCAGTGAAAACTTACATTTTTAGTACTATTATTTTTCACGCTCCATTGGCTTTTAGGTGCAATATAGGCATAACCGCCCTCTGCCATCCTATGAGTTTTTCCCTCAAGAATAAATGTTAACTCGCCAGAAGTTACAAATAAAATTCCTTGTGCTTTTTTATTTGGCTCAGGATTATCTGATCCGCCATTTGGTGCAACTTCCATAATATATTGGCTAAAAGTTTCAGCAAATCCAGATAGGGGACGAGCTAGTATCCAAGCTCTAGTTTTTTGCCAAAATGGAAATTGCGAGGTTACAATATCCGACATAACGCTTTGCGGGATAAGCACATAGGCTTCATTAAAAACCGCCCTATCATTGGCAATTCTATCTTGCGGATAAAGCCCGCCTTTTGGGGTAAAATATTTCCTCATTATTTTAATATCTCATTTAAGCGCAACTGCGCAATGCGCTCAACTTGTTTGCAAGCTGTTGCAAATTCTTGCTCTATATTATTTTCTATTCTTTCTTCAAAATTTTGCAAAATGCTTTTTTTGTCATAATCTTTGACTGCAATAATAAAGGGAAAGCCAAACTTTTCTGTGTAAGCAGTATTGAGAGCTATAAATTTTTCAAGCTCTTGCTCGCTTAAATCGTTAAGCCCTGCGCTTGCTTGCTCCTTTGTGCTGTGTTTTGTTAGTTTTTTAGCAAGCGCTAATTTGCCTGCTAGGTCTGGGTGCGCTCTTAAAACCTCTAATCTCTCTTCTTTATCTGCTAGGCGAAATTGCATTCTTAAAGCAAAACCAAGCCCAAGCGCATTATCATTTGCTGGGGCAAGTTCAGCTTCATAAGTTCGCTCAGCCACCCATTCAGAACTCTCATAAATGCCACCAAACAGACTTAAAAAATCATCTTTCGCTAGCCTTGATGGTTTGATATTTAGCCTTTCAAATGGGTGATGTTCAATCCAATGATTAGCAATATCAATGCGCTTAGCAATCCAAACCTTATCATGGCTTTTGATATATTTGATAAATTCTTTAAGTGCCTTTGTGCGCGAAGCTCTGCCAACAAGCCGATTATGTAGGCCAATAGACATCATTTTTGGCGAGCCATTTTCTCCCTCTTTATATAGTACATCAAAACTATCTTTTAGATAGGTTAGAAATTGCTCAGAATTATTAAAGCCATTAGCAGTTGCAAAACGCATATCATTGCAATCAAGGGTGTATGGAATTATTAGCTGCGCATCTCGCCAATGTTCACGCCAATAGGGCAAATCATCATCATAGGCATCGCTTAGATAGGTAAAACCATCTTCTTCTGTTGCTAAATCTAGCGTGTTTATTGAACAACGTCCAAGATAAAATCCTTTTGGACGCTCCCCTGTTGCCGCTTTATGTAATCGAATTGCCTCATGCAAATCATCTCGCTCGTCATTGGCACTATAATCCTTATAATCTATCCATTTTAGCCCATGGCTAGCTATTTCCCAACCAGCTTTTATCATTGCTTCGCTTTGATGGGGGGAGCGCAAAAGAGCATTTGCTACGCCAAAAACCGTGATGGGAATATCCTCACTGACAAATAAATCGTGTAAACGCCAAAAGCCAGCCCTTGCACCATATTCATATATGCTTTCCATATTCCAATGGCGCTGTTTTTTCCAAGCTTTAGCGCCAATTATTTCAGATAGGAATTTTTCTGAGCTTTCATCATTATGTAAAATATTGCTCTCTGCGCCTTCCTCATAATTTAGCACAAATTGCACCGCAATATTTGCCCCGTTAGGCCAATTAACTTTTGGCTTGTTTTCGCCATAGCCGAGCATATTTCTAGGATAACGCATGAGATACTCCATTATAGTATTTTCTAAATTCAATTATGCTAATTGAATTACGCTGACTTCGTCGCGCACCGCACTCGCTATCGCTTCATGCGATGATAGTATTTAGCATTAAAAATGCTAAATACTATAGATTACACTATTTTAATATGCGCCTAAAATATAAAGCTTACAAGTTGATTTGAAAAAAATAGACCAAAAGGTAAAAAATCACTAGTATTTTTGATATTTTGAGTAGTATTCTATTTTGATTAAACGCTAAAATATGAAGGCAGGGGAAAATAATGGCAAATTTAGGTTATTTAACAACGCATGTGCTGGATACTATGTTTGGCTCTCCTGCTAGCGAAATGAAGATTGAATTGTTTGAAATTCAGGGGGCAGATAAAAATCTGCTTGTTGAGGCAACAACCAACCAAGATGGGCGTTGTGAAAAACCTTTGTTAGCTAAAGGAAGTTTTAAGCTGGGCACGTATGAATTATTATTTTATGTCAGTGATTATTTTGCAAAAAATAATGTTGAGCTACAAAATGGGCAGTTTTTAGATATAGTTCCTGTGCGTTTTACACTATCAGATGAAAAAGCGCATTATCATGTGCCGTTATTAGTTTCGCCCTATGGATATTCCACATATCGGGGTAGCTAATGGGAGTGCGTAATGAAATAAGATTTTTGCTCAATGATGAAGAAATTCGTCTAAAAAATCTATCGCCAGATCTTAGCTTGTTAGATTATTTGCGCTTGAATAAAGATTTGGTTGGCACAAAAGAGGGCTGCAACGAGGGCGATTGTGGTGCTTGTACTGTGTTGGTTGGAAAATTGGTTTTTGGAGAGCTTATTTATGAGAGCGTAAATGCTTGTATTAGGTTTGTTCCTTCGCTTGATCTTTGCCATATTATAACGATTGAGCATCTTAAAAGAAATGATGTTTTGCACCCTATCCAACAAGCAATGGTTGAATATCATGGTTCGCAATGCGGCTTTTGCACACCGGGTATAATCATGTCGCTTTATGCTTTATTGCTCAAAGATCCAAATGCCAACAAGCATGAAATAGAAAAAGCCTTGCAGGGAAACCTATGCCGTTGCACTGGTTATGCGCCCATTATTAAGGCGGCTTTATCGCTTAGTGAAAGTGGCGGTTTACAGAATGATATTTTGCTTAAACAGCGTGAGGAAATAGCGCAAAAACTTAAAGATATGTCTGATGGCAATAGGGTTGAAATGAGTAGCGAAAAGGGTGAGTTTTTTATTCCCAAAGATATTGCTGATTTAATTTTATTGTTAGAGCAAAAATCAAATGCGACAATTCTTGCTGGCTCAAGCGATATTGGCCTGTGGGTAAATGTTGCGCATAAGGATATTTCACCGATAATTTTTATTGCTAATTTAAGTGAGTTGAAAAATATTTCGCAAACTAAAGCAGGTTTGGAATTTGGTGCTTGTGTTACATATTCTGAGTCTTACGAAATAATAGCGAAATTCTTTCCGCACTTAAGTGAATTTTGGGCGCAAATTGGCGGCAATCAAATTAGAAATATGGGAACATTGGGCGGCAATATTGCTAATGGCTCACCCATTGGAGATTTAGCGCCTGCTTTTATTGCGCTTGGGGCAAAGCTGAATTTAGTAAAGGGCAAAACTGAGCGCACTATTTTGCTTGAAGATTTCTATATTGCTTACGCAAAACAAGATTTACAAAAAGGTGAATTTATAAAAAGCATATTTATTCCCTTCATTAAAGAAAATGAAAAACACGCTATTTATAAAATTTCTAAACGAAAATATGAGGATATTTCAACTGTCTGTGCTGCCTTTAAGTTAGAGATAGGAAACAAGAAAATCACAAAAGCGATTTTTGCTTTTGGTGGCATGGCGGCAAAACCAAGCCGAGCGAGAGAAACAGAAAAGGCTCTTGAGGGGAAAGCATTTAACGAGGAAAACATCAAAAAAGCTAGCATAGAATTAGCAAATGATTTTGCGCCAATAGATGATGTCCGTTCAAGCGCTCAATATCGAATGCTCTTGGCGCAAAACCTGCTTTATAAATTCTTTATGGAGCAAAAATATGGGCAAAAAAATGAGCGATAAAAACAAAGAAATTGCGCATGATAGCGCTATAAAACATGTAAGCGGTGAGGCAGTTTTTATTGATGATATGGTTGAGCCAAAGGGGTTGTTACACGCCTATTTGGGGCTAAGCACTATTGCGCATGGTGAAATTGAGCAGCTTGATTTAAGCGAAGTTAAAAAAGCTGATGGGGTTATTTGTACTCTAAGCGCTAAAGACATTATCGGGGTCAATGATGTTAGTCCAATGCACTTATTTGATGATCCTATATTTGCTGAAAAGCTAATAGAATTTCATTCGCAAGCAATTTTTGCAGTGGTAGCAAAAACTCGTCTCGAGGCAATGAAAGCTGCAAAATTGGCAAAGATAAAATATAAGGAACTTCGTGCAAAAATAGATATTGCCAGCGCTCTTGAAGAGGGGGGTGAGCAAGTTGCTAACTCCATGACACTAAAAAATGGCAACGCAAAAAAAGCACTAAAAGAGGCTCAAAATAGGCTTGAAGGATCAATTCAAATTGGTGGGCAAGAGCATTTTTATCTTGAGGGGCATATTGCTTTGGCAATCCCGCATGAGGGTGCTGAAATGGAGATATATTCTTCAACTCAGCACCCAAGTGAAGTGCAATTAATGGTGGCAAATGCGCTTGATGTATCAAGCAATGAAATAGTGGTTAAAAATAGAAGGGTTGGAGGGGCGTTTGGCGGCAAAGAAACGCAAAGCAACCTGTTTGCGGTGGTTGCGGCGTTAGCTGCTAAAAAGACCGGAAAAGCGGTAAAACTTCGCCCAAATAGAGAAGATGATATAAAAATTACTGGCAAACGGCATGATTTTTTAGTTGATTATGATGTGGCTTATGAAAATGATGGCACTATTAGTGCGTTAAGTGCTAATTTTGCTGCTCGGTGTGGGTTTTCTGCTGATTTAAGCGGCCCTATTACCGATAGAACTTTGTTTCATGCCGATAATTGTTATTTCTATGAGAATGTTGAATTAAAATCACAACCATTAAAAACCCATACGGTTTCAAATACTGCCTTTCGTGGCTTTGGTGGGCCGCAAGGCATGGTTTTGGCTGAAAGAGTGATTGAAGAAATTGCTTATAAATTGAAAAAAGATAGTCTTGAAATTCGCAAGAAGAATTTTTATGGCATAAAAGAGCGTAATATCACGCCCTATCATCAAACAATAAAAGATAATATTATTGCTCGCCTTGTTGATGAATTAGAGATTAGCTCTGACTATCAAAAGCGGCGAAAAGCAATAATTAAATTTAATGAAAATAATGAATTTATCAGAAAAGGCATTGCTCTTACGCCAGTGAAATTTGGCATATCTTTTACTGCAACTTGGTATAATCAGGCAGGGGCGCTTATTCATATTTATCGTGATGGCTCAATCATGCTAAACCATGGTGGTATAGAAATGGGGCAGGGGCTTTATACCAAAGTGGCGCAAGTTGTTGCCAGCGGTTTTGGGGTTGATTTAGGCGATGTAAAAATCAGTGCAACAGCAACCGATAAAATAGCCAACACTTCTGCAACTGCTGCTTCTTCTGGCTCAGACCTAAATGCAATGGCGGCGCAAAATGCTATTGATAAAATCAAACAACGATTAGTTGAATTTGCCGCCAAAAAATATAAGTGCCAACAAAAGGATATTAGTTTTGCCAATGGTGAGGTAATGGTTGGGAGCAAGGTTTTAAGTTTCGCTGATTTTATCAATCAGGCCTATTTGGCACGGGTGCAATTATTTGATAGTGGCTTTTATAAAACTCCAGATATTCATTGGGATAGAGAAAAGGGTAAGGGCAATCCATTTTATTATTTTTCTTATGGGGCTGCGGTTTCTGAGGTGAGCATAGATTTATTAACGGGGCAAAGCACTATTGAGCAGGTTGATATATTGCACGATGTTGGAAATTCGCTAAATGAGGCGCTTGATATTGGGCAAATTGAGGGTGGCTTTGTGCAAGGTTCTGGCTGGCTTACTTCAGAAGAATTGGCGTGGGACGAAAATGGAAAATTATGGACGTTTTCTCCCTCAACTTATAAAATTCCACTAGCTAGTGATATTGCAAAAGAGTTTAATGTAAAATTGGCTAGCTGGTCAAAAAACCCTGCCAATACTATTAAACGCTCAAAAGCAGTTGGTGAGCCGCCTCTTATGTTAGCAATTTCAGTTTTAGAGGCGATTTCTATGGCGATAGCTTCTGTTGCAAATTATGAAATCTGCCCAAGATTAAACACACCCGCAACTAGTGAAAATATTTTAATGAGCATTGAGCGTCTAAAAAATGAAATGCTTTAATTATGGAATTAAGAATAGCAAAAATTGAGCAGTTTTTAGCGAAAAATAAATCTGTTATTTTAGTTAGTGTAAAACAAGTAAAGGGCTCAACCCCAAGAGATATTGACGCTAAAATGTTGGTTAGTTCAAGTAAGTCAATCGGCACAATAGGAGGCGGAAAGCTTGAGTTTAGCGCAATAGAAAAAGCGCAAATAATGCTTAAAAATAAGCAAAAAGAGCAGGAGTTAGAAATAAGTTTGGGGGTTAAAAGCCAGCAATGTTGCGGTGGCTTTGTAGTATTAAAGCTAGAATTAATTGATGAAAATATATCTCAAAAATTATTACAAGAAGCCAAAGAGCAGGAAGAAACATTACCTTGTATATATTTATTTGGTGCTGGGCATGTTGGCATTGCGCTGGCTAATCTTTTGGCGCACATGCCCTATAGAACTACGCTTATTGATAGTCGTCAAAACCTAGCGCCAAATAATATTGCTAATATTGAATTGATTATAAGCCCGTTGCCAGAAGCTATTGTTAGAGAGGCAAAACCTAATAGTGCCTTTGTTATTTTTACTCATGATCATGAATTAGATTTTTTAATTTTGAGCGAAGTCCTTAAAATAGAAAACGCTAAATATGTTGGTATGATTGGATCGAATACTAAACGCAAAAAATTTGAAAGCTGGTTTATAAAAAATGCTGGAACAAATCAGCAGTTGGAAAAATTAATTTGCCCAATAGGGGGTGATGAGGTTGGGGATAAACGCCCTAATATAATTGCGGCTTTGACTCTTAGTGAAATAATCGGCAAGCTTTATTAATAGTGTTTGAGGGAGGGCTTTTGAGGGAGGGCTTTAATGAATAATGAGCAAGGCTTGCGCTTAGAGCTTGATGGGATAGTGAAAGCGTTTCCTGGTGTTTTGGCCAATGATGATATTTCTTTTTCTATTAAAAAGGGCGAAATCCATGCGCTGTTGGGTGAAAATGGCGCTGGTAAATCAACTTTAGTTAAGATGATTTATGGCATTATGAAGCCAGATGAGGGTACTATTGCTTGGAATGGTAAGCCAATGAACATTGTTAATCCAAAAGCCGCACGGGCGCTTGGAATTGGCATGGTATTTCAGCATTTTTCATTATTTGAAGCAATGACTGTTCTTGAAAATATTGCGCTTGGTATGGACGAAAAAATGTCCAAAAAAGCGCTTGAGGAAAAAGTTGTAAATATTATGCAAAAATATGGGTTGTCGCTCAATCCAAAGCGTATTGTTTCGACTTTGGGGGTTGGTGAGCGCCAACGTATCGAAATTGTACGGGCGCTTTTATTGAATCCAAAATTGCTTATTATGGACGAGCCAACTTCGGTTTTAACACCGCAAGAGGTTGCGCAATTATTTAATGTTTTGCGCCAACTTAGCTCTGATGGTTGTTCAATATTGTATATTTCTCATAAATTAGATGAGATAAAGGAGCTTTGCGACAGCGCAACAATTTTGCGAGGCGGCAAGGTTGTTGCTACATGCGATCCAAAAAAAGAAACCGCTAAAACTATGGCGGCAATGATGATAGGAACATCGCTGCAAGCAATTAATAAGGTTAAGTCTAAAGAGCTTTTAGAAATTGGCTTTAGTGTAAATAATCTGTCCCTTAAGGGGGGCGGTGATTTTGGTGTAAGTCTTAAGGATATTTCCTTTGATGTTTATAGGGGTGAAATTTTAGGAATTGCAGGGGTTGCTGGTAATGGACAAAACGAATTGCAGCTAGTTTTAAGTGGTGAGATAGTGCTTAAAGATAAAGCAAAAATTAGCATGAACAATATTGAAATTGGCAATATGAGCGCAAAAGAGCGGCGAAAACACGGGCTTTGCGCAGTGCCAGAAGAGCGGCACGGACATGCAGCAGTTCCAGAATTTAGCTTAAATGATAATGCTATTCTTACGGCTCGCAATCGACAAAATATGGTAAGGGCTGGTATGATAAATGCTAATATCGCCAAGCAATTTACTACAAAAATTATCGATGAATTTAATGTAATGACGACAGGTCATGGAGCAAGCGCCTCTTCGCTTTCTGGGGGGAATTTACAAAAATTTATTATGGGGCGTGAAATATTGCAAGTGCCAGATGTTTTGGTGGTATCCCAACCAACTTGGGGGGTTGATGCGGGGGCTGCTAGCGCTATCCATCAAGCGTTGATTGATTTAGCAAAGGGCGGGGCAGCTATCGTTATTATTTCGCAAGACCTAGATGAATTGTTGGAGCTTTGTGATAGTTTGGCAATAATTAATGAAGGCACGCTTTCGCAAAAGCAAAAAGTGGGCGTAATGAGCATTGAAGAAATTGGCTTGCTTATGGGCGGTGTGCATGGCGAAGCTAAGCCTTCCTCTTCTGAAGTGGGGCATGAGGGAATAGCCAATGCAAATTAGGTTTGAAAAAAAGCTAGAGCCAAGCAGAAAAATGCTATTTGCAACGCCAATATTGGCGGTTATTTTGACTATGATTTTGGGGGCGATAGTTTTTTCTATTTTGGGTTATGATGGTTTGGGGGCGGTGCGTGAGATTTTTTTAACTCCCCTAACTAATTCACTAAAATGGCAAGATTTAGCGGTAAAAGCAGCACCGCTTATTATTATTGGGGTTGGGCTATCTATTGGCTATCGTGCTAATGTGTGGAATATTGGTGCTGAGGGGCAATATATTGCTGGTGGTTTGGCGGCAACTGGCATGGCGCTTTTAACTCATAATATGAGTGGTTGGTATTTGTTGCCCTTGATGGGAATTGCTGGAATGTTGGGCGGTATGGCGTGGGTGTTTTTACCTGCATTGTTGCGCACTAAATTAAAAGTCAATGAGATTTTAACTTCGCTAATGCTAACTTATGTGGCAATTCAGTTACTTAATTATCTAATTTTTGGCCCATGGAAAAGCCCAACTTCTTTTGGGCAACCGCAAACTGTTTTGTTTAATGATTGGCAAATATTACCCTATATAATTAAAGGAACTATTGTGCAAGCAGGTGCGCCAATAGCGGTTTTAATTGCTATCATGGCTTGGCTAATTATGTCCAAATCGGTATTTGGCTTTCAGGTGAGAACGGTTGGTTCAGCACCCAATGCCGCTCGTTATGGTGGTTTTTCAGAAAATAAAACTATCTGGCTTGTGTTGTTAATTAGCGGTGGTTTGGCGGGATTAGCTGGTATGTTAGAGGTTGCAGGGCCGTTTAACCGTATGGTGCCGCAATTTCCAGCTGGTTATGGATTTACCGCCATTATTGTTGCGTTTTTAGGGCGGTTGCACCCAATAGGAGTGCTAATTGCTGGTGTTGTTTTGGCCATTACTTTTGTTGGTGGGGAGGTAGCGCAAACAACCATTGGCCTGCCAAATGCGGCGGTTGGATTATTTCAGGCCATGATGTTGTTTTTGTTGTTAGCTGGTGATGTTTTGGTGCGCTATAATATAAAAATAATTAGGGCAAGAAGAGCATGAGTATTGATCTAACTATTGCTATTATCATTACAATGGTTGGCGCTTCAACGCCATTATTGCTGGCGGCACTTGGCGAGTTGGTGGTTGAAAAAAGCGGTGTGCTTAATCTTGGGGTTGAGGGCATGATGCTTACAGGAGCGGTGGTTGGGTTTGCCGTAACTTACACAACGGGCAATCCTTGGCTTGGCATATTAGCCGCTGGTTTTGCTGGTGCATGTGTTTCAATGATTTTTGCTTTTCTAACTCTAAGTCTTTTTGCCAATCAAGTGGCGACAGGTTTGGCGCTGACAATTTTTGGTGCTGGTTTTTCGGCTTTGTTTGGGCAGGCATTTACTGGTAAACCAATAAAATTATTCAAATCTATTTTTCCTGATTATCTTACCGATCACCCAATATTGCGAGTGTTTTTTGATCATTCACCATTGGTATATTTTTCATTATTTATGGTTTTTGCAGTTTCTTATTTTTTATATAAAACTAGAGCTGGCTTAGTTTTGCGTGCAGTTGGCGAAAATGATCATTCTGCTCACTCAATAGGATATTCGGTAATTAAGGTTCGTTATGGCGCTGTTGGCTTTGGCGGCATGATGGCAGGAATTGGCGGGGCGTGCTTTCCGCTATTATTAACTCCGCAATGGGTTGAGGGCTTAACGGGTGGTCGAGGCTGGATTGCATTAGCATTAGTTGTGTTTTCTGCGTGGAAACCCACACGTTTACTTGCAGGCGCTTATCTTTTCGGGTTAATTGCTACTATGGAAGTTTATGCAAAAGCTGCGGGGGGTGGATTTAGAATTATCCCATCAGAATTATGGGCGAGCCTACCCTATCTTGCCACAATATTAGTGCTTGTTCTTATTTCGCTACGACATAAGATGAGTTCAAGTGCCCCAGCGTGTTTGGGAAAACCATTTATTCCGAGTAATTAATATATATAGCTAAACTATAACAACAAACAGGAGAATATCATGAAACTAATTAATCGTCGTAATGCCTTAAAGATTGGCGGTGCAGCAGCAGCTCTACCGCTTATCGGAATACCAGCCTTTGCACAAAAAGAAAAAGTAAAAGCTGCTTTTGTACTTATTGGAACGCCTGATGATAATGGCTGGAACTATGGTCATGATCTTGGTCGTATAGAAATGATTGAAGCGCTTGGTGCAGATAGAGTTGAAACAACTGTTGTTACCAATGTTGCTTATGGACCTGATAGTGAACGTGTGTTTCGTGAATTAGCGCAACAGGGGCATGATATAATTTTTGGCGCAAGCTTTGGTTATGGTGATGCTATGCTTAAAGTTGCAAAACAATTTCCTGATGTGAAATTTGAATGGGCAACAGGTTATAAAACTGCCCCCAATCTTTCAACTTATAACGCTCGTTTTCACGAAGGCCGCTCAGTGCTTGGAACGATTTCTGGCATGATGAGTAAAACTGGCATTGGCGCATATATTGGCTCGTTCCCAATTCCTGAAGTTGTGATGGGAATTAATGCGTTTCACCTTGCAGCTCGTAAAGCTAATCCAGATTTCATCACTAAAGTTGTTTATGTTGATAGCTGGTTTGACCCTGCAAAAGAAGCTGATGCGGCTCGTGCTTTAATTGATCAAGGTGTTGATGTTATCACTCAACATACTGATGGCCCAGCAGCGCTGCAAGTTGCAGAAGAGCGTGGAATTATTGGTGGTTTTGGGCAGGGTGCTGATATGAGCGCATTTGCTCCTGATGCACATTTAACTTCAATTATTGATATTTGGTCTCCTTATTATATTAAGGCGGTTAAATCAGTGCTTGATGGTAATTGGAAAGAGGGAACTTCTTGGGAAGGTATTGCTGGTGGTGAAGTTGTCATTGGTCCATATAACAAGAAAATCCCTGCAGACGTTGTGGCAGCGGCAGAAGCTGTTCGGTTAGGCATTATTGATGGATCATATCATCCGTTTACTGGCCCTATCACTGATAATAAAGGTGAGCTTCGTGTTGAGAAAGGCGATATTATTGATGATGGCGAGTTCTGGGCTGTTGATTGGTATGCTGAGGGTGTTGAGGCTTAAAGAGGGCTAATTTTGTTAGCCTTGTATAATCTGCTACCCTTCGATGTCATTCCTGCGAAAGCAGGAATCCAGTAGACTGCTGTCCAGCGGGCAAAAGACTCTATTGCACCAAAGACTTGGCTTGACTGGATTCCGTATCAAGTACGGAATGACAACGGAGGGTATAGGAATGATAATGGAAGTCATTGTAAAGATTCACAATTTTGCTGACAGAAATAGAATATTATTTAAGCGGTGGGGGACACAAACAAACAAAGGCATTAAATGACAGATCCAACAATAATAATGGAATGGCTAACATTCGCTTTTCGCTGGCTACATGTAATTGTTGCCATTGCGTGGATTGGCTCATCATTTTATTTTATTGCGCTAGATTTGGGTTTAAGAAAAACTAAGAATTTGCCTGACAAAGCCAAAGGCGAAGAATGGCAGGTGCATGGGGGCGGGTTTTATCATATTACTAAATATATGGTTGCGCCATCGACTTTGCCAGAGCATTTAATCTGGTTTAAGTGGGAATCTTATAGTACTTGGCTTAGCGGGTTTGCTATGCTTATTTTGGTTTATTATCTTGGAAATAGCTATTATTTAGTTGATATTGATATTTTAGATATGCCTAAATGGGTAGCGATTTTAGTCTCATTATTTTCACTTATGATTGGCTGGCTAATTTATGATTTATTGTGCAAATCGCCTTTAGGTAAAAGTCAAAATGGGTTAATGCTGGTTTTATTTGGCGTGCTAGTTTTAATGGCTTGGGGATATGCGCAGATATTTAGCGGCCGTGCTGCATTGCTTCATCTTGGTGCTTTCACTGCCACAATAATGAGCGCCAATGTGTTTTTCCTTATTATTCCTAATCAAAAAATCGTGGTAAAAGACCTCAAGGCGGGGCGAACACCAGCAGCGCATCTTGGGGCGCAAGCAAAGCAACGTTCCTTACATAATAATTATCTAACGCTACCAGTGATATTTTTAATGTTAAGTGTGCATTACCCACTAGCATTTGCCACGCAATATAATTGGCTAATTGCTTCAATAATTTTTTTAATTGGCGTGTTAATTCGTCATTATTTTAACACTAAACATGCTAGAATTGGCAAGCCTAACTGGACTTGGTTTTTGGCGCTTGCTTTGTTTATTGTCATTATTTGGCTTTCGTCTTTTGGCAAACAAAATACTGAGGCAATTATATTAAATGAGAGTTCTTCATTTTATCAAAATGAGAAGTTTAGCGAGGTAAATAATATTGTTTTATCTCGATGTTCAATGTGCCACACTCAAGAGCCTTTTTATGAGGGGGTAGGTCGTGCGCCAAAGGATATTATTTTAGATAGTGAGGCGGATATTGTTAAATATGCTAAAGTCATAACATTACAATCTGGATATTCGAGTGCTATGCCACCGGGTAATATTACTTATATGGAGGATGGTGAGCGCCAGATAATTGTTAAATGGTATTTAGAGAGTATAGATAATAAATCATGAGTGTAAAAATCCTGCGTTCTTCAGTGCTTTCTTTTATTTCTGAGCCACAAAATATTGATGATGAGCAAAGCTATAAATATTTTGAGCATGGCGCATTGGCGATAAGGGGTGGCAAAATCATTGATATTGGTGATTTTGAAAATGTGAAAAAACAAAATCCAAAAGCGCAAATAATTGATCATAGGCCTTATTTGTTGATGGCAGGATTTATTGATCCGCATATTCATTTTGTGCAAATGCAAGTGCTTGCCTCTTATGCGGCAAATTTACTTGAGTGGTTAAATAAATATACTTTTGTTGAGGAACAAAAATTTGCAGCTATTGAGCATGGAAAAATGATTGCTAAAGCATTTTTTGATGAATTAATAAATCATGGTACAACAACGGCTAGTGCTTTTTGCTCGGTACATTCAAATTCTGTTGAGGCATATTTTACGGAAGCAAAAAAGCGTAATATGCTTATGATTGGCGGCAAAGTTATGATGGATAGGGGCTGTCCAAAAGCTTTGCAAGATAATGCTCAACAATCTTATGATGAAAGCAAAGCACTGATTGAGAAGTGGCATGGGGTGGGGCGTGCAAAATATGCCATAACCCCAAGATTTGCTATTACTTCAACTCCAGAACAATTAGATCTTGCTGGCGCTTTATTAGAAGAAAATGCAACCTGCTATTTGCAAACTCACCTAAGCGAAAATAAAGAAGAAATAGCGCTCACTAGACAGCTTTATCCTATGCACAAGGATTATTTCTCAATTTATCAGCATTATGGGTTATTGGGTAATAAGAGCCTATTTGGTCACTCTATTCATTTATCTGATGCTGAAAAAAACATGATGGCTGAAAGTAATTCGGTTGCTGTTTCTTGCCCAACTTCAAATCTGTTTTTGGGTAGTGGATTATTTGATTTAGAGCAAATGAATAAAGCAGGAGTACGCTGCGCTGTTGCAACAGATATTGGCGGTGGAACTTCTTATTCAATGTTAAAAACATTTGATGAGTTTTATAAGGTTCAGCAATTAAATGGTAACCGTTTGAACCCGTTAATGTCATTTTATATGATGACTTTAGGTAATGCCAAAGCGCTTAGCCTTGAAAAAAATATTGGTAATTTAGAGGTGGGCTCTGATGCTGATATTGTGGTGTTAAATAGCAAGGCAACTTCTGCAATGGCTCTAAGGGCAAAAACTATATCGTCATTGAGTGAAGAATTATTTTTATTGCAAACTATGGGCGATGATAGAGCAATAGAGCAGGTCTATATTGCTGGTGTTGCAATGAAATAAAGTATATATTTATAATATAATTTAGGAGAGTTTAATGTCATCATATGAAAATCGCTCAGGGCTAAAAATTGAGAAAGAGCTATTAGGTTTTGTTGAAAATCAAGCGCTAAAAGGTACTGACATAAAGGCTGATAGCTTTTGGTCTGGCTTTGCCAATATGGTGAAAATTGCTATGCCACGCAATGTTGTGTTGTTGGCAAAGCGTGATGAATTGCAAAGTAAAATTGATGATTGGCATAAAGAGAATGGTGCGGTGGCTGACGATTATCAGGCCTATGAGGGTTTCTTAAAAGAAATTGGCTATTTGGTTGATGAGCCAGCAGATTTTGAAATTTCTAGTAAAAATTTAGATGAAGAAATCTCAAATATTTGTGGCCCTCAGCTGGTTGTGCCAGTGTCAAACGCTCGCTTTGCGCTAAATGCCGCTAATGCTCGTTGGGGATCACTCTATGATGCTTTTTATGGCACGGATGTCATCTCTAAAACGGGTGAATTAGCGCCAGCAAAACAATATAATGTAAAACGAGGGGATGCGGTTTTTGCTAAAGCTAGCGAGTTCCTAGATACAGTTTTTCCGCTGGTTAATGGCTCACATGCAGATGTGTTGGCATATTTTGTTGAGAATAATGAATTGCTGGCAGGTGAAAAAGATGGCGCTAGTAAGCTTAAAGATGAGGGGCAATTTGTTGGTTATTTAATTGAGGGCGATAAGCAAAGATTGTTATTGAAAAATAATAGTCTGCATGTTGAATTATTGATTGATAGGGAAAGTCAAATTGGCGCAGTGCATAAGGCTGGGCTAGCCGATATTATTGTTGAAAGTGCTATTAGCACTATTCAAGATTGTGAAGATTCGGTTGCGGCGGTTGATGCTAGCGATAAGGTTGCGGTCTATAAAAATTGGCTTGGGCTCATGGATGGCACGCTTAAGGAAAGTTTTGAAAAGGGCGGCAAAATTATTAATCGCCAACTTAGCGAGGACAGAAAATATCAAGGGGTCAATGGGCATGAATTAGTGCTTAAGGGACAGGCGCTTTTATTGGTGCGAAATGTTGGGCATCTTATGAGTACAGATGCAATATTAGATCAAAATGGTGCGCCAATAGGTGAGGGGCTAATGGATGCGCTCATTACCACGCTTTGCGCTATGAGCGGTCTAAAAGATAAGTTAAATTCAAAAACTGGCTCTATTTATATTGTGAAGCCAAAAATGCATGGGCCAGATGAAGTTGAATTTGCTTGTGATATTTTCTCTATGGTTGAGGATATCCTATCCTTGCCAAAAAATACTATCAAAATTGGCATAATGGACGAGGAACGCCGCACTTCGGCTAATCTTAAGGCGTGTATTTATGCGGCACGAGAGAGATTGTTTTTTATCAATACTGGCTTTTTAGATAGAACTGGCGATGAAATTCATACTTCAATGCAGGCTGGGCCTGTCTTGCGTAAAGATGAGATTAAGAGCGAAAAATGGATTAAAGCCTATGAGGATAGAAATGTACTGATTGGTCTTAATTGCGGATTATCCGGCAAAGCGCAAATTGGCAAGGGCATGTGGGCAATTCCTGATAATATGGCGGAGATGTTGGCAACAAAAGCCATGCACCCAAATATGGGGGCAAATTGCGCTTGGGTTCCCTCACCAACGGCTGCAACATTACATGCCTTGCATTATCATGAAATTGATGTGTTTGAAGCACAAAAACGCCGTCATATATTCTTGTCGCCGTTGCTCGCTACGACACCCCCGCCTAATGAAAAAACACCGAGCTTATCTGAGTTGTTTTCTATGCCAGTGCTTGATGTTAACTCGCTTAGCAAGCAAGAAATAATGCGTGAATTAGAGAATAATGCGCAAGGGATTTTGGGTTATGTAGTGCGGTGGATTGATAATGGGGTTGGCTGTTCAAAAGTGCCTGACATTAATAATGTTGGTCTAATGGAAGATAGAGCGACTTGTCGTATTTCATCACAAGCGATTGCTAATTGGCTTGAGCATGGGGTTGTGAGTCAAGATGAGGTGCGAGCGATTTTTGAAAAAATGGCAAAAATTGTTGATGAGCAAAATAAGGGCGATGCGCAATATGTGCCAATGGCAGGGGATTTTGAAAATTCCATTGCCTTTGATGCGGCTTTAAGATTGGCTATTGAGGGGGCGGTGCAACCTTCTGGTTATACTGAGCCGATCTTGCATGAAATGCGGGCAAAGAAAAAGGCGCTTAGTTAAATATCATATATTGGAAGCTCTAGCTTGCTGGGATATTGCTCATTATGAAAAATTTCTTGTTTCGCTATTTTTAGCTCGGTAGCGCTCAAAATGGATTCGCTCGTTCCCGGATTGCGAGAAAAGCGTGGAGCTGCGCCAGAAGATATTTGCAAGCGCAAACGATGGCCTGTTTGGAATTGATGGGCGAAATTATGTAAATCTATTTCAATTTGCCAAATTCCTGATTTATCTTTTTTTGCATTGTCGGGGTTTAAGCGAATAAAACCATCGCAAATATTTGTTGATTTCCCGTTGGGCGCAACATCGCAAAGCCGAGCAAAAAAATCACTATAATCAAGGCTTGAGCGTGCAAACAAAGTCAGTTTTGGCTGGCCAATAAAGCTAAGTGGTTTTGTTAAAACCTCGCCTGTAAATATTATTACATCATTTCTCGCTTCTAACTCACGATTATCTTTTGCTCCTGCTCCATTAAAGGCAAAAATTGCGCCGCCCAAATTTGGAGTTGGATCATTTGGGTCATATATATATTTACTTGGCTGCTCTTTATCTGTTGGACTATTTGAAGAAAGATTATCTTTTGAGAGAAATTGAGTTTCAACGCTAGCATTAGGTGGCGGAAAGCTCTCATATTCTTTCCATTGATCAAGCCCTGAAATATGAATGCGAACTGGCTTTTTTCGTAATGTTGAAAAGTCGTCTTTAAGGTGGGCACGCATCCAGTCAAGGGTAGATTTTACGCCTTCGGCTATGAGTTTTGGGTGAACATGAAACCATGGGCCAATAGTTAGATAGGGGTTGTTACCTGCAACTTTGAGGGTTTTATAATCACGAATTAGCTGATCGAGAATAAAATCATACCAGCCAGATACAAAGAAATTGGGGGGAGTTTTTTCGTTCAATAAATCACTATGATCAATCTTTTTCCAAATCTTTTCATCATTGATGTAATCGTTCATCCAATCTCGCCAAAAAGGAACTTTTTCATTGCAAGCCGTAATATCAGCTTCAATTAGAGGAAGAGTTTTTGCAGCCTCCACTGTGCGCTTTTGAATTTTCCCAGACAATACATTAAAGGTGAATTTAAGAGGAGATTCTTCTAATCCCTTTATGAGCTGCATCCATGAAAGCCATAATTGCAAATCAATCGCGCCTTTTGGCATCATGACTGAGCGATATTCTGAACTTACTATATGAGTAGAAAGTGCCGATTTTTCTGGCATTAAATCACAAATAGCCCACTGCACATATCCGAGATAAGATGGGCCAGTTGTGCCTAATCTGCCATCAAACCAGCTTTGCTCTTTCAGCCAATCAAGAGTTGCTATTCCATCGTCTCTTTCGCTAATTAATGGGTCAACTTCACCTTCCGATCCATCTGTGCCACGACAGGCTTGCAAAATAGTGATAAAACCTCTCTCAGCATAAATTTGAGCAAATGTTTTAAATCCTGCACGTAAATATGGAGTGCGAATTAGGATTGTAGGGAAAGGGCCATCGCCTTTTGGAAAATAAATATCACTAAGCAGTGTGATATTGTCTTTCATATTCATAGAGGCGTTTTTTTCGCATCTGATTGAATATTGTTTTTTGCCAAAGTTATTTTTTTTTGCTGCTAGAAAAGTTGCGATGCTCATGATTTACCTCTTTTTTTGAGGTTAGTTTTGCAGAATCAGTCAATAAAGTCAAAACTATCGACATCAAAAAGTCCCATGTCAGTCATTTTAAGATGCGGAATAACTGGTAATGCTAGAAAAGAAATTTGTAGAAAAGGCTCGGGCAGGGTGCAACCAAGATCCTTTGCGCTATCTCGTAATATCTCAAGCTTCTTTGCAACGCTTTCAAATGGTTGTTCGCTCATTAGACCTGCAATCGGCAAAGCAATTTCGGCGCTAATTTTGCCCTCATTAGCAACAGCAAAACCGCCATTTATTTCTATAACTCTATTAACTGCAAGCGCCATATCTTCGTCATTTGCGCCCACCACAATAATATTATGGCTATCATGACTGACGGAGGAGGCTATTGCGCCATTTTTGAGACCAAAGCCTGTAACAAAGGAGCGCCCAATATTACCATTTTTTCCATGACGCTCAATTACCGCAACTTTTATCACGTCTTGATTTATATCAGCGATTAGACCTTTATCTGTTACCTCTAAATTTGCGTCTTCACGAAATGTAATAATTAGGCCGGGTTTAACGCCAATTACTGGGGTTAGGTTTTGCCCTGCTTTTGGTTGGCAAATAAAATTATCAGGCTTTACTGGCTTGGCTTTCATTGAATTAAGCCCAACTGGTTCTATATTTTTTCTGGTGGCAAATAGCTGAGGGGTAACTAAACGTCCCCCTGAAATTACTTTGTTAATTTTGCAAGTCTCAAGATTATCTAACAAAACAATATCAGCACGATAACCTGGGCCAATTATTCCACGATCACTAAGCCCAAAAATTCTAGCGGCAGAATGAGAGGCAGCACGATATACATGGTGTAAGGGGCGACCTTTAGCAATTAAACGCCTAATTAGTGCATCAAGATGGCCCTCGTGCGCAATATCAAGAGGATTTCTATCATCGGTGCAAAGTGCCATAAAGCTAGATGTGTTTTCGTCTAATAATTCAGCTAGAGCTTCTAAATCTTTTGAAACAGAGCCTTCACGAATTAGAATGTTCATGCCTTTAAGCAGTTTCTCTTTTGCCTCTTTTAAGCTAGTTGCTTCGTGATCAGTATGAATTTTTGCGGCCATATAGCCATTAAGATCTTTACCTGACAACAGGGGAGCGTGGCCATCAATATGCTTGTCTTGAAAAGCGTGAAGTTTGGCGATGATATCAGGGTCAGAATTTAGAACACCTGGAAAGTTCATCATCTCAGCTAGACCAATGACCTTCTCGTGATCAGCAAGAGGCAAAATATCTTCAATGGAAAGTTCAGCTCCTGAGGTTTCAAATTTTGTGGCGGGAACACAAGAAGAGAGGTTTATGCGAATATCCATTATGGCAACATTAGCGCATTCAAGAAAATATTTAATGCCTTTTATTCCTATGACATTGGCTATTTCGTGCGGGTCGCAAATTACTGTTGTTACACCATAGGGCAGGACGCAGCGATCAAACTCTAATGGGGTGACGAGGGAAGATTCAATATGAAGGTGGGTATCTATAAAACCGGGGACTGCAAATAAATTAGTGCCATCAATTTGTTCTTTGCCGTGATAAATATCATGAGTGCCAACAATGCGATTGTTGGTGATAGCGATATCTGAGCGGTTAATTGCACCGCTTATTACGTCTAATAATTGCACATTCTTTATAACTAGATCAGCTTTTTTAGTGCCTTTTCCAGCTTGTATCATATCTATGAGGGTGTTTTTTGAAATCATTTTCTAGCTTCTAATTGTTTAAGATTTAGAATGGGAACAACATGTTGCTAGGTCAAGCAAAATTATCAATTAGAAGCTACTTGGTCGCCCCAAACTTCAATTTCATCAGACATACCAGCTGATTGCTTGACTTTATTTTTTGAATTTTCAAGCGCCATTTGTATCCATTCTGCTTGCGAAGAAAGTGAGAATAAATCGCCCTGAAAACTCATGCAACCCATACGCGCTAAGAAATCTTTTTGCTCAATGCTATCAACTCCATCTGCTGTCACTTCAACACCAATGGCACGAGCTAACCATACAACAGCGTGGGTGATTGCTTCTGGGTCGGGTGATTGTGCTAATTGTGCGATGAATGAGCGAGATATTTTTATACGATCAACTTGAAATTCTTGTAATAATCTCAATGAGGTAAAGCCTGTGCCGAAATCTCCTAAAGCGATGCGAACTCCGTTTTCTCTAAACTTGTTCAAATTATCTATAGTAATAGTTTCAGCATTTGTGAGGGTGCATTCATTAATTTCTAATTCTAAATCAGAGGGTTTAATTCCAGTTTTGTCGATAATTGAAAATAACCTATCAAAGAATTTTGGATTGCTTAGTTGTGCTGAAAAAATGCGAACCGCCATTATTTGCCCCGGAGTTTTAGCTCCAGCTTTACATGCCCAGCTAAGCAATAGTTCGCCAACAACTTCTATTAAGCCACAGGTTTTTGCGATGGGTAGAAAGGTCTCAGGTTCGATAGTTCCAAGTTTTGGGTGCTGCCATTCTAACTTTGCCTCTACGCCAATTATGTCTGTTCCATTTTTTCGCACAAGATGATCGAAAACAACTCGTAATTGGTTTTTATCAATGAGGGCTTTTCTAAGTTCGGTTTCTATAAGCTGTCTATGTTGCACAGCTTCATTCATTTGCTCTTGATATAATTTATATTGATTGCGGCCATTTTCTTTAGCAGCATAAAGTGCGATATCTGCTTGGCGGGTTAATTCTTCACCGTTAAAATCTGAATTTGAAGCAAGAGAAACTCCAATAGAAACCCCAACAAATGCTTGACCAGCTTTTAAGTTAAATGGTTTGCGAATTGCTTCAACCATTCTAGAGCAGACAGCCTCTATGTCAGTAAGTGAAGTAACAGAATTAACGACTATTGCAAATTCATCACCACCAATGCGTGTGATTACATCTGAATTACGAACTAGTGGTTGCAAGCGTGTTGCTACTTCACAAATAAGTTCATCACCAGCTTGATGACCAAGAGTGTCATTGACTATTTTGAAGCGATCTAAATCAAGAATTAGTAGGGCAATTCGATTGTCCTTGCTTTTGATATTGCTTATTGCTTCTAACAATGAGCTTTCAAATTTTGCTCGGTTGCCTAAGCCTGTCAAAGGATCGTGATAGGCTAAATGTTGTGCTTCAGCACGACCTCTTTGAAGTTCTTTTGTTGATTTATTTAAGCGCATTACTAATAATGTAATAATAAATGAAGCAAAAAGAGCAATCATAATTAGTGCTGGTGCAATTTCAACAAACATCTCAGCGCCAGGATAATCTGGCTGCCATAAGAAGTTGGTGATTATTTCGCCATTCATATTTTTGATAGGCAGAACCACTTCACCTTCAGGAGTATCAGAGCTGAGTGAAAAATATCCCCCCTTTAGAAGTAATAAATCATATAATTCGAGCGCTAATTCATCATTAAGAAACTCAATACTTATATGAATATATTCTTTACCTGCTCCTTGCTCGCCAACTCGCTTGTCGCTAGCTATGGGCATTAATGAAATAATAGCTGGCTTGCCTTCAATCTTAGCAACATCAACAATATTTGGGATGCTTCCTGAGTGACCGTAAATATAAGAACTTAATGCTCCTTGCCAATTTATCTCTTTTAGCCGTCGTGCAAACGGTTCAAGCACCTCTCGGGATTTTTCAAAACTTTCTGGTAAAGCGGTCATTCCATCACTCATGGCGTAGAGCGCAATTAGGTCTGGATTTAATAAATATGTGCGATCGTGGCCAAAAAACTCATTCATTCCTTTTCCAAGATTAGTTTCAATCCATTTAAAATCAAAATTTCCTTGAACTGCTTTTAGTGCTTTATCCCAGGCAACTGCGTCTGCTTGTTCTTTTATTATAAGTACTTTTTGCTGATTTATAGCGTGGGAAACTAGCTTCATCTGACGCGTAACAGCAGCCTCATCATTGCGAGATGCTGTCCAAAACATGAAGGAGCCAAATGATGTAAGTGTTACAACGACTGCCAGGATAATTGGCAATAATACACGATAAGAAAAACGCCAATTCTCACTTTTTGATAGTTTTTGCATTTATTATTACCCAATAGTTCATTCCCAAAGACACATTAGGGTGAATTGCGTAAAATAAAAGTTATCTCAAAAGGATAAAATAGATTGATAGTTAATCAAATATTACTGGAAAGGTCGAGGGAGGACATTTGGGAATATTGGTATTAAATACCACTGTATCCTCCCTCTAAAGAATGTGGCCGAGGACGCAATGGCCACATCCTATTCTTAAAATAGAAAAAAATTACTAATTACATTGGGAAATTTACTTAAAGAAAATATTTCTTTATAGTCTCATTGTGTGCATTCCTATGAGTATATATAATAGGATTTATCAGGGATATTATCCCTAACTTAGAACTATTCTAAACAAATATCAAGAGTTTTTACTAAATTTTACAGGGGATGTGAAATGAAATTGCAAATTGATAATATTGATAGAAAAATCTTACGACTATTACAAATCGATAGTCGTAAGTCAGTACAAGAAATTGGTGATGATGTGGGACTTAGTAGCTCTGCATGTCATCGTCGTATTAAGTCTTTAGAAGATAGTGGAATAATTGAAAAATACAAGGCGATTTTAAACGCTAGGAAACTAGGCTTCCAAATGAAGTTTTTTATTCAGGTATCACTTATTTCACAAGGTGAGGAGGCCTTAATTGCCTTTGAAAAAGCAGTTCAAAATGTGCCAGAAGTTCTTGAGTGTTTTTTAATGGCAGGAAACTCTGATTTTTTATTGCAAGTAATATGCCGTGATCAGGAAGATTTTGAACGTTTACATAAAATGCTATTAACTCGTCTTCCAAGTGTGGCTCAAGTACATTCAAACCTATGTATTCGTACTTTGAAAGAGGGTGGTAGTTTGCCTGTATGAAAATATATTATATTTATTTAATATAGGGCAATCTTGAAAGTTAGGGAGCAAGTTAATGGCGAGCAAGTTAATAGCGAGGAAGAGCGCCTAGGAATGATGACATTGTAAAACAATGTCGGCGCTCTTCCTCTAGAAGTGCACCTGAGGACGCAGGGTTGCACTTCTATTCTGATTATTTTATCTGTTTTGAACCTGCAATAAGTTGGTCAATTATGCTTGGATCGGCTAGAGTTGAAATATCCCCTAAATTATCAAAATCATTTTCAGCAATTTTGCGTAAAATCCTACGCATAATTTTTCCTGATCGTGTTTTTGGTAAATCTTGAGTAAAATGTATGTGATCTATCGTAGCGATTGGACCTATTTCTTTTCTGACCCATTGTTTGAGTTCTATTATTAATTCTTCACTTTTAATAGCACTAGACATCAATGAAACATAGGCATAAATACCTTGCCCCTTAATATCATGGGGATAACCTACAACTGCAGCTTCTGCTACTTTTTCATGCGCCACAAGAGCGCTTTCTATCTCGGCGGTTCCCAAACGATGACCTGCAACATTTATCACATCATCAACACGACCAGTTATCCAATAATAATTATCTTCATCTCGTTTTGCGCCATCGGATGTAAAATACTTGCCCCTATAGGTTGTGAAATAAGTATCCACAAAGCGCTGGTGATCATTATAAATTGTTCGTGCTTGGGCTGGCCAAGATGAGAGGATACATAGATTGCCAGATGCCGCTCCCTCTAATATTTCACCTTCATTATTAACCAGCTCAAGATCAATGCCAAAAAACGGGAAAGTCGCAGATCCCGGTTTGAGATCTGTTGCGCCGGGTAGTGGGGTGAGTAACATGCCCCCTGTTTCGGTTTGCCAATAATTATCAATTACACGGCATTTTCCATTACCAACTTTATGATGATACCATTCCCACGCTTGTGGGTTTATTGGCTCGCCGGCGGTTGCTAGAATTTTTAGTGAAGAGCGATCTGTTTTGCTTACATATTCATCACCCATTGCCATTAATGCTCGAATTGCGGTTGGGGCGGTGAAAAATTGATTGACCTTATATTTGTCGATTATTTGCCAAAATCTAGAAGCATCGGGATAGTTTGGTACGCCTTCATACATTATTGTTGTTGCGCCGTTTGCGAGGGGGGCATAAAGCGTAAATGAATGGCCAGTAATCCAGCCAAGATCTGCACCGCACCAATAAACATCACCCTTTTGATAGTCAAATATCACTTCAAATGCGAGGCTTATATAGGTGAGATAACCGCCACTTGTATGCACGACACCTTTTGGTTTGCCAGTTGAGCCAGAAGTATAAAGCACAAAAAGTGGCTCTTCTGCATTCATGGGTTCGGCTTCGCATTGATCTGAAATATCTTTGTTAATTTCATGCCAAAAGATATCACGCCCTTCATGCCATTCTATCTCAGAACCAGTATGTTTAACTACCAAAGTAGTTTTAAGAATTGGGGCTAGTTTTGCGGCTGCATCTACATTTTTCTTTAGTGGAATTTTTTTGCCACCACGCCGACCTTCATCAGACGTTATCACAATGCTTGATTGGCAATCATTAATGCGACCAGCCAAACTATCAGGTGAAAATCCTGCAAAAACTACTGAGTGAACTGCGCCAATCCTAGCGCATGCGAGCATGGCAAAGGCCGCTTCTGGTATCATGGGCAAGTAAACAGTTACCCTATCACCCTTTTTTACACCAAGTTTTTTTAGGGTATTTGCCCATTTATTTACTTCCAAATGTAATTGGGCATAGGTGAAGATGCGCTGTTTTTCATTGGGCTCATCAGGTTCCCAAATTAGTGCAATTTGATCTGCTCTTTTGTCTAAATGTCTATCAATGCAACTTGTAGTTACGTTAAGAATACCGTCCTCGAACCACTTAATATCTACTGGATCAAAACTAGCGTTTTTTATTATTGTGGGTGCTTTAATCCAGTCAATACGCTTTGCCTGATCGCTCCAAAAACTATTTGGATCAGAAATAGATTGGGCGTACATTTTTTTATAAAGCGCACTATCTATATAGGCGTTTTTTTTCCAAATATCTGGGACTTTGTAGAGTTTTTCACTCACAGTTTTTACCTTTTAGATAGCTAAATATTCATGCATTAGTTCTTCATTTTCTAGCATTTCTTTAGCGGTGCCAGTGAAAACAATTTCTCCTGTATCAAGAATTGCAGCTCTATCGCTAAGGCGTAAAGCAGCTACTGCGTTTTGCTCGACAATAATAGTTGTAATGCCGAGTTTTTTTATGGAGAGTAGGATTTTTTCAATTTCTTGTACGATGACAGGAGCAAGGCCCTCATAGGGTTCATCAAGTAATAATAATTTTACATCACGAGATAGGGCACGTGCTACGGCAAGCATTTGTTGCTCGCCTCCTGAAAGAGTTGTCCCCTCTTGTTTTCGTCTTTCGCCAAGGCGTGGAAAATGGTCATAAACTTGCTCAAGCGTCCAGCCATGACCGGGAGCGACTTGTGCTAGAGTGAGGTTTTCTTCAACCGTTAGCCCTTGAATAATTCGCCTATCTTCTGGGACGAGTTGTACACCAGCAAGTGCTGCTTCATGGGCTTTCATTTCGTGTAAAGCCTGTCCATTAAGCCAAATTTCGCCAGATTTTACTTCTGGGTCATCGGCTCTAGCTATGGAGCGTAAAGTTGAACTCTTCCCTGCACCATTACGCCCTAAAAGAGCTAGGATTTCTCCCTCTTTCACATCAAAAGAAACACCTTGAACAATGTAACTTTCACCGTAATATGCGTGCACATTATTAATTGAGAAAAACTTTTCTTCAGTTTGATTTTCATCTGTTTGGCTCATTATGATGCTTCTCCCAGATAGGCTTTTTTAACGATTGTACTGGCACGCATTTCATCGGGTGTGCCTTCTGCAATAATACGTCCCCCAGCCAAAACAGAAACCTTGTCGGCAAGAGAAAAAACCACGTGCATATCATGTTCAATAATAACGATTGTCATGCCTGTTGCCTTAATATCTTTAAGTAGATCAATCGTTGTGTTGGTATCGTGGCGTGACATGCCAGCGGTTGGCTCGTCCAATAGTAAAATGCGTGGTTGTTGAATGAGGCACATTGCAAGTTCTAACCGACGTTTATGACCACGCGATAAAGACCCTGCATGTTCTTGCATTTTATCCTCTAATCCAAATTCTGTGAGGATTTTAACGGCTCTTTGATTTATTTCTTTTTCGTTTTCAAGTGATTTTGAAAATTTTAACTTAAAAGCACCATCACGCTTTGCAAAAGCTGACACCATGACATTATCTATAACTGAAAGGTCGATAAATATTTCAGGAGTTTGAAAAACTCTTGCCACTCCCATTTGGTTAATTTCATGCGGTTTTTTGCCTGTTAAAACTTCACCATCAAGCACAACAGCACCACGTGTAGGGGGAAGCAAGCCAACTATTACGTTTAACAATGTTGATTTTCCAGCGCCGTTTGGTCCGATAATTGCGTGGGTTTTAGCTTCTTCAATCGATAGATCAACATCAGATAGAGCATGTAAACCACCAAATGTTTTATGCACATCTGCAACATGGAGAACGATGTTTTCACTAGCTTTAGCCATTAGCCTTCTCCTTTTTCACTATCAGATGATTGTTTGGTTTTTTTGTCTTTGTTATTTTTAAACATTGTGCCTATTCGTCTTGCACCTTCCATAATGCCACCTGGTAAGAACACCACAACTAATACAAACATTAGACCAAGCGTTAAGTGCCAACCCTCGCCAACAAATTTAGATGAAATTGTCACCACGATGTCTTCAAAACCATCGGGTAAGAAGGCAAAGAAACCATGCAACACGCTTTCATTCCATGCTGAAAAAATATTTTCGAAATATTTAATAAGCCAAGCACCAATGACTGGGCCAATCAATGTACCAACACCACCAAGAATAGTCATCAAGACCAATTCGCCAGAGGCAGTCCATTGCATACGCTCAGCGCCTGCAAGAGGATCGGTAATGGAAAGTAAGCCACCTGCAACACCTGCATAAATTCCTGAAATAACAAACACGGTCAACATATAGGGTTTGGTATTAAAGCCTGTGTAATTCATGCGGTTTTCGTTAGACTTTATTCCTTTAAGCATCATTCCAAAAGGCGATGAGGTAATTTTTTGTGCAATAAAAAACCCAATTAATAAAATAATGGCGGTGAAATAAAAACCAGAATAACCACTCATCGATATCCCAAAAAGGTTAGAGGTTGGCAAAGAGCTACCACGTTCAATAAACATTAAATCTATTGCTCTTGGATCTTGCAAAGTAAGCTGCAACCCAGTTTCGCCATGTGTTATTGGGCTTAAAACAGAATATGCCAATTTGTAACTCATCTGAGCAAAGGCAAGGGTTAGGATTGAGAAATAAATCCCAGAACGTCTAAGGGATATATAACCAATTGCTAAAGCAAATATGCCAGAGAATAATATAGCAAAGGATAGTGCCAAAACAGGGTTCATTGATAATAGTTTGAACGACCAGACCGCTGCGTACGATCCGACTCCTAAAAAGGCAGCATGACCAAAACTTAAATATCCAGTTAGCCCAAACAACAAATTATAACCAACCGCAAGCAGGGCATAGATTGCAAATTTTTGTAATAGAGCTGGGTAAGAAGCGCCAAACGGGGTTAGCCAAATCGGCATGGTTAGAACTACTATTGCAAACAGCACAAATGTGATGGCATCTTTTTTTGGAATATTAAACATATTAATTCTCCATCACGCCACGTTTGCCAAGTAAGCCGCGAGGGCGAACTAACAAAATAATAACAGCAATTAAATAGATAATGATTTGATCAATGCCGGGAATAATGTCTTTAACTTCGGTCATTGAGGCAAGAGATTGCACTACTCCAAGCATAAAGCCAGCCAATACTGCACCCGGTAATGACCCCATTCCACCAACCACAACAACGATGAATGAAAGAACCAAAAAGTCCATGCCAAGTGTATAATCTGGTGGTAGGATCGGAGTGTACATAACACCTGCCAAACCTGCAACTACTGCGGCAATGCCAAACATGATGGTAAATCTTTTATCGATATTTATTCCTAGCATGGAAACAGTTTCACGATCGCTCATACCAGCGCGCACCACCAAACCAAAAGTGGTAAATCTGAGGAAAGCAAATACCGCCGCGATTACTCCAAGTGAGAAGAATAAATATACAAGTCGCCATTTTGGATAGGTAATTACGTTTTCTGCCATTCCTACCATTACTCCAAGATCAGCAGCCCCCATGAAAATCTGTGGTATGGGCTGAGGATTTGGGTTGGCGCCAAAAAATGCCTTGACGATTTCTTGCAATACAATCGCCAAACCAAATGTTACAAGAATTTGCTCGGCATGCGGGCGTTTATAAAAATGCTTAATAATTCCTCGCTCCATAGCAATGCCAATAAACAGCATAACAGGGATGGCCAGCAGTAAGGAGAATGGCACAGAATATTCAATTAAAACATTGCCAAAATCGCCAAACCATTGCTGGGCATAAGGCGTGCGAATTTCAAGAGGTGTTCCCCATGGGCTTAATTCGGTTTTGCTTAATACAATTTGCTCGAGGGTGATGATTTTTTTGAAAGTAACGGCGCAAAAAGCACCAAGCATAAATAATGCACCATGAGCAAAATTGACAACGCCCAAAGTGCCAAAAACGAGAGTTAGCCCTAATGCGATGAGTGCATAAGCCCCACCTTTATCTAGACCATTTAGGACTTGCAAAATTAACGCGTCCATTTTTACCCCCATAGATTACAATTACAATTAAAACTATCGGGACTATTTTTAGTCCCGATAGATATTATTTATTTTAGTATAGTTTTTAAGAAACTTCGTATGGTCCGAGCTCGCCACCAAAGATAGAAGCATCATACTCAACTTGAGCACGAGGAACTTCTTGCACAACTTCAAGCAAATCAAATTGTGAAGTTGGGTTAGCATTCCCTCTCACAACTAGAACGTCTTTGAAGCACTGGTGATCTTCAGCGCGATACTCAGTTGCGCCATTGCCCATGCCATCAAATTTATGACCCTCAAGCGCCTTAATAACTTCAGGCGGGTAAAGAGTGCCAGCACGCTCACATGCATCAGCATAAAGCAATGTTTGCACATAACATGTATGAGCAGCCATTGATGGCGGGAAGCCATATTCAGCACCAAATGATTTAACAAAGGCTTTTGAACCTTCGTCTTGTAATGACCAGTTCCAGTTGGCTGAACCAAGAATACCTTTAATATTATCACCAGCACCCTGCGCCATAAGGCGAGAGAATAATGGCACAACAATTTCAACATTTTTACCATTAACCTGACGATCTTTAAGACCAAACTGAATGGATTGTGTCAATGAATTGACCATATCTTTGCCATAGTGGTTTAGAATAAGAACATCAGCACCTGAATTTAGGAATGGTGTAATATACTGGGAAAAATCACCTTGCCCAACAGGCGTAAGTACGGTTTTTTCAGTTCTCCAACCAATAGCTTCGGTCGCATCTTTAATCGCTCTTTGTTGCGTATAACCCCAGTTATAATCAGATGTTAAGTGATAAGCGACACGATCAGAGCCATATTCGTCCTTAAGCACAGGAGCGAGTGCAGCGCCAGTCATATAGGTATTAAAGAAATGTCTAAAGCCATAACGCTTTTTATCTTTACCTGTTGTGTCATCAGAGTGAGTGAGGCCTGCCATAAAGATTGTGCCCATTTCTTGGCAAAGAGCTTGCACAGCAACTGCCACACCAGAAGACGAACCACCAGTAATGATTAAAGCACCATCACGTTCAATCATACGACGAGCGCTATCACGAGCGGCATCTGACTTGGTTTGAGTGTCACCAGTAACATAAGTAACCTTTTGACCAAGAATACCGTTACCTTTAAGATTAGACGGTTGCATAGTATTTAGCATGCCGCCATCGCCTTCACCATTTAGATGTTTAACGGCAAGCGTATAGGCACGCAATTCATCAGCACCCTCATCAGAATAGGGACCAGTTTGAGGTACATTAAAACCAAGAATAACATCACCGCCCTTAGGGTCGTTACGGAACTCTTGCGCCCATGCGCCTTTAGTAAAAATTGTAGGTGCTACACCAGCAGTAATAATACCCGCTGTTGCTCCCTTTAGCACTTTACGACGATTAACGCCGTTTTTAATATTGCTCATTATTTTCCTCCTTTAGGAATGATGAGGCGTACATCATTTATGACGCAATCCTCCAGAAGTAATCTTATTATTAGTTTGAAAATGATTGCAATAGAGCATTGTAATTATTATAAAATCTTGTAAATAATTGAACTATAGGCTAGTTATTTTTGTAAATTATTTGACAAAGTGAGATTTTTATGCGTGCTCCAATAGGCTTTAGAATACGTAACCAACGGAAGATATTGAGTATTTCTCAGGTTAATCTAGCTAAGATAATTGGTATATCGCCAAGCTATCTTAACCTGATTGAGGCATCAAAGCGTGATGTGGGGGGGCTTTTACTGCAAAAAATTGCTAAAGCGCTAGAAATGGAGCTCCATCTTTTAAGCGGGGAGGGTGAGCAAAGGCTTATTTCAGATATTGAGGAATTGCTGGCTGATCCGATTATTAAGGGATTTGATTTAAGCGCCAAAGAGATAAGAGAATTTGTTGCGCAATTTCCAGATTTGGCTGCTGTTTTAATTAGAATATATCGCTCTTATATTGATGCAAATGCTAATATTGAAGCCTATGTTAATCGCCTAGAATCTGATCCGCTTTTTTCTGAATTATTGCACCAAGTGCTTAGTAAAATAACTGCAATCCACTCCAGTGCTGAAATTTTGCAAAATGTTGATGATCTTTCTGATGAGGAAGAAAAGAAATTTTTACGCTCGATTGGGCAATATTCAAATAATCTATCCGATGTAGCACAAAATCTAATTGGGCATTTTGATCAAAGCACACAATTACGCAAAACTGTTACTCCAGTTCGTGAACTTGATGATTTAATTATTGCTGAGAAAAATTATTTTCCAGTTCTTGAGGGTAGGGCGCAGGTTTTACACAAAGAAATAGTTAAAGATGGAGTGATGAATGAAGCTGCCCTCCGTTTTAGTTTGCAGGAAAGGTTTGGCATAAAAGTTGAGGAGGCTTGGCTGCCAGATAATCATGAGAAGAATTTTCTTAGGCATCATTATTTTGATGAAGAAAATAAAACTATGTTCTTTCAAGGCTCAACGAGATCAGCAACTCGGCAATTTCAATTAGCAAGCCTTTATGGTAGCTTGGCAGAGGAAGATTTATTAAACGCTTTAGCAAATGATAAAAGATTAACTTCTTATAGCGCTAAAAATTTGGCACTTAGATCTTTCTCTAATTATTTAGCTAGCGCCATAATATTTCCCTATGATCAGATTTTAGATGACGCAAATAAAAGCAATTATGATATTGATTATTTAGTGCAAAAATATGCAACAAGTTTTGAGCAAGTGGCGCATCGTCTTGTGACCTTAAGAAAGAAAGATAATTCAGGAATTGCTTTTGGATTTTTACGATCAGATCCTGCTGGACGACTAACCAAACATTTTCCGCTTGAGGGATTATTATTGCCTAGTTCAGGTCATGCTTGTCCCTTGTGGGCAATATATAAGGCCTTTCAAACAGGCTCGCAAACTGTTCGTCAGATTGTAAGATTTTCAGATGGTTCTCGTTATTTATTTATTGCAAAAACTGTTACTAAGCGCCTAGCGACTTTTAAGGAACAACGGTTTTATTCATCTGTAATGTTGGCGTGCGAAATATCTGATGCTAGGGACACAATTTATGCCCGTGGTTTAGATCTTGATGATGAGCAAACTGATATATTGGTTGGGGCAGCTTGCCGCTTATGTGTGCTAGATGATTGTGTTCATCGTCAAGAAGAAGCGCTTTATCCAAATCAAATGATGTAATGAAATAAATTACTTGGTTCTGTTGCTGGTTTGTAGTTTAATCAATTTAAGTAAAAGGAGGGGCTTTTGAACGTTGATGTTCTTATAGCAGAAGACGAGCCGGGGATATTAGAATCTTTGGAGTTTATTCTTAAGCGTGCTGGTTTTTCAGTTAGTTCTGTAACTGATGGCGAGGCGGCGCTTGAAACTATTAAGGTGCTAAAACCTAAAATGATGGTTTTAGATGTTATGCTACCTAAATTATCTGGTTTTGAAGTTCTAAAACGCTTGCGTGCTAATGAACAAAGCAGAAACTTACCAGTGTTAATTTTAACCGCTAAGGGGCAAAGGCAAGATAAAAAGCAGGCAGAAGAATTTGGTGCTAATGCTTTTATTACAAAACCCTATGCCAATGATGATGTTGTTGATGGGGTTAGGCAATTATTGAATTTAGCTGGTTTTTATGATCAGCAAAATAAAGAGACTGATAATGAGCAATCGTAGGAAAATAGAAAATGGTGCGTTGGCACTTCCTATCTTTGGTGCGATTTTAATTGTGCCACCATTGCTAAATGTTTTTAATGTAGAGGTGCTAATATTTGGTGCGCCACTTATAATTATTTATCTATTTTCGCTTTGGATATTATTGATCATTGCAACATTTTTCCTCTCAAGACACCTCCCCGATAACCCTACTTTAGAGCAGAATAATGATAGTTTTGAAGCTGATGATATTGAAGGCGAGAATTAATGTTATCGGCTAATTTTGTAATATTTATAGCTGTTGCCTATATATTCCTATTATTTATTTTGGCATATTTTAGTGATAGAAGCCAAAAAATGGGTAAGAAGAGTTTTCTTAATTCACCCCTAGTTTATACGCTTTCAATTTCGGTTTATTGTACTTCTTGGACATTTTATGGGGCGGTTGGCTCAGCTGCTCGTAATGGGTTAGAATTTTTAGCTATTTATCTTGGGCCAACCCTTGTTTTTGTTGGGTGGTGGTTTATTTTGCGAAAACTTGTTCGGGTAGGGCGAGAGCAACGAATAACTTCTATCGCGGATCTTTTATCGTCAAGATTTGGTAAATCAAATAGGCTTGGTGTGCTGGTTACACTAATAGCGGTGATTGGCACAACTCCATATATTGCTCTGCAATTAAAAGCTATAACTAATTCTATTCAGGTGATTTCAGCTAGTGGTAGTTCAAGTGCAATATCTGGGTTTGGTGATGGAACATTAGCACTTGGTATTGCCGCTTTAATGGCGCTATTTACTATCTTTTTTGGAACAAGAAATGTCGATGCCAATGAGCAACATCATGGTGTTGTGGCAGCGATTGCGTTTGAAGCGATTGTTAAATTGGTGGCGTTTATTGCGGTTGGTATTTTTGTTGTATTTTTTGTTGGCGGGGGGGTTGGCAATATTTTTGCAAAAGCCAATGAAGCTGGAATAGATATATATAGGGCGGATAGTTTTGGCCCACGCTGGATAGCCATATTATTTCTCTCGGCGGCGGCAATTCTATGCCTGCCACGCCAGTTTCAAATTACGGTTGTTGAAAATTCAAATGAGAGACATTTAAGAACTGCTGGTTGGGCGTTTCCTGCTTATTTGTTTTTGATGAGCTTGTTCACTATCCCGATAGCGCTTTATGGCTTAACAGCATTACCAGAAGGCTCTAACCCTGATATGTTTGTGCTTACTTTGCCTTTAGCGGAGGGCAATACATTATTAGCATTATTTGCGTTTATTGGTGGGTTTTCTAGTGCCACATCAATGATTATTATCGCAACTATTGCGCTCTCAATTATGATTTCAAACCATATTGTGATGCCAATCGCACTTAGGAGTTCAGAAAATCTAGGTACAGCAGATGGGCGTGGAGTTACAAGATTGTTACTCACATCAAGGCGAGTTTCTATTATTTTTGTATTGTTTTTAGGGTTCTTATATTTTTGGTTCTCTGGCAATTCTGATGCTCTAGCTTCGATGGGTTTAATTGCGTTTGCAGGGGTGGCGCAATTTTTACCTTCAATGATTGCGGCGCTTTATTGGCGAGAGGCCAGCGTTAACGGTGCAATTTGGGCAACCTTTATCGGGTTTTTAGTTTGGGCATGGACGTTATTTTTGCCAAGTTTTGAAACCTCAAGCATAATGGTTGCTAATCTTATTTCTGAGGGGCCTTTTGGCTTAGAATTTTTACGTCCGCAAGCTCTATTTGGCATGAGTAATATGGATCCGCTCGTGCATTCAGTTTTTTGGTCTGTTTTGCTAAATGTTGTAACTTTAATTGTGGTTTCTTTATTTACCAAACAATCAAGCTTAGAGAGAATTCAGGCAAATATGTTTGTTGATGTTTTTTCGCTTAAAAAAAGAGGTCAGGCAGAATTAGTTAGAGGTTCGGCTACTGCCAATGATTTAATGTTTGTGGCGCAAAGGGTTTTGGGGGGCAAAAGAGCCTATGAAATATTTGAAGGTTTTGCCAAACAAAGTGGTGTTAGGCGAGAGGAGTTAATCGTTACTTCTGAATTTATTTCACGACTTGAAAAAGAATTGGCAGGAACTATTGGGGCGGCATCAGCGCATGTGGTGCTTTCAAAAGTTTTATCTGGCGGTGAAGTATCGCTTGAAGAAGTGATGCAAATTGCCGATGAAACCCAACAAGTAATTGAATATTCGCAACGATTAGAGCAAACAACAAAAAAACTAAGAGCAACGGCAAAAGAGCTAAAAAAAGCGAATGAAAGCCTAACGCAATTAGATAAACAAAAAGATGATTTTCTATCAAAAGTTAGCCATGAGGTGAGAACGCCCATGACTTCTATTCGCTCGTTTTCAGAAATATTGCTGACCCATGATGATATAAATGACGAGCAGCGCAATAAGTTTGTTTTAACAATTAATCAGGAAAGTAAGCGATTGACTAATTTGCTTGATGAAATTCTTGATCTAAATGCGCTTGAAAAGGGCGAGAGAATTTGGGTGAATCGCTTGGTGAATGGTGAAGAAATATTGGAGAGGACTATTAATATTTGTAGTCCGATAGCTATGCAAAAAAATGTGCAGCTTAAGAGAGGGGAAAAAGCTAGCAATGATAATATTAATGCTGAGCCTGATCGATTGGCGCAGGTTTATATTAATATTATTACCAATGCGATTAAATATAATGATGCTAAAAACCCAATTATTACTATATCATCTATGTCAAAAGCAGGGTTTTATATTGTAGATATAGCTGATAATGGTTCTGGAATTGCAAAACAAGATACTGAAATAATATTTGAAAAATTCTCTCGTGGGCGACGAACTAAGGGAGGAGACGATGGTGGTTTGGGGCTTGGCTTGGCAATTTCTCGTGAGATTATTGATAAAATGAGTGGTAGTTTGGAATTAATAGAGACTAATAATAGTGGTGCATGTTTTCGTGTAAAAATACCACTAACAAAGGAGGAATAAGTTTATGAAATTTTCTGCATTGCTAAGTGAAAAAAATGAAGAGGGTAGGGTTACCTCATCAATTAAAATGCTTGATGAGAGCGATTTGCCTAAGGGAAATGTTTTAGTAAAAGTTGAATGGGCGGGACTTAATTATAAAGATGGTCTTTGTTTAAATGGCGCTGGTGGATTAGTGCGCAATTATCCGCATGTGGCAGGGATTGATTTTTCAGGGGTGGTGCAATCAAGTTCTGATGAGCGTTATAAAAAAGGCGATAAGGTAATTCTTACTGGTTGGCGAGTTGGTGAAAATCGCTTTGGCGGATATGCTGAATTGGCAAGAGTTGAGGGTGATTATTTAGTTCCATTACCTAAGAGCATGTCAACACGTGATGCTATGGTAATTGGTACGGCTGGGCTTACGGCGCAATTAGCTATTTCTCGCCTAAAAGAAAATGGGCTTGAACCCACGAGCGGTGAAATATTAGTGACCGGTGCGGGGGGCGGAGTTGGCTCTATTGCTACATTATTATTGGCTAATGAAAATTACGAAGTGGTTGGCGTTACTGGCAGAGAAGAAACTAAAAAGCTACTAATGGAGCTTGGCGCAAGCACTATTATGGATCGCTCAGAATTAGCTGAGTCCAGCAAGCGAGTGCTTGAAAGCGAAAGATGGGCAGGGGTGATTGATAGTGCCGGTGGGGAGAGTTTGGGCAATATCCTCAAACAACTTAAATCTGGTGCTGGTGTTGCGCTAATTGGATTAGCAGGCGGTGCGACATGGGACGCTTCGGTCATTCCATTTATCATTCGGGGCGTAAATTTATATGGTATTGATAGTGTTATGGCGCCGTTTGAAAAACGCCAAAAAGCATGGAAAAATCTAGCGCAAAATTTTGACCAAGAAAAATATGCACCCCTAGTTAGCGAGGTGACGCTTGAGCAATTACCCCAATATGGAAGTCGCATATTAAAGGGCGAAATTATGGGTCGAGTAATAGTGCAGCCTTAAAACTATTCTTCTTCTACCCATTTTAATATAGGCTTTCTTGCCGCTAATGTTTCATCAATGCGATTGCGTGGCGCTCGCATTGGTGCATTTGTAAAACGTTCAACATTTCCTGCTTTTGCGTCAGCTGCAAGTTCAAGCATTTTTTGGCAAAAATTATCAAGTGAATATTTAGATTCAGATTCTGTTGGCTCGATTAACATTGCCCCCTGCACCACTAGTGGGAAATACATGGTCATGGGGTGAAAGCCCTCATCAATCATTGCTTTGGCAAAATCAAGCGTTGTTACGCCCGTTCCTGCTAAAAAACTATCATCAAACAAAACTTCGTGCATTGTGTGTTGATTGCCAAATGGTAATGAAAAATCACCCTCTAATTTTACTTTAACATAATTGGCGTTTAATACTGCATCTTTTGCTACCTGCTCAATTCCGTCAATTCCGTGCGAAAGAATGAAAGAAAGCGAGCGGATAAACATGCCTATTTGTCCATGAAAAGCGGTTAGGCGACCTAGCGATTGGCTGCCCTTTACATGCTCGACAAGTGTAAGGTTTTCGCCATTCTTTCTAATGAATGGAACTGGAGCAAACGGAGCAAGTGCGTCTGAAAGCACAACTGGTCCTGCGCCCGGCCCTCCGCCACCATGTGGGGTTGAAAAGGTTTTGTGTAAATTTATGTGCATGGCATCTATGCCTAAATCACCGGGGCAAACTATGCCCATAATGGCGTTAAAATTTGCTCCATCACAATAAAAATATGCTCCTGCATCGTGGATAGCATCGGCGATTTTTATAATATCAGGCTCAAACAGACCGCAGGTATTTGGGTTGGTTAGCATTATGGCGGCAACATTTTCATCCATTGCTTCAATCACTGCACTTACATCAACTGTGCCATTTTCATTGGCTTTAATTGCGCGCACTTGATAGCCAAGAAAGGCAGCAGTTGCTGGATTTGTGCCGTGCGCACTTTCTGGCACAAGCACAATATTGCGCTCGCTTTGCCCCTTAGCTTTGTGCGCTGCTTTAATTGCCATCATGCCGCATAATTCGCCATGTGCCCCAGCTTTTGGTGACATAGAAATGGCGGGAGTGTTGGTTAGTTTCATTAGCCAATCAGCAAGCTGCTCAATCATTTCAAGCGCCCCTTCAACCGTATTAGCTGGTTGTAACGGATGAATGTTAGCAAAACCATTTAGGCGTGCCATTTGCTCATTTAGACGAGGATTATGCTTCATGGTGCAAGATCCGAGCGGGTAAATGGAAGCGTCTATTGAAATATTTAGACGAGACAGACGC
>Ga0256834_1000218_pt1 | contig 41088 bp, 41 predicted proteins | sample 4281140metaG_FD_190536 | JGI IMG/M metagenome (GOLD analysis project Ga0256834, IMG submission 190536) | Hydrothermal vent microbial communities from East Pacific Rise, Pacific Ocean - 4281-140 | ecosystem: Environmental > Aquatic > Marine > Hydrothermal vents | place: Pacific Ocean: East...
ATCAAATTCGAAAACGGCGATCTTCAGCCCAAAAAGAGCAGATTCGATCTATGCGAACTGATACATGAGAGCGTAAAATTCATACTCGACAGATACAAAGGAAGGAAAATAGCGGTAAATTGCGAGCCTCACGAAGTATACGCGGACAAAACGATGATCTATACTGTGTTGACCAATCTGCTCGACAACGCTTTGAAATATTCCGAAAGCGAGGTGGAGATAAGGCTACAACAGGGCCGGGTATCGATAATCGATCGCGGTATAGGCATAAAAGAGGAGGAACTCGAAAAAATAACCAGAAAGTTCTACAGAGCCAGAAGAAACAGCTGGGACAATTCGATGGGCCTTGGACTCTACATAGTCAACTATATCCTAAGACTTCACAACGCTTCGCTGGAGATAGAGTCGAAATACTCCAAGGGATCGGTTTTTTCTTTCAAACTCTGAGCGTTCAGTTTTTTTTATATAGCATCTAAAATTGTTTTATTTTGTTAAACAAATGTTACTCCATTTTTTCAATTTTACGTTTTATTTACCGAAAATCGATTAAATTTATTTATGATTAAGTTTGGAATGTTAAGCTATATGTAACTACATAAGTATCGGTAGTTACGTAGTTTAGCACATGTTATGCTATTTAGAAGCGTAGCTTATAACAGACCGTAGTACCGGTTTTATATTCTAAAAGGAGTGCATAATGAAGTTGGGCTTTTTGGTTGATCTCAACCTCTGTATGGGTTGCAAGGGGTGTGAGGTCGCGTGCAAAGTCGAAAACCAGGTGCCTCTTCATAGCTGGAGGCTCAGAGTCAAATATGTGGACGTTGGAGTCTATCCGGAAACCAAAAGAACCTATACGCCGCTTAGATGTAATCATTGCGAGGATGCTCCTTGCGAAAGGATATGTCCGGTAAGCGCCCTTCACTATCTGGATAACGGCATAGTGAATATCGACAAAGAAAGATGTATAGGTTGTGCAGGATGTATGATGGCGTGCCCTTACGGCGCGATATATATGGATCCGGAAACCAATACGGCCGATAAATGCACCTACTGTGCGCACAGAGTCGCCAGCGAAATGATGCCGGCGTGCGTGGTGGCCTGTCCGGTGGAGGCGAATATTTTCGGAGACATAGACGACCCTACCAGCCATATATCCAGATATATTATGGCTCATCAAAAAGAGGGAGGCGTCAAGGTTAGAAAACCAGAGAAAAACACCAGACCCAAACACTTTTACGTTGGCGGAGGAGAGGTTCAGCTCAATCCTCTAGCCAGCAAAAGGGAAGAGGGCTACAACCTCTTTAACGATATTACCCATCTCGATCATATAGGAGGCCATTGATGGTAGAGCATACGGTAGCGGCCACCAACGCCGTGGTTACACTGGACGTTCCGATTCCCCAGGTAATATGGGGCTGGATGATTACGCTAAATATGTGGGCCAAGAGCATTGGAACGGGAGTGGTTTTCGTGGGTGCTTATCTGTTGGCCAGATATTCCGATAGAGTGGGACATAGCGTTAGGATCTGGATGCCGATCATATCTTTTGTCTTTTTGAACATATTTTTGCTATTTACATTGCTGGATCTGCACCAGCCTTTTAGAATGTGGCACATTTTCTTTTATCCCCACTTTACCAGCGCGATTACGGTAGGGGCGTGGATGGCTACGATATTTACCGGAATCATCTTTTTGATGAGTCTTATAGCGGTCAAAAAATATATTCTAAAGCGCGAATGCAAAATCGAACATCTTTACGACAAACTTTTAAAAGCCGCTGTGGTTTTGGCGGTACCGGTTACTCTCTATACCGCTACCATAATGGGCGAGGCGACCGCTAGAGAGCTTTGGCAGACTCCGGCCGAGCTGGTTCAGATGATGCTGGCCGCTCTTTTATGCGGCAGTGCCGTGTTTTTGTTGATGGGCGGAGGATGGAGTTACGAGATCAAAAGAGATTTGGCGATAATTTTGGGATCTAGCGCTTTTTTGAGTTTCGTAATATATATGGGAGAGTACTATTTCGGTCATATGAAGGCCGAAGAGGTAGCCGCGGTTATCTCCTACGTTAAGGATAGCGGACCGTATCACGCGCTCTTTTGGGCGGGACAGTGGATCGCGTATATCGTTCCCATGGCTTTGGTGTTTTACAGTCTCAAAAGCAGAAGCTCGTCGCTTTTATATCTGGCGAGTTTTTCGGCTATCGCGGGATTGTATATAACAAAGCACGTATGGCTGATCATTCCGCAACTACTACCTCTTAGCTAAGGAGAGAAGATATGTTTTTAGAAAGCAGAAGAAATTTTTTAAAAGGTACCGCGGCTACGGTCGCAACCGCAGTGGCCGCTAAGGGAGTCTTTTCGGTAATCGCCGAAACTCCTGCCGAAGCGGCTGCTACCGCAGGATTTACCGATACTCCCAAAACTTTGCAGTTTTATCCGCCGCTGAGCGAATGGGACGATTTCAAAGAGCTCGACGGCGAAGACTGGAAAAGAGGCGGGATATCCAGAAAAGGTGTGCAGACTCCGGAAAATCCCGACGGAATCAGAGTCAACGATTACGTAATAGTTCCCACCGTGTGCAGCAACTGCGAAGCCGGTTGCGGTCTGACGGCCTGGGTGGACAAAAACAGTTTGACGGTGAAAAAGTATATGGGAAACCCTCTCCATAGCGCCTCCAGGGGAAGAAACTGCGCCAAAGGGTACGGAACCTGGTCTCAGATGTACGATCCGGATCGGATACCTTTCCCGCTAAAGCGTGCTCCCGGCAGCAAGAGAGGAGAGGGCAAATGGGTAAGAGTTACTTGGGACGAAGCCATGAAAGATATCGGCCAAAAGCTCTCTTCTATGCTGAAAAAGGGCGACGAGATAAGCAAAAAGATGTTTATTTATCACGTAGGCCGTCCGAACGAGAACGGTTTTGGAAACAGAATCCCGCATACTCTGGGCGTTGACGGATACGACTCTCATACGAATATATGCAGCGCCGGCGCTAGACAGGGTTCTATCCAGTGGGCCAACGACGACAGGAACTCTCCGGATTGGGCAAACGCTAAACTGATATTTTTACAATCCTCTCACGCGGCGGATGCCGGACACTATTTTCAGCAGAGCGCGGGTTTGATAGCCGACGCTAGAAAGCGGGGAGCCAAAATGGTGGTTATCGATCCCAGGCTGTCGAATTCTGCTGGTATGGCCGATCTGTGGATTCCGGCATGGCCCGGCACCGAAGCGGCTCTTTATCTATATCTGGCCAATAGAATTTTGAACGAAAAGGGCAAAAACGGAGAGGATCTGATAGATCACGAATTCGTCAAAAACTGGATCAACTGGAAAAAGTTGATGAAGGATAAAGAGTATCTCAAGCTGATGCTCGATAGAAAATATATCTCAAAAATGCCTTCTGATGAGAGTTACGAGAGCTTTATAGAGATGCTAAGAGAGCTGTACGCCCCCTATAATCTCGATTTTGTCGTTAGAGAGTGCAGACTCGAAGGCCAAGAATACAAACTTGAGAAGCTTTTTGAGATGGTGGTGGATGCGGAGGATAAAATAGCCACTTATATGTGGAGGGCCGGAACGATAGGGCACAGAGGCGGATGGATGAATACAAGAAGCGCCTTTTTGGTTCTGGCTCTCAGGGGAGCTCTCAGGGGCGACGTAGGAGGAACCAGTTGGCACCACTGGCACAAGGCCAGCGTAAACGGAAAATGGTTCGATGCCGTAGAGAGCGACGGGAAAAAGCCGCCTAAAGTCGAGGTTTGGAACGAGTATCCATGGCCGCCAGAATATCCTCTGGCCACCTACGAGCTCAGCTTTTTGCTGCCCCATCTGTTGATGGACGAGGAGTGGAAGGAAAAATGGAGAAAGAGGGGATTCAAGATTCCGGACAAATTGGCGGTATGGGTTCCCAGGATGTACAATCCGGTCTGGATAAATCCGGACGGTTTTAGATGGATAGAGTGCTTAAAGCGCGAAGATCTGATGGAGCTGACGTTTAATCTCTCTCCCACCTGGAGCGAAACAAACTGGTACTGCGACTATGTGCTGCCTACCGGACTGGCTGGAGAGAGGCACGATCAGCAGAGCGAACCTTCAAAACCGGAAAAGTGGGTGGCGTTTAGGCAGCCCGCTTTGAGAGTGGCGCTGGAAAAGATGGGATGGAAACCGAAAGATCCCACCAGAGCCACGCTGGAAGCCCATATGAAAGCCGGTCTGGGAGAGATATGGGAAGAGGTGGAATTTTGGGCCAACCTGATAGTCAAATACGTGGATCCCGACGGTAGTTTGGGCATCAAGAAATATTGGGCCAGCAAGGAGGATCCGAGCCGCCCGGTTACGATACCTGAATTCTATCAGGCGGCATTTTCTCTGCTGCCGAATCTAAAGCGCGCGGCTGAGGCTGCGTATCCGAACAGCAAATATCCCTGTTACGAATTTATGAGAGACAGGGGAGCCTTTACCGAGGAGACCAATATCTACAAGCCTCAGGAGGAAGAGGTAGAATTTGACGGTGAATATTACAGGGTTCACGGACACAGATACCACAAAAGCGAAGTCATCAAAGACGACGAGGGCGTCTTGTGGGTGGAGTCCAAAGGGCATAGAAAATCGATCGGCGTAGAGATTGACGGTAAAGTGTACCAAGGATTCCATACGCCGGATAAGAGGCTCGACTTTTTCGTAGACTGGTTAAAAGAGTATCAGTGGGCCGAATACGCTATTCCTATTTATCCTAGAAACGAAAACGAGCGAAAAGAGATGATCCATCTGGTTACCCACGTCCATCACGACTATATGAGGGCGGATAACGAGTTCGCTCTGAATACGATTTACAGACTTCCTTATATGATACATACCAGAAGCGTCAACTCCAAACATCTAATGGAGATTAGCGTCAACCACAACCCGGTCTGGATACATACCAGCGACGCAAAAAGACTCGGGTTGAAAAGAGGAGACAAGATAAAGGTCAGGATAGTCGATACCGTAAGCGGTTTAGAGAGCGGATATTTCATAGCTATGGCTGTACCAACCGAAGCCACCAGACCGGGAGTGTTGGCGTGCAGCCACCATGCCGGTAGATGGAAACTCAAAAACGCGGTAGAGATTCCGGGCTTTGAACACAAGCTGGGCGTCATGGGTGTCGGAGCGCCTCTGTACGAGATGAGCATGGACGGCAAAGTGGCCAAAATGAGAGCCAAAGAGGGTATAAAAGAGGGCGTGTTAAAAAGAGAGGAGAGCTGGCAGTTTAAAAATATCAACAAGGATTTGGACAACATCTGGTGGGACGGTTTGACCGGAGCCTGGCAAAACGCGGTTGCGCCGGTTCATCCCGATCCGATCGCCGGAAACCACGCATGGCATCAAAAGGTTATAATAGAGAAGGCCGGCGCGGAGGATAGGCTGGGAGACGTATACGTCAACTACGAGAACAATTTTAAAACCTATCAGGCTTGGAGGGATAAACTGACCAGGCCTCTAAACGAAAAGATAAAATACAGACGCCCTATGCATATGCCAAGACCCGCCGTTCCACTCAGTGAAAAAGCCTATTTGAACCCTATGTACAAATCGGACCATGAAGAGGCGTAGGCCTCTTCACATGGCGTCGCTGAGATCGTACTCTTCGTAATATCTTTTTGGGCTCTCTTTGAGAGTGGAGAGATACTCGGCGACCGCTTTTATCTCTTCGTCGCTTAGCGATTTTGCGAAGGGTTTCATCATATCGGCTCTGTATGAATTTATCGTACCGTTTTTGTAGCCGTTCAGTCTGTTTAATAGATAGTCGTAGCTTTTGGAAGCCAAAGATGGATAGTCTCCGTTCCCTTTTGCGTCTATTCCGTGACAGCCGTAACAGCCGTAGGAGGTGTAGACCTTTTGACCGTCTGCGGCAAAAAAGTGGGTTATAATTACAAAAAGAAGTGGGACTGCGATTTTCATGGCCGTCTCCGAAAAAAAAGATTTACTGCAATAATTATATACAAAAGAGGTCTATATGGATATAACCGGACAAAGAGCTGGCCTTTACGCGCTGATTTCGAGGATTTTTCTATCCGAGATGGATCCCGATACTCTTTCGGCTATCGAAGGTATGGAGAGCTTCAACACATTTTTTCCCGACTACAGCCGATGGGATATCAGAAACATAACCGATAGAAAAACGCTTGTAGAGCGTTATTTGAACGTTGATTACACGGATATAGCGATTATGCATCTGATTCCCTATGAGAGCTTTTATACCACCGAAGAGGCCATGATCGAAACCGGGGGCGCAAATCCGGTGGTTTCCGTCTACAACGAATACGGCTATCGAGTCGACCTGGATAGAGCAAGAGTGGTGAGTCCCGATCATATAGGGGTGGAGCTGGAGTTTATGAAGATTTTGTGCGAGGCCCAACAAAAAGCTGAAAAAGCCGAGGATGAAAAGGCCGCCGTCGATATCAAAGAGATAGAGAGAGGATTTTTAAAGGATCATCTACTCAGGTTTGCTCCCATGTATCTTATTAATGTGGCTGAACAGGCCAGGACGCCCTTTTACAAGGACGCGGCGAAAGTGGCTTTGGAGTTTTTGCTGGAAGATTACGAATATCTATCTGGAAGATGAGCGTGAAAATTTCTCTCGATAGCTCTTTGTGCGTCAGATACGCCTCCAAATTCAGCGGGTGCGACTCGTGTCAAAAGGCGTGCCCGATAGAGGTTATAGATATAAACGAAAGCCGCGTGGACATTGACGTCTTTTCCTGTATAGGTTGCGGAGTATGCGCCGGCGCGTGTCCCACGGAGGCCATAAGGGTAAGTGAAACGGAGATATACGAGAAGGTTTTTGAGCTGATCTCCTCCAAAGAGAGCGTGATAGGATGTAGATACAACTTTTTCTGTTTGGCGGCTATAAACGGAGAGTATCTGGCTACGATGGCTCTTGTAAACGATATCGTTTTGGATGTCGGTTTTTGCAAGGAGTGCGAAATCAAAGAGGAGTGTTACGATAGAATCTTGAATAACGTAAGCGAAGCGGATTACATCCTGCAAGCCCTGGGCGTAAACGCAAAGATCGAACTTAAAGATCTCAAAAAGGTTTCCGATATCTCAAAAGAGAGACGGGAACTGTTTTCGTCTTTCGCCTTTGGCAAATACGCCGACAAGGAGGCGCAAAACGGATCTTTCAAAAGAGAGAAGATCCCCCCAAAGAGACGGCGGCTCTTTTTGGCGGTTTTGAAGCAGTTGGGTATAGAGGGATCCAGCAAGCTATTGGAGTCGAAATATCTCGGTTTTTTCAGCGACAAGAGTATTGACGACAGCTGCGACAACTGCTCCGTATGTTATAGAGTCTGCCCCACGGACGCCCTATCTTTCGGTTCGACAGGGGAGATACTTTTTGATGCGGCTTTTTGCGTCAGATGCGCGCTCTGTCACGATGTCTGCGAGAAAGAGAGCGTAAAAATGGAGGAGTTTTTCGATTTCGAATCGGTTACGGCCAAAGAGCCGAAAGTTCTAAAAAGATTTAAAATGGCTATATGCGATGAATGTTCGAACCCTTTTGCCTCTATCTCCGGAGAGAGGGTTTGCCGCAGATGCCGTATCGAAGAGGAGGAGGCGAAAACTTTATGGGGATTGTAAAGGAGTAGCCGTGGAAAAAGCCGCTATTTTCGGAAAAAGACTAGTTGCTTTGGCCGGCGCGGAAGCTGCGGGCAAAGATATAATAGAGGTAGTTAACATGGAGATTAGCGATAGCTCTATGTTTTTGATCGGCATAGATATAAAAAGAGACGACTTCGATTTTTTCATATCGAATCTTCCAAGGTCGAAAGTGGAGGCGACGATTTTTATGCCTGAGTTTCAGCGTATGGCCGCCGAAGCCTTCGGCAAAGAGGGATATCTGGTGGCGCTGTATAAAAAAGAGGGTTCGATAAAGAGCCTGGTAGAGGATTCAAAAAGAGATATCGAGGATAGAGACCTTTTGGAGATTTTGAAAATTATAGGAGAGTAGATGAAAATCGATTTTGAGGATCTAAAAAGGGATTTCGAGGCTATCGGTGCGAAAAAGGAGGAGGAGTCCCAAAATTATGCCGGCAACGATCTTGTGGAATCGGTTTGCGAGCTGGCTCTGGCTCCGGCTCTATGCGGGGTATATTTTTCCAGACTCGATATAAAAGTGATAGGATTGAAATTCGGCGAGGATGTTCAAATCAGAGAGAGAAAAAGGATGCTCAGAGACATTCTCAGAGCCGTTACCTCCAAAGAGGAGCTGTGGAAAATAGTTGAAATCATTATAGAATCGGCCCACGAAAAAGCCGCCGTTTACGATGAGTTATGCGAAAAATTCCCCTCTTCGCGCGAAATTTTCCAAGATTATAAAAAGAGGATCGGCGATTTTGAAAAGAGGCTCCGACAAGTTGCCCGCCGGTTCGAAAAGAGTCTCTTTTTGTGAGACTTAAAAGTTGGAATAGATCAGATAAATTATACCGGTAGACAAAGAGGCTACGACTCCGGCTAGCAGATCGTCGGCCATTACAGCCCAGCCGCCTTTTAATCTCTTTTCGGCTTTGCCTATCAAAGAGGGCTTTGTTATATCGAATATCCTAAACAGAACAAAGAGTACGGCTATCCAGATCAGCGTAGGTTCAGGAAGAAAGCTCATACCGACCCAAATACCGGCTATTTCGTCTATTACTATACTTTTATCGTCGTGAGCGCCTCCCTCTTTTTCGAATCTGTCGATCTCTTTTACGGCTATCACTGTTACCAAAACGGCCAGCATGAACAGCGTCGATTGAGGTAGATACACCAAAACCAGCACTCCCAAAAAGGCTCCAAAGAGAGTGCCCCAGGTTCCCGGCGCCTCTTTTATCAGCCCGAAGTAGCATCCGGTCAAAAAGCATCTTCTAATATTCATATACGCCCTTATGTCAACGATGTTGTCTGGTAAAGTTTCATCAGTTCGATATAAAAATCCTTTTCGCTATGTTCTTCCATAATACCCGAAAAGGGTATAAAGTTGTAGTATAGCTTTTCCAGATTTTTAAACCTGGCCGGAAAGAGTTCGCTCAAAATTATGGCGCTGATCTCCTTTCTGACCAGAACCGCCGGCGGCAAAATGCCCAGTTTGAACAGCTCCATTATCGATTCGCTGTGGTAGGATATGTGGTGATGGCTTCCGTGCGGGCAGGTGTTTGTGCTCACAAGGGTTTTGCACTCGTTGCAGTAGACAAACTCGCTGATAGTCTCTATTTCGATATTTATACCCTTTATGGTATCGAATACGCTTTTGATCGAGTTTTTGTCGTAATATAGACCAACTCCCGCATGGTTTTTTCCTATAACGAGCCTGTTGCAACCAAAATTCTGAGCGACTATAGCATCGAGTATCACCTCGTTGAATCCGGCGAAAATGTAGGTGTTTTCGAGCGGAACGACCAGCACTCTGTTTTTGGGTAGAAAGTTTTTTACGAAATAGTCCATGACTTTGTATCGTACCTCGTACGAGAGACAGTCTCTGGAGTAGGGTTTGAGTAGAAAAATCACCACTAGATCGCTCTTTTCCAGAGTTAGTCTGATCAACCTTTCGTGGGCTCTGTGAAAAGGTTTGGCCGCCATCATGATAGCCGTGACGTTTTTGGCTCCTATGGCTTTTTTCGCCTCCTTTATCCGCTCTTTGGTAACAGAAATCTGGTCGAACTCGACTCTGTATTCTCCGCTAATGGCGTATTGTCCCAGTCTCTTTAGCGTTTCAGTCACTCCCGGATGGCTCATGTCGTCGGTGCCGTATATCTTTTTTACCCTCTCTTTGGGATCTATTTTAAAAACCTCTTCGCACCTGATCTCGCCTACTTTTTTTTGGTCCACCACCAGATCCAGAGTCTCCCCTTTTTTGCACTCTTTTAGTATCTTTTCGTTCTTTTTCCCTCCAGGTGCGAGAATGAAGGAAAAGGGAAATGTTTTATTATGATATATTCCGGTTTTGTCTACCTCGTCGGCCTCTTTTTTGTTCATCAAGCCTTTGACAGGACTCAGGATGCCTTCTTTGGCCAGAGCCAGCGTGGCCAGTGCCTCTTTGTCGATAAATAGCGCTCTATTTTTTCTTGAAGATTTCATATTTTTTCCTCTTTTCCCAAAGGCTCTTTCTGGAAATGCCGAGTTTTTTGGCCAGAGCCGTATCGGGGAATTTGTTTTGGTAGTTTAATATGATGTATTTGACGTAATCGTCTATGGAGAGGATATCGTTTCTGTCGAATATTTTATTGTCGCTTTTGATTTCGATGCTGTTTATCGGAATCTCTTCTTCTAGGGAGTCGGTGGTAGAGACAAGGGCGCTTTTGTTTTCGATCGTCTCCATAAAGAGTCTTCTTTCGCTCTTTTTCAATACCTGAAAATCAGTTATATAAAGTAGCTGGGACTCCTTTTCGTTTTTTATGGCGTTTATGGCGCCGCTTTCGCTCAGGGAGTAGAATTTAAAGGGCTCTTTTACCCTCTTTGAAAATTCAAAAGCGAAAAAGTCCGCGTATTTTTGGTAATTTGTTTTTATCAGGAGAGGGAGTTTCACTTTAGTGTTGAGATTTTCTATATTGATGCCTTTTAACGAAAAAGATAGATATCTTTTAAAGCTTTCGTTTTCTTTTTTGATCTGTTCGAATTCTCGAAAATGGTCTATTTTTCTGATGAGCTCCTCCATCATAAAAGGCTTTAGGATATAGTCTTTGGCTCCGGCTCTGAGAGGATTCGAGACGGTGTCGTTGCTGATATACGATACCAGCAGTATTATTATAGAATCGTTATAGTGTTCTATAATAGGATAGAAATCCTGTCCGTTGATGTTGGTGGAGAGCAAAACCGCGTCGTAGTGCTCATCTTTGATCGCCTCCTTGACGGTTGCCGCCACTTCGCAGATATGACCGATTTCGGCTAGTTTGGCGGCGATACTCTGGGCGAGATAGATCTCGTTTTCAACTATTAATATTTTCATGAAACGCTCCCTGCCTCTTTTGTCCAGTCGAAAAACTCCAACGAGGCCGTAGCCATGGCGGCAAGACCCTCCTCTCTGCCTATAAATCCCATTTTTTCGGCCGTAGTGGCTTTTATGTTTATAAAAGATCTATCCAGTTCCAAAATTTCGCACAGCCGTTTTCTGATTTGATTTTTAAAGGGGGAAATTTTGGGTTTTTGGGCTATTATTGTCAGATCCACGTTGTTGATTACAAATCCCAAAGAGTCCAAAAGCCTCTTTGTTTTTGCCAGTAAAACGGCAGAATCGGCGCCTTTGTAGCTATCGTCGCTATCTGGAAACAGTTCTCCGATGTCTCCCAGCCCGGCCGCTCCCAAAAGGGCGTCTATAATCGCGTGTATGGCCGCGTCGGCGTCGGAATGACCGGCCAGTCCGTACTCTTCGCTGACCTTTACCCCTCCTAGAAACATTTTAGAGTCGCTCTGATACGGATGGACGTCAAATCCGCTTCCGCACATGGTTATCTTTGCCGGCGGCTCCAGGCAGGATAGCTTGTTTATGTCCTCGGCGGTAGTTAATTTGTGATAATCGGGACTCCCTTTTATATAGACGACTCTGCCTCCCGCTTTTAGTATCGCGCCGCTTTCGTCGGTGGATTCGGGAAAGCTTTTTAGAGCCTTTGTCAACGTATCGGTTTTTGAGAGCTGTGGCGTCTGTATCAGTTTTACTTCGTCTCGGTTTACTGTTTCGTTTTTATACACAACGGTGTCGTGAACCTTTATATAAGGCGCCGCGCAGTCTGCTTCGCCTATACTATCTATTATTTTTTCGACCATCTCTTTTTTTATGCAGGCTCTGGCTATATCGCTGACCAGTACGTATGGCGTATCCACCTCTTTTAGCGCGTTTAGCAGCGATTGCGTTCTGCTTTTTCCTCCCTCGACAAAAGTGTGATCGGAAAGTTTTTGCATGAATCGGATCTCATCCTTATGAGCTACTATTAAAACTTTTTTGAAATGGTAAAAGGAATCAAAACGATTCGTAACATATAGCCAAAGCGGCTTTTTACCGACCCTGAGCCACTGTTTTTTTACTTTTAGCCCGAATCTGCTAGACTCGCCTGCACCAAGTAACACCAGAGATAAATCAGACAAAGTTTATCCTTTTTCTTAATGTGTTACAAAATTATACATAACAAAAGCTTTTTTTTATCTTTTTTATGTAACATAATGGTGAGAGTTGAGACGTTTTATCGTAAAAAGGTGATACAGAAGCATAAAGGGAAACCCCTTTAGATTTCAAAACTCAAAGGATCGATAATGAGAAGAGAATGGATAAAAAAGAGGGAACACGACAGAGTCAGGACTCAGATGTATTATGCCAGGGCCGGAGAAATTACCGAAGAGATGAGATACGTAGCCGAAGTGGAGGGGCTGGATCCGGAACTGGTCAGAAAAGAGGTTGCCAGGGGAAGGATGATAATTCCTGCAAATATCAACCACGTGCACCTAAAGCCTATGGCCATAGGTATCGCGGCGAAATGTAAAATAAACGCCAACATAGGATCTTCCGCTTTAGCCAGCGACATCGAGGGTGAAATAGAAAAAGTAAGGGTCTGCCAAAAATATGGAGCAGATACGATAATGGATCTGTCCACCGGCGGAGATCTGGACGCCATTAGAAGCGAAGTTATCAAACACGCCGAGGTTCCCATAGGTACGGTTCCGATATATCAGATACTACATGACTGCAACAACAATATAGAAGAGCTTACGATCGACAAAATGCTCGAAGTGATAGAGAGACAGGCTAAGCAGGGGGTTAGCTATTTCACCATTCATGCAGGGTTCTTGCTGAGATTCATGCCTTTGGTGGCAAAGAGAAAGATGGGTATAGTCTCAAGAGGCGGAAGTCTGATGGCCGCGTGGATGATGCACTATCATAGAGAGAACCCTTTTTACGAGGCGTACGACGATATTTTGGATATCTGCCGACAGTATGACGTTAGCCTCTCGCTGGGAGACAGCCTAAGGCCCGGATGTCTTTATGACGCCAGCGACGACGCTCAGCTAAACGAACTGAAGGTTCTGGGCGAGCTGACGCTAAGAGCCTGGGAAAAGGACGTTCAGGTTATGATAGAGGGACCTGGCCACGTTCCTATGAACCAGATAGAAAGAAACATAAAAATCGAAAGAGACTATTGCCACGAGGCGCCTTTTTACGTTTTGGGTCCTCTCGTTACCGACATCGCCGCCGGTTACGACCATATCTCCAGCGCAATAGGCGCCGCCATGGCCGGCTGGTACGGAGCGAGTATGCTCTGTTACGTCACTCCCAAAGAGCATTTGGGTCTTCCTAACGCCAAAGACGTCAGAGAGGGAATAATAGCGTACAAAATAGCCGCGCACGCCGCCGATATCGCCAGAGGCAGAAAAGGGGCAAGGGATATAGACGACGCGATGAGCGACGCCAGATACAGATTTGATTGGAATAGACAGTTCGAATTGGCTCTGGATCCCGATAGAGCCAGGGAGTATCACGACGAGACTCTGCCTCAGGACGTCTTCAAAGAGGCCGAGTTTTGCAGTATGTGCGGTCCAAAGTTTTGCAGCTATAAAATAACACAAAACATTATGGAGGAGCACGGCGCCTGATCCGTAATTGATTAAGATCAACGAAATTTAATATAAAATAGGATAAGATTACTCCTAATTAAAGTTTATACCAAGGAGTACCCGAAATGTTGAACGAAGAGAGAGTTTACGAGGTTTTAAAGAGCGTTACCTATCCCGGATTTACGAAAGATATCGTAACGTTCGGATTCGTAAAGGCCGTTGAGGTCGATTCAAAGAGAGTTTTCGTAGAACTAGACATCACTTCGAGCGCTCCCGAAGTGGCCCAGCAGCTTAGAGACGAGATAAGAAAAAAACTTGAGATTCAGGGCGCGGAAGAGGTTGTTGTTGCGATAAAACAGCCGCAGATGCCCAGAGAGACCTCCAGCAGAGGTAAAAATCTCGCTCCTCAGGTTAAAAATTTCGTTATGGTCAGCAGCGGAAAAGGTGGAGTAGGCAAATCCACTACAACCGTGAATCTGGCCATAGCTACGGCTATGCAGGGGAAAAAGGTAGGGATTTTGGATGCGGATATCTACGGTCCTAACGTTCCGAGAATGATGGGTATAGTGGGTGCTCAACCGGAAGTCGTCGGCAATAAAGTCAAGCCGATAACAGCGTACGGCGTCGAGGTGATGAGTATGGGCGTTTTGATGGAGGAGGGCCAGTCCCTGATCTGGAGAGGCGCCATGATTATGAAAGCGGTCGAACAGTTTCTTAGGGATATTTTATGGGGAGACCTGGATGTTTTGTTTATAGATATGCCTCCTGGAACCGGAGACGCTCAGCTGACTTTGGCGCAGAGCGTTCCGGTTACCGCCGGCGTGACCGTTACCACTCCGCAGATGGTGAGCCTCGACGACAGCAGAAGAAGCCTGGATATGTTTAAAAAGCTACATATACCCATAGCGGGATTGGTTGAGAACATGAGCGGTTTTATCTGTCCCAGCTGTCAGACCGAAAGCGACATATTCGGTAAAGGTACGGCGATGGAGGTGGCTTTGGAGTATAATACCTCCGTATTGGGCCAGATACCGATAGAGCCTGCCATCAGAGAGGGCGGAGACGCCGGAAAGCCGGTCGTGTATCATCATCCCGATAGCGAAACGGCCAAACGATTCCACAAGGCTGCCGACAATTTATGGAAATTTATTGAAAAGGTAAACGCCGAAGGCGGCGTAAGCAACGAAGCGATTCAGCCGACTACGCCTCCAGGCGTTAGCGCCTGCTCTAGCGGGGCGCACTCCGGAGGATGTTCCCACTAAGGGGCATCCTTTAATTCTCCATTTAGCTGCTCTTTCTTATAATATCTGCAGTATATGCAAAGAGGTGCGATGAAAAGATACAAGGTTGCCATTTTAAACACGAAAGGCGGGGTAGGAAAGAGTACCGCCAGTATGCAGTTGATGGTGCCGTATCTCTATCAAAAGAGCGGTTCCGCCATCTCATATTTCGAGTTTGACGACGAAAACGAGGACGCGGTCTCTTTTGACAAGAGTCAGCTGGTCTGGATAGAAAAAGTCAACGTTACCGGAATCGATCTGAGAGAGCAGCTAAGAGACATTTTGCTGCTTGAAAACTCTATCTGCATCGACGTGGGAGCCAACAAAACCACCGTTTACGTGATGGAGGCTCTAATAGACAGCGGTATGGTTCATGCGCTGGATCTCGTGGTCATTCCTTTGATGGACGGAGAGCTGGACGCGGTCAGCGCTATAAACGTCTATCATAAAATAAAAGAGGCCAACGAGGATATAAAAGTTGTGTTCGTTTTGAACAGATGGAACGAAAACAGGGAGATTGAATCGCAGTTCGATCTCTTTTTGGGAGATAAGTACGGCTTTTTCGACACGAAAGGGTTGGTAAACTATATAGAGGAAAAAGATAGAAACTATATAGTGTTGGCGGATAGCGACGCTATCAAGTATTCAAGAGGTTTCGGCATGACTCTGTGGGAGATAGCTCTTAGTAGCGACTCCATCGATCAGGAGTTGAAAGAGGCTATAAAAAATGGAGCTTCCAAAGAGGAGATAAAAAAGCTCAGTTTTATAAAAGGTCTCAAAAAAGATTGCAAAGAGTATCACGATAGGGTACTAAAGCCGGCTTTTGAACGGCTGGACGAGATTTTGGGGTAGGCGTCTACCCCGTTTGAACGAAGATATCTTCGTATTTTTTCTCCAGTTTCAAAATCTTGTTCTCTATCAGATCGTTTATTATATCGATCGAGAGATTCTCTTCGCTGGCGGTGGTTATGTTTGTCTCCAGATCTATGATCTGGGCTTTGGCCGCCTCCACCAGCTTTAGCATCTGTGAGAATATTATCGTAAAACTTCCGCCGTCGCTGCCGGTATGCGCAGATTCTATTAGACCGTTGATATGTATAAAATCGAGTCTGTTTATCAGAACGTTTAGATCTTTTATGTTGTAGTAGATGTTTCTTAGTTTGCTTTTGGATTCGTATACGTTGCTCGAGAGCTTTTCGGAGTAGAATTTTAAAAGCTCAAAGAGATCTTTGATGTTTTGGATAACTTCTATTTCCTCCTCTTCGCTGATTGTTATTTCTGCGAGTTTGGTCAGCAGCTCTTTCAAAAAGTACACCACCATGTCGATTTGGAGTTTGGAAGATAGTATATTGAAGCTGGTGGTTTCAATGTCCTTGTTGGTTTCGTTGATGAGTTCGGTGAGCTTTATTATCTGTCGTTCGCTATATTCGGCGTTCTTTCTCATCTCCTGGGAGAGAGTGGAAAAGGATACGCCCTCTTTTTTGATTTTGTAGCTCTCTATCGAGGCGTTTAGCGAGAGGAGTCTGATCTCTTCGGCAAGCTGAAACACGAATTTCGATTTGTCGCTTAGATCCTGGTTCATATCCAAAAAGACGTTTATTTTGTTGTATATGTTGTTGAAATATCTATTGAGTCTCAAAAAGATCGTCTGCAAGGAGCATAGCTTATCCGCGAGCTCTTCGTTCTCTTTGCTGACGGCACCTTCGCCGCCCATTCCGCAGGCGGTTATGTTTTCCGCTATCGATTTTTCTCTGCTGCGCATCTCTTCGAGAAAGGCTTTTTTACTAAAGTCGTCATAATCTTCGTAGCCCATCTCCTTGATCTTTTCGATCATGAACTCCAAAGCCTTATCGACTCCATCCATCTGTTCAATTTTCATTATCTCTTTGTAAAAGTCGGGGATGGTTTTGAAAAGATCGGAAGTCGGTTTTAATCTGATAGAGAGAAATTTTTTGATTTTTCCTTCGGAGTCGAACATAGGATATATGCACGTCAAAACCCAGTAATAGCTGCCGTCTTTGGCCATGTTTTTAACGTATCCCACGAAAGGTTTACCCGATTTTATGGTGTCCCAGACCGCTTTAAATATCGATCTGGGCATATCTGGGTGTCTGATTATGTTGTGAGGTTTGCCTATGAGCTCCTCTTTTTTGAATCCGGAGACTCTGATGAAAACCTCGTTACCGGAGAGAATTATCCCCTTGGGATCCGTGGTTGAAAAGAACAGCTCCTCTATTTCGAATCTCGATTCGATATTTTTTGGCTCTATTCCTCTTTTGTTGTAGCTGCTTTTATACATTTGCCGCCTTTAATGTTAACTTTCGAATGCTTCTCTCTCTTTGGAACTTACTATGGTATATATTTTCATCAGGTTGTTGACGAACTCTTTCGTTACGTTAGCCAGCTGATTTAGAGTCTCAAACAGCTCGTCGCTTCTGCTCTCTCTTTTTAGCCTTACCGCGTCGAAAACGAGATTGTGAATATCTTTATGCAGCGGCTCAAGATCGCTTAACAAAGAGAGAACTTCGTCGCCGTACTTTTTCAGTTCGTTGAAAGCCTGGTTCGAATAGTACCACTTTCCGAAGTTACAGCTGGTGTAGTCTTTGATCTCTTTTGAGGTATCGCCGTCGAGAACTTTTGTAATATCGGTCAAAAAGACCGAGTGGTCGTTGATGGCCGCCAAAATCTTTGTGGAGTCTGTCTGGAAATGGCGGGAGAGTATGTCGTATCCGTGTTTGGCGTGCTCCACGGAGTCTATAATCTGTTTTCCGAGTCTCTCGGCCAGGGTTCTGACCTGGTTGAGTTCGCTGTTGATCTCCTCCATCTCTTTTGTTAGGTTTCTCGTGTTGTTTTCCTGTTTTTTCGTAAGTTCTACCTGTTTTTTTATCAAATCGGTGACGGAGTTGGAGTTGTCTTTGATCTTTCTGAAAATTTTTGCAACGTTGTTGGAGCCCTCTGCGCTGTCTTCGACGATACTTTTTGCGTAGTTGACCACTTTGGAGGTGTTGTCCATCTCGTCCATAACCGAAACGGTCACCTCTCTGATTTCGCCGGCGCTTTTAGAGGTCTTTTCCGCCAGTTTTCTAACCTCGTCCGCCACTACGGCGAAGCCTCTGCCCACCTCTCCGGCTCTGGCCGCCTCGATAGCGGCGTTTAGAGCCAGTAGGTTTGTCTGCTCGGTAATTTCCAAAATTACGTTTAGTACGTGATCTATGCCGCTGATTCTTCTTTTGAGCTCTTCGGTGGTTTTGGTCAGGTTGTCCATAGCTTTTACCGACTCGAGGATATCTTTGTTGGTTTTGTATAGATTCTCTTCGCCCTCTTCGATAAAATCGTTGGTGACCTTTTGAGCCTCCTCCACCTGATTGATCGAGCTTAGCAGCTCTTCGGCGTATTTGAGGTTCTCTTCGCTCTTTTGTGTAACGCCGTCGAGACCGTCTTTTAGCTCTACGAATCTGTTTTTGAATCTATAAATACCGGTTTGAACCAACGCGCCGTTAAAGGTTGATTCCGCCAGCTCCGGAGCCGCCTCCATCCAGTCGAGGTTGCTCTGCTTTTGAATCTGGGCTGTCTCCTCTTTGAGTTTTTGTATCTCCTCGATATATTCGAGGCAATCCTCTTTTTTCTCGAATTCGTTCTTTTTACCCATTTTAGACTCCTTATTTTTTTCTTGCGGCGAATATCTTTTCCATCTTCTCTTTTAGAACTTCCGCGGGGAACGGTTTTACGATATAGTTGTTGACGCCCGCTTTTATCGCCATGATGACGTTCTCTTTTTTTGCTTCGGCCGTAACCATCAAGATAGGTAGATGTTTGAGGTTCGGATCTTTTCTGATCTCCTGAACCATCTCCAGGCCCGTCATGTTGGGCATATTCCAGTCTGTTACCACAAAATCGTATTTTCCGCTTCTGAGTTTTTGCAGTCCTGCCAGACCGTCTTCGGCTTCGTCGATATTTTTGTATCCCAGCTGCATAAGTAGATTTTTGATTATTCTCCTCATGGTACTCATATCGTCTACCACCAGGATTTTTATGTTTCTATCAGGCAATGACATTGCTCCTCCCTAACTATTTTTTTATCGCATATTCGTGAACGATATGCAACAGGTCTTTCGTGTCGAATTTTACCAGATGGGCGTCCGCTTTTACGAATTTGGCTTTGTCTACCGTCGCCTTGTCCGAAAGCGAGGTGTTTATGACCACCGGAATTTTGGAAAAGATAGGATCCTCTTTGATCTTTTTGGTAAAGGTCAGTCCGTCCATTCCAGGCATCTCTATATCGCTGATGATTAGCTGTATCTTGTCGGTGATGTCCACACCCTCCTTTTGGGCCTCAATCAGAGTCTGGTTTAGAAAATCTAGTCCTTCCAGCCCGCTTTGGACCTCGAATATTTTGTGACCCTCTTTCTCCAGTATCTGCCTGATTATTTTTCTGGCTACCGGGCTGTCATCAAGTACCAAAACGTTGTATTTATGTTCGCTTCTGCCTATCTCCTCCGAATCGTCGACGTTAAAGACCTTGATCATTCCCAGTTCGTCCAAAATTCCCTCAAAGTCTAGCAGTAACAGCAGTTTTCCCTCTTCTACCTCTATTACGCCTACGACTTTGCCTCCAAGTTTCTCGTCTATGCTGGCCGGCGGTTTGTTGATGTCGGTCCATTTGATTCTGCGAATTCTTTTTGCGTCGTGGATGACGATTCCTATAATTTCACGCAAAAACTCCATTACGATAACGTATTTACCGCTTTTTCCTTGCGGCTCTTTGATCTTCATCCAGCTGGCGAGGTTGACAATGGGAATGACGTTTTCCCTGATTTTGGCAACCCCCTCCACCTGTTCGGGGAGTCCGGGCGTTTTATAGATGTTGTCCGGTTTTTGGATAACCTCTTTGACCTTGGCAACGTTGACGCCAAGGATCCATTCGTAGACTGAACCGTCTTCGAGCTCTTCGTACATTCTAAAATCTATTATTTCGAGTTCGTTGGCTCCCGTTTCCAGAATTTTAGGCAAAACCTCTTTGCTGTTTTTCATATCATACCTCTTCCTGGGTGTTCTCGTCGTTTTCGAACAGTTTGACTATATCCAGCAGTATGAGCAGGTTTCGCTCACCGCTCTCTTCGTCTTTGGCCATGACCACGCCGGTTATATATTTTGAGTCTATTCCGATGGCGTTAATCGGAGTGGGCTGTATCTCTTCGGGTTCGATAGTGTTCGCTCCCACTATTTTATCCACCATCAGACCTATATTTCCGAGATCTGAATCGATTACCAGGATAAACTTTGTCTCCTCCTCTTCGTTGTTAGGAAGATCCAGCATCTTTTTAAGATCGACGACCGGAACTATGTTTCCCCTGAGATTGATAACTCCCAATATATACTCTTTGGTTTTCGGTACGGGAGTTATATCCAGTTCCTTCGTAATTTTTACGATCTTTTTTATATCTATGCCTATAAGCTCTTCGTTCAGTTTAAAAGATATCACTCTCTCTTCGTTTTTGGAAAACTCTTTTGTATTCTCCTTGACGCCGAGCACTTCCATTTCAGCCATCAGATAACTCCTGTAAGTTCGTTTTTCTTGTCGTTAATGAGCGAGTTGATATCCAGTATCAAAACCACTTTTCCGTCTCCGGTAATGGTGGCTCCGGCTATTCCGTGAACGTCGCTGAGCAGTTTGCCAAGAGGCTTGATTACGATCTCCTCTTCGCCGTAGAGTTCGTTGACGGCAATTGCGATGTTCTTTTCGCCCACGTTGATTATTATGACGAATTTGTTTTCGCTCTCTTGTTCCAGATCGAACAGCTCGTTTAGATTAAATAGGAGATAGACCTTGTCTCTGAGCATCAAGGACTTGTAATGACCAACGTCTTTTATATCCTCGGGGTTGTATTGGATAATTTCGGCTACGCTGAATATGGGAATCGCAAAGACTCGGTCGTTTGACCCGACCATGAGGGTTCTGATTATCGCTACCGTCAGAGGCAGCTTCATTGTGATTTTTGTTCCTTGCCCCTTTTCGCTGTCTATCTCTATCGTTCCTCTGAGGGAATGTATGGTTGATGCCACCACGTCCATACCGACTCCTCTACCGGATACGTCGCTGATCTGCTCGGCGGTGGAGAAGCCCGGGAGGAAGATTAGCTCGAATATCTCTTTGTCGCTCATATTCTCTGCCTGATCCGGCTTTATTAGACCCTTTTCGATTGCCTTGTTCTTTATTACCTCGGGATCGATACCTTTACCGTCGTCTTCTATCGATACGATAATCCTGTCTCCCTCCTGAAAGGCGGCCAGTTTTATTGTGCCGGTTTCCGGTTTGCCTGCGGCCACTCTTACGTCCGGAGTTTCTATTCCGTGATCTATGGAGTTTCTTACCAGGTGAATGAGCGGATCTTCGAGTTTGTTCAGTATCGATCTGTCGATTTCGGTATCCTCTCCCTCCATCTCCAGATTGATTTTTTTGCCCAGTTTTTTGGCCAGATCTCTGACAATTCTTGGGAATTTACTAAAAATTCTCTTGACCGGCTGCATTCTAAGCTTCATAACTGCTTCTTGCAGATCGCTGACGGATCTGCTCATGCCGGCTATAGCCTCGTTTAACTCCTCGGCCACTTCGGACTCTTTATCGAGGCTGGAAAATCTAGAGGCCAGTTTGACTATTCTGTTCCTATCCAGAACCAGCTCGCCGACCAGGTTCATCAATACCTCTACTCTCTCTATATCCACCCTGATCGTTTCGTTTTCTTCTTTTTTGGCAGGTTTTTTGGGCTTTTGAGATTCGCTTTTTTGAGGTTTGCTCTGTGGTTGCTGTTGAGGAGCCGGTTTGGGCTCCTCCTTTTGCTCTTGTGGCTCTTGGTGCTGTTCAGGTTGTTGGGGGGAGATCTCCCTTTTTTCTTGGATCAGATCTTCTACATCTTTGCCCTCTTCGATCAGTTTATCTATCTTTTCTATCAGTTCCATATCCCTCTCTTCGGGCGGAAGCAGAATCAATTCGTCGAGAATCTCCTTGAAGTTGCTGTTGGGATATTTTTTAATGATCTCCTGTACCGCGGGATCGACTCCCTCTTTGAATACTATTTCGATTCGGTTCTCCTCCTCTTTGGAGGGATCACTCTCTTTTGTTGCTTCGCTCTGCTCTTCGTCGCCGTTATGTTGGGGTTCGTTTTGTTGGTCGTTTTGGACGGGAGTCTCTCCATCAAGAAGCGAGTCGAGTTTTCTCAAAATTTCCGTTAACTCATCCATATCCGGGATTTCATGCTCCTCTTTGAGCCTGATGATGCCGTTTTTTAGTTGATCGATACCTTCTAGTATTATATCCATCTTGTCCGAATCGAGGCTCATTTCGTCGTTTCTGAGTTTATCGAAAATGCTCTCGATCTTATGAGCCAGTTCTATAATCGATTCCAGCCCCAAAAAGCCGGCTCCACCTTTTAGGGTGTGCATTCCTCTAAAGATTTTGTTGAGCAGCTCTTTGTCCGTCGGATCGTTTTCCAGTTCCACCAGCTCCTGGTCGAGATTTTCCAAGATCTCTTCGGCTTCGAGCATAAACTCGTCGAAAATCTCTTTCATATCGTCGGTAAACTCGATTCTCATCTTTTCATCCTTATAGTCCGTAGCTTTTTAAAATATCGTCTACGTTTTCCTGTTCTATCTCTTTTTCCCAGGCGAACTCTTTTAAGGCTATCTCGCTCTGGTGCGTACTGATACTATTATCGGTCTGAATCAAAAATTGTTGAACCTTTTTTAGCCTTTGGGCCAAAATGTCCTGAAACTGCAGTAGCTCCAACTGTTTTGTCAAGTTCTCTACGAAAGTTTCGCGATCTATTCCGTTTTCGTTGACCAGCTCGATGTTTTCGTGAATAAGCTCTATCGCCTTTTTTACGGCTTCTTCGCTCTCTTCGATCGATTTTTGCAGATGTTCGTAAGCTATTTGGAAGTCTCTATTTTTCATCATAGTCGAAACCCCTTTGGTATGAATTTGAGGTTCACCCGGCTGCTCCGGGTCGGGTAAAACTTCATTTTCGCGAGATTTCCAAGTATTATCGTATAATTAAATTTAATTTTAAATTAAAATCATTACAATTAAGCTATATTTTCGTTTTTCAAGGACCGATTTGATGGGTGTCTCTATTTATCTGCTGGCGCTGGAGTTTTTTTCGGTGGTAATGGTGTTCGCTTCGTTGAGTATCTGGAACTCTATATGGGGAGGAGCGCTTTTTGCCTCGCTGTTTGTTGTTTTGAGATCCATCTCTTTTCTCAAGAGCAAAAAGAGGACTTACGATATGACCGTTTCGGATCTGATTTCCCGGCTGGGTTTTGAGGAGGAACAAACAAAAAATATCGCCGAACTGCTGAAGCGCTGCGCTCAAAAGGATCAAGAATCACGAAGCGATCGAGAACGTTTCGAGGCTTTCTATACGAAAATAAGCTCTATTTTGGAAAACTCCAAGGACAAAAACAGAGTAATGAGAGAAAAGATTACGGATCTTTCTTTGTTGGCCGAGCTTTTAACGAAATCCGTCAGAGGGGTTACCAACAATATAAACTTCGTCTACGACTCCATCAAAGAGGTAAACGAGTCTACGCAAAAAGGGGACGAAAGAGTCTCCACAACGATCGAGAACGTGGAGGAGTTCGCCAACAGCGTAATAGAAGTAAAGGAAAACTCGATCTCATTGCAAAACGAATCTCAAAAGATCAAAGAGATGGTGCTTCAGATAAAAAATATCTCCGATCAGACCGATATGTTGGCGCTAAACGCCGCTATTGAGGCCGCAAGAGCCGGCGAGTATGGCAAAGGTTTCGCGGTGGTGGCCGACGAAGTCAGAACTTTGGCCAACAAAACGAAAGCCACCGCGGAGAATATCGAAAAAATCGTGCACCTTATTACCGACTCCATCGATACCATATCGGCGAAGCTAAATCAGCAAAGCAGCAGGGCCGAGACCGTAAAAAGCGACGTTAGAACCACCAAAGAGAGTTTTGACGAGATCAAACAGAAGATGGAGAGAGTATCAAAAGGCACCGGAGATATTTTCGGACTGATTCAGGAACAAAAGGCCTCTTTGGATTTTGTAAAAGAGGCGGTATGCGAGATAGACGAGAGTTTTTCAAGATGCGAAGAGAACCTAAAAAGTCTGAGGAGCGCAGCCGACGAGGCGGGCTCCGCGTGAGGAATTTAAAATGAATTTCAACCAAAATGAACGTTACGAGGGTTTCGTAATCGAACCTATCACCTGCGAAAGTGGCGAGAGCCGCGATTTTGCGCTATATTTTAGCCTAAAGGTAGAAAGAGTAGAGGATGAGAGACTATTTTTCTCAAAGCCCAACCCGGCTAAAATTGTGCAGATGCTACAAAAAAAGGAGGAGTTCTATCTAATAGGTTTCGAGGGCAACAAAAAGTTAATAGCGAGAATGAGACTGGAGGATATGGAAAATATGAGCGCTTTGGTGCTGGAGAGAGATATCACTCTCGAGCGAAGAAGATACGACAGGTTCAATCTGTGTCCGGAAGATTTGGGTAGTTTTACTCTGTATACCCGGGGAACCGTTAGAAGTTCGGCGGCTTATATAGAGGATATTTCGGTAGCCGGAATCAGAGTCGCCCTGAGCGACGATCCCGGTATTACCGGCGGCGAGAAGATAGAGTTAAGAAGAGAGAAAAACCATTTTAATCTTTTTTTCGAACTGGAGACGGTAAACGTACAAAGAGGGGGCAGAGTCTACGTTTCCGGCAGAATAACCGAATCCAGCGTCAGCGTGGCGAAACTGATAAGCGAAATCTATCTTCGCAAGGCTAAAAAAATTTTGATGAAGGATTAGCGTGGAAGAGAAACAAAGTAGCGGTTTAAAAGGGATAGAAAAAGCGGCTATATTTATGTCGGCTCTACCGGAAGATAAAAGCGTAAAGATATTCAAACATCTAAAAGAGCACGAGATAGAGCGGCTGGTGAAGGCCTTTTTGTCGGTAGAGACGCCTACCAAAGAGCAGTTGAAGGCGGTTTTGGACGAGGCTTACGATTATCTTAGACAGATCTCGCCGGTTAAATTGGCTCCGGATCATCTAAAAAAGATTCTCCAGCAGGCTCTGCCGCCGGATGTTCTTGAAAAACTGCTCGAAGAGACGTTCAGCTCTCAAGAGGGAAAGCAGATATTTAAAGATCTCGAAAAGATGGACTCCAAAGCAGTCGCCAACATTATCAAAGACGAGCATCCTCAGGTTATAGCCTTGATTCTTTCGCAGATAAAACCCTCCAAAGCGGCCGAGGTTCTCCAGTTTATTCCCAAAAGAGCCGGGGTTACGAATATCCAGGAAGAGGTTATTCAAAGGATAGCTTCGATAGAAAAGATATCGAACCAGACGCTGAAGGTGGTGGCTTCGACTCTCGAAGAGGAGCTGGCATCGATGGGCGCCGGCAAAGAGGAGACCCTCAGCGGTATAGATATCGCGGCCGAGATTGTAAACGCTCTGCCCAAAGAGACCCAGCAGGAGATTTTGGACGATATCAAAAAAGAGAACGAGGTTCTCGCAAACAACATAGAAGAGAGAATGTTCAAGTTCGAGGATATAATCAAACTGGACAACAAAGCTATAATCGAGATTTTGAAGAACGTGGACAAAAACGATCTGCTCGTCGCGTTAAAAGGCGCTCCGGAAGAGATTTTGAACAAGTTTTTGGCGAATATGTCAAAAAGAGCGGCGGAGATGTTCGTGGAGGATATGGAGGTTCTCGGTCCTATGAAAAAGAGCGACGTAGAAAAGGCCCAAAAGAAGATTATCGAAGAGATAAAAGCCCTCATAAACAAAGGCGTGATCGACTACGGCAGCGGCGAAGAGTATGTATAGCCCAGCTTCGCCGCAAAGCTTCTTGACCAAATTGCGATAACTCCATTTTTTAAGAAAAAAAGTGAAAAAAGTGTGAAAAATATTGCCAAACGCCTAATTTATCGCTATAATATTTTTAAAGTTAAGTAACGGGGAACTATTCTCTTTTTTTCCAAGGGGTTTTATGGCTGAGCAGGATTTTCTATCTCAGGACGAAATCGATGCGCTTTTGGGAGGAGACGAAGAAGAAAGCGTCGAGGAAAAGAGCGACATAGCCCCTTTTGATTTCAACGAAATCGAAAGCATCAAAAAGGGCGGACTGCCCGGTCTTGAGATAATATACGAAAGATGGGTAAAATCTTTTAGGGATGCGATCAGAAAGATAGTTCCCAAAATCAATATGGTCTCCAAAGAGAACATCTATATAACCAGATTCAACTCTTTCATGTCCAAGATCCCAATGCCTTCTAGCTATACCACCATAACGATGAGGCCGCTTAAAGAGAGTGCGCTTTTTGTAGTCGATTCCAGACTGGTCTTTACGATAATCAGCGTGCTTTTTGGAGGACCGGCGAAACCTTTCAAGGTAGAAGGCAGAGAGTTTACCAAGCTGGAAGTTCAGATAATAGGCGAATTTATAGACGCCGCCCTTAGTACCTTCGAGGAGGTTTGGCAGCAGTTCTACCCAATCTCGGTGGAGAAGAAATCGATAGAGCTAAATCCCTCGCTGGCTAGAATTACCTCCGGAAACGAAAAGGTTATAGTCGTAGAATGCGGGGTCGAAGTTGACGGATACGAGGCGCCCATATATTTTTGTTTTCCCCAGGGTATGTTTATGCCCATAAAGGATATTATCTACACGGAGTTTATCGGCGAAGAGGACGGAGAGTGGCGTCAAAGACTCGAGCGCAGCGTACATTCGCTAAACGTAAAGGTTACCATGGAGCTTGGCAGGGAGAGATTCTTGCTCGGCGAGATTCTCTCCTGGCAAGAGGGCGACGAGATAGTCTTGAATATCGACAAGGAGAAGAATCTGGTTTTGGTCGTGGAGAACGAACCGAAATTTTGGTGTAAACTCGGGAAGATCAAAGAGAGATACGCCGCGCTGATCAAAGAGCCTTATAAAAAGGAAGATAATGAGTGAAGAGTCCAAAGAGCAAGAAACCCCAAACAGCGATCAAAGTGACAGCGTAGATCAGGAGGAGCTGGCGGCTCAGTGGGAAGCCCAGGCTACCGAAGGAGAGGAGAGCTCTTCGGAGGTTGATCAGGATGATCTTGCGGCCCAGTGGGAAGCCGAGGCCGGAGGCGGAGATTCGCAGGAGGACTTGGCCGCCCAGTGGGAGGCGCAGTCCGCTCAGAGCGAATCGACGCAAAGCGCTCCCTCTTTTGGAGAGTATCAAAAAAGCGAAAACTCAAAGCTGAATCTGTTGATGGATATTCCTCTTGAGGTGACCGTTGAAATAGGATCTACGGAACTGCCCATAGAGGAGATTTTGAAATTGAATCCTAACAGCGTTATAGAGCTCGACAAACTGATCAGCGAACCGGTCGATCTGAAAGTGAACGGAAAACTGATAGCCAAAGGCGAACTATATACCGTAAAGAACAACTTCGGAATAAAGATAACCAACATTATAACCCCCGAAGATAGAATGAAACTTTTGGACGAGGAGTAGATTATGGCGCTCAATATGCAGCCGGTATACGTATTGGCAAGCGGCGGATCTAGAGCAATGGAACAGCTCGACACCATCACCAACAACATCGCCAACGCCAATACCGCCGGATTCAAGAGAGTTTTAATGGAAGAGATGAGCCAGAAAATTCCGCAAAACGGAGGAGATTCAGCCAATCTGTTCGTATTTGCCAGATTCAAGGACTCGCCGGTGATTTTGGAACAGGGTTCATTGAGATTTACCCAAAACGGTTTCGATTTCGCTATAGAAGGAGAGGGCTTTTTCGTAGTCGAAAACGGCGCCGGCGAAGAGTTGCTGACCAGAAACGGACACTTTTTTCTTAACGCCGAAGGTTATCTAGTAGATGACGGGGGCAACTACGTACTCGATGAGGATTCAAAGAGGATCTCTCTCGATGGGGACAAAGAGATCTCCGTCGGTTCCGATGGCAGGATCTTTCAAAACGGAGTATACATTACGAAACTAAAGACTCTAAATTACGAATCTGTTTACGCGGCCGGAGAGGGTTACTACAGACCCAGAGGCGCAGCCAAAGAGTCGAACGGGAGGATTTTGCAGGGATATTTGGAGAGTTCCAACGTAAATGTGGTAAAAGAGATGAGCGATATGATCGTAGCTCAAAGAAGATTTGAGATCTACGGCAATCTAATAAGATCTCTGGACGCTCTGGAGCAAAAGAGCAACGAAATAGGCAAAGCTTAAAAGGAGAGATAATGATAAGGGCGTTATGGACATCCGCTTCGGGTATGCAAGCACAACAGACCAATCTGGACGTGGTATCGAACAATATCGCTAACGTCAACACGGTCGGATTTAAGCAAAGCAGAGCGAATTTCGAGGATCTGATCTATCAGACCATCAGAGACCCCGGTGTTAGAAGTTCCGACGAAAACATGGTGCCTTCCGGTATTCAGATAGGCCTTGGGGTAAAGCTTTCTGACGTGAGTAAAATATTTTCCCAAGGGAGCCTAAAACAGACAGAAAGGGAACTGGACGTGGCGATAGAGGGACGGGGCTTTTTTAAAATAGAGCTTCCAGGAGGCGGCGAAGCCTATACCAGAGCCGGAAATTTTCAGATCGACAACGAGGGTTATCTCGTTACTCCCGAAGGGTATAAATTGTCTCCTAATATTCAGGTAAACGCTCCGGAGACTCTGATATCCATCTCGATAAGTCCCAACGGTAAAGTGACCGCGGTTAGAAACGAGGGAGGGGTTCAGACCACGGAGGAGCTTGCCGATATAAAGCTGTATAGATTTATAAATCCTACGGGGCTCAAGGCGCTGGGACAGAATCTGTTTGTGATGACGGAAGCTTCCGGAGAGGCTATAGAGGGCAGTCCCAACAGCGACGGGTTCGGGAAGCTCGCACAGGGTTTTTTGGAAAGTTCAAACGTAAACATAGTGGATGAAATGGTAAATCTGATCGTCGCCCAGCGAGCGTACGAGATCAACTCCAAAGGCATAACCACAGCAGATGAGATGCTCAGAACGGTTTCCAATCTCAAAGCTTAACGTAAAGGGGCTTTTTCTTCTTCTCTTTTTGCCCCTCTCACTCTGCGCGAAAATTATCATAGAGCTCTCTCCGGTCGTTTACGTGGACAAAGAGTATGTTACGATTGCCCAGATAGCCTCTGTTTCAGGAGCGCAAAAAGAGATCGTCTCCTTTATCCAATCCATCAGGGTTGATTTGCCAAAGAGCGAAGTGAGCAGACTCGACAAAGAGGATGTGAAAAAGGTTCTTAGAAAGAACTTTATCGATCTAAATCGCGTGGAGATCAAGGGAGATAGGGTTATCATAAAACGAAAACTCTACCATCTGGAGCCTGAAGAGATAGCGGCGATAGTGAAAAAGGAGCTAAAAAAGGAGCATCCGGGGATCGAAATTTTGTCGCTTTCGTTTTCGAGACGTCCGATAAAGATTTTACGTGGCGGCTCTTTGAAAAAGAGGCTCAGAATAAAATCGGAGACAAAAAACAGAATTTACGCCGCTTTGGATCTATATGTAAACGGACAGATGGTAAAGAGTCTGCCGATAACAGCAAACGTGAGATTCGAAAAAAAAGTGGTGGCCGCCAGGAGAGACATACCCTCGAAAAAGGTCATAACGGCAGAGGATCTTTATATGAAAAAAGTTACCTCTTCCGTTTACAGAAGCCATTATACCGATATAAAAGCGGTGGTTGGGAAGGTGGCCAAAAGGAGTATCGAAAAAGATAGTATAATAAAGAGAAACTTTATCGAACCCAGATATATAGTTCATAAAAACAGGAACGTCAAAATTGTTTACGACAGAGGGCCGATAAAGGTGGAGCTGATGGGTATAGCTCTCTCCAACGGAGTAGAGGGAGAGATTATTCCGGTTAAAAATATCTCTTCGGGTAAGGTGATAAAATGCGAAGTTATCGCGCCGTCGACGGCAAGATTTATCAAATAGCCATATCTATTTTTGCCGCCGCCGTTTTCGTAGGTTGCGGAGCCGCCGCCAGACCGGCCGCGATTTATAATCCCTCTCCTCCCAAGGAGACCCAGGAGGCCGGCTACGGATCCCCGGGATCTGTTTACAACGGATACGACAATCTGTTTAGCGACGACAAAGCCCATAACGTCGGGGACGTGGTTACAATCAGAGTCGTAGAGAACATATCCGGTCAAGGGAGCGCAAACACCACGGCCACCAGGGCCAACAACATGAATCTGAACTTCCCTTCGGCTACCTTGATGGATAAACGTGTACCTGACAAAACCACTGTTTTCGGTCTGAACCAGTCCTCTTCAAACAACTTTTCCGGTTCGGGAAATACCAGAAGAGACGCCAAGCTGGTCGCCACGGTTTCGGCCAGAGTGGTAAAGGTCTATCCCAACGGCAATCTATATATCAGCGGTAAAAAAATCATAAAGATAAACGAAGATGTGCAGGTACTTAAAATTTCCGGCATAGTCAAGCCCAACGACATAACCCAGGACAACTTTGTGGATTCCTCTAAAATTTCCGATATGTACGTGGAATATAACGGAGAGGGATTTATGGCCGACAATCAAAGCCCCGGCTGGCTAGCCAGATTTTTGATGAAAATTTGGCCGTTTTAGGAGAGTTTATGAGAGTTTTGCTGATAGTTGTATTTCTTGTCGCCTTTTTGTCGGCCAAAGAGATTAAGATCAGAGACGAAGTGAACGTTATGGGCGTTAGAACCAACTATCTAACCGGTTACGGGATAGTGGTCGGACTCAACAAGACCGGCGACGGGACGACTACGAAATTTACGCTGCTTAGTATTGCCAATATGCTGAAAAAAATGGGGATCTATATCGATCCCAAAGATGTCAAGACCAAAAACGCCGCCGCCGTAATAGTTACCGCAAGTATGCCGCCTTTCGCCAAGAGCGGAATGACTTTCGATGTGACCGTTTCATCGCTGGGCGACGCCAAAGATATAGGAAACGGTGTGTTGATCAGAACGCCTCTGTACGGACCGGATAGAAAAATCTACGCCTTCGCTCAGGGACCGGTCTCGACAGGAGGCGGTTTTAGCGAGTCCAACAAAGGCGGCAAGGTTCAGAAAAACTTTACTACCACTGGCATAGTCATGAACGGCGGGATAATGGAGCGGGATCTGGCATTTAATTTCGATTCTCTCAAGGAGCTAACTTTAACTCTGAAGCACCCCGATTTTTCAAGAGCCGAGGCCATTGCCAGGGCCATCAACGAAGAGTTCGGGAATAGCCAGGCAAAAGCGGTAGACGCTTCAACCGTTAAAGTACAGTTTTTGCCCGATATTCCCAGAGTGGATTACGTCTCGAAAATTCTGAATTTGAAAATTTCGGGCAATAGCGAGCCGACCATCGTAATATACGAGAGAACAGGTACCGTGATAATGAGCGGCGACATAAAAATAGACACCCCCGTATACGTATCTCACGGCAATATATACGTATCTATCCAGAAAAAACCGCTAGTGTCGCAACCGGCTCCGCTTTCCGGGGGAGAGACCGTAACGGCCCAAGAGGTAAACACGAGCGTAGTGGAGGAAAAAGGCAGAATTTTCGCTCTGGAGTCTCCCTCCTTGAAGGATCTGATAAAGGCTCTAAACGATCTGGGAATCTCTCCGAGAGATCTGATAGCGATCATTCAGGCCATAAAGAACGCGGGCAAACTGCACGCGAAAATAGTGATAATGTGAGGTAGTCCATGCGAATCGACAACGTAAGCGCTTATTGGGATATGGACGCCCTGTCCAAGATAGATAAAAGCGAAGAGGCGATAAAAGCCTTCGAGACCGAATTTTTGCACATTTTTTTAAAAGAGGTCAGAAAGGGTCTCGAAGGAGGAATTTTTAGCTCATCTTACGCCTCCAAATTTTATTGGCAGATGTTTGACATGCAGATGGCTAAAGCTTTGGGTGAGTCTGACGCTATGGGAATGCAGGAGTTCTTCTCCAGGGCGATCGAAGCTTATGAAAAGGGCGGCAAATAACCTATGACCGAAAGATTGACGCTCTTTTTCGAAAAGGTTCACGAGCATTCGGACGCCATAATCGTCGTTTTGATACTGGCCATACTGGCCTCTATGGTACTGCCCATTCCAACCTTTTTACTCGATATTTTATTGACAAGCAGTATCACTCTATCTCTGATCATTTTGATGACGACGGTCTATATCGGGAATCCTCTTCAGATATCATCTTTTCCTTCGCTGCTCCTTTTGGCGACGCTTTTTAGACTCTCTTTGAACGTGGCTACTACCAGGACCATTTTGCTACACGGTCACGAAGGGCCGGACGCCGCGGGAAAGGTTATAGAGAGTTTCGGCCAGTTCGTCGTGGGCGGAAACTACGTGGTGGGAATTATAGTTTTCGTGGTTCTGGTAACGATAAATTTTATCGTTATAACCAAGGGAACTGAGAGAATCTCGGAAGTTGGCGCCAGATTCACGCTGGACGCGATGCCCGGCAAACAGATGGCTATAGACGCCGATCTAAACGCCGGTATTATAGACGAGAACGAAGCAAAACGGCGTAGAGAGGAGATAGCCAAAGAGGCTGATTTTTACGGCGCCATGGACGGAGCCAGTAAATTTATCAGAGGAGACGCTGTAGCCGGAATCATAATCACCGTAATAAATATCGTGGGAGGGATCGCCATAGGGGTTTTGCAGCATAAAATGGACGTATCCACCGCAGCGGCGAATTTTACCCTTTTGACCGTGGGAGACGGACTGGTTAGCCAGATACCGGCTCTCATAACCTCCACGGCGGCCGGTCTGATGGTAACCAGGGCGGTGTCTCAGGCCAATCTGGGCAAAGAGATCTTCACTCAGCTGACCAGTTATCCAAAAGCTCTGTACATGGCCTCTTTCGCCCTGCTGGCCATGGGTATAGTTCCCGGCATGCCTTTTGTCCCTTTTATGCTGCTGTCTATGATGATGGCTCTTGCCGGATATATGATGCAGCTCGATATAGCCAACAGAGAAAAAAGAGAGGCCGAGGAGAAGGCCAAAGAGATTATCAAGGAGGCTCAGGAGCCTTCCGAATCTCCGGAGGATCTCATAAGTCAGCCCGAGACCATATCTTTGGAGATAGGATACTCTTTGATTCCCTATGTTGACGAGAGCCAAAACGGAGAGATCATCAAGAGAATCAAATCTCTGAGAAAACAGTTGACCAAAGAGCTGGGACTGATAATTCCCCTGATACATATCAAGGACAATCTGGAACTAAAGCCCGGAGAATACAGGATATTGATCAGAGACGTAGAGATCGCAAAAGGGGAGGTTGAGCCTAATAAGGTTTTGGCTATCGATACCGGTTCCACCAAAGGGGAGATCGGAGGCAAGGAGACGATCGAACCTACTTTCGGATTAAAAGCCTACTGGATTGAGGAGTCCCAGGCAGAAAAGGCGAAGATTTTAGGATATACCGTAGTCGATATTCCTACGGTTATAATCACCCATCTTTCCGAAACAATAAAAAATCACGCCTACGAGATCCTGGGCAGAAGCGAAACCAAAGAGCTCGTCGAGGGACTTGCGAAAAAATATCCTATCGTCAAAGATATCGTTCCGGAGCAGGTATCCTATTCGATTCTGCACAGAGTGCTGCAGAATCTGCTAAGAGAGAATATTCCGATAAAAGATCTGCTTTCGATTATAGAGGCGCTTTCGGACAATATAGTCAAAAGCAACGATCCAGATATTCTAACGGAGTTGGTGAGGCAGTCTCTGGCTAGATTGATAACCTCCATCTACGCCAAAGATGGCAAACTCTACGCTTTGACTCTTGGTGCCAGGGTTGAAAACCATATTCTTCAGAAAATCAAGGAGTACGAAGGAACCGTACCGCCGCTCGATCCTCTGATTTTGCAGCAGATAGTCAAGGATATCAGCGGTTCTATGGAAAAGTTCGTACTGCATCAGGCTACGCCGGTACTACTATGTTCGGCCAGCGTCAGAAGATTCGTAAAAAGAATAATAGAGCCCTATCTTTCGAACGTGGCGGTACTCTCCTATTCGGAGTTGGAACCGAGGACCAAATTGAATATTTTGGGCAAGGTAGAGATTGATGAAAATAAATAGATACGTAGGTTACGACCTCGACGCTTTGATAGAAGAGGCTAAAAGAGAGCTGGGAAACGATATAAAAATTCTTAGCTACGAAGTGGAGGAGGAAAGAGCTCTTTTGCCTTTTAAAAAAAGGAAAAAGTATACTCTCTTCGTAGAGGTTCCGACGCCGGAAGAGAGCTTTTTGAGTATGCTCTCCAAAGAGGAGCGGAGCGAAGAGATAGAGAGATTTTTATCCAGAATCGAGTCGATGATAGATAAAAAGATCGCCTCGCTGAATATTCAAAACAGAATCGAGTTGCCCACTCCGCCTCACGGCGAGAATATAGGCCTCAAAAGGGAAGAGTTTGAGGAGTTCGGCGGAGACGCCCTGGAGTTGATAAAGAGTCTGATAAAAAAGGACGTGGAGCCAAAGATCGCGAAGCTGGTCGTAAAAGAGGCCTGCGGGCTAGATATAGATACCAACAAATTCGATCTAAATACCTCTTTGTTCAAGGACGCTCTCATAAAGGGGATTTCAAAAAAGATCAGATTTACCGGCCCGCTAAAGGTTCAAAAAGGGGGGCTCAAAATCAAAGCTTTCGTAGGACCCACGGGAGTCGGCAAAACGACAAATCTATTTAAAATAGCCTCCGAGTTGGTAATAAAACAGAATCTAAACGTGGCGGTAATCAGTATTGATACGTTCAAGGTAGGAGCGATTCAGCAGGCAAGAGCGTATGCCAATATCTTGAATATCCCCTTCTTTGCCGTTACCGACTCTAAAAATCTGAGAAAAACTCTATCGAACATGTCCGATATAGACGTGGTTTTGATAGATACCGTAGGCAGAAGCCATTACGACTATTGGAGACTGGGGGAGATGAAAGAGATTCTAGGCGGCGGAAACGATCTGATAGATGTCTCCTTGGTCATTAGCTGCAACTATAAAAATAGCGAAGCTATGGAGATCGTAAACCGTTACAGAACATTTTTTGCGATCAACTCCATCTTTTTTACCAAGATAGACGAAACCTATAAGCCGGGAATTTTGGTTAATCTCCCGATAAAGAGCGATATAGCCGTTTCGTTTATTAGTACGGGTCAGAGGGTGCCTGAGGATATCAGGCTTTTAAATGCCGAGAGAGTGGCCGAATATCTGTTGGGTGAGTGATGTTGGATCAGGCGCAAGGACTCAGAGAACTCGCGAAAGAGCGCAGAAAAAACAGCAAATTCATTACCGTTGCCAGCGGAAAGGGCGGCGTTGGCAAAACAAACTTTAGCGTAAATTTCGCCTATACGATGGCCCGTCATTTTAACAAGAGAATACTTTTGATAGACGCCGACATAGGAATGGCTAACGTACACATTCTGTTAAACAGCGACCCTTCGAAGAATATAAAAGCTCTTTTCCAAGGGGAGAGTATAGAGAATATTATCGTCAAAAGCCACGGTTTTGACGCAATTTTGGGTTTTTCCGGAGTCGATTCCATCGAAGAGATGGACGAAACTTCGGTTGCTCTTTTGATAAACTCTTTGGAGAGGGTTTCTTCGGAGTACGACTACGTTATAATAGATACTGGTGCGGGAATAGACGAGAAAATAGCCGCCTTTTTAAGAGCGTCTACGAGATCGTACGTTATAACCACGCCTGAACCTACCGCATTGATGGACGCCTATGCTCTGATTAAGTCAATTTATAACATATATGGATATAATAACTTTAAAATTGTGGTAAATATGGTAAAAAACAAAGAGGAGGCCGAAACGACCTTTAACAAACTGAGACTTTCGGCCAGAAAATTTCTGGATATCGATCTGGAGTTTTTGGGATATCTTCCCCTGACCCAGAATCTAAAAAGGAGCGTCAAACAAAAAGAGCTCATAACTAAAATTTCGCCCACGGATCCATTTTCGATGCAGATGAGAAGAATATGTGCGGTTGAGTGCGGAATCGAAACGAAAGAGCATAGCGGTAGATTTTGGGAGCGGGTATTCGATTTTTTAGGTAACAAGCGGGGAAAATGAGAGTTGACAAAGAGGAAAAGCAGCGAATCATTCTGGAAAACACGCCTTTGGTAAAGAAGGTGGCCAGCAAAATCTATTTCAAACTTCCCAAGGATTGCGGGATAGAGTTTGATGAGCTGGTCAATACCGGTATCATCGGCCTCATTAAAGCTATAGACAAATATAACCAAGATAGAGCCAAGTTCTCCACTTACGCCTATATCAAGATAAGGGGAGAGATTTTGGACTATTTGAGATCTCTCCATATCGTACCGAGAACAATGAGAGACAAAATAAAAAAAGAGAAAGACGAAAATCCGGACAAAGCTATACCTTTGTCAAATTTGGCTATAATGATAAGCATGGAGAAAGCCCTGGGGTCTGAAGAGGGCTCTTTGCGTCTGATGGATACCCTGGTTTCCGAAGACAAAAGCCCCGAAGAGGAGGCTATCAGTTCGGAGATGGGCGAAATGCTGAAAGAGGCGATGATGCAGCTAAATGAAAAGGAGCGCATCGCACTGCAGATGTTCTTTTTTGAGGAGAGGGAGCCCAAAGAGATATCAGAATATCTTAACATATCGCAGTCCAGGGTTTCGCAGCTGAAATCACAGGCGATCAACAAGATCAAGAGGATTTTGACAAATTCGGAGCGTATCTGATGAATATTTTCGACATGCTGCTCGTACCGGGCGGCAACAAGACCGGTTCCGGTTCGAAAGCCCGGCCAAAATCGGATGCTTATCCAAAAACCGACTTTTTCAAAATCCTCGCTCTCAATTTGGGGCAGAAAGATTTATCTTTGTCCACCCTCAACGTAAAATCGGGCGGATTTTCGCGTAACGACGTTTTTGCGGATACCGAAAATGGCGCGGATTTGGCAGATATAGATTCTTTAAGCGCGCTCTTTGAGGGAACCAAGAGCTTTTTTTTAGATGGCGGATCGCGTAAAGATTCCAAATCCTCTTCAATATCCTCCTTGGCTAACCTTTTTACGTCACAAAAAAGCTTTATAAAAGACGATAGTTTAGAGTTTGCGAGCAACAAAAATGTAAAAAACGGCAACCGGGCTTTTGAAAATAAAGAGATAAAGATCGATTCGGATCAAAAAGAGAGTAAAAACGATTTGAAAATAGGCTCTTTGGCCGTTGCCGCTTCTTTGGAACCGGACCTTGCGTCCAGATCTAAAAACGGCCAAAAAGTAAACGAAAAAGTTTTAAACGGTTCGGTAAGAATAGAAAAAAACTCTTTAAAAGAGGATCCTCTCAACCGCAAGAGCGTTTTGTTAGAACCTAAAAGTGTCGATATTTATAAAAGCGCCGAAACCGCTACGAACGACGAAGAGAGATCTATATGGGCGGTTGCCGGCGGTTTGGAGGAGAGTTTCAATAACGGCGGGTTTGTTTTTTCGGCAAAACCTGAAAAACCGGCGGATTTCACCGACTCTTCTCGTACCGATTCGGGCAAAGAGCATCCAAGGGCTGTTTTTGGTTCTTTTGACGAAGTCTCGGGATTCAAAAAAAACATGAGTGCGGAAAAAGCGGAAAAGATCGAAAAAGAGAGTTTTAAAACCGATGAGCATTTTGATGAGAGGATCTTGAGGAAAGAGATCCCAAAAAGAGATTTGCAAATAGTCAAAAACGTTTCCGTACAAAACCCTATAAGTGAAACAGAGCCTAAAAAAGCTCCATCCCCTCAAGAGGATATTTTGAATTTGCGAACTGAACAGAAAAACAGTGTTGCGGTTGGCGTCGAAAGTCCTGAATTGAGAGGGCATGAGACAGATAGAAACGGCAAGGATCTCTTGGAGGGTTTTAATCGCAAATCGGAAATCCATAAAGAGACGGCATCTAAAAAGGATATCGTTAAAACCGTCCAAAGCCAAAGGGTTGAGGATAAATTTTTTGCGGAATCTACGACCCAAACCGGCGAGTCTGCCAAAGAGTCGGTTTCGGCTCAATCTATACAGCAGCAGGCACCCGTTGCCAAAGAGCAGCCCTTGCCGCTTTTTGCTCTCTCTTCCTCTGTTTCAGAGGCTTCTTCGGGATCCTTTTCAAGCACTGACAATGGCGGCGGCGAAGGCGGCGGCCGATTCGAAGAGGGCGGCGACGTTCAGCCCAAGACTACGCAAAACGGCAAGAACAGTTTTACCTTTAGGTTGAACGATACGGTCATAAACGCCACTATTAAAAACCAGCATCTCAATCTTGTTCTTAGCGCCCATTCGACCGTTTTTACCCCTTCGCTGGAAAGAGAGATCCAGACCATCTTGAGAGACTCCGGATTCAAGACCTTCTCCCTTACCTTGAGAGATAGAGAAAAAAGAGTATATCTAAACTACGACGAAACCAGAACTACCTCCAAAAGAGCCCACCAGAGCCGAATAAATGTTATGGCGTAGCATTTTTTTTGCGGCGATACTTTTTTTCGTATCTCTAGCCGATACGAACGTAACCGTTGAGGACAAAAACGTAACCCTCAACAAAGAGAGATTTGAGCGTTTTTTATTCAAAAACGCCATGCGCGATTACGAACTGGGCTCTTATTACGAGGCTCTGGACGAATTTTTGCAGATTATTAAAAACCCCAAATCCCCTTTTTATACGGATTCGCTTTTGATGCTGGGCAAAGTCTATCTTCAGATCGCGAAAAGAACCGGTATGAAAAAATATCTATGGACGGCGGATTCGTACTTGAACATATATTCCTCTAAAGCCAAAAAACTGGGATGGGAGTACTACTATACCAAAGCCAACATATATGAGACTCTCGGTTTTTACGAAAAGGCGTTGGCCCACTATAGACGCTCTTTGCAAAAGAGCGTGGCCGAGAGGGAACAGATAGAGAGTATAATCGGTATTTTGAGAGTGGCTGTCTGGCTGAAAAAACTCGATCTTGTTACCAAATATATGATCATTTTAAACGTTAGCACTCTTCAAAAAGAGCAGAAAAAAGAGCTCGATTTTATAAAAGGTATGGAGCTCTTCAATCAGCAAAAATACAAGGAGGCTTTTAGATATTTCGAAAAGACCTACCGCGAATTCGAATCCTACCTGATAGACAATCCCGAATACTACTATCTAGTCGCCGAAACGGCCTATAGAAAAGGCGATATAAAGTTTGCCGAAAAGCTGTTTAGGAGAATTTTGAATCTTATCAAAAACAGGGAGGTTCTAAAAAAAGCTCTATTGAGAATGGGCGATATCGGTCTGAAAAAAGGGAACGTCAAAAGCGCTACCAACTACTATTATCAGCTAATTGCCAAATATCCCGAATCCAAAGAGGCCACGGTTGCCAAATTGAAACTTATATCTTTGATTTCGAGGGACGAAAGGCTCGCCGAGAGCCTCAAAGAGCTGCTTCCCGATGCCGAGTTTTTGACCGATCCGGAATCTTTCGTGGTTAAGACGCTGATTAAAAACAGAACCAACTATATAGGCAGATTCGCTCTGGCCAATTTCGGAGTGATAACATTTGAGCTGGACAGCGACAAACTATACAAACGTTTGGGATGGGAACTCTCTCTCATTTCCGCCGACAGAACCGATTATGAACAAAAGGAGTATTTTAGAGATCTTTGGAGCAGCTATTTGCTGATACTGGATCACGTGAGAGTATGTCCTTTGTACCTTTCGAACGAGAGGTTTTTTCAGGAGGTATTTGAGCAGAACATATTGATAAAAATATCCTCCGATCTAGGCGAGTGCAAAAAAGAGAACAAAAGAGTGGCGCTGTTGGAATATATCTTGAAAAGATGGAACAACGACAACAATAGATTTTTGCTGGCAAAAGCTCTGTATGAGTACGGAGATTACGACAGAAGCGTTGCTGTTTTGAACTCTATGAAACAAAAAGGGTGCGAGTTTTATAAACTTCTGGGCAAAAACTGCGTAATGCTCGACAACGGCTCTAAAGAGTGTATACAGGGTATGGAACGATCGCTGCAAGCCTGTTCCGAAGCCGATTTCGAGGCGTTGATTCTCTCCAGGTACGCACTTTTGATGAAAGGTAAGGAGCCTAAGAAAAAGTTTGTTTCTCTCTACGCGGAAAAGATTGCCTCTCTTTTCGAAAAAGATCCCATTATAAAGAAATTTGTAGTAAAATACTCCGAGGCGCTTATAAACAGAGCCGACTATACGGGATTGATTAGAGTACTCGAACCTATTTCGCAAAAGCTCAATAGAAACTGTTATATTGACAGTCTGTTAGCTTTGTCTTATATTAGAACTGGTAAAATGGAGTACGCAAAGAGTCTCGTGAGCGATTTGAGAAAGTGCGAAGACCCTTGGTCTAAAGTAGCCGTAGAGGTGTACGAGTCCGAAAAACTTAAAGCGAGCGTGAAATGAGTGAAATGTTCGAAAGCATCGATAAACTTTCGAGTAGGGCCTCCTTTTATCTCGAAAGAAGCAAAGTTATCCAAAGCAATATAGCCAACGCCGATACGCCCGGATATATAGGCAAGGATATAACCTTTAAAAAGGTTTTAGAAGATCAGCTGGCCCTAAAAAGAGAGGATCCAAAACATATCGATCCGGCCGCAGAAAGTCAAAAAACGGCCGTATACGAAATAGAGAGCTATATGGGATACGACGAAAACAGAATCGACGTTCAAAACGAGCTGGCCAAACTGGCTGAGAGCTCTATAATGTACAAATCGCTGGTAGAGACTATGAAAAAAGAGTTTTCGAAATTAAAACTGGTAATTACCGGGAGATAGGAATGATTTTTAAAGGGTTGGAGATTGCCACGGCCGGCATGAGCGTTCAAAGAGTCAGAATGGATATAGTTGCCAGCAATCTGGCCAACGTGAACTCTACCGACAGAGGCGACGGTACTCCGTATCGAAGGAAGATACCTGTTTTTGAATCCCTCTTTGAAAAAGAGTTGAAAAGTTACGGAGAGATACCGCTTTCTAGCGTAAAAGTCAAAGAGGTGATGGAAGATCCCGCCCCTTTTAAGCTCAAGTACGATCCGGACAACCCTCTGGCGGACGACAAAGGATATGTAAGATTGCCGAATATCGATCCGATGAGAGAGATGGTTGATATGATTTCGGCCATGAGGAGTTACGAGGCCAATTTAACGGCTTTTAACACGCACAAGGACATGCTGCTCAAATCGCTGGAAATAATCAGAGTGTAAGGAACGTAGATGAAAATTTCCCCAGTATACGAGAGGCCGGCTTTTGAAAGCATTCA